>Ga0179593_1555321_pt1 | contig 21999 bp, 28 predicted proteins | sample CZODoug2_1_08_16_FD_185931 | JGI IMG/M metagenome (GOLD analysis project Ga0179593, IMG submission 185931) | Vadose zone soil fungal communities from Angelo Coast Range Reserve, California, USA - CZODoug2_1_08_16fungal (PacBio error correction) | ecosystem: Environmental > Terrestrial > Soil >...
GGGAAGGGGGAGGGAGAAGGCGAAGTAAAAACCAAACATCGTGGTTCGGAACATCGATCGCGCAACATAACACGCTGGAAGCCGCCAAGCGGCTGCGGCAGCGACGGGAAAACACGGGATCAGAACCGAACCGTGGTCGCGTCGAGAAGAAGGAAGTCAAAAGCTTTAAGACCTTTAGGCTTCTTGCTCAGCTAGCGGTTGAAGACAACGCTTTTCCAGTCTCAAACTTCGACGAGTGCGGGAACAACCGTCATGTGCGGGGCAGAGGGGTTGAAAATAAAACGACTTTGCTCTTTGCGAGGAACATAATGGACGAAGTAATTAGGGGAAGTCAATTCTTCACAACGACGACTTAAGAATCGTATAAAACGGCATGGTTCTAGCCAGACGCCCGGGACGCAACAGGCGAAAAGGCTTCAAAGGAGCGGTGGACGAAGATGGCTGCTGAAAAAGAGTTCGGGGCTGGCGTCGCCTCTGAATTCGGAAAGACGACAGTGCCCCGACGCAAGCGAGGGACGGGAAGGGAAGCGGTTACCGACCTAGAGTCGCCAAACCCGGGAAGCAGCCTAATACTCACGCTCCTGCAAGAAGAAACTAAAGGGAGGATCGGGGAAAAAAGAAACGAAACGCGAGAAAATCCATCAGAGGGCAACAATGGGGGGGGGGACCCAATAACCGCACGGCGGTCTACATAGCCTAGTGAGGACGGGGAAGAAAGGATGGGTGCTGAAAAACCCGGAGATAATACCACACGAACTCTCGGACCCAGAATCGCGCTTCCCGTGACGGACGCGTCTTGGGGCCAGAAGGAAAAAGGAACAAAGGAAGAGCTTTTGGGGGGAAGGGGTAGCTTCGTTGCGGATAGAAAACCCGGCTGTCAACACGAAACACTCCTCTTCAAAAGGGGCGGTTTTTGTTTGGGAGAAATGAAAAGAAGGGAAGGTTAGAAATAAAGCGGGTAGAAAGAAGGGTGCCGCCCTGATAACGATTTCGCGGTCGGGATTCTGAACCACCATTCGAGAAGTCGCATTCCTATCGACACCGGCCATGTGGGACGGCGGCGGTAAGACTGACTGTCGTGGGGGAAGGGGTTAACAGGCCCTGATAAAACAGAAGGTTCAACTGCGGTGGTTCGATAGGGTACGGCGGACCGAAATAAGTCTACATTGAAACAAAGCTAAGAGGGGGGCTGATGGAAAAAAATAGAGCGTGTGGTGAATGCGCGCATTCATATGGGAGCGCTTTTGGCAACAAGAGAGGGAAGGAAAGTGGGAAGGTCGAACACGGGAAGAGGCCTTCTTTGTCATCCTCTCACTTAAGGGCTCACAATCTCAAAAGAGGGATAGTCTGACTTGAAGTGTCGAAGGGGACTACGCCGGAAAACGTCAAGAAAGAGGGGATGTCTATGTAAGCGGGAACGGAGGAAGAAGGGGAATCTTGAGCACCTTCTATGTATGACAAACGTCTGTGCAGGTGGAGGGAAGGGGGGGGACTCTCAAAAAACCGGGTCAAGGAAAAAAAGGAGCAAAATATAGCTCACACAAAATATCGTGAACGGGATCTCCCTGGAAAGAGAGTGTTTTTTGTTGAGCCCCAGGACGGAAAAATTGTCTCCGGCCAAAGAAGGGTGACAGGTCAAAGGAATGAAAGGATGGAGAAAAGCCAGCCCAAAAGTAAGAAAGGTGGACCCAAAAGACAAACACGGAGGCCCGACCCGCTAGTCGTGACAGCCAGAGAAAAGGAAAGGGGGATCAATCAGGTGGGGTGATTTGCTGGAGAGAGAGGCAATGAAGAAAGTTCCAAAAACACGACACCCACCGTGGGGTCCGTTGCCGGTGATGGGGTCAAAGGGCAGAGGTACCAGAAGCTTGGCAGAATAGAAAGACGATCGCAGACATGCACCAGCATCTGGGTGGACGACGAGAGTGTAAAGGCGAGCGTGAAAAAGAACGCGCCTGTAAACAAGAGGGGGGGAGGAAGGTTCGAAACGTGGGGGAAAAAATACAGGATTCAGGGGAGAGGCCGAAAAGCTAGGAGGGCAGAGTGAATACCATATGAACGCGTCTAAATCTGTAGATATGTTGGGGGAAAAGGGGATGAAAGGTAACACGGGGTCTGAGACAGAAAAAGTCGCATCCAAAAAATCTCAGAAGGCTTCTCCATCAAATCGAGTGCGCATTTATATTGTGCCAAAGGGAAACGATCAACAGAATCATAAAATGATATAGCATAAAGACTGGGGAAAAGGAAGCGATCATAGAAGCGAGAAACGAACAGCTGACGGGAGAGAAAAGAGGGAGCCAAATATTGCAAAAGAAAAATCTAGGGGGGAGGAAAGAACGTCAGGGATAAAATCCCCGAAGGCGTCCGATAGGAGAAGGGCAATTAAGGGGGAGATAACAAAGAACCAAGGGGGGAGGCAGATGGACCGGGCCGAGAGCAACTGACAAGTTCCACTGCTAAGAAAAAAAATAAGAAAGGAATCCCAGGATCCGAACATCTAACACTGGTCCGATCCCGGAGCCACTAAAGGGGGGGACAACCTTTAAGGGTTGAGGAAGAAAATCGACTGCAGTGGCGATTCAGCTCAGTGACTATTCGCACGCCAATGGGTTTGGGGGGAAGCGGGGAAGGAAATCTTGTAGGGGTAGAAAGACCAGAAAGGAACCTCTAGGAACGAAGAATCGAAATAAACAGAGTGACACACCCCAGGGACTACCGTTCGCCGCATGATGGGGTTCTAAGTAACCGTACTCGAGGTAAAAAGATTATCTGAGAGGACACCATCTTGATCAGCGGAGGAAAACGCAGCCGGAATTTACCCATTATTGAGCAAGTTGGGCACAAAACCGAATAAAAGAAAAAGGAGTGCGTAAAAGATTAGGAAAAGAAATGGTACCATGGTTCTCCGACCGCGGAATCTACAGTACCCGTTTCAAAACATGCCCAACCCCGGTAATTCTCAAAAAAAAAATGCGCTCCGCGAGAAATTCCACACAGACCCAATGTAAGGGTCGGTTGGTCAGGGGAGTGGGAAAATACTTGTGGGGAGGAAGGAGAGAATTGGAATGTATGAGAGTTAACTATGCAAGCAAAATCTCAAAAACAAAAAAAAATAAAATGGGGGGGGGGCGGGAAGGACAATTCTGGGGAAGAAGACATACGCGGGCTTCGACAAAAGGAGACCCAAAGCCTTGACTACACCGACCTAATATTTGGGGGGGGAGGTCGCCTAAAGAAAAGTGGGGGTGGAGAAGAGGATTTTGAAGGGGAGGTCACGATTGTGGGGATCCCTAACTTTAACCCCTGTTAATATACTTTACTTCGGTATGATCGGGGACACTGCGAAAGGATCGTGTTGGGGGGAAAAACCCTTGCGACCAATGAAATGGGTCAAGGCTATCGAGTTTCATCAACTATCTGTGATCGCAGAACGAGAATAGGGGGGGGGGGGCCTTTAGAAAGGAGGAAAAGAACAAAGGACAGTGCCGCGGAGGGGGGGGAAAGCGATGGTTTAAAGTCGAATCAGCGACTCTTCGGGTTTCCGGGTCGTCGGCATCAAGGAGAAGTTGGAAGAAAAGCGGAAAAAAAAAAACGATGATGGGGTGGGGGATTACGGGCCTCCATTAGTCAAAAACGGAAAGTGCGCAAAAGTCGGGGCAAAGGTTTCCCTCCCATCTTACCGAGTTCGGTGCCTGTCCGGGGGACGTGACAAAGACTGGTATCTGGGTTCACTCCCAATCATTCGGGGGAGGGCAGGGGAAAAGGGGCTATCAAAGCTTCTCGAATATCGACGAAAAAGGCGCATGCGGTGTTCCGGCGGGAGATAAGGGAGAAGTCTTAGAGGAAGACCTGTCGGCGAATTCCTATAGAGTAAGTTCTGGCGACAGGGCTTTGCAACGGTTGGTCTTATAGAGGTGTTCTAAAAAAAGCAGAGGGATTGTATTGGAAGCCGGCCGGAAAAGATAGCTGTTCGGAAGTGGCATCTTAAGTTATCGGCCTATACAAGATGAGCGGTGGGGGAGAAAGGGGGAGGGGAAAAAATCAAGAAAAAAAGACAAGGCCAGTGTTAAGAGATCTCGAGCTGTGCTGGTCAAAGCCGGGGCGCTCTGGGCCCCCCATGGAGGACAAAGGGGGAAAAAAATCTAGACATGACGTGCTGGGGGTGCATCTGCGCAGTCACAGGGCTTAAACGGATCTCTAGGGCTCCATCACTGAAAACTGGGCGTGTCCAATTCTTAAGTAAAAAGCAAAATCGGAAGAGCTAGGGCGGGGTGGGAAAACCGCCAGGAAAAACTCAGCGGTAGTCAATAAATGCTGGTGCCGGATGTAAGTATTTTAGATAGGACAAGTTCATGGCTGGTGAAATGGGGGGGAAAAAAAGAAAAGGGCCCCAGGAAGAGGTTGGTTGTTCGTGGTGTGTACTGAACTCGAGCAGTGCACGCAAAGATCGATTGATCCTCACGTGGGAGGGGGAAAAAAAACGGGGGAGCCGGTCTGACGAGGGGGGGTCGTGGGCTGTGGACCAACGGATTCCTGCCGACTGGCTTGGATCAGAGGGCTCGTCTGTACCAAAGGGGGCAGCGGCTACAACGTTACTACAGCCTGGTGGGCTCAAAAAAAAAAACCAGCCGTGGACAGGGAGAGAAAGTTTCCTAAAGGGGGGGAAAAAGAGAAAATAGATGATGGCGTCACGGGCAGGAAAGGAGGAGCCAGTGCTGCTATAAGCACACACCGGCACACGAGTGTCATCACCTACATAGGGCCCAGGGAAAAAGGCACGGAAACTAGAAGAGGAAGAGACATTCAAAGGGGTTGTGGGGGACGAATTCGCGGAAGGCTCCGGGTCCAAGTCCGAGGACAAACTGAAAACTACTAGAAAAAAAGGGGCTGTCGAGCCATCAGTAGAAGGGTGCAAAGCACCTATGCGTCGAGAAAAGGACCTGCGTCTACGCATGGGCGGCTGGAAGGGGAAAAATAGCGAAGGGAAAAACAAAGCTCAAAGGGTCGCCCTTCACTAGAAAGAGGGGACGAGGCTGGCGTGTTCGGAAACCGCGACGTCGGGAGAAGCGCTCGCAAAGGGCCGCAGCGTGAACTTGACGGGGAGGGTAGGTTTGGAACGGGGGGGAAAATCGCCTTAACCCAGACAAGCCGGCAAAAAAACATAATGTCGAATATTGGGAGACTACTTAAAAAGAAAATGAGGTTGAAATTTCGACGCGACCCAATCGTTTCGGAGAAGGGGCAAACCCCATGAGCGGCGCGCCAGAGGCGAAGCCTACAAATGTTCCTGGTTTAAAAAAAACAATGTTAAAGGGAGGTTGGTTCTTCTGAAAAGAAGGGTTCTAGGCGACGAAAAGAAGCAACGCACCACCAACCTGGAGGGGAAGTAAGGGGGGGGAGGAAGGCTGGTGGGGGGGGGCCGTTGCATTTAATCCGGGAAGACGCTAGGTCTGATTGACGGGGTCCAACCGCAGCCTCAGACTTTGAGAAAAAGAAAATTCTAGAAAGGGGGAAAGACTGGATGTTCTTGTCGCAAATCTGTGGAAACAAACGGGGGTGGCTGTAGCAGTTAAGAAAAGAGTCAATCAGGGGAGAGAGTCTTCAGGGATACTCGTGGAGGGGAACAGGGCACGACTCGTAACTGAGTAAACCGTCCTAAGCGGCACCGCGACTTACAACTCGAAAGGGAGAAGGCCATTAACCGTCGCGAGAAGAAGCCGCTTCCGAACTCCGCTCCGGGGACGCCCACCACGAGACCACGAGCCGGCGTAAGTACGACACATGGCGGGGCTGAAAGGGGGGAACTGTTGGGGGATTCTTCAAGGAGGACCGAGCTTCAGAACGCCGAGAAGAGGAGGCCTTTGTTCCGGCACAAAGTCGACACATTAGTGGGAGGAAAGAGACGGCTGCCCTGACGGGGCTTGAACGCGAAGGGCCCGCCACCGTTTGCGCCGAAAGCACGTGCGGTAACAACAGAACGTCCCCAGCCTCTTGGCAAAAAGAACCTCGGAACTCTCGGCTTAACAACTTCCGAGCGAGCGAACTTTCTTAGGAAGGTAGAAAGCACCGAAGATGGGAGACTGGAGGAAAAAGACCTGCATTGGCTGGCTTAACAGAAGGGGTGAAACTGTTCGAGAGAGGATGACGACGATTGGGCGGCCACGGGGAGGGTCAAAGAAAACAAGCAATCGTCAACCAGGAAAAGAAAAAATCAAGACAAAGGGGGGAAAATGGGGTTATTACGTAACAACATCGGAAGGGGGGAGCATCAAAAGAAGGGTGATCTCTCCAAAAAAAAAAAATGAGGAGGGAAAAGATCAACAACTAGTGGTGCGCACCCAAGGTTGCGCTGGAAGACTCAACACCAAAAGAAAAAGAGGAATCTACAAGGTGTACGCTTGAGGGGATAGAGATCCGAACCGTTAAGCACAGATCGGGTCGTCATCGATCGGAAGGAAACAGAGGGTAAAAAAGCCTGAAAAAAGACTATTTAAAAGGGAGGAGGGCATATCCTACGCACACCTGACGAGGCGTGAGGACTCAAATAAAGTCTACTTCCTAGCTGAAGTTAACTAAAGCCGGGGAAATAATTGCAGGGTGCATCGACGTGGAAAACCGACGCGGATGTTAGTAATCGCAAAACAGGCAGGGGATACGGTCGCTGCGACCAGTCAATCTCGGGAGAGGGGGTGCACTCCAACGTACGTCTGCGCGCGGGGGACGCCTTAAAAGGCGCCGCTGTCCGTCACGGATGAAAGGTAAAGACTAGCCCATGCACCGGCATGGTGTTTCATGCGAATCGAACCCGTGGCGAAGGCAAAGGCGGTCGCTTAAAGTAAACCGGGCGGGGAAAAAGGAGGGCTCGGAGGCAGTAAGGGGGATTGGGGGGAGGAGGGGGAAAAGAAGAAGATTCGTGACCGACCCGTGCAAGAAGAGCAGGGAAGCGCGGTCACGGATTCGACGGTGAAAGCCGAGGCTTCGACCGAAGAAAATGACCCAAGGAATTAAAAAGAAAAAGGCCGCCAGCACTAGGGATCAAGGGCAGAAGAACGACTCAACCTAATCAGCCGAGTCTGAGAGCGCAGAGAAGAAAGAAAAGGGCCCATAGTCAGAAAAGGGAGGGAGGGAGATCCTTTGACGAAGTCGAGTGCTGCAGAGCACACGTCAAATTACTAACCACAACCCAGCCGTAGGGGACACCTCGAGCCGACATGAACGTAAGGGTGGGCAGGGGGGGAGAAAGGGGAAAACCCCAGCCGGGTCGCGCTTCCGGGGGCCGGCGAAAGAACGGGCTTACGAAACGAAAAAGACCAGCACCAGATATTGGGGGGGGGAAAAAAACACTGATGCTACAATCTGGAGGGGGATCGATCGTGACGTAAAGGGGGCTCATGGGTTCACTGAGAGAAAAGATTTCGAAAAGCGTCAAAAGAAGAAAAGAGAAGTCGGGGGCCGCCGGCCAAAGGGAGCAACTTCTTGTGGTGTGTGCGAGGGGGCTGTAAAGCATAAAGAGGGAGGGGGGGGGGGGGCAGGTTGTACCGCCGCCTCCTCCACAATTCTTTTCAAGATGGGCAATGTGCCTGACGATAGCAGAGGTCTGACAAATTCACATGGGGGGAGAAAAAAATACAAACCCTCGGCCCTGGCGGCGGACGGCAGAACCGAGAGCAGGGGTTTAATGCGCTAGGGAACAGGCCGGCGGGGCAAAGAGGGGGCCCAGGCTAATTGGGGAAGACGTTCGTCCTAACGATAGAGGGATTGCAGCAGAACTGGCTGGTCGACAAGCTCAAGTGGGGATATGAGATTGGCGGGTAATCTACTGGGACTACTACCGGAATCGCCGTACATACGGGGGAATGATCGATGGGGATGATCGCGTAAGGGGAACACGGGCTATGGTGATGACTATGGTCAGTTGTGCACGGTGCCCGGTCCTGCGAAAAAAGGAGAGGAGGGGTACGAAAACAATCTAGGGAGATGAAACAATATCTCAAAACTTGGCTCTAAGCGGAAGCCATCTGCGGGTGTTTGTTGAGACCGAGGGGAAGAAAGAGGGGACGGCCGCAGAAGGTTGGTCAGAGAGCTAAGCATGAAGGTTAAGAGAACCCCAGAGCAAGTTGTACCCCGCCCCGGCACCGCAAGACCCGGCCTACAACTCGTTACAACGTCGAGAAAAGGGGAAGCAAAATGACGCTTGTTTAAGAGGGGGGGGAAGGGAAGAATCAGTGATCAGGGCAGCCCATCCACCCGAAAAAAAACCGTGTCGATGCACAGGTTCCGGGGTTTGTCAATGGGAAAAAGTACGCTTCAAGGAGGGTACGAACCCTCAAAAAAACCCGGGAAAAAGAAGCGGTAACATGTCGCGGCAGAGCGTAGGGAAGAACGCGCCTGTCAGACCCGGGGAAAAGGTGACGACTCAGCGGGCCAGAAAAAAGGAAGTTTCAGGGGGGGTACGAGAAAAAGAGAGGGGGAAAAAGGGCATTCGCTATTACGCGCGACAGCGTCAGGTATTGTTGAATAAAAGGGAATGAATAGCAGGGGCACCACGAGCCCGACAACGGCTTTGAAAACAAAGCTCGAGAGTGATAGCGGAAGGGGAAGGTGCAACAATATCCACAGTTGTAGACCCGATGAACTAATTCTAAAGAAGAAAAGAGAGAGAAAGCACAGCGAACGAAGCGCGGAGGGACCAGATAGTCACCCCGGTCAGAACAACAAAGAAAACAAGCGCGGAGGGCAAAAGACTGAAAGATGGGGAAAGGCGAATGCAGCCGAGGCGCGCTTTCAGGACTAAGGGTCACGCCGAAAAAAGGCGAAAAGCAAGGGGAGGAGATGAGGAAAAACCTGGAAAGGAGGAGCGCCAAACCGACAATGATGGACTAACAATCCGCATTAAGGGGCCGCCGAGGGGAAAACGCCCGACCAAGGTCGTTTGATGTGACGAAATCGCAGAGGGTTGGGCAAAGCTCGCCTGACTATTCGCAACCGTAAAAAGAATAGGGGGGTTGAAGGACAGGCCGGGAAGAGGGGGGACCGTACCAACGAGGACCACCTAATGTCAAGCCATAAACAAGAGGACTTTAACTTTACAAAGACGGAAAGGGAGAAAAGCAAGGGGTATTAAGCAACTAAACGAGTACAAGCTGACTCAGTCCGATCACCTCTTGAATCCAGCTTGAGGAAAACCGTAGCAGAGCGAAATTTAAAAATCAGTGGACGCAAGGTTGGGCCCCCAAAAAAGGAGCCAAGAGCATTGAAGCGAGAAGAAAAGGAGGTAAATCTTGAGGGTTTCACGGGAAGGCGGGCTCCGTCGCAATTGCCGCCATGGGAAACAAACACTTATCCCAGTAAGTGTTCGAAAAAAAAAAAATTGAAGCGCCGACATCAACAAATTGAGTCGGTGGGGGAGAAGGGGAGTGTGGGTCCACGCCGGCGGAGAAGGAAAAGGGGGAACAAGTGGGGAGCGAATTGCCTCGCACAACAAGAAGCGAACAAGAGGATAAAAAAAGAGTCTTTAGCACAAGAGCCTCATCAAAGGCAGGACTCGCAAAAGACCCAACGCCATGAAACCGACCTAAATTGGATTGAGGGGTCGAGAAGGAGGGACAAGTGGGGGTTTTTGGCGAATACGGGAGGTGGTGTCAGGGCGGCACGGGAGAAAACTTATTAGGCGAAACCAGAAGAAAGAGGATTACGTCATGTGCTGATCGGCGATCTGCAGGTATAGTCCTGGGGGGGTGCCAAGCTACAAGGAGGGGGGGAAAGGCGGGAATCGCTCGTTAACAGATGAGAAGGGGGTAGGCCGACACCGTTGTCGCGGGCATTGACGCAAACCGATGCGGGAAATAAAACACAGTGGGAAAGGGGGGCATTGTGTGGACTGGAGGGAAGAAAGGAGAGAGGTTCAACTGTAGGGTCGTGCCTGATCAATCGGTCATTTCCCGCGGGAAAAAAAGATCGTGTGAGTTGCGAATTGGCTTACAGAAAAAGAGGGAGGATCGTCCTCCATCCATTCGGACAGAGTGGTCGGGCAGATGTTCGCCTTGCTTAATCCTGCGGCTTGTAAGGTCGAAACCATGTGGTTAGGGGGGCAGTGAGGCGCCTCGCGACACGGGGGTGACCTGCTATATCAGACACACGGCTAATTGGGGGACGCGTGATCTAAATGGGAGGAAGAGCGCAACTGGCGTATGGCCGATACCAGAGGGAAAAGTTCGTCCGCCTCTATTTGAAGTTGGGCCTGATAGCTTGTGAATATGAACCGAGAAGGGGTTCGGTTCGCGTGCAGAACGCGGGAGGGGACTTAGTCAGCATCAGGCATTATCGCCTATATCAATTGGAACTTGGGGAGAGGGATTCAATCCGAACGGATAAAAAAAGAAGGGGGGGAAGCGGTTCTGTTCAAACCGGTGGTCGGGACTCGTTTGGCCCACTGCGAATTCGTGGGAATGGACGTAAGAGAGAAAAGCTGTCGACCTGTTCCAATAGGAAGGAAAGAGCTCTGCCATCACTGATCCCAACCCAGTAGTTTCCATGATTACTTCGAAAGGCGCAAGGTGAATCGGCGAGGGGAACAGTAAGGAACGATCGCAATCTACCTAAAGCAATGCCGGAGAGCGATGGACTTCTTTCGATTCGACAGTCATGATGAGGTTCCGCAGTGGGAAAAAAAAAATCAAGAAACGGCGAGAAAGTTGGTTGTGTCGGGTGGGGGCGAACTCGGACACTGGGAGGGCACAAAAAAGAGAAAAACTAATCTACGTCCTGAAGGGAGAAGAAGAAACGAAGTGGTCGTTCGCGACCGTGGGGTCGGGGGAGGTTGTCCACGGGCCGGCCGTCGGGAGGGGAGAGGCAATCAAATTAGCATCGCCTCTGGACGCAACGGAATGCGCTCGGAAAAAGCAACGTTGACGCCGGGCTCAAAAAAAAAGGCCGGGGAGGAATCTATTTTACGCGAACTCTATAGGATTGGCTCATGCGGACCACGGATGGAAAGGGAGCGCGCAAGGGGACACTTGGCCACAGACGACAAAGTCAAGAAAAAAAAGGAGAGAGGTTGCCCCGTCCAGTCCGGGCGGCAGGAGAATTCTAGGTCATGCCAGTGAGCAAGGCGCGTAGTCCAGGCTTTTGAAAGAGAGCGACTACCTCACTGGGTGCGTGACAATGGCACGCCGCCCGGGACAAAAAGGCAAGGCGGCGTGAAAAAGACTCTGGTCGTCAAAGGTCGGGGACGTCGGGCGCTTTGAAAAAAGGAGGAAGGGGGAGTCACGCGGTCCGGCACCGTCCAAAGGAAGAAGCTGCCTAATGCTTTCATGCGTCACAACGGGGGAGTCGTTCAGAAGAAGATCGACCCGGCACCGAAGTTAAAGCGAGAACCAAAGAAAAGGGAAAGCTCCGCGTTCGATGGAAAGTGCCAGACAAGCCGACAACACAGACGGTGTTTCGAATATGGGAATGTCGAGGGGAGGCCACTAGCACTCCTCACACTCAGCTCCCCTCGAAAACCTGAGAGCGTGTCTAAGGGCTGCCCCTGAACGGCGAGAAGTACGAAAAACGACTAAAGATTTTGGATGAAAAGAACTTTGAAACAACAAACCGAAGGGACCGGCTGTTTTTTGTTCACGTGAAAAAGCAGGGTTCAATTCGGGCCGCCACCGAATCGACGAGCCCAATGCAGGGCGGGGGCTTTAGCCCCAAGCCGGTAGGGGCGGGCAGGATGAGATGACCGAAATATCGGAGGGGGAGAAGGGACACCAAGGCACCTCGGCGTCCACCAGAAACGCACCCTGCTCAGCAAAAAGCCTACAAACTCCGTGCGGTGAGGGACGGGGACCATGTGCGCTCTCAGAGAAATGTGGCTTAAGATATGCTAGGGATCCTCATGTGCTGAGAGGGGGCCCTGAAATCTAATTAGCTGGTGACGACAGGGGGCTCCCTGCTTGATTCCTAAAGAGTGAATACGCTGCAACGCTTCGGGGAAAGGGAAAGGTTCCTGTTCTCTAGAAGAAAGTAGGACCGGCCCTCAGGAGGTGACTAAAAAAAAGATACTCCTGGGGAGAAGGAGCTCCCATGTAGGAAATCGCTATTAACCTTTCATCGATTATTAAAAAGAGTAGCTCGGCTGCATGAGACGGGGGGAAGGAGGAAAACGGATAAACAAAGAAAAAAAAAAACGTTTTTTCCACCGCAGAACGAAGTCAAACCTAGGGGAGGGGCCAGCCTCTCCGAAAGGAAGGGGGGAAAAAACCGACACAGGAAGGGTCACCTCTCTCTTCCAGCCTAAGGGAATTCGTAGCCCATCCTCGGTATTCGGCGCAACTTCCGCATCTAGGAGAACTGTGGTCCTGGACCACAGAGGGAGGGGGGGGTGCCGCGCGACCTGCGCGTAAAAAGAGCCTTGTAGCGTCCAAAGTGAACCTGTTCAGATCGATGACAAAGATTGGGAAGGACCAGATCACGGTCGTCACGAAGGAGACCGGGAAAAGGGGGGGTCAAAGTCGCAGGTCTTTGGTTGAGGACCGTAAACGCAAAGAGGTAAGGGGTGGCGAAAAAAGGGGGGTGGATCTCTAAAAAGATGAGGAGAACAAAAAAAAAAGGAACAATCTAGGGGGTTCTCACACACCGGGGGGGAGGGGGAAAAAAAAGTTATCCAAAGCGGGCAGAAGAACTCTGGAAGCAAGTTTTCACGGAACAGGACGGGAGGGCTCGACCGAGAGGAAAAAAATCGGGAGGAATCAGATCGCGGGTGCAAATGGGAAGAAGCAAGGCGGGCAAGCGCGTCGCGGAATCGCCGCCGAAAACCAGAGGCGCGACGAACGAATAACCGGAGGGAAAGGAGGGGGGAAAAGGATCCGAAGAACCGAGCTGGCGACTGGGCAGGGGGAGGGGGGATGGGGAAAGGCGACGTTGAAACCCGCTCGGAAAGGCGGAGCAAAGGGCGGCGGGCGGGACGGGCAAAAGAAAAAAAGCTCGGAGAGTGCAACGAAGAAAAAAGACGTGGCTCGGGTTGCGCGACAGACGGGGGAAAGGGGGAGGTAAAAGGTGAAAGGGAACGATGATCCAACAGGCCATGGTTCTAAAGCGATAAGAAAAGAAAGACAACGGAGACCCGGCATTCTGAAGGAGCGGGACTTCCGTGGACGCGAAGAAGGGAGGGATCCTAAGCAAAATCGGACCGGACTACATTGCCCAAGGCGCGGTTGGGGGCTCCGAGTTTACTCAAAGGAGGCGAACTTCGCCCAGACCCGAGTAGAATCACCCCCGAGCCGACCTATGCGGAGAGGGTGCAGCCCGAAACGAAATCCTCACCACCAGTCTGAGCCAAGAGAAGGGAGAAGAAGGCCTCTTCTCTACCCAGGGGTGAGCTTACATGGGGGAACCCCATTGGAGGGGGCGGAAGTCAGGAAGACAGCCCTAGACGTATTGAAAGTCACTCTAACCCTAAGACCTGCCACCTGGGGGATGCGGTAAGGAAGGAACAAAAACTGAACCACGCAACGTCCTGACGGGGGGGGGTCGCGTCTCTGGTGTAGTAGGAAAGATAAACCCTATTTAAACTAAGAAAGGAAAAAGGGGGGAGGTTTTTTTGTACATGATAAGCGAAGGGGAGGAGACGCGCGGCGCCTCAAGGGGGGGGGGCAGGAACCTTCAGAAATGGCAGAGGGAGGAGTAGAAACCACGAAAGGACTTGGGCAACGCATCAAAGGGAAAAAAAAGACTCATGTGTGGTTGGCCGGCTTGGCTGGGGGACAAAAAACCTGCGGGATGGTCGGGGGGGGGGGGGTAAAAACAAGGAAAACTCCAATTTTCACGCGCCCGGTGAATGGCGAGCTCTTAGGAAAAGAGGAAGGTGTGAATCCAATCAGGCGGCGGCTGGGAACGTTCCTCACGAGAGAGGTGAACTGATCATCGTCATGTCGCTGGGGAAAAAACGCCCAGAGCGTCCGATTTTAAACGACAGAGGACTCAACTCATAGGACGTTGAATACAAGGCGAAAATCCGCGCAAAGGAGGAATGCGATGCGTGGCAAGAGGAAGGGGGCGCCGGAAGCACGCGCGATGAGGGCATACTAAAGCAGAAAACGACTTTGGGGGGACCACTGATAGGGGATGGAATAGGGATATGTGGGGGCTGGGGGAAAAGGCCGTGTCCTGGGAGAGCCGTGGTAGAAGAGAACAATCTAGCGGTCGCGACAAATATCGTATTCATTGGCTTCTCCACTTTCGCCAAAAAATAGATTGTTGTTGTTTTACCAGAGCCAGAAGCATCTTTGTGGTCGCGCCGGGGGTCAATAGAGGGTCTCATTCATAATTTGACTTGATCGCCGGCCCTGAGCACAAGGGGGGGGGACAAAATCCCAGAAAACGAGGAGCAGACACCGTATCCGTCGTGACAGCCGGCTCCAGGAAGAGGATCAAGAGGGGGGTAGTGCGGAGCTCTCGTTAGAAAAGGTTACAGGAACACCACTACACAAGAGGGGGGCAGGGGGGGAAAATCAACCTGCATAAACTTGTCGAAAAAGACTATTCGGGGAAAAAAACCATCAGAGAGGGGATACAGAGAAAGGGGTCGCGGCCCGCAAAAGAAGGCCCCCTTCGACGTCAGCATGGGCCAGAAACATTATTTCTTTCTGGAAGAACGAGAGAGCGCCGGGGGAGAAAAATGACAGCGGCAATGTGAGATATTTGGGTCAAGGAGGGGGGGAAAGAAGAAAACTGGTAACCACGAGAACAAGAAAACCGGCACAGAAACCCCGGTCGCGTCGACCATCACCCGGGAGGGGAAGACTGGAAATCGGGGGGGTAACGATAAAAAGACACACAGAGGAGTCGGATGAACTTGGCAAGGGCTCCCAGAAGAAGACCCTGGACTTGAAGGATACCCTCACTACAGCAGAGAGGGAAGGATACACCGAGAGAAGAGAAAAGTTTCCAGCGATTCTTAACGAGGGGGAAACTAGCCACGGAAGAAAACGAGCGCACTCAGCTTTCATGACGTGAGGAGACAACGAAAGCAGACGGTAGGGGGGGGGGACTGTTAGGGAAGAAAAAAAGGGGGGGGCGTTCGCAGAGCGTCAGCGCGAAACCCCCCCCGGGACATGGAAGGGAAAAAGAAATATGATTTCGACGAGCGCCCGAAAGACCCGCTGGAAATTATGTGGAAGAAAGCTACGGGGGAAGCGACTTGTTATTTGGAAAGGAAGAGGACGAATTCCGCCGAACCAGAAGGGGGGGGAAAAGCGCACAATGTTGCGCACAGGAGGGAAAAGGAAAAAAAAAGGGGTCGAAAAAAAAGCTCTAACATAAAAACTCAGGGGGGAAACGACAACGGCCTTCGCGCCTCCGGGATGTGCAGAATAAAAACCGACCCACGTAAAAAGAGGAGGCGAGATCGATTGACATTGAAAAAATGAAAGGCCCGTCCTTTACCCTCATTGGTCGCAGGGGGTGGGGCCAAAGCCAACAAGAAGGCAGGCTCACAGCACTGAAAGTGGATATTTACCGGGGTTCGACGGGAAAGAAAAGCTCCATTGGCCATGAAACACTACATGGACGCAAAAAAAACCACTGAGACTCTACGACAAAGAAAACACCGCCAATTTAGTCGGAGTCATGGCAGGGGGGGACAAGTGGTGGGGTCGAAGAATTTGGAATGGGGGAGAGAAAATGTCCTAAACATAGCCTCAACACCAACGAGGAAAGAGGGGTGGAGCAAGAAGAATGGCAAACAGAAGGATAAAATCGTGGCTGCACAAGGAGGAAAACTAAAACATTGACACTAAAGAAAAGGAGGGGGGGAGGGTGTACGAGCGCCAAGGGTGTGGAGGAACGGTGGGTGGGAATGGCGTCAAAGAATGGAAGGAGGGGAGATTCGGCCAAAATGGGACAAGAGGAAGGGTACGTCAGTTGGGCTGATCGCGGGAAGCTACGTTATCTGCTTGTGGTTGCTGCCAACCGGCGACAGATACAAGGCCCGCGAAGGAGCGGTGTGCGATCAATGGTGGAGCGCAGAGAAGAGGGTGTGTCTCCATGCGCACATAAAAAGTCGAGAGAGGGAGGCTCTGGGAAGGGGGGTGGAGCACTACAAATTCTGGCCTCGTTCTGGGGGCGGGTAGGGAAAAAGAGGGGCGCCTTTCATGGCAGAGACACGATACTGGGGGAGGGGTGCAATTAGGGATACAAAAATAGCGATCGGCCTACAAAAGAATTCGAAATGGTGTACGGGCCGAGGAAGGGTCATTACCTCGTTTTCGCCCTCCTGTCGGGGGCCTCTTAGGGGGGGCAGAGGAGAACAAGAGCAGGGTCTAGGCGATAATTCTATCTTTTCAGGCCGTGAAGCTAAGTGGGCAGGGTACGATGTGCCGAAAGACTTCCCTTGGAGCGATGGCATGAATCGGGTAGTTTGGTCCCGTCATAGGGGTTGGGATGAGAGCGGTGGTCGTATAATGGTTCTTGTGGGGGGGAAAGTAGGGCTAGGGACTTATAGAAAGGTTTTTCTTGGTTTTCCAGCATCTTCAGGGACGAGAAGTATCAGTGGATGAAGGAGTGGGAACTGAAATCCTGGCCTCCTCGCAGTTGGGAAAGGTGGGAGAAGGGTCTGGGGTGAAAAAACGTGGAAAGGTATATGGGCACCAAAGTATGTTTAATCTGGACCCAAGAGATACCTACTCTAGAGCTGGTGGTGTCTCACGGACGGAGTCGATCTGCTAGTTCGGAAAGCAACAGGAAGCGTTAATTTTCATGCTTTCGAAAGGCCCGAGGGGGAACGGCTAGGTGATTCGAAAGAAAGCTCCACACCTCATCTTTATTACAAAAGGAAACGGATGTCGCGGAAAAAAGTATTGTCGAGCGAACAATCGAGGTTCGCGGACATGGGGCCAACATCAAGACGATCTCAAAGGGTGCGGGTTTTGGAAGAAAGAGGTGCACTTAGAGGGGCAAGCGAGTGGATCGTCAAGCTTAGTCACACGGGGGGGCAATGGATGAAAAACATCGGGGTTCTGGCTGGGTGTTCAAACGATGGGAAAAATACCTCTGGCCAAATGAGAAGGGCCCCAGGACCTGACGGCCGGCGCAACGGTGGTGAGAACTGCGGGTTTTCTGCAAAAAAAAAACAATCCGTTTGAGGCAGTATAGAGGGCCGTTAGGCTATTTTTTCAAAAAAAGTATATTTAGGCTTGAGAGGGGAGACCTTCATGATTCGCAAACACAAAAAAACCCACACCCCCAAAAAAAAATAAGAAAAACACCCCAAACCCTCCCTCCGTCATCACGCAAAGGGAACATTCATCACGAAAAAAAGTGGCGACAGATTCCACTGGAGAGGAGAGCGAGGGAAATTCGCATACCCCAACACCCTTGGGGTTGGTTGCTCGTAGGATGAAAGGAAAGGATTCACGGAGCGCAAGACGGACCATACTTTTTTCGAGCAATGATCTAAGGCTAGAAAGCGGAGATCGTCTACAGTGTCTTCCAGCTGGAAGAGGTGAAAAAACGGCCTAGGGATCGAAGGAAAAAACAAACAAATTCAGAATGTCAACCCCGTACAAGACTCCCCCACCCACCCACACCTTCAATTAAGTCGGGGTCCCCCATGCTAAAGGGGGGTCGTGACCAACGGAGCCCGGGGTGAAAGCCTGGACGTGGATCGGCAGGGGAAAAAACCGGCAATCGCCAGATGGGATGCCCATACCATCTAAAAAAACATTACTGTTGGTCGAAGAGGTGGGGGAACGCGGTCTTCAGACGACGCAGAAAAATCGTTCGAGCGCACCCCAGGTAGGGAGGCCGGGGAGATTTAGGAAAACGAGCCTGCAGGGGTGAGATACCTGGGACAAACAACCAGCCCGGGTGTGCCGAGTTTGCAGGGGAGTGAAAGAATGGGGAGATTCCTCAGGGGGAACGAGGAACCACGGCCGCGGGGGAATTGGCGGTAAATTGGGCAGGGGAGGGAAACCGGAGGTTTCAGGGGCCGGGAAGGACGAAGGGTTACCTATGCTGTAAAACGGAATTGACGGTTCAAAATAGGATAGACGTGCGTCCACTGATAACCTGAGATCGAAAAAGGGGGGACGGTCCGTCTAAGTTAGGAGGGGTGCAGAGGTCTTTGGATAGTTTCGTCAGAGGCCTGCCAGAGGGAAAATGTTCCAGGGTCTTGGGTCGAGATTCGGGCTTTGTGGGGCAGACGACTCGCGGGGTTAACCTTCGATCGGTACCGGAGGAATCTGAGATCAAAGGAAGATTCGTCGGAGGAGACAGCCGTCTTCCGGCCCGACGCCGACGCGTCAAAAACGAAACGACACGGGGTGCAGGGTTCGCCACCGTGAGGGTTCGCGGGGGGGGGTCTCGGATTCGGTCTCCGGCCACGGGACAGCTTCATCCTGTGCGGCTTCATAAAGAAGCAGGTTACGGGAGCAACGGAGCAACGGTTTGCGTGCACCGAATCAAAGCAAACTATGGAGTCACGGCGGGAAGCCGGGGCGCAGGGACCCATACTCGTTTGTTCAAAAAAGGCGAAACGCTTCTCGATCCTCTTCAAGTCCTCACGAGAAATAGGTCTCTGCTTAGTAAACTGGCGCATTACTTCTTTTCGTCGAAGCGGCGGTTGGGGGCGGGTTAAGGTGGACTTGACCCGGAAGTGCCCGGCCGGTCAGCGTGGGGAAGCCAGAGATTCTATACGCGATGTGCTGCCGCCAAGTGGGAGCAGCTGGAAACTCAAGATGACTGGAGGCTGGGGACAAGAGAAGCAAAGGGCGGCTCTGGGCCCACCCCCCCCCCGGGAAAAAAAAGTCGGTCGAGGGTCTAAAAACGGTAGGGGGGGATCGATCACCAAAAGTTAGTTTACAATTAGATGAACAAAGAGAGTTGGGTGCGCACCCCGACGGGGCTATTTAACGGAATCACAATCGCTCCGATCTTGAAAGAAGGTTCAGAACGGAAGCTTCCGATCGCTGAACGAAGTGAGATAAAAAAAATCTTCTAATAGAATAGGGGAAGGCGAAAAAGGGGGGGAAACTTTAACCCTCAAGGCGAGGAGTGCGAAAATCACGGGAAAACCTGAGCCGTAAAAAGGATTCGACGAAGAATTGACTTTATTCTTAGTTGAAGACGAAATACTCTATTTTAAAGAAAATTTCAAACCGGAAGTACGTACGCGGATGGCGGCCTGATAAACTTCCGCCGATCGAATTGCAAAATCTAGTTAAGCGGCGAAGGTGCCTAGAATTGCCGCGGAGTTGCGAAAAGGACAAAGGCCCTTAAGCCTTGAACGAGGCGAGTCCTCCGGGTCCTAGGACCAAAAGGATTACAGAGTCTCAACGCCCGGGTGCGGAAGCTGCTACCCTGGACCGTCAACATGACTAGCGGTTGACGCCGGGAGAGGAGGAGGCAAATAAGGGATGGGGCTCCCGAGGAAAAGAAGTTATAAACCTGCATTCCCGGCAAAAGACGGAGGGGGATCAGGGGGGGGGGCAGGAGCCAAAGAAAGTCCCCCGGGTAAAAAAATACCTGTTACCAAAAAACTCCTCACTACCGCACATGGAGGATCAATCCTAAAGATACTACTCAGTCTACCAGAAAAAAAAGGGGAAATGAATCGACTAAAACCGCACAGAGGGCGTTCTATCTACCGGGAGCGAGAAGTGGAGGGGCAGGGAAAGGGACGCACAAGTCTGAGAGGAGGGAAAAAAAAAGCTTCGAGAATCTGGACGAAATCAAGAAAAGGCCTAAAACAAGTCTTCTTTTCAAAGTAAAAAGGAAAAACAAATGGTGTCGAGTCTCGGCTGGAGAAACCCTGCGGGGACATAAAAACCAAACGCAAACCCTTTAAAATTGGGGGGGTGGGGGAAAGGATCAGAAAATCTTGGGCGATCCGTCGGACAGAAAGAAAAACTAAAAAAAGGGGGTAAGCCCTGAAATGAAAACGAAGGTATGACGTGCGGCGGTCGAAGCATTCTTGGACCGTCTATCGACACCGTCTGTTGGGGGGGGACTTCTGGGGTCAAACATGAAGAAGCGTCTCTTTAAGGGGGTACAAAAACAACTTCCACGGCTGGCCCAACGCGAACCGGGGCAGGGGCGCGAAAGCGGAAAAAGAATGGGGGACGAACACGAAGCACACGGGGCGGAGGGGATAAAAGGAAACTGACGGGAGAGCTTGGTTGACAAAGAGGGTCCATAGTCAAGAACTTTGTGACGCCAGCGCGTTCGAAAAGTCAAAGGCAGAGGAAACGTCCTATGGAAGGGCGTTGCAAAGGCAAAAGACATTGCTAAAGGCCAAAGATAGTCGAGCGGAGAGTGGACTCGACTGGGGGGGGGAAAAGAGAAAAGAACCGCCGCGAAAGGAAAAAGGATACAGGGGAAAAATGAGAAAAAGTGAAATGTCGAGAGGACCGGGTCAGGGTCGCCACTGAAATCTTGAGGTGAAACAAGTGGGTACGAGCCGGCGAGCACGGCGCTGGTACGAGAGAGCAGGCCATCAAGGGGAAGGCTCGAACAAGATATCATGCAAGAAACTGAACCCCGATTAAAGGACCCTCCAGGTCGCCAAAGGAGTTGGGTGCTTGAGAAACAAAATGAGGGTTCACACTTTGGGCTTCGGGAAATACGGTGGTCACAGAGGAAATGCTGCAGAATTTTTCTAGGAAGGAGCAGGGACCGGCAGGCAAGGGGCACAAAACAAACCAAAGCCCACTCTTCAAGCACCGTACCAGGAAAGCCGTCGGGTACCCGAGCACTGAATCAATCGATTGGAAAGATTTTCGATCTCGTGAGAGGGGGGGGGGGTTGGGAACCTTCCAAAACGAAAAAAAAAACACCTTGTAATGGCCTGCACCTGGGGGGTGTTCAGGAGAACGAGAAGAAGTATCTGTCGCCTCCCCGGCACAAAGAATAAAGGGACTAAAAGGGGGAATTTGCAGATCTAAGCTTGAGGAAACAGAGGACACGAACGGCCTTAGAATCAGGTCACTCAGGATGGTCTTTAACGCCTAAAAGGACGGCCTCCGATTTCCGTGATGAACGAAGAAAAACAAGAAAATGGGGTAAAAACGTCCAGATGGAAGAAGAGAACGGGGAGAAGCCCTACCACCGGCAGGGAACCAGCCGTGCATTCTCACAGAAAAGGGGGGGTGCGCTTCGATGAGGCGGGGGGAAAAATCAAAGGAAAAAAAATCCATCCCTGATAGGGTCATGACTGGAAAGAAATAAAAACCTACTAAGAGAAATCAGTTATCAAAACTATAGCGGGGGAGAAAACGGTAGCCACAAGGAAGCGCGGCTTCCGTATGGTAAGAAAATAAAAATCTCATGAGCGGAAGGAAGGGATTATTACGATGCAGATCAACCGGGAACAACGACAAGCCGTAGAAGGGATATCGGCGAGACAGAGTTAAGGGCAACGCTCTCAATCTCTAGAACAGGATGAGAAAAACACCTTCATGATTTAAAAAACACCGCAGAAAAACCTAACAAAAAAAAACACTCAGGTTACGAAAGTGTTTGCGCTTAAAGGGAAATGCTTGAAGTAAGGCGGGCCAAACCCTCCCCTCTAGGTGGCAGCGTCCACGATCCGAGGGACCGACGAACCTTGAGCTAATGTCGAAAAAAAACGATCGAGAGACATCAGAAGGGGACACCGGAGGGCCAGGGACCTTGACTCGAGGAGGAGACCCACGGGGGGGGAAAATTTAGAGCATCAAAACAGGGTAATCAGCTTGAAACCAGCGAATAAAATGGGGACAAGGGAAAGGCGCAAGTAACACACCAAACGGATAGCGATCGAGAGAGAGACCTTACCGTAGGAAATTGTACGGTGGGAAAACCAAAAACTCCGTCGGAATCGGTTCAGGGGGGGCAGTAAAACGAAAAGTAAGTCTAAAAACAGCTCAACGCCGACAATCCCATCCAAAAGTTAGGTCGGTGGGGCAAGGGGAGGGGGGGGGGTTCAAGAAATTTGCGCATCGAATGGGGGGGAAATGTAATGCGAGGACGGACAAA
>Ga0179593_1298035_pt1 | contig 21993 bp, 26 predicted proteins | sample CZODoug2_1_08_16_FD_185931 | JGI IMG/M metagenome (GOLD analysis project Ga0179593, IMG submission 185931) | Vadose zone soil fungal communities from Angelo Coast Range Reserve, California, USA - CZODoug2_1_08_16fungal (PacBio error correction) | ecosystem: Environmental > Terrestrial > Soil >...
AGGAAAGGAGCTCCAGATTGGGGGGCCTGTGGCCCTCAGAGAGAAAAACTGACCAATTCCGACCCTGGTCGGTTAAAAGAAGTCGGGAGCAACCATACATTGGGAAGCGTTCATGTGGGGTAAGGGAAGAGATTGGCCAGCACAGACAATGGGTGGCAGATGTTCGAAACCGGGAAAGCTACTCGTGATCGGAAAAAAAAACACAGAACTAAACTCGGTCGAGCTGAGGCTGCAGGTATTGGGATGGAGAAGGGAATAAAAAGGAACACACTCACGTGGCAATAAAGGTCATAAAACCGGAGTTGGGGTTGCGGGTTATGGGAAGTGTCGCTCACATATACAGTAAAAAATCCAGGGGACAGTCTCAACCCTCTCAAAATCACAGCAAGAGAAAACAAGAGCCGTGAAAAATGGTGGAGGCGGTGATTCCCTTGTAGAGAGTGAAAAGAAGAGCCACCAACGTAAAAACCTTTAAGAACGGAAGAAAGAAAACGGTGATCGCTTCCTTCAAATTGAAAGGTAAAGTTTGGAAGGCAAAGACGCCGAGCCATCAAAAAAAAAAGAGACACAGGGCCTAAAACGGGAAAAGCCGGCGGAGGGGGGTGCAACGGCATGTTCTCCGGGGTCCGACGGAAAATAGGGCTAATTTTTTCATATAAGAAAAAAGAAAGGGGGTAGAAACTGGAGGTTCTTCCCACCATCTTGCCTTTCTAAGCATTGCCAGGCACAGGTGCCGATTCCCTGGAATAGAAAAGTGAATTGCAAATGGGGGTGCTACCTGCACAGGAACTGAAAATTGCCGGTCTCGGGACTGTGAAAAAAGATTGCGAGAAAGAAAAGGCGTCACCGCTGACCAAGGGGAAGTGTCATGACTTTCAGTACATTCCAAATATAGGGAATCTCAGAAGAGGGCCCGATTGCATGACGGAAAGCAAAAAACACAAAAAAAAAAAGGGCCCAAAAAAAACACCCGGAAAAGAGGGGGTGCCGAACGCCGGAGGGTGGCGAGCATTCAGGGGCAATATGGACTGATTAGCTCAAAACGTGGCACTTGGCAACCGAAACACTCATTTGTCCTGTTATTAAAAATTCAAACGGTCGTTAAAGCCCAATGTTGTCACGTGAGAAAGAAACTCCGAATGAACGGCAACAGGGACACAAGGTTCCGTTGGAACTTGAACAGACCTAAACCTTTGAAAGAGGACCGGCGGCATAAAGGTCGTGAAACCGGAGGAAACACACTCACTTGACGCTGGGGGAGGGGAAAACAAAGGATGATTCACTTCTTGAAAGTGCCGTCCGAAAACCACGAAAGAAAAAAAAGACATAGGCCGACTTCTTTAGATTGAAATCATTGAACAGGCACGCGCCCTCAGGGCTGGTTATTCCGGCCAATCGTCCGAAAAAAACGGGCAAGTCGAGTGATTCCGCGCCGAAGGGTCAGGAGCTTCTCAAGGGGGACCTCTAGTCTTCAAAAGAGGCCCGCCCAGAGCAGGGAGCATCCTTGGTCAGGGGAAAGGTAAAGGCTGGAAGGCAAAAATCGATACTTCAACCAGGAAAAAATTTTCATAAAACACAAAAGCAAAGCCAATTTGAAACAAAGAGAAAAGTGTAGGAAAAAAAGAGGGATAAAAAACCTCGTTCGTAGACAGCAGGGATCAACAATCCATGTGACACAAGGCCTAAAAATTGGGTCGAGCTCGCGGGCCGAAAGTCCCGAAAAAAAAAAAAAAAAAAAAAAAGAAAAAAAAAACCAAAGGGTGAAAGATTAAATGAAAAAAGCAATCTGCGGCAAATTGAACGCACACCACACTCGCGACATTCACAGACTAGCGGGGAGTAGGGAGTCCCTCGGTTAAAAGAATATGTCAAAGGAAGAGGGGATTCTGTCAAAAAAAGGTGCTGGCTAGGTTGGGAAACAGTCTACGGTTAGGGGGACCTGCGCCGCAGGAGTGTAAAACAAATTAAACAGTGCCACTCAGGGGTCACAACGCCCCCACCCCCCACACCCGCCCACACCAACAACCCAAACCACCCGAAACACACCACGCAATACCTTCCGAAAAAAAAAGCTAGCGGTTGCAGGGCGAGAAATCTGACTTTGAATGCCAGTACGAAAAAGGAGGGGGGTCGGCAACCTCAGGAGAAAGGGCTTCGTCCTGCCTCGGTCCTTATTTTTGTTGAAGGCCTGTATCCTGGATCGAGGGATTGAGAGAATCTGACGGAAGGAATCGATGACAGTGCCGGGGTACACACTTCTCAAAAACCTGTCGACAGGAAAAAACATCGACAGATGAAACTCGTCAGGGAAGTGGGACGGGAAGAAGAAATATTCTCTTCGCATCTGCGCGTGAGGGAGTGCTCGATCAAAGTTGGACTGCTGTCATTGAAGGGGAAGGGGAAGTCATTTGAAGGTCCGCCAAGTTGGAATAGTGTGGTGACAAAAACGCCAGTGAGGAGAAGCAACAAAAGGGGGGTTCCGGGCCAGTAAATAGTGTCATCGGGTGTCGAAGCGCTAAGAGGGGACAACCAGGGTCCTCCCATCATTCAGGTACGGTCACAGACACCGGCTTTAAAAACCGTGAAAAGTCGGCCTGAATTCACGGGCAAAGATAAAATGGTGAGTCAATGGAAATCGGGGGGGCAAGCTTCAAGGAGGGGGGAATCTCGCGGGCCATCCAAGCGTCAAAGACCAGCCGTCGGGAAAGGGTGGTTTGATAGATTATGATCAACATCTCGACCGCAAAAACCAGCGAATGCAGGTCCAAGTCTGGTTGAGGGGGGGAAAATCCGGGGCGAGTGAACTTTTTGCCAACAACGGCCTGTTGAGAAAAACACGCCGGTGCGTATGAAAAGAGTAATTAAGGACGATGGAGCGGTGAACAAAAAAAACCCACTAATTCTTGCAATCAGGAAAGAAAAAAAAACGAGCCGGGCGGCGCGGATTCGGGGGCGGGGCGGAAAGGGGCTTCATTGTAAACGAGCAGAAAGAACGCAAAAATAACCTCGGGAAAGGTCAATAATAAAGGAAAGCAGACAAGTCATGCACGGCGTTACAAACGAAGACCGAGCAGAAAGCAAAAAAGGGCTTGTGTGTGTTGTGGTGACAAGCGAACTGGAAGTACAAAAAACGAGCCACTGATAATCGACGTAGGGAATGAAATCGCTAGAAACACCACACGGTGGGACAGAAAGAAAAATGGGAAGAAAGGCGAGGGATATGGCTGGGAAAAGGTTACGCAGTTCAAGCGGGAACACAGAAAAGCCAGGGGCAGCGCGCTTCTTACGGGAGGGAGGGTCACTGAAGCTTGATTTAGTTTCGGAGGGGGGGAATTATTCCGTAATAGGATAAAAAAAACGAGGGTGAAAAGTCGGAACGAAGCTGAGCGGCCATACGAATAGAGCCGATCGAGCGTGACTCGTAACTTATGTTTCAATAAAGTGGGGGGGCACATCCTCAGGGTTGTGTCTAACACCTTACAGGGTCATACGCAAAAACGGAGAAAAAGAAAGGCTGGTGTACACAAGGGTCACTCGACAAGAGGAGACAAAAAAGGATTAAGACCCTCCACTTAAAGGATCGTTGGAACTGTGTCGGAGCATCCGGATCAAACCATTAGAGAGGGAAACTGACGCATTTCTAGCATATAATCAAAAGAACATAAAATGCACACGGGACGAGCCCTGTCCAAAGCAAGCACTCAGGGTGGGGGAAACGACGCTTCAACTGGTCCGACTTGGCCAGAAAGAGGAGGAAACGGGGATGAAAAAGGGTGAAACTCGGGTTTTAGGGGGGAGAGAGGGGATAAAAACCATTAGTACATGTTTGAACAGGGGCAAAAACCTTCACGTCTCGAAAAAAACGTAAACACCGGATTTTGACAAAGTGAGAAAGGGCAACTGCGAAGCACGCAGCCATGACAGTTCCAGAAACGCGTTAGGAAAACGAGCAAGAAGCCCACAAGCGGGAGAAAGATGACTGGGGCCAGGTGAAAAAGAGGAAATCGATATTTTAGCCAGCCTGTTGCGCAAGTTTGGCGGACCCAGTCGTAAGTCAGCAAAAAGAGTCTACTGAGACTCACTCAGTCGCAAAGGAATGGAAGACCACAACTACGGGAAAACTAAGATTGGCCTGTGACAAGTCCGGAAAAGGACGCAGCCCACGGGATGAGCGTGGTGGGGGGCAAAGCCGGGAGGCAGGGGAATGGCCAAAAATCCAACAAGTATCCGACGATATGCCCCAGGGTCTGCGAGACTGCTGTACACAAAACTAGCGTGTGCCTGCTAGGGGGTGTTAACACTCAGGAATGCGCAGGTCACTAAACGCGAAGAGGGGCAAACCGGGTCGAGCCAAAGCCGAATTTAAAAAATGAAGCACATTTGCCCGGCAAATTTGGGAATAGGAAGAGCCCCGACAATGAGGGCGAATGTCGCGACGATTCAAAGCAATAAAATTGAGGCGCAAACGGCCAACTGGGACTTTCAGCCCAGGGAAAATCGAAAAGGGGACAACTTCATGGGACAAGGATTTGTTTGGAAGTCATGCGCCCTACGAAGAGGTTGGGTAGAAAAGGGGTAACCGGGAAAAAGCTCAGCTCAAGACTCAAACTGAAGGGGGGGGGAGGACAACCTTGTAAGGAAGACCGATCAGATGCAGTCCGAAATTAACTCCAGAACAGAAAGCGACGCCCGGCGAGAAGGTCAAAGTCGGGGGGGTGGCTAAATCAGTCTATTGAGTTTGACCAGAAGCCAGAAAAGACTCTCGAGTAAATCGGCGCCTGGAAGCAATACGACGAAGAAAGGGAGTAAGAAATCGCAGTGGGGGGGAGGGGAACGGGGATTGGGTGAAAAAAAAAATTGCAAACCTTTTTCAACTGGTCATGATTTCATCTTAAAGTCCCAGTAGGGAAAGAGGGGGGAATTGGGATTGAAAGAGGGGTTTGTAAAAAACTGACACAAGCAAAGCTCGAGAACCTTTGTCGGTCTAAAGCGGATCGCCGGAGCTGGGTTTACCAGCAACAGATGAAACAGAAAAAAAGAGATAGGACAGGCCTGGGAACCTTGAGCCCGAAGCTATACTCGGAGTTAAAGGGAAAAAAAAAACTGGAAAAAAAAGGTGGAAAGTTCGAATTAATCATGGCAGTGCCAGGCGAACGGAACATTGGACCTTCTATAAAAGAAACGAAGAAATGGTAAGGTACAAAAAACAAATTCTCAAAGGCATATATTGGAAATTTGGGCCAACCAGCGGTTGCTGAAAGGCCCCCTCATCGGAGTTGCCCATAATGCGCAAGCACCTAAAAGGGAAGGCCGGCACATCTATCTAGGATAAAAGGGGTCAGGCGAACTGGCTGTCCATCTGGGAACGGGGGAATGCAATCGAAAGGGTCTAGATCTGGCATGTGTCAAACATGAAAATACTGGTGGGGTGTCATCGGCTGACGACTTTGAATGGGGAGCCAAGCAAGGTCAAGGACAAGGCTTTGAAGGAGTATTGGATTTCAGCATCCCAGGGCACTGAACAGGGGGAAAGAAATTGAAGGCAAAAGAGAAAGCGTTAGACTGAAGATGGGCAGACATATTGAGATTAACCGATTTCCGGTAAAAATTGAACCGTATACTAGGGAAGGTAAGTCAACGCACGTTCCTAAAAAAAAAAAAGACGGGGGGGTAGGCCGGGCGACGTTGGAGAACTGGGCGCTCGAGTGAGACGTCAACCGAATCAAGATTGTAAAAAAGTGTTCGAGTGTATCCAGGACATGAGAAGTGGATGGGGGGGCTATCGGTTCACACTCTATCAAAAGGAATCAACAACGGAGCAAACGCCGAGCAGTGACAAAATCTACACGGCGTCCTGGGAGTGGAAGACAGTGAATGGCGGACTCGGTGGGGTGAGTCTGGGAAGACGGAAATACCTCCAACTCGGCGCCGTGGATGACGATGGACTCGGGGTGGGGGCCAGGATTAAGAGATAACCCTAAACGGCAGTGCACCTTCGATTTCAGAATAGAGTTTAAAAGTGAAGCACGATACGCGTCGGGGAAACGGGGGGGGAAATACGGGGCACAAGGAAGGTGCTGGCCAATCGAGAGAGGCAAAAAACTGAACGAGTCACCCAATGATATCTTTGTCAGCCTGAGTGACATGTTGGGTTCACAACTACCGGCGGCTAAAGGAAGTATGGGGGCTAGGGGAAAAGGCAATCTGGAGATAAAGACTCGCAACAACCCAACTGAGATGAATTAGGACTCAGAGGGAAGGTTTGAAGTATAATCAGTATGCCGTATCCCGGAGGGTGAACCAGAACGGAACCGTCGGGATTGACAAAAGGGAGACAAATGTGCGCGTAAAATTGGGGCCAGGTGAAAGCGAGGCCAATGCAGGAAAGGTTATGTGAAGAAAGGAAACACTCTGAACGTTATCGTCGAGCCGAAACGGTCGGCCTTCGAATAGAAGTGCTGCAGGGGGGGGGTAGTGTTTTCGGGGACTCCGGGAACAAATAACTCCATGAAAAAAAAAAGAGCCGAGTTGGGGAGGTTTATTTGTGAATGTCGCAGAACCTATCAGTACTGGAAAAAAACGGGGGAACCCATCGAAACAGTCCAGCGGAAGGGCCTCAAGAAGGTGACTGGGGAGAGTGGATGACCGTGTAGCGGGTGAACCGATCGTCAACCAAACGAAGAATGGAATACCTGAGACCACCGTCTCACATTCCGTAGAAAATGGCTTTTAAAAAAAGGTTAAGGCGCCAGCGGCCGGAAAAAGTCGCCCAACGCTCAAAATGAAACTTAAAGCCGAGGACTTCTGAAGTGGGGGTGGCGCGGCATTTTCCCTCCGAAGGAAGAAAATCAGGGGTCAGAAGCGGGATTTTATCTCATCGGTGCTTCCAAATCTCCTTCTAAGGTTACCACAGTGCACGGGCCATTCCCTTGGGTCAAAATGGGTTGGAACAGGGGGATGCTCCGCCAAGCAAAGACATAAAAAGGACGGGGGCCGGGGACAAAAAGGCTATCATAAAAGATTCCAAGGGGGTTGTAAGGACTTCTGAAAGGATTCAATCTCCAGTAACTCGGACTGGAAAAGGTCCAGAGGGCCCGACGGGGAAGCGCTGCCACAAGATCTAGTGGTTTCAGCATACTCAGCATTAGTTGAGGAGGGGTCTCTTGAATGAAGCTCAACATCCGCGCGTGGAACAAGGGGGCTAAAGACGTGAAGGCGCAAGGCGGTGGTCGTTGGTACGGAACCTAAAAAAGGCGGTCGGTAAAGGGGGAAAACAATGTGTGGGAATCAGAAAAGGGAACAAGTCAGCGCAAAGGACCCCGGTTACCAGTTGGGGACGTAACCCTCCGAGCGCAGGCGGGATGAAGGGAACGGACTAGTCATTACTCGGAAGGGGGGGAGTCTGTAGAAACCAACTGCTATCCATTGTTCGAAAGATGATGAGTCGGCAGTGCGATGTCTGTGCGGCCGATAAAAAAAAAACGACCATAAACCACATGGGAAGAAATGAAAAGTTAAGAGGATCATACCAGGTCGCAGACACCAGGGGCACTTGGTTCGCCCAAGAGGTCACGACAAAGGCCGAACAGGGCAAAACGTAGCGGAGGCGCATACTTGGACTCGAGTATTCGTACTAAGGACTAGAGTTCGGGGGGGGAAACTACTTGAGACAAATCTTGAGCAATCTTTTCAGGGCGTAAGCGGCGCATCGAGGAGCAGGTGGAAAATCAAAAAAAAGGTCGTAATGCCGGAGGGAAGGGAAAAAAAAGCTAGCGGGGCGTGAGTTAAAAGATTTCCAAACCGAAGAAAGTAATGCCTCGAATGTAAGCCGGACCAAGGTCTTCGCTCATGGGGGGGTCGATCTCACGAAAGGACAGTGCAGATGAAGGAAAGAAATAGAGGCTTTAAGCTTCTAAAGAATGTCCGCCTGCGACGTCGCGGGGAAAAAGGGGATTCCTCGTTTCACAAATAAGAATGAAAAAGACCAGGGGAGGGAGGAGACAAATACAGAAAATGGAAAAAAAAAAGGATTTTGGGCAAAAAAAAGAGAATTGGTGAACTGAAAAATGGGGGAAAAGAGCCAAGGCCACGGCCGGCATGCAATGCAGGGCGCGCGCCCACATTGGCAATAGGGTAAAGGCAGAGATCGCCGTGGGGACTGTAAAAAGCCAAAAACGGTTTTGGGGCTGAATCAGGAGGTCGAAGTCGGGGGCCGGAACGGCCAGCGATCCGTTTGGGTTGTGGGGGGAGAAAATGGAAATAAGGGAGAGGGATATAAATCGAGGGGGGACCTTCAACGAATGACCCGCAAAAACAAAACAGCCTGGAAGAATAATCTCCAGATCACGACGTGCATGCTTGGATAAACAAGGGGCGACCACTTCGCAGCTCAGGGAGGAGGGCTCGGCGCAGGGGGGAAAAAGAAAGGAAAGCTTCTGTAAAACGGGCCTTTGAACGCCATGTAAATAGGTGGGGGGGGGAAAAAACCTTTCCGGAGACCAGCAGAGGGCCGGCAAGGGAAAAAAGGGGAAAAGGAAGCCGGGGGGAGAAAAGAACGCGGATAGCAAAAAAAGGTTTCCCAGCAGTTCAGGTACGTCCAACGAAGGGCCCAGCTCATGTCCGGGATCTGTTCACATCACCGGGTGGTCCCATTTCCGCATCGGAAGGCAGACGTACGCGGCATCGACGGTCAAAAGGGCGTAGAATAGAATAGGAAAAGGGGGGGGGTTAGGGAGGAGAAAACTTCGTCCTCTTAAACCAGCTTCTGGAGCTGAGGGGGTGTCCATTCTTTGCCGGTGCACTCGGGGAAAAGGGAATTGGGGGGGTCCAACAACTGAAGTGGGAAGAAACCAGGGAGTTAAAAAGTAAGGAGGCGGGAGGGTAGGGGGTTAATTGTGGTCCACACCGGTTCTTGACATAATATCTTAGACGGAGTCAAGTGGGAGGGGGCACTAAAGCTTCTTGCCCGTTGCCAGGGGCGAGAAAGCGAAAAGTAACTCTACATGAACACAGAACGCACGACCAGCGCGGTAAAACCAGAGAAAACACGCGCTGAAAGGCTTTTGGGGGGAAACGGAAAGGTCAAGTAAAAAGGCCCAATAATATAGAAGGCTCCTAAGGGGGGGAAAAAGCTTCAAAAAAACAAGCGGAGATTAGGAAGATGAAGTCAGAGGAAGAAGTCGATTGATGAAAACGGATAGGGAATTGTGGGAAGGAAAGTTCCGAAGGTAACAAAAAAAAAAAGAAAAGGGGGGGGCATCGCTCGGGGAGGAAGTGTGAACACGCGGGGGAGGTTGATTCTAGAGTGATGGGAACGGGATGAGTCGCGAAGTCGGCAACGAAGCTTGAAGCCATACGAAAGAAGGAGAAGGAGAAGCGAAGAGAAAAGGTATGTGGGAAATAGGAAAAGAAAAAAAGATCGATTGGGACAGCCTTACTTTCAGACCAAGACCCATGCAATTCGTTGGACAAAAAGTTTTCCTCACACGGGAAATGGAAAAGAAGCCTGGAAAGAACAACTCCAGATGAACGGGGCTGATTAGGGGAGACGGGTGAGAAGAAGAATCAACATTGCTTGAATGGGGGAAGACCCGAGATTAAGAAGGATTAAGAACGATCCTGGCCGAGGGCGAAGACTCAAAGGGGATTTTCGGACCGCTGACAGATAGGGACGGACGGGCAAGCCGGGCTAGTTACCGGACAAAAAGGAATGGAAAAGGGGGAGAAGAAAAACTGTTGCTATCTTGATTTGGGAACCACAAGATGACATCGAATTTCTGAAAGGGGGGGGGGGGGGGGGGTGGGGGGGGGGGGGGGGCGCTGCTGCGGAGTGACAAGGTTGGGGGGAAAAAAAAATTAAATTTTCTACAGAAACTCGAACACAGCAGTTTCACAACTCCAACGGAAAGGCGCAGGCAGGAAAAGCCGCAAAGCGCAAAATTATTTAAGAAGCCTACGAGGAGAGGAGATGGGAGAAGGGAGGCCAGGCCTGTTCAAGTTTGGCGCACGGAATTCGTTCAGCAAACGAAGGCTAAAGAAACTGCACGAATTCGACGAGATGGACAGGGAGGGGGACCAAAAAAAAATACGGGTCTCTAGGGGAATGACTTTCAGTCAACGTGAGAAAGGAAAAAACCGTAAAGGGGGAGTAAAAAAGGGGGGGGGGAGGAAAAGAGATCTCGCCCTGGCCCCATGAATGCCCCAGGGGCTGCAGCACGTCTTGACTGCGGCCGCTGGGGACCGTGATACCGCGGAAGGAGTACACTAACAACAAATGGTGCCCAACCAATATCACGAAGAATTGGGGGATAGTAAATGCGGGCCTGAAAAATTAACGGAAAGTTTGGGGGGTAAACGGTAGATAAAAACTCGAATCGATCAAGCATTAGATGAGGGGGGGGGAGCAGGCATCGAAAGTGTTTACTGTCGGCACAGGCGAGATCGGGACCCATGCGAAGCTTGGGTCTAAAATTGGGTTTGAACAAGAGAAAAACGAGAGTTGGGGGGGGAAATGAGGTTGTGCCACGCACTCGCTAGGGGGGACGCCGAGTGGGGGGGGGGGAATTACACAACCTTGGAGCGGAACATGGAGACGAGAGGAAGAAGCCTTGGACGGACAAAGATGCTCACTCGCCCAGGAAGGGAAAAAGTTGTTTAAACTCACAGTGGGCATCTAAGCTCTCGAGTAAATCGGAGGCAAGGGGAAGCATCGAAAGGGCCGGGAGATAAGGGAGAGTGGGGTAGGAACCGATGGGCCGGAAGAATGACCAGAGGGTGGAGCTGGCTGCGGAAAGGGAAGATTAGGGAAAAGAAGAAAAAGTTCGTTGGGGAGGGTTCCTCGGAAAAAAAAAACTAAGAAGGACTTGGGTCGTGAGAAAAAAGGAGGATGAAGGACTGGTAAGAAAGGCCTAAAAAAAGGTTCAGGCACCAGGAAGGGGAATGAAAAGGGATTTAAGAGGCCGAAGGTAGGGGGTGCACGGAAAAAACCGGCCAAGTTTCAGTTGGACGAGGGAAAGAAGGCGGAACGAAAACATTGGGGGGGGGACCGGGAAAGATTAAAAAGTCGCAAGGGTAAGGGGTAGAAAGGCGACAATAAGGGGAAAATGTCCGATAAAAAAAAAGTGGGGAACGAGACTTGTTGAGCTAACCTCTAACGAGTGGGAAAAAATGAGATCCTAAATCCGGCTGCGGGAAAACAGGAGAGAGAAAAAGTGCCGATTCAGTCTAGGGTCCTTCTGAACTCTGTACACTTTTCTTAGATAGGTATCAGAGAGGGGACAAGTCAGACATACCTTTGTTACTGAGGAGGAAAAAATACGAGTGGGAATGTACTCCAGCAAGTCCAATGAAAAGGGGCTTGAACGATTTCCGAAGGATCCACTTGCACTGAAAAAGGGGAAAAGGGAAAAAATCGAAACCTGGAACGGGGAAAAGGCAGGGAAGTCACACGGAAGAGGGGTGGGCAGACCATATTGGAATGCACCATTTTCATACTTTGAATTCACAAAAAGTTCGTAAGTGGAGAATGGACTGAACCATTAAACCGGAACGCACGGTTGGTTATTGCAATGGGCGAGTGGGGGGAGAATGGAGGAATATTCGCTGGGAAAGAGGAAGGGTAAAACGTCAATATACGGAATCAATTGTTTCAGGGTATCCGGACAAGGAAAGTCGTTTTTCTGGACGAGTCTGGTGGAAAAAAAGAATACAAGGTCCGCAACGGTCTCCCGGAAATTCACGGCCAGAGGGACCGGAGCGGGGAAGGTCTTAGGGGTTGCGCCTGAAATGAGGGAGTGCTGGCATCTGTAGGGGGATCTACCTTGAAATAACCGGCCACTCAGGCTCTGTGAGGAAACGTGGGAACAAAAAAAAAAAAAAAAAAAAAAAAAAAACCACAACAAACCAAACCCAGAACCAAACCCTGGGACAAAAGTTGAAAAAGGGGTGAATTGTTCAAACACTAAGGAAGAAAAGGAAGATTTCACAAAAATTAAATTAGTTACAGTGGAGGGATCAAACGAGAGAGTCAGAGTGGGTTCAGGTTTGAACATAAAAACCATTAAGGGGCTGGTGCCTGGAAAGACAAATAATGGAAAACGCAAACCACTGTAACGAGAAAAATGAATATAAAAGGTGGTGCATCCCTACATGGGTCCTTGTGTGGGTGCCCAAACCCGTGAGAAGGCATTGAAGGGGGAATTCTGTGCCAAAGCAAATAGGGAGCGCAAGAGCTCTCAACAGAAAAGAAGGTTAAGTAGGGGGAAGGAAAAAGAAAGAGGAGAGAACAGCTTGGGGCCTTGTGGCCGACAATCCCGATAAAGGGAAAGGGAATCCCACGTCTGTTCCACGGAACCTGGGGTAAGTACAACCACGATAGTTGGGAGGGTTCAGTGGTGTGGCCCAGCATTGTGCCATCCCAAGGAAGGGTGCCGTTAAAAACGTAACCAAAGAGGGGCGGGTAAGGAAAAGAAAAAATCTGCCGTCGAAATAGGTTAAATAAAGAAGGAAAGAATGGGAAGAAGGCGAAGAAACGGATAGAGAAATAGAGGACGAGAAGAAGACGGCGATATGACGGACTAGACCGAATGGAAGGAAGACAAGACAAATGGAACCAAACAGAGGAAACGGATAAAGCAGTGAAAGGCCGTCAGCTCGCCTTTGGATTGCCGGGTTGAGTGTTTAGCTCTATTGGGGAAATCACTGGCTCACAAACACCTGCAGCGAGCAGGACACGTTGAAATGTCAGAAAAACCGGCCGTGTAACGGTGTAGTGGGGGGGGAAGGTCGAGAACATCATATAGACGCCGCCCTAGGCCAGGAGAAAAAAAACGCCCAAAGAGCAGGGACAACATCATTGATGGCGCGGTGGGATGATGGCGGGAGTTACTATCAGCCAGAACAAAAAAAGGAACTTAAATCCTGATACACCACGTGCGACAAGAAGCGGACGTCAGCTTGGGACGTTAAAGGTTAAAAAAAAAAGGGGTCAATCGCCGCGCCCGTCGACCAACGCGCCCGCCTAAAAAAAGCAGAAGGCGGGGTTGGACGAAGTGGCACAGGCCGAGTAGAAGGCTCATGGGGCAGAAGAGATGGTATCCAATAGGCGGCACACAACCAACATTCAGGGAGAATTGACCGTTCAAAAGCAAAGTGCCGGAAAAAGGACGTAAAAGTGAGGGGCACATTGGGATGCTCCGACAGCAAAGGGGGGGGGAATCGGAACATGCAAACGGTACTTGCCTGGAGTCCTCAGGAAAAGAAGAAGCTCCAAAAGTATTTTCCTGTGTTGGCCGGAAAGTAAAAAATAATTCGATCTCGGAAGGCCAACAGATTAAAAGGGAAGGGAAGGGAATAGACATCGGCACGAGAGGGGAGCGGGGAACTCCTCCGGAGTCGCGCAGGAAAATAGGCGATCAGGTCATGAAGGGGGGGAACACTAAGCGCGTGCCAATTGAGAAAAATAGAGGGCAAGGCAGGAGGGGTGGGGTCAATGGAGACCAATGCAGATGCAGTTAAAAAGGGCCCAATGTGGTGCAATAGCAATGGCAGCCCTGGCATGATACGGGAAAAACGGGGGAACCAAAATTGCGCTGTGTTCCGTGAAAGCCTGAGCGACTAGATCACGTTTTAGCGTGACCGAAGGGAACTCGCTCTTCGTGTAGAAGGAGGAAACAAAGGACTCGGAGGGAATCAGATGGTGCAAAAGACAAGATGCAGGGGATTACGTCGTCGTTCAAGTTGGGGCCGTCTAGAAACAAAAATAGACAGACCACAGGAAGGGGACCGACTGGAGTAAAATGAAGATCTTGACGGGCCGCCAACTGGGCAATTGTTCGGGGCCCAAAATCGGTTCCTGCAAAGGGCCGACGTATACGGCTCGAGGGGGGGGCGGTACAGGGAAGGAAATATCAGGAGGAGCTCGCGAGGTAAACTCCTAGAAATGTCTGTACAAACAAAAGTTTGAGAACACCTGCAACTTGAGAAATTTTGTCGGGCGGAAAGGGAGGCGAATCGCGGAAATCAAAAGTGACAGCAAAACAAGGGAGGGGGAACAAACACCAGGCAAAATGAGCTAGGAGGAAGATTAAAAAGATTTGCTCACAAAAAATCGTTCGGGAATAAGCAGGGGAAAGAACACGGGAAAAGAGCAGAGAGGACAAGGGGCTAGAGAGCTGTAAAAAAGTCCCATTGCCAGAGGAGGCGCCAGCATAAAAAAGCATCCTTGGGAAAGAAATGGTAGGAGACATTCGACTAAGAGCGGGGGGGGAATTTACATCATCGTTTCCCTCAGGGAAGAACCTGCTGATTTGGGAAGGACTACGGGATAAATGGGGGTGGGAAACAAACGGAAGCGCGTTTAAAGGAAAGGAGCAACGACGGAGTGGGAAAAAAGGAAAAGGAACAACGCTGAACAGGGAAAAAAAATAAAGAATCACGTTGTACATTCACGTGAAGTAAAAGACAAAAGGCACGTTGTGAGGCATCAGCGGGAGAAGGGGAGAAGGGAAACGGGGCCAAGAAAAGTATTTTGTTTGGTCAGGTCCATTGGAAAGAGAGGAGAAAATGGGTGTAGATCATCGGCTGACGAACTAATGGGGAAAAAACTTCGCAACAGGCAAAAAGGTAAAATGAAGAGAAAATACGGAATGCTTGGGAGGGAAAAAAACCCAAGGTATTCGAAGGGCTGCGGGGCTTCGGACGCGAGGACGCGGGTATGGGAACTGGAAAAGCTGCGGTGAACTGATAGGCCTACGCCAATTTAAATATGTGGGTGCACAAAAAACGGGAGGGGCAAGGAGACGCATCAGAAACAGGAAAAGGGAAAAGGAAAGGTCATCTGGTGGGACTAAATAAGCGAATAGAAACCAAGGGGGTTAAAAGCGCTCATTCAGTCCAGCACGGAGGAACCGCGGCCGGATCGTCCGGCGGGGACAACGTAGGAAAAAATCACGGGTAAGGAAGAAGAGGCCAGAAATCAGCGTACATCTGGGGCGGAAAGACAGGTCGGGAGTCCAAATCTCTAAACGGGTTGGATGGGATGAACAAACAAAAGTAAAGCTCCGACGCGACGAAGATGAAGGTATGACAACGGAGGACGGGAAGGTGCCCAGCGCAGGGAGGTGAAACTTGTTGTCCAACAGACTGCCAAAGTGCCGCAAAAGCTGCGTATGAATACGTAAGGCGTGTACGAAAAAAAAGTCTTTCATCCCTTTCACCAAAACTCACCGTAGGGAACCGAATCGCACGAAAAAACAGGGGACAGGGGAGCGTTAAAGGCAGGAGAGAAAAATCAGTTGCCCGAGGGGCTCCAAAAGCTAAAAAAAACATAGGACGGATCACTCCGGAAAACATCATCAACGTAAAAAGAGCTGGGAATTCCCGCGAAAGGGACAAGATCAGCACACCCTGGAGTTTTTGGGGGTTAAGAGGAAGGCAGGATCAAGGACAGAGCCGGTGAGAAATGAAACTGCTTGCATATGGGTAATAGCTCGAAAAAACAACAGGAGTAAAGAGGGGGGTAAAAGGGATGAAATTCTATAGGGAAAAAAAGCGGTCCTCAAGGTCCGATTGAACACAAAAAGCCCCGGTGGGGGTATCCGCGTCTCTGTCGGGGGAGGCTGTACCAACGGGTGCTTTTAGGCTGTTCAGTGGGGGAGCTTGCCGACTTCGTTCCGGTAGGCTCGCGTGGGGAAAGTCGGAAAAAGGGAAGATGGCGAACCAAGAAACGAATACGCCCCGGGACAGCGTGACGAAATCCTAGTTCAAACACGGGCAAACGGCACCGCCGCAATCGATTGGAGAACGAAATGAAAAGGTTCAATACAAACCGGGGGGGGGAGAAAAGAGGGGGGGGGAAAACAAGGGGAGAAATCGACAGAAGAGGGGAACCGGACAAAGACATGGAAGACAACTCAACTTGACAAGCCGGTGGATTCGGAACGAAAGGGTTCTGATCCATCAGTCAAAAAACCGGGAGGCGGGAGTGGGAAACGACTTCGGAGGGGAACGATAGAGGGGCAGAGGAGAGCCTGGAGGGGATGCGTGCCAGGACACCAGTTGAAAGTGAGGAAAGGAAAAGGCTCCAAGAATGCATCCTGTGAAAAAAACATCAGGGGACAAACCTGAAGGGCCGGTGATAGAGGCGAGGGGGCTCCAAAACGATGGAAGCGACAATTTTAAGGGGACTCGGAAGAGGGGGGCTGCTTCTCAAAGCGGTGTGTGGGGGTGGAACCATAGAAAAGGGGGTCTAACGGCAAAAAGTGAGACAGCACTATCAATGACAGTTCCCAACACCTCTTCATGCGAAGAGGCAAAAACCCGAGGGAGCGGTCGAGAAAAGGGAAGACCAGGGTTGGAATCGAACCTGAAGAAAGGTGGAGAGCTGGAGATTTTATAACTAAACAGATGTACTTTCTCACGTGTGGGGGGGAGTTCGCGTTGAACCAAAAAAAGGAGTTGAAGTCGAACTACGATTCAAGATATTCGAATCCGGATTACAGTGAAAACAAGACGGTCTCGCTTGTCAAGTGAAGAAGCCCTGTACTTCGCCCGATTAAGGAACTGGGTCAACACGAAAGAACCAGGGGCTTGACGAAGTCCAAGGGTCTCAAAGGGGAAACGATGATGCAAGGCGAGAGAAAGGAGGGAGCACGTCGCGTGTGCACATGGGGTATATTGTGTGGAACAATCGCGGCAAGGTCACTAAAGAATAAGATTTTGAAACATCAGACAGAGACGGAAGGAAATGGGGGCGCGAAATCAACAGGACGGAAATTCGGAGGGGTGGAAACGAGGGAAAAATATACACGCGACCGTCCCGAATGGCGATTGCGACGTAGGGTCAATCATGCCGATGGCTGGCGCCGGCTCTGCACTTGGGGGACTTGAAAACTAGAAAAAAAAGAAAAGGAGCGAAAGAAGGGGGAAGGGGGAGGGTTGGGAATCATGAGGCTTAAGGAAAGGGGGGGGTGGGGGAGAAAATTTGGGGTTAACTATGCCAAGCTCAGCTCATTGACCGATTGGGGGGGGAACACGACTTGGATTCGGGAAGACTACGATTAAGAGACTGGGAAGGAAAAAAAGAGAAAGGGCCTAACGGGGAAAGGAAAGAGGTGGGAGATACACTAGAGAGTATTGGGTTTAAAGAGGAACGAGCTCGAAGTAGAAGGGCAAACTACTCAGGAAAGGGAGAGCTTTTGAGTAAAAAAGGAAGACCCGAAATGTTGGAAAGAACCCAAGGGGGGGGGCGCGCTCCAATGATCTGATATAAAAGTGCCCGGAGTTGTCCCATTTCTTGAAGGGACGAAAGTGGGGACAGAGAACGGCACAGGGGAGGATCCGCCGACTCAGGCCTGGGGGCGTTAGAAAAGCGGTCGGCGATAAATGTGGGTGTCAGAGCCGTAAAATAAAAAGCTAGGTGAAGGGACTTTGGAAAAAAGGAAGGGACCGAACGATACGGAGGGGAACATTAAAAACACTGGAACCAAGGTGGGGGGGTTGCGCTAAGGGCGCCTGGGGAGACGGGAAAGCAATGTGGGCAGGGAAAGAAGCAAGACACGGGCCGAAGGGGGTACGTAAAAAGTAACCAAGCGCCAAGAAAAAGTATTTTAGATTGGGGCCATCGGGGAAAAAAGACAACAAGACGAACGTTTACCACATAATTCCACTAAGTCACCTCCGCCAGAAAAGCAAATAAGGCTCTCGTGGCAAGGATTCATGAAAAACTGAGGACCTATGGAAAAAGGGGGGAAGGCACAGGTAGAAGGATCTAGAATGGAAAGGGCAAATTACATAGAAAGGTTTCAAAGGTTGGGAACAGGGATGAACCTAGCAAAAAAAAGCGAAGGACCACAGGTGGACGTGTACGTCATGACAAACATCCCAATGGGTTCAAGGGATTTTATATGAATCGGCAAAAGAAGGGAAATGCAGTAAGGAAAGAAGAGGGGTGGCAGAAGAGTGAGATTCCATATCGCTTATGGGAACAAGAAACAATATACGGGGAATGGAAACTGACGTTAACAAAAAGGACCCTATCTCGTTTAGGGACAGGGGCGATTTGGCGAAATGAGCTAGGAGGGCGACATGAAAAAACGGGAAGGGATCAAGATGAAAAAGAGGGAGACCGGTGGGGCCGTTATGCCGGAAAAGCGGGTTTTAAGAATAAGAGAAGCGGGGCTACATCATAATCAACGCCGGCACACACCAGGACTAGCCTGGGATGAGGTTGCTTACTGGCACACCTCTAACGACGAGAGTCTTAGACGGGCCAACTAACAGCCAAACAGGAGAGGGATTGACGGGGAAAGAAACATGAGTGTGTGTCCAGGGAGGCCCTAGGATACAAATAAAGACACAATTCTGCTTTCTAAGTCGCAAGATTGTCGTCGAGAGCACGATACCGCTAGGGGAGGGGGAGGGGTTGTGGAACATAAAAAGGACACAAAAATGTTCTGGAAAAGACGCGGGAAAACGAGCAAACCACGGCTCGCCACGGATACTAACCGGTGAGATACCGTAAGGGCTTACCCGTGGTGGGTAGCACATGCTAATGGCGAATTCGAAAGGGGGGTAGGGTAACCATAACAGCAAAGAGGGGGGGAAAAAGCAGATATCAAAAAACAACGGATGAGGGGGGGGAGGGAAAGAATAAAGAAGAAAGATTGGCCCTTTTCCCAGCGAAGCCAGGGGCCGAGAAAATGTCAGCAGTTAAAAACCTTGGAAAAACTACGATGAAAATACGCGTGAAAGTGGGTTGGGCAACTTTCCAGAGAGGGGGGGCGGGGGGAAAGCACAGTCAGGGGGTGACCGGTATTTCCAACAAAAGCTAACGATCGTTCTCGCAACTAACCTAGACTGCCCGGAAATCGATGGGAGAAGGGTTATGGAATAGAGTAGACAAGGAGAACAAAGCACGGGCCCCTCGTCATCCCCGCGCAGGGAGTTGCATGTGGATTTGGAGTTCTGCGGCAATCACAGAGGAGACAGACGGAGTCCAGAAAACAAACTCCGCCAGATGCCCGCAATTGTGAAAGGGCTGTTGGGGGCGGAGTGAAAGGAAATTGTTCAAAAAGGGAAAAGATAACAGACACAAAGAAGAGGGAATACGGAAAGAGCCACCGTCCTCCGAGGTCAACCGCATGTGAGCTTTTGGGAAAGTTGTCGTCCATCTCCGGGGCGCCATTGTGCACTCCAACGCGGCAAAAGGCTAAAAACGAAGACGTCTGAAAGGGGGTGAGTGAAGTAAGGGGTCACCTTCCGAATTATAATACATTTTGGAAAAGAACGAATGGTATATCAATAGCTTCACCAAGATTCCATGTCTAGAAAGGGACCACGTAAACCATTGCCGAAAGGGATAAAAAAGGAAGGGAAACAGGGTGAGAAGGCCAAAAGAAGCGAAAAGACCGGTCGTGCCGTACTGGAACTGAGAAGAGATCAATCAGCTCGGTCAAAAGCAAAAGGACAAGGGATGTTGGGGCATGATTGAACCGAAAAAGATCGGGGAAAGTGAGAGGCGGCCACGTGGACACAGAGGAAGTACGGAAACTCGACGGAGAACGAAGAGGAAAGGGGGCACAAAAAAAAGAGGAAGGGGAGGGGCGCAGACAGGCTAAAGTCTTAGATGAGAACCAAACACACGCAGGTGACCAAGAATTCACGAAAACGAAACACGCATGCGTGGTAACTTGGAAATTACCAGAGAAGGGGGAGGATCGTTAAGGGGAAAAAGGTTTAGTCGCCCTCAGGACAAGTCTAACAGGAAAAAAAGGGAGGGGATAAAAAGGTTTCCGTTGACCCTCACGTATCGAACATGAGGGGGGAAGGCAGGGGGAAAAGTAAGGAGAAAAAAGAAGTACGGGCGGATATCGGGAGAAAAAAAGACGCAAACAGTAGTTTTGAGGAAAAGGTTCTTAGGCGGCGAAGGATTGCCGGAGGAAACCAAATCCAGAAAACAACGAGGGGGGACCAAGGGGGACGGGGAGAATTCAGAGAAATTGCCCAGTCGGCGCCAAAGGGCATTGTGGACGAACTTCTAAAGGGTCTGACCCGGAAAAGAGAAAAAAAAGAAAAAGGCAAACAGATTAAGAACGAGTAGAGGGCGGAAGTAAAAGACAGTACTACGAAGCTAGCGAGAAAAAAAACTCGAGCATGTCCAAAAAAAATGAAATACTGAAAGACGGTGGTCCAGTCTTGAGGCGACTTCCAGGACGGCGAAACTCGCAGGAATGCATGCCCCGCAGGCCTCGTGGTGGGTCACCAAAGAAAGCCATGGGGACTGAGCTTGAAGGTGCATGGGAAAAAATTTCCTAACGAGTTCCAGTAGAGGGAAGAAATGAATGAAAAAAATGACTGGAAAAAGGGAGGACGCGCAATGGTCGCTCCGGCCGAATGCCGAAAATTTGAGGGCCCGGAAAAAAAACATCGCAAACAAGAAGAGAGAAAAAAAAAAAAACCACACACAAAGAGCCCCAACCGCCAACACAACAAAAACAAACTAGGCATAAGGAGTCCCCAGTAGAAAGAATAGGGAGGAGAATGTGCACTTAAAGAGGGTTCAAGAAAGAATTGCGGGACTGCAGGGAAGCCAATTGACTGATGTGCAGGTGTATGCAAAAAGAGTCAAGCGTATGAAGAAAAAGACGGCAGATTGGGGCGAAAAAAAAGAGGAAAATGGGAAAAGCGCCGGCAAAAAGGGAACGCAAGAGGGGGGGGCATAGAGTGGAAGTGCGAGAACGCCGTGGTCACTTCCCTCTACCATAAAGTGGGGGGAAAGTTCTGCATACAGCAAGAGAGTAACATGGCAGCGAGCCGGATGTGGTGGAGTTCATGTAATACTGCCGAGAATGTGAAGGTAAGAATCGGACTGCTGAAGATCCCCCCAAAACTAAAGAAAAAAAATTCCGCAAAAAAAAAACGGCCCTGGCTCGTATAAAATCTCAAGAGTAACAGAGTAAAGGGCGTGATTAAGCCGGGGATCCCAGAAACCGCTTCGGAACAGGCAAAAAGGGGGTTGTTTGGGGGGGGTGGGTGGGAGGATGGAGACAGCGAAGAAGGGGACTGGGAACTTCAGTGGGCGGGAACCGAAGTTGCCGGCGAAAAGTTTGGAATAGTGCACCGTTAGGGGACTATACTCAAAAACCCGTTTTAAGGCCTGTAGTCGAGTACATAACGGTGTGGAGGAAAATCGCGGACTAAAGAAAGGGTTCAAACATAAGTCAAAGTCCGGGGGCAAAGGGAGAAACGTCTGGGCCCTAGCGGCCGAGCGTAGCGGCGAAATCACATTTATGGGATGCCGCGCGGAAGCGAGGGAAGAGTCATCTACTGGGTCGGGAGATCCGAGCCCAATTGCGGGGAATATAAATGAAACTAAGGGGAAATTGTTTGAAAGGGATGAAGAAAAACTTACGCCAAGAAGCCAAGACCGGAAATTTAGGGTAGAAAAGGACTCGTGGACGTGGCCAAGGCTGGAACGGGGAAACTTGGGTTTCCAAAACAAATTCCTTTTCAAAAAAAAAAAAAAACAGTGCGTATGAAAAGCTTGTGCAATAGAGGATCTTGGATGGTGCCCACACTAAAAATTCGAACTGAACAAGGGAGAGGGGAAAGAGAGGAAGGGGAGGCGTAGTTGAGGGTATGGCTCGAAAGCTTAGGTGCAACGACGGGGGCCCCCGCGCTGAAAAATCAAGAAAACTTAAAATAGAAATGAACAAGCAAAGCACAGCGCGAGACATACCAAAAAAAAAAGCGCGCTGCCAACGGCTTTTTTTGTTTTTAAATGCTTAAAACTGGCACGTATGGCCGGTACAGGAAATCCAGGGATAAAGAGGACAGGCGAGAGGGAAGAGTCTACAACACAACCTGAGTAGAGAAAAAGGAAGATTAAAATTATGCAGAAGGATGGGGCAAAATTGGAGAGTCCTTGGGTACGTGACGTTAAGCAGGGAAAACCAAAAAATCCCATGGTTGGGGGCATCGCGCTGCTTTCGGCGA
>Ga0179593_1299371_pt1 | contig 21986 bp, 29 predicted proteins | sample CZODoug2_1_08_16_FD_185931 | JGI IMG/M metagenome (GOLD analysis project Ga0179593, IMG submission 185931) | Vadose zone soil fungal communities from Angelo Coast Range Reserve, California, USA - CZODoug2_1_08_16fungal (PacBio error correction) | ecosystem: Environmental > Terrestrial > Soil >...
GAAACTGGTGGCTGCCGAGCAGGAAAAAGAGCAAAAGGGGGGGAGAAAGGGTATCAAGGGGAAGGGGTAAAAGGGACAACGTGCATCGGGAGGACAACAGAGGGAGGTTGGGGAAAACAACAAAAAGGCTCCACGGCATACAAAGGACACGCTTACGATACACACAACAGAAAAAAAAAAGAGGGGCGGTGTTCTGGGTGGGTAAAAAGAAGAAAGAGGGGCAAAGAGACAAGTAACGTGCAGGGAACAACAGGGGTCTACAGAAAAGCACCGTGAGAAACGGAGAGAGAACGCAAACGACCGTCCGAGCGTCCGACCACAAAAGAGGACGGGCACCAGACCAGACAGTATGAAATAACGGGGTGAGAGAAAAAAAAAGATACCAAGGAGAGAACAGAAACGTAAAGCTGGGGGGGGGGGGGGTTCAAAAATCTGACCACAAGTCTGGGAGTAATAAAGAGGGAAAATAAAGTGACAGCGGCAAAGGGCAAATGGCGGGGGAGGGAGAAAAAAACGGTGGGGGTGAAAATGAAAACGCGGAACAAAAAAAAAGGCAAAGGGGAAAAACAGGGGAAGAAGCGACTACGTCGACACAACCAAGAGGAAAAACCACAAGAAAATACATAGGAGGGAGGTGGAAGAGGAAAAGGGCGTGAAAAACCTACGCACAACGAGAAAAGAGTGAAAGAACACAAAGTGGCCAAAAAAAAAAAGAGAGCCAAAAAGAGGGGAATCCAATCCAAACACCACATGCGAAAGCGAGGAAAGTTCAAGGCAGAGGACTTTTGGACAAGAGTCGGACCAGGCAACTCAAAAGATGGGGTCCAGGATCCGCTGGACAAAAGAGAGAACTAAGTCTTCCAGGTAGGGGAACAACAACGCAGAGCGAAAAGCGCTAACCTCTGGATAAACAGGCCCAAAAGACGCAGGGTGACCTGGCCGGGAAGGGAATGGTACTTTGCTGGGGTGGAGGTAAGGGCACGGACGAATGGGGGAAGGACCGAAACAGGAAAAAAACTTAAGGAAAAAAACGGTAGGGGGGGGGGGTGCAAAAATCCCGAAAAAGGGAAAGGGACCGTGGGGATGCTCAAAGGGGGTCGAAGCCGGCCAAGAGAGGGTATGGGAAAAACGGTGACAATTCTGACGTGTCAAAAAAAAGTGGGGGGGGGGAAAAAAAACACAATAAGAATCCGCTTAAACAAAAAAAAAACCAGTGGACAAACAAACGCAGCAGGAAGGCTTGCGGATGGCAGGAAAGTGGTCTGACAGGTCCCACAAACAACCACCTGGGAGGGAGGTGATGAGGGGGGGCCCAAACCGGGGAGGGGGATAGTCAAACCTTGTCAGAAAATCAAAATGGTCGAAAAAGAAGCCAGGAAGTCAAAATCCTATCAACTCGCAACAGGACGCCGGATGGAACGAACCGGGGAAAAAGTCAAAAATTACCAACGAAAAGCAAAAAAGAGGGCACCTGAGAAATTAATTCGGCAGTGTAGTCCGGAACGGCCACCAATGGCAAAACATGGGGAACAGGACCTCAAAAACATCCTACATTAATGTCGGACAGGAAGACCGATACAGAAGAGTAAGGGGGGGGTGAACGACAAACGACAAACCAGAAATAACGATGGCCATTACAGTTTGGGAGGGGTAAAACAGGGATAAGAACAAATTATAACCGGGGACGGATGAAAAGACGGGAACACTCCAGAAGCATTTGGCCCCTTCGGCGGTAAGGCGGAGGGAGAAAAAAACAAATGAAGAAACTACAGACGGGGCGAAAAAAGAGGGGAAAAGGAGGAGACAAACAGAAGCTTTTCAACAATAATCGTGAACGATCGCGTGGGTGCGTGAGGGGAAAAGAAAACTGAAAGGGACAGTGTGCCCACCAGGACCCATCAAGTGGGGCAAAGAATGCACAAGTACTCCAAAAAATGTGCGCCAAAAAAGTCGAAAAACTCAGGAAAAAAAGGCGAGGGGAAAAAAATAAAAAAACACGAGACTAAGGTCTAAAATGGAAAAAAAGATGGACCAGCAGGAACCGGGCAAAAAAGAAAGCGTCGTGGGAAGAAGAGCCCAAAAAACAACAAAAAAGGAACAGCCCGGAAATGGTTGGACGCCAAAAAAGAAAAAGGGGAAAACGAAGGAATGAAATCCTCCCTTCACCAACAGCAAAAAAGACAAAGGAAAGACCACTAGACCGAAAAAAAAAAACAAAGGAACAATCTTGTTGACTACCAGACGGAATGAACAATATCACTGGTCGGGGCACCGGGAACGTCGCACTCACCTCTTCAAGAAAAACATGGCCCAAGTACATCATCGCAGTACCGAAAATCGGGAAGAGCAGGGTCCACGCTTTTTCGTGGCCAAAGAGTGAATGGGAGGGAAAGGGGTTTCGGGGGGTTGGCAAAAAAAAATTTTCCAAAAAAAAATGAGGGGGGGAGCAAAAGGGTGTTGAAAAGTTTGTCAAACATCTTCACTAGGGGAAGAAAAGAAGGAAAGCACCAAAAACGGTTAAAAAAAAAAAAAAAGGCGGACGACGAAGTGGGGGGACAAGAAGGTTTTTGGGGGGCCAGGAAAATCTGGAATGACCCAAACAGACAAATGAAGGAGGGGGTGACGCTTTGGGGGAAGGGGGGTGTCAACTGGCAAGGGGGGGGAAGAAAAATGCAAAAACCCGCAGAAAACACAGTGGCGAATGTTTTTCGTGCAGCGGGGAATGAAGGAATTGGGTCACCCGAAGTATCACAAGTAACAAGAAAAAAAGGGAGGGATAATAGTCCCAGAAAAAGACGGGAACCCCACATTTTGCCACATCTAAAAATCTGTACGAAGAAATCAATTAGGGGAGAGTAGAAATATGGCCTGGAAGGCCAACAAAAGAACAAGCAAAAACGATGGGGTTTAAAAACAAAACTAATTACCACATATCACGCCAACGTCGGAAACAAAAGTAGGCAGGAAGGGGGCACAGCCCCAGCAGCTTACTGACCGTTATCAAAATGAGTGGGAAGAAAGGAAAAGTGTACACTCAAAGAAAGAAAAGCCTGAAAAGGAAAAGTGAGAAGTTTGGGGGCCAAAAAAAAAAGCGGGGTGGGAAGAAAAAAAAAGGGGCAACAATTTGGAGGGGGGGTTCGCTCAATCAAAAAGTACAGGCGTGTACCAAGTGAATTCCGCGAATCCTGAAAAGCTAAAAACGTCCAAGTTAGGCACAGGCTACGAGTGGAAAGTGACCGGCCGGCAAAAGGGGGGAGGAAAGAACGGTTACTGAATGCGCCAGGGGGGGGCTCGGGGAGACCACTGGAAAGGGAGAAAAGCGAAAAAAAAAGAAAAGAACACAGGAACGGGCAGGAACTGCCCATCGCCGGAGAAAGCGAACGGAACCCGGTAAAAAAAAGGGAGGGGGACCATGTTGCGCGTGGGTTTGTGGAAGGGGCCTGGGGGATTCAAACTTAAAAAAGATAACTCACAAAACAAAAAAAAGGGAAGGGAAGGAGAAAAGGGAGAGAAAAGAAGGGTTGGCCAGTAAAAAGAAAAACTCAAAGAACACCCTGGGAGAATACCTGAACTGGGAAAAGGGTCGAAAATTCGAGGACCTAAAGAGATGGCCCCTTTTAAAACTTTGAGGGGGGAAGGGAGGATACAAAGGTTTCAGCGGAGTACTTCAAAAAAGTGGTTCTCCCAAAAAAAGCAGAGCGTACTCTCAAAGCCTCAGGAAGGAAGAAGGGACTAAAGGAGCAAAAGAGGACACCTCCAGCTAACGCTGTCCAAATTCAACATCCGAAGAAGGGTCATATGATTTAGGGGAAAACTAAACCCAAAAAGGGGCGAAACACTCCTGCACGCGGGAAACAGGCTACAAAGAAAAGTAAGGCCGGAAAGAAGGAGGTGGTTCACTGCCTGGAAAAAACGAGTGTAGCCCGGTCGTTAACACTGCTGCCTGTCGATAAAACCACGGGGTCAGGCAAGGGGCCATGGGAAGGGGATAAACTGGTTTGTTACCAAACACTAGGCCGGGGAAAGTGGGGAACTCGTGGGGGAGGGCAGGCCATCGTTCAAAACTACCAAGAAAGCAAATGATCGAAGGTCACAAAAGAGCAATTTGGGGGGGAAAAAATGGGGGGCCACCAGTGGGGGGTTGGGGAACAAACTTACAGAAGAAAAAATTCACTGGAGGGGGAAAGGAAAATTAAGGAGTGTAGTACAACTTGAACAAGCAAGTCAACACAAAGCTGGAAAAAGAACACTACCGGCCCAAGTTGTCTTCAGGGGGAAGAGCAAAGGGGGAAAACAATGCGAAAACAAGGTTCACAGGGCCACAGGAAAGGTACAATTGGGGGCGCTGTGAGCAAGAATGGTTGTTAAACCAGGGGGGGGAAAACGGCTGCAGGCGGGAGGGCAAGGCCAGTTGGGTGGTGTGCTGGTGGTGAAAAGATGTCTTCTGCTGCCCGAGTACAAGGCTGGTGCAAAAACACAGACAAAAGGTTGGGACCACAAATAAAAAAGGGAAACATGGCCAACATCCAAAAAAAAAAACAGGGCACCAAAAGCCATGGTCCCAAGAACAACGCTACAGAATAATGGAAGCCAAGAACTGAGGGGACGGGTGGCCATCCCCCCAAAACACCCAACCAAGTGACGACGTGTTAAAGCGGGAGAAGCACTGGACACAGTGTAAAGGGGTGGAGGAACATGTTCGGCCAAAAGAGGGGGGAGAAGTCTCACTTTACTTCTTGTTGCGGGGGGAAAAGAAAGGGGGGGCAATGAAAATGAGGGGTTTGCTTGAAAGCTGCTGGCGAAAAAAGGCGTTACATGGAGCTGTTTAGGGTTTGGGGAAGATCTTCAACTCCACGGGGAAAAGGAAACGGGGGCCTGTCTGGGTGATCATCGTTTTCTGGCGAGTTTACCTTGGAGAAGGAGGAGACCTGGAAAAGAGGTTAGACTTGGGGGGGGGGAGTTGTGCGAACAGGAGGTAAGTGGACAGGGGGGAGGCACGGAAGGAAAATTGCTTCGGGTAACCTATATACTCAGCCAATACACAAACCAACAGACCCGATCAAACTAGGAAAGGGGGGAAAGCCGACGGGGAACAGGTCGAACTGGTCTTGGGAGAAGATACATGACGTGTCAGGGAGAAAAAGCTTGGGGAACACAGTTGGGGGGGAAGCCCGCAGCAACAGACTACTTGGGCAACCAGAGGGAGAAAAGGGAAACGCGGTCACGCCCAAGAAAAAGGGCTGGAAAGTTTTGATGAGACCATGCCGACACACAAACCTGGCAAATGATTCTTGTTCGTAGGGTTGGGGGGGGGGGGGCGTTCAACGTTCCGTCTAGAACGAGGGAATGCGAAAGAATGGACATTCTATAGGGGGGGGAAAAAGGGCACAACGGGGGGGTTGTGGCCAAGGTACGAAAAAAGGGCAAGGAAACCAGGGAATATCGAGGGGGACGACTGCTTCTTCCACGCTGTTGTTAAAGGGAATCAGCTTTCAAAGGTCTAAAAAAGTGGTAAAAAAGTTGGGGAAGGGACTTAACTGGTCTGAAAAAGAGGAAAACGGCCAGTGAGGGGTACCATTGACCAGGGTGGTCCGAGCAACTAGTAGGACAACTTCGCCAGAATGCAAAGCCGGGGCGCAATCACCCAAGGGGAAGACAAGTGGGGTTCCTGGGGTGAAGTGGGGAATTAAAAACAATGGGGGGACCGGAAAAAGGAACGACAAAAAATAACGGAAGGGCCGGGGGAAAAGCAGGATTTGGGAGTGGGGGGGGGGACAGGACCCTCGAAGGACGTGAAACCCTGAACAACCTAAAACAAGAACAAATCTGCAGGCAAGGGAGAAGACAGGGGGAGAAAGGTAGCACACGGAACTGGGGAAGGACCGGCGCGAAACGAAACGGGTTGTGGCAGAAGGGCCGGTGTACTAAAGGGACCTGCCCAAGGCAAGGCCCCGGGACGGTAAGGGGAAAAACCGCCTACCCCGCACGAAAAATGTCAAAGGAAGCGTCAACAGAAACAAGCGGAGGGTATGAATCCTCAACAGGACGTGGGCGCCCTGCGTGACTGATCAGAAAAAAACTAAGAACCCACCTGTACCTGAAAAAAATCCACAACAGAGAATGAAACCGGAGTCAGAGGGAGGAATTAACAACCAGGGACATAAGGCTGGAAGGGGTGGGGGGTCCGGGGGGAAGGGGGGAAGACGATATTAGAGTGAATCGGGGAAGGGGATTACTCGGCGGGGATTAAAAAGGGGAGGATCAAGTGGAGACCCAAGGGGAAAAAACCAAAGACTCGTTAGGAAAAACTAAAGAAACACAACATAGACGGGGGGACGCTGGGTTGGAGGGCAGGGGGGTTGCCCTTATAAAAAAGCCGGCCCGAAAAGGGGAGAAAACAGAGTGTAAAGAAGTCAAAAACCCCTTATGAAAACAACAAAACGAATCTGGGGTCAAATCAAAGCCGGGGGGGGGAAGGGGGTCGATCAAAATTGGCCTATGACAGGGGGGGGGGAGTGGGACGTAACCGAACTAAGAACAAGGGGGCAGGGAAAAAATGGTAAAAATCCTAAGGGGAAAAAATACGGACTTGTGTGGGTTGCGGGATTTCGTTTTCTGGCTGACTGTGGTTAGGGGTGCAGGACCGGTGGCAACAGGAAGTCGAGAAAGAGGGGGACAACTATTAGACATAAGCGGGGGGTGCTCAACACGCACAAACAAATCGGTGAGCCTGGGGAAAATATTTGTCCCTTCCGTGGACCAAAGAAGACCGGAACGTGGGACGCGGTGTTGCAAACGGGGGACAACGTTAAAAAAACGGGGTAGGGGAAACAATTACGGGGACACAAAATGAAGGCAATGGTTATACTGCGGGCGCAAAAATGTGGGTGGCGTGGTCGGCGGGCCGCACGAAATGATGGGTACTCTGGCCGGGGGGGGGTACATTGTCGGGGGGGGGGTCTTGGACGGATACAACCGGTGTTGGCCCGGACCAGATCGCGGGACCTGCCTGGGCGTTGGGGAAAGGAAAATGTGAAACCCAAAAGACGGAAACTGGCACCACGAAAAAAGGACCGGGGGAAGGTAACTGCACCAGAAAAAGGTGGGAAGACGTTGGGGGCAGGAGCCCCGGGGCAAAGAGGGGGAACATACAGCAAAAAAACGGACGAAGAAAAAAGGGCATCACTTACGGGGGGGACAGGAACCGGGAAAATACGCTGGGGGTTGATCACAAAGGAATGCGGTTCTGGTTACTAAAAAAATGCGTCCAGTGGGGAAAGGGGGCGTTAGAATTTTCAAAGCATCGGGAAAAAGGATTTGACCCTTACACGGGCTTTTGGGGAGTGTGGGGAGTAGGGGGGGCCCAAGGCTGCACGGGGGGGGGGGGGAGGAGTTGCAGAAAGGTAAAATCAGAACAAGGTGAACCGTTTCTCCGGTGCAAGCAGCCTAGTACGAGCCTACCAGGGGGGCAAACCAAGAGAGATTTTAGTGCCCTTGCAAGCGCCCAATCCAGGGGAACGTGGGGAAATTATCTCAGAAATCACAAATAAAACCCCACATTATGGAAAGGCTTAAAAAGAGATACTAGGAGCCCAAAGAATCGTCACAAAGACATCCATTTTCTGCCAGGGACAATGCTGAAACTGCCGTGGTCCAAGCCTATCCGTGGGGCCGCCCTGGAAACAAGAGAATCCCTCAGGGATACCGCATGAAAGAGGAAAAAACACAAATGGTCAGCAACCGCACCGGAAGAAAACAACACAGACCAAAAAGCCGGCGTAAGGGGAAAAACGCCCTTTGAACCCGAGGCCGTGAAAGGAAAGATACGGAGGCACAAAAGCGATCACGAAAACAAGAACCGCTCCGTGTGATTCAAGGAAGGGAACCCAGGTCCTGAAAAGAATGCGTATCGCGCTAAAGGAGCAAAAAGCAACCAGAGCATCCGCAAAAAACAAAGTAAAACCACAAATTGGTGCAAGCGAAGAAGAGATTTTTCCTTAAGGGGTCGTGACGTTGACCGTCAAAAACCACGAAGAAGGAACGGAAGTGTGGTCAAAACTTGAAAACAAACGGAACACCGAACAAAACCGAAAAGTCGGAAAAAAAAAACACGGGGGAAAAACTAAACAAAGGCAACAGGGGAAAAAGCAGAAAAAAGCCAACCCAAAGGGTCGCCGAAAACAGCCCTTCAGGGGGGGGGGGAACATAAAATCACTTGTCCACATGTTTGTCACGGACAGCAACCAAGAGGCCACACCGGCAAAAAAAAGGGAAAAGAAAAGAAAGTTACAGAAACGTGAAATGCGGGTAGACAAGAGAGGGAGGAATAGTCCAGCTAACTCTCAGGGAACCAAACCGGGAGAAAACACGAGTGTCCATTGGCCGGCGAAAAAAATCACATCAAACTGCAGGGACAAAGGGGACGGGAGGTGAAAAAAAACATCCTTCCAGAGGACCAAAGAACCGGCCAAACAGGAGGGGCAGAAAAAAGGGCACCCAATGCGGGGGGACGAGAGGGGGGTGGCATAAAATTATGATGTAAAGGTTCAGAAGCGGACGAGTCGTGGGTGTGGAGACCAGGCAACTCATAACGAAAAACCCAGGAAAAAGAGGGGGGGGGTTGGCTGGGGGAGGTGGTCCTAAAGACGTATTGGGGGTTGAAGGGGGGGGGTGAGACAAAGATCAAACCAACCGCGTACATCAGCCACGAAAACCGTTCAGAACCAAACTCAAACCTCGATCAAGCGCCGGAGGAGGAGGGGAGGCAACCCAGGAATAAAAAGGACATTTCCAAGCCGGGTGCAGAAAAGAATCTTAGGAGGTTGCCAGGAGAAGGGGGGGGGCATGATGGGTGGAAGGCCGGAACGTTGTGGCGGGGAGAGTCAAGCATATAAAAAGAAAGGGTGGTGGTCAAAAACAGGGGACAGGAAAAACAAGGCCCTGTGAGGGATAAAACTCTGTTTCGATTCAGGCAAAAGGGGAAAGGTTGCGGGGGGACCATTCTACGGGGCGACCTGGTGGAAAGAAAAAGGAAAGTATGTCCAATGCATCCTCGAAACAAAAAAGGGGGTGAGGGGGGCAGGCGCCCAAGTCCCTGGGGGAAGGAGGGGGGGGGGGGGGGGGGGGGGGGGGGGGGGGGGGGGGGGTTTTTCGTCCGGAACAGGAGACGATACTTTAGTTTCTTGTCAAACATGCGTCATAGGGGGAAGGGGGGGAACAAATTCCCAATATCCAAGGGTAAGAAAACAACTCCCTTAGCTACTTCCGAAAGGGGACGTAAGGGGCCACTGGAAACCATTACAGGGGTAAGCCTTTTGTATTCGGCCACCTGAGGGGAGAAAAGGACAAGCCAAATTATCCAACAACGCGGGGAATGGACCATTTGTAACATCAAAGGGGAGTCCCGACCCAGGCAAAGAGCAACTCAGCAACGTTTACTAAAACCGGGGAAGAGGAGAAGGGACGAAAACGGAGGGCAAGGCGTCCGTCGGGGGGCACCGCGAAGGATCCGTGGGTAAGAAATTTACCAAACGTCGACGGCCACAAAGGGCCACCCATGGTCCAACAAAACGCCTCAACCTCAAAGACGGAACGGTCAGGACTGCTGTCCAAATAAGGGCCGCCAGAGGGAAGGTGGAACGGCAACGAAAACAAAAAAGCAAGAAGGGTGTCAAGAATTTCCTGAGGTATAACATAAAAAAGGAGTCCGGGACTTCGGACGCGGTGGAATCAAGAACAATGTGGGAAAAAAAAAAATGTCGGCTTGTCTTCATCGGCCCGCAAGAAAACAGAAAACAAAGGAATCACTCAATCTGAAACGCCACTAGGAGGAATCAGGACGTCACGAGGGAACAGGAACGTAGCGTTCAAAAACGGAAAAAGGGGGGCCTATCGAGTGTGGGGTGATTGGCCAAGGGGGGGAAAAGGAGAGACAGACACTTCAGGGGAAACCTCCAATCATCCGTGGCAAGCAGCACTGCAACAACGTAAGCCCTGGTGCCAGCAAAACGGAGAGACAAACGGGTGCGAAGGCCGCAGCAAGGGGAGAAGGGGCAAAGGGAAGAACGCGATTAAACAAAACGATCCTCAGTCCCGGCTAGAAAGGGGAGCACTCCAGAAAAACAGAAAAAAAAGGAAGGAAAAAACAGCCCGTAATGTCAGCCACAGACGGTGGGAACGAACCCCAGCATCATGGAAATGAGTCCCACCTCAACCGCAAACAAAATAAAAAAGGGCGGGATGAGCAACCTCACAGCAAGAAGACCATCGGCGTCGCCAATACACGGGAAAAATCTTCCAAAAATAATTAAAAAAGAGAAGAAGGACCACAGGCCAGCACCGGCAGGAAGCCGAACCCGGACGGATCACGACGCTGTCGGTTCCAAGGTGATGGTAGGCAACGGGGTTTCATGTTGGGGGGGGGGGCTGGGGAAAAAAAAGGGTCGGTGGGAGACACTTTGGGGCAGTTTGGTTCAAAAACAACCAAGTGGTTCACATAATAGACTAAGGAAACGACAACAACGGGGGAAAGCCCCTACTATGCCAGCACAGGGTGGCCAGGAACACCTGGAGGCCCCCAAGAGAAAAAAAAAAAAGAAGTTCGGGGGGGTAAAACGCGTCCCTTGGGGTCCGGGACAGTTTAAAGAGGAGCAGGACGACCCATGGCGGCGGGGGGTCAAAGCACTGGGGTGGGAAAAAGGATGGGCCTTTTGTACTGAAAACACTCGGGGGAGAAAGTGGACGCGTAAAAAAGATCGCCATCCGAGACCACCCCATGGGGGGGACAAAAAAGCGGGGCAACCACGTTAACCTAGCAAACATTGTGGGTAAGTGCGGCGAACGGAATGCAAAAAACAAAAAAAAAAAGCGAGAAAAACAGAATGACCAACATGGGGGCAACCAGGGGGAGGGACCCGTGAAAAAAATCAACACTGATCAAGCTAAAATTCAAACCGTCACAAAGGAACAGGCCCAAAGAGGGGACGACCCGGGAATCAACGACGGGGAAAAAGGACCAAAAAGCCCGGTTACAAGGAAACGATAAAAACGGAAAAAGAATGGGGAGGCAAGGGTGGGGTCCCGATCGGCTCACGTAAGTGACAAGGGGTGAGGGGGCTAAAGAATACAAAAAAGTACCTCTTAACCGGGGAGGAATGGCACCTCGTCGGAAAAGAGAAACGTGTAAAAAAATTCAGGGGGGGGAAGTACCTTGAAGGGGGACGGCACAGGGGAGTTGGGGATCATCGGAAGTTCGCTAATGTCAAAAAAAAAAAGTCCGGGGGGATAACCAAGAGGGAACGGCGAAAAAACAGGATGAAAAGAAGAATACTCAAAAAACAAACTGGGCAAAGGATGAGAAGAACGAAACTGGAAAAATGACAGCAGGGGGGTGCCAAGAAAAATGGGGGTTGGCGCGGGCCGGGCAACTGGAGAGAAAAAGGAAGGTCATCTCGAACTAAAAAACAAAAAAGGAGGAAAAGAAAAAAGGAGACCGGGGGGGGGCAACATAACCAGGCCCCCGAAAAACAAGCTGCAAAAAAACAAACGAACCTTCTTACCTGGTCAATCGTTCGTCAGTCGTAAACGAGGGGAAAAGGGGCCACTTGGGGCGGGGAAAAACCTGTCTGATCAACAAAAGGGCGGGGGGTCACTAAACACTGGACTTGTGGGGGGACCCCGGAAAAAACAAAAAAGATAGCCTCTCCCTTACAGATCCACAATGGAAGGCGGGCAAAGGGCCATCAGGGAAAACTAGTGACTGCGCTGATCAAGAGAGGAGGACATTCAGCACGGGCAAAAAAGCGGAAAAGGGGAATGGATAAATCACCCAGGACTACGGTGGAGGCAAAGAAGAGGGGGGGGGAAAAAAAACAATCTAAAAACGGAGGACGTATTCGCCGTGGTGCCAAAGGACTGAGACAAAACCGTTGATACCCTGGAGGAACGTGGCTCATGGCCTGTCTTGAAGGGAAAAGTTGTTTGTTGCTCAAGGGGCGCTGAGCGTGTGGGAGTCGTTTCAAAAGAGAAGCGGCCCCCAGGCGTTCCAAGTGGGGAAGGGGAAAAGAAGGCAAAAGCCTTTAACACTACCCGACACGGGAAGGAGAACACACGCCTGGGGTCAAGATGGTGCCCTTGTGTTTGTTTATGACGGGGAGGGGGGGGGGAAGATAAAGCAGAAAAAAAAAGGGGGACTCGTACTGGGAAAGGGGGGGGGGGGGGGGGGGGGAAAAAAGGGGAAGTACAAACGTGAAAGTAACACCACAAAACTTTGTCCCGAAAAAGAGAAAAAGTTGTTGTCGGAGGCGATCAGGGCAACCTGCGAAAGAAAAAGCGGCCCCAAAAAGGGAGTATGGGGTGCGTCTGGGGCCTACCGGGGGGGGTGTTAAGGTAAAAAAAAAAAACTTGGGCCAACGGATCGGATGGAAGGGACCGGTGGTGCGGGGGGGGGAATGACCAGTGATGTCAAAATTCCTCGGAACGATTGGGGCCCACAAGAAAAGGTTGACGCAAAGGAATGGCCAATAAAAAAACCCAGCCAACAAAAGTGTGAAGAAAAGAACACTGGAACCACATCGTCGAACTAACGACAGGAAGGTCGGAACAAGGTCACCTGTAGGGAAAAAAAGGGTTTGGAAAAATTCAGATTTAAGGAAGAGGGGGGGGAATAGGGGAACCTGGTATGATTTATGGGGGGGGGGGGGGGCGACGCGGGGGCGTCAACCTGTGGGGCCGAGAGGGAAACCGGTCGGGTAACTGTGCGGGGTGGAAAAAGGATCATACAAATGGGACGGGGTGGAACACGTTGGGGGTCAATTCACCTTTTTAAAATTCCTGAGGCTGTGCTGGGGGGTCTATCTGAACGAGCACTTGACTTGTCAGTTGATGGTGGGGGGGGGGGGGGGGTTAGGAAGCGTTAGGAGAAGTGGGACTGTAAAAATCATGGCCTATGGAGGTCGGGGAGACAGTTTGGTAAAAATTTGCTTAAAAAAAGTAATACTTAGTGCAGGAGGAAAATGTGGGGGGAGGGGTTCTTTTAAACGAAGAAAATCGAATCAAAATAAAACAATGACAAAAAAAACCCCCACGAAGAGAGCAAAATATACTTGGTTAACGCTCTTAAAGGGTCCCGAAACGTGGCAGAAAAGGGGACGGGAGGGAAGGGGGGGGAACGGGTCCCTGGGGGCTGGCGGGTTTGAAAAAACGGACGCACTAAAACTTGGGGGAAAAAAAAAAGTACTTCCTTACTAAACAACCGCGGTCAAAAAAAACACAGAAGGACTTACTGGTTTATGATAAGAAAAAAAAGCCAGCCTGCCATTTCCCAAGGGGGCGGGGTACGCTTTCGGTCAACGGAAAGGATTCCTCTCGCGGTCGAATGTCGGTAAGACCTTCATGAAGGACTTTTCGGATGCAAGGGAAACAATGGGAAAAGGGGGGTCCTGAACAAAAATGAAGCAAAAAGAAAGGAGCGGGGGTTTGAAACGGGCGCCGGTGCACGAGGGGTCGAAGGAGGGAAGCTTCAAAGGGTCCGAAAATGGGCGATTTGAAAAAACAGGGTCCAGGGGAGGAAAGGGAAGCCGGGGCACAAAAGGGGAAGACCATGGAAGGCGTGTGTAAGAGAACCAAGCACTCCAAACAGCCTTCCGCATGAAAAAAGCGGAACCAGGGGGGGGCCGGGGGGGGAACGTTGGAAAACCTGAAGAACACGGTGTTCTGAAAAACAGACATCAAGTTGAGGTTTGCCGGACCGGGAAAAGCGATCTTGGAAAAAAGAAAACAGTGGACGTGGTGAACTGAAACCCTACGATCCAAACCAGGGGGAGAAAGAACACACGGGGGAAGCCTGCACACGGAAATGCCAGGGAACACGGGTGAGCTGAATAAAAGACCTGTTCCTAGATGCTGGGCCTCGGGAGGAACTGAACACCAAAATGCTCAGAAAATGAAGACAAAACAGGTCAACACAGAAAAAAAGGGGGACAACTTACAAAAACTAAAAGAAATTTTGATCGGCAACTGGGGGGAAAACTTGGGGGGTGGCGAACCCTAACCTGAACTGTATCGCCGGGACGAGTAATAAACAACTGCCCCCCTTCCGTCCATTCACACAAGAACAGCAAAAAACGGGGTAAGGGGGAAAACTCATGGACTTATATCCAACCAGGGCTGAAAGTGTGCGGTGATAAACCTGGGAAGGAAAGATCAAAGAAAAGTCGTAATCGCGGACCCAAGGACTGACCCGGGGTTCCTGTGTCGTAATACAGGAGGGGAAGAGTGGAATAAAAAACACAAAAACTCCGAGAGGGGCGGAACCCCGCTCAACAAAAAATAACGGCTCTTTCTAGGGCGGGGGGAAGATAACGGGGAAAACGGGACCACCGAAAACGTATAACGCGGTTAACAGCAGGGGACCGGGGGAAAAGAAAAAACTATGGAAAAAAACCAGCAGGGTGGGGTGACTGTTCCGTAATCACCCACCCAAACGTGGCCGGTAGGCGGCCAAGGGGAGACGGGGGGGACTGCAAAAAGACCGCATAGGTGCCGCGTGAGGTGAAACAGGCAAGGAAGACGAGGGGTTGTCTTCCTTCTACAGAACGCAACTTTCAACAAACAAAAGTGGGCCGAGGGCCGAAAAAGAGTCCTAATTGAAAACCAGAGAAAGGATAACCGCAAACCCAGGGGAAGGGGTGGGGGACCCTGGTAGGACACTTCATCTGCCGGGCACGGTGGGGGGCAAAAGTTTTGGTTGTGCAGGTACGTTGTGAAAAAACAAGGGGGAGTCCCAGGGACCTGCGCAAGGGGAGGGGGTGGTGGGCTCAGTCTACGCCAGGGTGGGTGCAGGGGTGGCGTGCCAAAAAAAAAAAAAGTCGGCGTGGGGGGAAGGTGATTGGGTGGGCCGAGGGGGGGGGGGGCACTTGGTGACGGAAGGGCTGTTTCGGTTGAGGCCGGGTGGGGGGGGGGACATCACCCCAAGCCGGAAACCCATGTGGTCGGGGGGCTTTTCACCCTGCCCTTCGACTTAAGCTTCCCACCAGACGTGGATAGAGCGCAAAGGGGTTGACTTTTGCTGGGGGGGGCTCCGGGACGGGCTTGGCTGGGGTCGTACAGCTGTAGTCAAGGAAGGGCTAGGGGGGACGAGGAAGAACTATAGGCAGCTTGTGAAAAGAAACAGCAGGATGCTGGTAGTGAGAATATTCCTTGTTGAGCAGGGGTAGACTAGGGGGCAATCACGGAACAGAGGCCCGGTGGGAAAGCCCGGTTTGCGGGACCGGAAGGCTCTTTGGTTTGACTTGGAGTGGGGGGGGGGAGGGAAGGGGTCTTCTACCAGTGGGGGGCGAAATGCAGCGGTAAAAACTCCACACGAAAGTTCAGCTGGGGGGCAGAGGCCAGCAGTATAAAGGGCGTTGGCCACGAAGGGCCACGAACTTTGCCTGGGCAAAGAAACAAGAGGAGCGTGGACGGAGAAGGCAACAACAACGGAAAAACGAGGAAGGGAAAAAGGAGAAAGGAATCAGAGATCGTCCCACGAGATTGGGGCTAGAAAAACGTGTCAGAGCGCGGGAACAATAAGAGAAAGACCCGATTGCCCACACAAAAGAAAAAAAAAGAGTTGAGGATACCCAGATGTCTCCCCCACCGGGACAAAGAAAAAATAATCAAACAACATAACTAAAAACCGTCCTTACTGGTTACCGCACCGGGGTGACCAAGTAAAAAAGAAGTCTCATAAAAACGGTCTCAAGAAACAGATCTCAAAAAGAGTGAAAAAGGATAAACCAGGGTTGGGAAGGCGGCGAAGAAAAAATAAAGAAATGCGTTATCGACGCCGGAGGGACGCAAGCACGAGAACGAAAAAAAGCAAAGGGAACACCACTTGTGACATCTACTAAAGATGGTGGGGACGGGGAAGGACCAGAAGGTGGGCCCATCCCCAAAAGACCAAGACCTTCAAAGAATTGGGTGCTGTCCACCAAACCAGAAGCCACAAAACCCAACGAAGGCTCCCGCCGGACAACGAAAGGATTCCGTAGAAGAAAAAGAATCACAGAAACGAACCACACAAATGGACCTCGGAACATAAATAACGCGGGGGTACCAAAATTAATGACCCTGGTTAAAAGGTTGGACCAAAAAATCTCGTTAAAAAAGGCCGGGAGATGACTAATGACAAGGCCAGGCTGCTGGGAAAAAGCACATCAGGTAAGAGGGGAAAAGCTGCACAGTAGGCCCCATCCCCAAACGGGAATAAAAAGAATGAAAAGAAGTTGGGGTAAGTGGAACAAACAGTAGGTCCAAAAGGGGGGGAGCAAAAAAGTTCGGTTCGGGACAAACCTATCCAAGGGGGATACAGGCACGGGGGGGTATAAAAGGGCACAAACACAGGCGGTGGAAGAAGCTGTTGTGGGGGAAAGACCGAAGAAGTGAATCTGGACAAAGGGGGGGGGAGAAGGGGGGCGGGACCCCGTGTTAAAATCGACGGCCCAACAAGCCTCAGGAAAAAGGCATCCGTATATTGTGGGGGCTCATTGGTTAAGAAAAGACGGAGGGGGGGGGGAAGTCTCCCAAAAGATACGCACGGTGAAAACATCACCACACGAACAAGGTTTACGCAACCTCCCAAATGGCAAACCCGAAGATCGTGCGTCAAAAACAAAATAAACGCCATGACAGAGGAAGCAGAGATTCTAGGTCCCAGAATTCTGGTTGGAAACTGGGAAGGGGGGGGGGACAGCAAAAAAAATTTAATTTTTCCGGCCTGAGTAAAAAAAGAGGAAATAACAGAAAGGGGTCCGTTCAGACACAAAGTCCAATGTCTAGAAAATCAAAAAAGACGGGGAAGCTGGGCCGACCATAGTTCGTGGAAGGGGTGAGGCGGTCCCAAGGAGGACGGGAAAGCACTGGCATGCAAACCGTCGAGGCCAACAAGAAGGACCCTTTTCGGTGGCAGCGCAACTGGCAGGAAGTCAAAGCTTTTTGAAGGACACGGCAGGGGGGGAGGAGGAAAGGGGGAAGGACCTTCGGGGTGGTTCAGGAAGTACCATCGGGGGGTATGGAAACACCTACCCTAGCAAGTTCCGAGCAACGAAGGGAGGGTCACGCGTGGTCCAGAGAAAATGTCGCTAAAACGTTCAAAAAAAAGGACCAAACTGGGCCATAAGGGGGTGAATGCGGCCCACCAAAGGGAACACCCGCCCCTAGGGGGATCTTCTACATTAAATTCAGAGCGGGTCGAACATTTGAAGGAACGAAGAAGGAAGAGAACCGTACCAAGGTCGTACCAACTAACGTCGACTTTATCTAATAAGGGAAAAAAGAAAAAAAAAAAAGAAAAAAAAGACACCGGTAAAGGGCCATCCGTAAGACCAAACGGGCACTAGGGAGAAGGGAAGGAGACGGGGAGACAGAAAACACCTATGTCCCCTCCGACAGAAAAGAATTCAGAAGGATCAAAGCAAGACCGACGCTGCCGATGAATTGAAAAAAAAAAAAAACGCCCACAGACAGCACGAATGGACCAGGGGGGAAGGGCGGAAGAGAATCTCACACAATAGTTCGAAAGCGTGCCGTAAAAAAAAAAAAAGGGTGTGGAAAAGTCGGTTCGGCTTCTGCACCAGACAAAATAAGAAAGAGGAAAGGGAAAAAGTAACGCGTGAGGGAGGGACAATGGAAAGTTCGCACAGGTGGAACAAAGAATCATTGCCTAGAACGGAGTTGGGGGGGTTGGAAAATGGGGGACACGGTTGGAGATCAGCTCTTTGGAAAGAAGCCCAAAGAAAAACAGTGACCGGGGGGCCGCAAAAGTACGAATGGAAGCGACAATTCTAAAAGGGGGAGGTAAAAAAGGAGGGAGCCCAGAGGTAGCAACTCGCCGAATCGATTTCACAAAACACGAAGAAGACAGTTCCCACGTGGGGCGTCGTGGGGAAACACAACACCATCAGTGAAAAAAAGAACGGGGGAAAATGGGCAAAAACAAAATAAAGCAATTGTGGATCAGCAATCAATAGCGTGACACCGCCCGGAACAGAAAGAAATTCTAGACAACCAAAAGGCGGGAAGAACAGGTCAGCCATCAAACGGACCTCCTCGACCCCGATCAGCTAAAACGGGTCACCGTCCAAGAAGAGAACGACTCATGTCTTTAGCTCAAAAAAGAAGATGTCGGTTTGACATGAATGGGAGTTTTATACTTTTTTAACATTTACAGGGTCGGTGCGAAAAAAGGGTGGTGGGGGGGTTTTCAAAAATAAAACCTCAATGAAAACAGAAAACAAGAACTGAAACCCAACAAAAAGAACTGCCTACTGGACATCAGGGGTTGGGCACAGAAAACCAACAAGAAACAAAAAAAGTCCCAAATGGAAACAGTCGTGTTGGGTCGAGTATTGGGGGGGGTTGTTTGAACTACGGGGCCGCGGAGAGCAAGTAAGACAACAGTGTCTTTGTGGGTCGGAAGCGGTGGGAAGTGGGGAGGCGTGGTCTTTTTCACACAAATCGGACCAGTTAAAAGGGATAGGAAGGCCAAAAGCAAGACAAACACCCAACTTTTTCCACACGACGTACAAAAATGTGGGAACAGGAGCAAGGGTTCCAGTTGTATTGAGACAAAACGAAAAAAATGGGAAGAAAGGACCAGGGAAAAAAACGAACAAACATTATATGCACAGACTAAGCAGCAGGACGCTGCACCAAAGGGGAAGGGGGGGAGCAGAGGCAAGGAAGAGTGGGCAGAAAGGGGGGAAGACAAAAGGGGCATTGCAATCACCAAGAAAACGAAAGGAAATCAAGGTGCTCCGGGGGGAAAGACGGAGGACTAAAAAGGAAGTGAATGGGGAGGGGAGGGACATAAACCGAGTACACAGCAAAGTGGTTTTTTTCAGGGAAAAACCAAAAGTGCCATAAAAAGGTAGTAAACGCGGGGAACGAACCAAAAGGAAGGTTAACGGAAATGGGAACGGGAGGATGTGGAACAGCCGAGTCGCTCTGACAGTGGACGGAGGGGGGGAGAAAAAAAAAGGAAGTTAGAAAAAAAATCAACATTAACTGGAAAAACAGTAAAAAATGTCAACGGTAGAAAGAAAAACCGGAAGAAGTCTTCGCCCCGTGTTGACAAGGGGAGGGCAAGGGGAAAGAGGAAAAAATATCTAATCAAAAAAAAAAAAAACGGAGGAGGGAGGAGAGACGTTTGGGTCACATAAAACAGGCACATCGCAAACAACCGGGGCGACTACAGTGAGGGGAAAAAAACCAGGGGGCGCGTCGTCTTCAAACTCGATCAAAGTTTTCGGGTTGGGGTGCGTTAATGAGGGAGAAGAACCCGTCACCTGCCCTTGGTTGCTACACCCCAGGAAAGAACAAGAAGAGAGGGACCTACTGGGAAAAAGATTCCCCGTACGTCAAAAGGGAAAGAGGAAGGCAAAGGGGCAAAAAAAAAAAAAAAAAAAAACATGGTGCGCAGGGATCACTATCGGGGCAGTTACAGACACGGGTAAAAAACGGGAAAGGGTCAAACAGTTTATTTGAACTCACCCAAAAGAGTGACAGAAAAACAGAACGAAGGCAACGCACTTGTTCACGGAGTCGGAGGGGGGGAAAGAGTGCTGAAACGTCTTTATATCAAGGGTCGCAAAATGGGGCAAGGGCCTACAGGAGACGGGTGGTTGGTTTCCGGGGAGAGTGAAAAAAGAGGTGGGGTTAAAACCGGTGTCAAAAACTATCCGGGCAGGGGGCTTCGGGGTGGGTCTGGGAAGGAAAGGACGAAAACGGGCTTACCAAACAAGGCTACGGGTCAGTGACCCCTGGGGTCCGGGGAGGGGGGGGGACCACCCGGGGGGGGGGGGTACGACTGAAAATAATATAAAAAAAAAAGGTGATTGGCGTCGTACTGATCAGAGGGGGTGAGGACAACGTGGAAAATCGAAAGCCGAGTGGGAAAAAAAAACATCACGCACCAAAGGGGTGGTCAGGAATGCGATGATGAAGGCAAGTGCAAAAAAAAATGGGCGAATAAACACCAGAAGTCCAAATGTGTCTTGAGGGGCCGAACCACAGGGGGGTCGGCCAACCGCAACTTCCATCCGTCGCAGGGGGCCGTGGGGGTGGCTGTCACTGACAGGGTCATGAAAAAACGGAACGCAAACACGACACGGGGAAAAAGCATTGGGGGGGGGAACAAACATGCGTCACACGAAACGGCCCAGGTCCCACAGCAAACCCAGTGCCGCAAAAGCCAAAGAGAAACATACATCTGTGGCAGAAATTGGGGAGGGAAACGAGAGGCAGGTGTGCGTCCTCCAGGTTGAGATTCAGGGGATAGGGAGGGCGGGGAACGGTGAAAGACAGCTTAAAGTCAAAAATTTTGGGGGGTGCTGAGGAAAAAAAAAACAAAGGGTATCTTTGGCGTTTCTTGTTACTCGGATAAGGATGGTCAACGGGGTGTGAGGGAAAAGAGCAGCAGGCACTGTCAGGCAGGGATGGTGAATGATGACTGTGTGAGGGGGTTTACCTTAAAAAAAAGACGGCAGATCGGAAAAAAAGGTGGGTAGCACAGGTGGGACGGGGAGGTTTGACACTGTGGAGGGGCGACCCCAAAAACGTGGACTAGTGAGAAGGTTGGGGGGGGTCTTTTCGCAACAAGGGGAGTACGTTGAAGGTCCTTCAAACGATTACAACGGTGGGACAGGAACCGGAAAATAAAGCCTCAAAAAAACCACAAAACTGCAGAATCACACAAGATAAATTTCTCCGCGACGGGGGGCAAGGGTCGCCGCAGACGCATTCTAAAAACTGAGTGTGCCCAAACTCGGACATCTGCCTTTGGGCTGGTGCGTGCCGATACCGCAAAGGACATACTTTGGTTCATGCTTTCTGGGGGGACGAAACCGGATGTACCGCAAAACAGGGAAGAAGGGGGGGGGGGGGGGGAAGGATCATTCAAGTCAAGCCCTTTCGTGAAGGAGTCCGGGGGGGGCTTGCAAAAAAAATCAAACCTTCTCGAAAAATACTAAATAAAGTTGAGTAAGTCAAGGCACTTGGAAAAATATTACCAGTTCCGCCGGTGGTGTGGCCGTCGTAAGCCCCTCGAACAGGATACTTGGGTCACGTAACTCCCTTTACAGAGGGCCGAGGAGCAGCCAAAGTAAATTTAGGACAGGGGAAGTGCGACGGGGGTGGGCGGAGAGGGTACCTTCCGCGTACACAATGAACGCGTTGTGGGGAGATATTCTCCCACAGGCAATCCCAGCCAGGGTTCCTTTCACCGGGCGGGCCAAAGGTGGGGTCCTGGTGTTGGGGGGAAAAGGTTGACCATGTGAAAAAAAAAAAAAAGGGTAAGGAAAGAAATCAATTAACTTCACACGGAAAAAGAAAAAAGAAAAAGTAAATTGTGTTACAGGAACGAAAAAGAGGGGGCCGTAACACTGGGAAAACCCAATCAAAAGCCTTCCGACAAGGAGTCCATAACCAATTGGGCCACTGACCACACCTTCACGGGCAGGACACGACGTGTGAACAAACCGGGGTCGTAGGTATGGGAACTAGTCAGGAAGGCCAGTTAAACGGAGAACTGATACATGCCTATAAAAAAAAAAAAAACGGACCCCTGTTCGCGGGCGGGGACGTCGAGGAGGGGGACGCGGGCCCAACGAAAAACGTCAGTGACGGACCTCGAAAACTGCGCAAAAAAGAATGGAAGGTGCTGGCCGCGTGGACAAATGTTGACGTATGCACGCCACTGAAGTCATAAACAACTTGGGAAGTGGGGTTCGCTTGTCATCCGACAAGACGCCGACTCTGACCGAGCATAGTCAAACGCGAAAACAGAAGATCGAGATCCAAGTTCATAAGCTGCCACTTGTGGGGGGCGGCAAAAGGAGGCGTGGTATAAGGGGGGGGTGCTAAGAAACAGAACACGATAAGAAACGAAAATCAAGGGACCTGGGATACTTACACTCCGTTAGAAGCCGGCAGCATACTCGAAACACATC
>Ga0179593_1449133_pt1 | contig 21986 bp, 20 predicted proteins | sample CZODoug2_1_08_16_FD_185931 | JGI IMG/M metagenome (GOLD analysis project Ga0179593, IMG submission 185931) | Vadose zone soil fungal communities from Angelo Coast Range Reserve, California, USA - CZODoug2_1_08_16fungal (PacBio error correction) | ecosystem: Environmental > Terrestrial > Soil >...
CCAAGCAACAAACGACAGGAAGGGGGGGCAGCTAGAGGAGACGTGCGTGCACAATCTTACGTGCGTTAAAAAAGGCGTCTGTGAAACAGGCGGACAATCTCACTTGACGACGCTCTGACAAAAAAAAAAAAAAAAAAAACCACCCTCACACCACACAAAACACAAAACCCCAAAAAAAAAAACCCAAAAAAAAAAAAAAAAAAAAAAACATCTGAGCCAGGGTTGACGAGACTCTGGAGCGAACCTCTTGGGAAAAAAGTACAGTGTCCAAGGGACATGAATGAGGAAAAGCATTAGGGGCACACCTTTCTAGAAGAATCAATAATATCCTTAACAGAAAACTGGAAGGAGCCAGAAGACGCGAACAGGTCGCCTAAGCTCGGGGCTACAAGCAGATCAAAGTACAGCGGCCTGGCGGGGCTGCGAAGTGCGTGTTCAGCGAAAACATCAGATCAAGAGAAAGTCTGTGGAGGCGACGTGGGGCGGAAAAAGAGAGGGCCGGGAGGGTCGACACAGGCCGGGGGGAAAGACGTCGCACCGTTAAACTCGGAAAGGTCCGAGCCCGTCGGAAAAAGAAGGTCTCATGAAACACCCAGGAGGGGGGGGCCAGACTCGAAATGCTGCTGGATTAACCCTACTCGATCTTGGGGAGCCTAGAGGGACTAAGCAAGGTCAGAGCGTGGAACGGCGCCCGCCGGGGTTGAGAAAGGGGGGAGGGAAACCACTTAGTAAAAAAGGCCGTCTGAACGAGCCAGGTGCTGAGAAAAACTGACCAAATACGAAAAAGCAAGGGGGACGATTACAGAGGGCCGCCACCTATGCCTATTAGCAGGCGGTATACAGCACCGACCAGACTGGGAAGAGGGAGAACAGAAATATCTTCGGAAACGGACTGGAGTCTACATCAAACCAGGAAAGAAGGTCGGTCAAAAAGGAACGAACAAAGGGGAGGGACATCGGTCGATGACTGTCTCACGGGCGGGACACCTGAATACTGCTGGAGTGGGGCGTGACGGAAAGGGAAGGACTGAAGACTAGGGTATCGAGTTCGAGGGGGGTGGCTCCTAAACAAAAGAAAACACATTTCATCTAGGGTACGGAGGACAGAAAAGATGAGAGAGAACAAAGGAGGATGCAAGTGCCGTAAAGGGACAGGCGCCGTCTCATTTCCGCGTCAAAAAAAAAATTAAAGCCATCAGTTGGGGCGGGCGGGAAGGTGGGGTGGGGTTCAGAATAAGAGCGGAGGAGGTGAGTCGCCTTCAGACAAAACACAGGGGACACAGTGTGATCTCGGAAAAAAGATTTTGGCTGTCGTCTGCAACAGCGGGAGGAGAGGTCAAAACGAGGCGCCAAGGATCTCAAAAGGGAAACCTGTCGAAAGGGGAATAAGAATCAAAACGCCTCAAGGATATGGAAAGCAGGAAAACGGGGGGGAAAAGAAACCGAAGATGAGGGGGGGGGGGGGGGGGGGGGGGGTGCGTGGGGGGGGGGACAAGCATGCACAAAGGGGGAAAACTCGAGCTCCTCGCTGGAAAGACCCTAAGAAGGGGAGAATGCAGTCGGGGCAGAGTTTCGGAAAGCTATCCTCAGATATAGTCGTGGGGAGGCTTAGAGGCAGCAGGACCTGTAGAAAGAGGGGGGGACGGAGGGAACAATCTACTAATGGGGAGTGCCTTCCAAAAGGGGAAGGGGGTCACCGGGCCGACTCGCACTTATCCAGAAAGTCTTCGTGTTGGGGGGGGGGGAACGGAAGGTGGGGGGGGGGATTGGGGGGGGGGGGGGGGGGGGGAAACTAGGGAGGTGGGTGCAGGGGGGGTCTGGTGGGGGGGGGGGGGGAGAAGATGACAGGGGATCAAAATTCCCAAGCAAATCACGAAATCCGTGAGACCTGGACTGCGTGCCAACCCTAATCGTTAGTAACCTGGACACCAACAGTCGAAGGCCTTAGGATTTCCCAAACAGAAAAAGAGGCGAAAAAGGAATTCGCGCAGTCGCTGAGGGACTTGGCCGACTGGGGGGTGCGGCCGGGTCGTCGGCACGACTCATTGCGCCGAGAGACTCCTCAGGAATAAAAGTTACGCGTAGGAGCCTGTCTCAGCAATGAAAGAGGACGTGTGGGGGAAAACCTGGGGGGGAGGCTCTCTACTCTCATCATGATAGTCCGTTTTGAATAAAAGTAGGGGAACTGCCAATGAGAGCATTCTTTAAAGATTCGCGCGCGCAGGGCGCGCATTCGCGGAAAGAAAAAAAAAAGACTTTCATCGTCGAAGGGCGGCGAAACCCTTGCAAAAGAAAGCTATGGGGGGGATTACATCATAAAAAAAAGGGGGGGGGGAGGAGGGGGGGAGGGGGGGGGGGGGGGGGCGGGGGGGGGGGGGGGGGGGGGGGGGGGGGTGGGGGAGGGGGGGGGCGGGGGGGGGGGGGGGGGGCGGGGTGGCGGGGGGGGGGGGGGGTGGGGGGGAGGGGGCGGGGGCCGCGGGGGGGGGGGGGGGGGGGTGTTAACCGGAAAAGCACATTGACAGCGAGTTAGGGCCTAAGCACAAAAAAAAAACGTCGGTCGACGTGAGCTATCCAAAAGTTAAGCTCTGGTCGAAGAGGAGGTAAACTTGGGGTGCTAAGCTAAATGTCAGTGACGCCTAAAGAGGAAAGAAAATACCGGTGGAGTAATGTCAGAAAAATGGGGCTGTTGATACCAGATAGGGCGGGGGGGGTGAGTCGGTGCAGTTCTTTGAGTCGTGATACCGAGGGAGAAGGCTGGGGAAAGAAGGGTTCTGTGTGAAGAAACCCAGGGGGCTTCAATTGAAGAACGGAACGGAACGGGGGAGTGTTGGACATCAACGAGTCTATAGGTCGCTAGTACAGACGTATAAGTACTGGGGTTCTCCGCGCCGAAACGGTATAAACTGGGTGCGCAGGACAGGTCACATCGTATTCGGGGGGAAAGCGGACTTTATTAAAAAAGAAGAAGCAGAGTAAGGAAACTGAATACAAGACATTCTTATGTCGATGCGGAAGGCGGGATGTCATTCCGAGCGCAATGGGGGACTCGACCAATCTCGGAAAACTGCCCCATAGGGAACTAACAAGCGGAGAGAAGCGGGGTGAGAGCTGCGCGAACGGAGGGTTCATAGACTTCCGGGAAGGAACAGTTACGGTCCTGTGTCAAGGGCCTGGGCACATGAAAAAAAACAAAAAGCGCCAACAAGGAAAAAACAAACACCAAAATAGGGGAAAGTTGCGGCAAGAAAAAGGGTAGCAGAGTACAGGAAAAAGAGGAAAGCCTTCGGAAAAGCAGGGAGTCGCCCTTCTTTCCGCTGTCGAGCAGTCTCGGCGGAAGGAGACTTCACCGTATTCGCGGGGCGGGAAAAGTGAGGAACACTGGAAGGGACTGGTGACGGACGGTGGAGTGTAACCGATCGGGAACTTTGGTTAAAATGAGTCCGGCACGGCAGGCAAAAGTGGGGCTAAAAAAAAATAAAAAAGCTATTCTAGTCGGAAAGGGGGAGAGAAGGGACCTGGGGGGGTTACTTCTGAAGTGAGAGGAGGGAGACCAGGGGGAAAGAGAAACGGAAAAAACTGGCAACACGGCCAGGAGGCGCAAATCATGTGAAGGGCGAGCGACGGGACGGCAAGCATCTATAGGGGGTGGGAAACGATCGATGGTGGGATGCAAGGGGTGGGAACTGGGGGAGGGGGGGGGGAATTTTATTATGGGTCAGCAAAGGGATGCTCGGTTCTCTAATTTCAAAAACATAAGGGACGCAAGTGAAGGCGTCTCAGAGGGATCGTATCAAAGGGTGGGCTATGTTACCTCTGCAGATACTTCGTGGGCACGAGAAAAAAGTGAACTTCCATGGGCTTGCGTGCCAGGGGGAGAAATCCAAGCGGTGGTGAATGTTCCTCACGTGCAAAGAACACCGAAGCAATACGAATTTTTACCTGTAAACGAGGGGGTGTCAAGGTCCACGAAAGGGCAGGGGCCTGAAGCGCAGCAGATGGAAAGAAGAGGGAAAAAGCAGGCAAAGACGTCTCTAAAAGGGAGCCCCTCTCGTGTCCGATTTTAGAGGCGGCAAGGCCGGCAGGAGAAAGGGGTGATTTGAAAAAAAAAAAATCGGTATCCTTGCGAGGTGCAGGATTCGAGCGGCGACCTATTTTAGAAAGTCCTTTTTAGCGGGTCACCCCTCAGTCTGCAGCTCCTGCATAAGGGTCAGTCCGGGAATCTTGTGCACCAGAAAATGCAGTAGGTCCCGTCTCTGTAGTCTCTCTTTTGTCCATTACAAGGGGATATTTCACTTGTGTCTTATTCGTCGCTTGAACCGCCGCCCGATTTGGCCGACACTTTGAAGGAGAAACCGCCGGAAGGCAGATAAAAAAATCTCTTTACGTAAGGCATGAAAAGCATGTAGCCGCTGGATTCTCCGCAAGACCTGATTTCAGGGGATATATACTAGGAGGGGGCATCGGCAAAAAGCCCGCTGCGTCTCCTGCCTGGGGGGGGGAGAAGTGTCCCCCAAAAGTGCTAGACCGGGAGGCTAACGAGGGATTCCACGGAGGGGGAGGGACCTTGGCGCGAGGGGCGGGCGAAGAATGTAAGGCTCAGGGGTGAAAGAGGGGTTAATAGGAGAAAAAGAAAAGGAGCGCCGAACAGGGATGGTTCAACTAATACCTGACGGGGTGTTTTTCTTCTGGCGGTGGCTGATTTACCTCAACGGGGGGTCCGGGCAATGCTGAAGGAACGTGGGATTGAATGATTCGCAAGAGGCCAACTGAGGTGAAAGGGCCGGCTGAATCCACCAACGGCCAGTTGTCAACGGGAAGACGGAAAAAATGAAGCAGGGAGACCTAACTTTCGGGGGGCAAAACTTGCGGCGAGACCTAACGGGACGGGGCGGAGGTTCGACTCCTTGGGGGTCAAGAAAAAAAAACCTCTCGGCGGTGAACAGGGGGCGGGGACGCAAGGGGGAACTAAACAAAAAAAGAAGGGATAGGGAACAATAAAAAAATCAGAATACATGAACCACAAGAACACACCTCTAAAAAATCCCGCCACCATATGAAAAAAAAAAGACAATAATCCCCACAAAAAAAACCTGCTTAGAGGGAACAGGGCCTTCGTCAGGGGGCCCTGTCCTCACCACGCTCAGGAGGCTCAAAATTGCCCAAAGACGGTGGTTAATGTGTCCCGCTGGGGGAAGAGGAGAAGAGGGTCTGTTCCTGAAGAGAATGCCCCAACATTTCTATGCCAGCGCTTTCCCTCGGAAAGAGCAATGGGGGGTTAAAAGTGTTCCGAACCATGAAACGATCGGTGGGAGAACAATTCCGGGGCACGGGGACAAAAAATCCAAGGACAGGGCTGGTCTAAAAAACGCTGTGTTGAAAGCTGCAAGGGGAAGAGTAAAAAAACAACGGACTGGGGGGGGGGGGGGGGGACGATAAGAACAAGCCAGAGGAAAGACTCCGCCTGGAGAGTTATTCATTCAAAGGGTGTGGGGGGCTGTACCATAAGGAAGATCTGAAAAGAGGGAGGGGCTGGAAGAACTGGAACTTGATTTGACCGTAGGAGTATGTCGGGATCTTTCTCTTGTAGAGAGGTCGCCCTAATGCAGGGAAGAATTCGGGATAAGAAAAAGGAAAAAAAGAAGAAGGCTTCCTCAAGACAAGCAAAATTCAGACTTATTCGACGAAACTAACAACAACTCGGAGTCATTCCGCAGACAGTTGGGGGGGAACTAGATTCATTGCTGGGGACCGGGGGGAATGGTCGCTGAGCAGCGTGCTGGGGAAAGGATGGGCGCTGTCTGGTTCACTCTTACAGAAAGCCTCCAGAAAAAGAGCACTGTCCGTAAAATATCGGATCAGCACGGGGGTCAAAGGACGCTTTCAAGACCGGGGCAGCCATCCTCAATTCGCAGAAGACTTTACTAAAGCAGGATCACGCCTTGAGAGGTCCAAGAGACGGGCTCTCTATGGGGGACACCGAGGGGACGCTTGTTACACGAACGCAAAGACGCCAAAAAGGCAACCAACCTTAGAAATGGGGGGCACAGGTCAACCGCTAGTGTATGAGGGGTGTAGAAGACCACGTCTTCACGCGGGCCGTGGGGAGGGGTTAGACTTCCCTTCTTCGACTACTCTCACGTAAGGAAGATTAATGGGTACGGTGTGCAGGACGCCAACTTCGTCAAGTAAAGGGGGGCGTGAGGGGGGGGTGTCATAAACTAGCAGGATTTGGGCAGAAAAGGGGGGTTAACTCCTCCCTGGGTGTCAAACTGTTAAAAAAGGGGTGGGGGATGCTGGCGCAGACGGGGGGGGGAAGTAGTTTGTGAAAGGGCACACTAAGGAAAGGGGGTAGAAAAGACGAACGACAACGGGAAAGGGAAGACAAGAGGCATATAAAAACAGGGTTGTCGGAAGGTTGAAAGACCTTAGGGGACTAGAAAACAAATAGGGGGGGTGTGCTGGGAGATTTGGAGACCCTTGCGGAAAGGCACCTACGGTCCCTTCCAACTCGTGGCCCCTTGTCGGGTGGCGAAGCTTTCCCGGGGAGACTCCCCTCGGCACCATTCTCTGACCTTCTCCCCAGGCACTTGTCGAACTTGTCGCACAGGGGTACCATGATAAAACAAACCGCGTCCTGGGCACCAATCTCACAAGAAAGATTCCTTTCAAAGAATCCTCCCCCAAGGTTTTATTGAGAGAGAAATAAGTGGAGTAGTGAAGAGGGGGTTTAGGATAATGAGAAGTATTTTTGGGAATTGGAGGAATGGTAAAGTGTGTGGGAGAGAGGGGGGCTGGACCTGGGCGAAGCATTCACGCCTGCAGGATGAGGCACTCATCCTTTTTGGAAAAGCCTTCTGCGAAGGGTGTAGAAGGTCCCCGGTTCCTGAAGGGCCTGTTTAGGTGGTCCGTATGGGATCTGGGGGTTGGTGGTTTGTTTGGGTTCAGTCAGGTCACTAAAAAAGTCAAACCATTACACGAAATAAAAGCGCGGAAAATTTAGGGGCCGGGCGCACGGGCTGCTACCGGCATCGGAACACGTGTAAAGAATACTCAAGACGGGGTAAGGCTGTGTGGAAGTAAAAGGAGGCCGCAGCGGGTACGACTGAATATCATCAAGAAATGACGAAGACCTGCGAGAAGGTTAGAGTTCGTGGCACCCTTAGATATCTATGACGCAGGGTAGCCTGGTTGGTTCTTCTGTGCGAAAAAAGAAGCTTTAGGGGAAGGGGGGTCTTCACCGGCTGGATCAATTGCGTGTCCGAAAAATCGCTCATAAACGATAAAGCGAATTGTGCCAGGGGACCCTCGTCTTCCCCAGGAGGACCCCCACCGGAGGCAAAATCGACACCTTATAATTATTAGTGCCGGGCCAGAAAGATGCCATTGAGAAAGGACCGACGTCTCTAATAGGGAGGCTTTGGCATTGGCCATCTGTTGTCCACGGGGGGGGGGAAAATGGTTTAGGTTGGGGGCTCCCAATCTGCCGTAGGCAGACTTCAGGGGATGCTGCCTAGGGGGGAACTCTTCTCCTCCGGGTTAACTGGGTGGGGGCGCGGGTGTGGGAGGGGGGTCCCCCGTAGAAACCGGGGGGGCCAGGGGGTAGAGGATTGTGGTGGTCGGGTTCTTCCAGGCGTAGAGGGGGGTCGGGGCTGGGAGTCTCTCTGAATTCCTCGAGAGGTTCTCGTGGTCACGGCTGGTGGCCTTTAAGGGAAAGGTGGCCCCAAGGGCCTCCTAGGCGGAAAGTAGGTCCACTGGGAAGCAAAAAAAACTAAAAACGGCATGGGAGTCGGGGGGTCAGCGGACCATCTGGTCGAGGAGACCGAGCTAAGTCATAACCGCAACGAACCCACGGAGGGGGTTTGGGTTCAACGATTCAAAAGGGGGGGGGGGATGGAACAAAGATAAATGATGGGCGGGTACTAATCACGCAGTCAAGAGGGGAAGCGGCAGTTAAGAGTACGCGGGGGAAAAAAGGAACGAAACTTTGGAGCAGAGCTATGACGATAGCTGGGGGGGGTCAATTGAGATCTGGGAATGGGCTATCCTGCAAGGTCGAGGTGCACAACACATCCGGAACGCTGTGAAGGCCTAAGACAAAAAAGACTTGGATTAAAAGGTATTCGAACACCAGGGGGTGCGGGTAGGGGGCTGTGTGTGTAGAGTATAGACTTTGGGGGGTTTCGAACCTAAGGAAGGACAAGGTCTAAAAGTAGAAAAAAAATGTCAAGAGGGATTCTTGACCGTTAAGAGTTACGAGGTCGCGTATATGAAGGACGAAACGCTTGCTTCGAGCATGGATTGAATTTTAGTTAAAGATGGGGAAAGGGGCTTCTCTGGGGCTGCGGGAAAAAAAACTTTTTCAACTCAACGTCCAGGAAAAAAAATCGGCGCAGGGAATATGACAATCTCGGTCTGTTGCGCTCAGGGGGCTATGGTCCTGGCAAACAGCCCTACCGCCTGTATTAGGACTCTGGGCTGTCAAAAGGGAGTCCGAAGATCGGGGGAAAACTTAGGGCAGGAATGCCTGGGCAGAGGGGGAAAAGAACGATAGGAAGGTTTGCTCCTCCGTCGATAGAGTCACGGGGCAACAGGGGGAAACTGTGTGTAGGAGGTCATTGAACTCTATTGAAAAAGGACTGGTCGTTCTACGTATTGAAACCGTGGCGGCCAAAGTATACTTCCAAGACGGCACTGCTCCTTGGCCGCTGTGCCTTGACGCCTTCAAAACGCCTCCCCCCTTTCGGGAGACCTTCGTGGGGGAAGAACCCCGGCACCACCACATAGAGAATTCAGCCGGTCAGGTCGCACAGGGGCAGCTATTTATCTAAATTGGGCACTCATGGATAGATTGGATCTTATGTCTTAAAAAGAAAAAAGATCCTCGACTTCCTTCATAATCAGAACACAAAAATAAGGTTTAGAACCATTTCAAAAAGGGTTTTTCAACTGGGGGAGAAGAACTTCGTCTGAAGCAAGGCTTACGCAACAAAGAAGCACGCAAGAAAAAAAAAAGAGGGGGATTATTACTTAGTGAGGGCAGGTCCTGAGATCGGTAACTCGGTCTGACAGGTCTCCTCGGGTGTTTCCTACTGTTCAAAAAGAGGTGGGGTTAAGGGCGAAGAAAAGTATCGAGCGAAGGTAGTTCCTCTCTCTGGGGGTCTTTTGCAATCGGGGTTAATCATAAGTCGGTCCTTTCGAAAAAAAAGTGGGGAGCCCGAAGTGAAAACCTTGACGCAGGGGGGGGACAAGAGCGAGAGTACAGGCTCCCTAGGCAAGGCCAAAAATGCCAAAAAGTAATCTCTCCGGCGCATCTCTCATTCGCACGGGAATGATTAAAGTACAAAGGGGACACCGGTGCGGACGGGACAGAGACACTGAACAGGAACGTCATACGACTAATGCTAGGCGCACCCTGCCGCCGGCCGCCGCGTGTTGTGAGATCAAGACAAGATCGCATCCGCGTGGTAAACCAGTACAGAAGTTCAAAAAAAAAAAAAAGACACGCAGGCAAGGCGTTGGTGGCCGTGGTGAGGGGGGGGGGCCTGAAATGATCTTTGTATCAGTGAGTCACAAGGAAAAGATCAAAGAAAAAAAATCTAGGGGGGAAAAGGGAAGAGGGTTTAAGCCATCGGCACTGCAAAGGGTAATCGGGGGGGTGCAAGGGATCACGTGGGACTGGGGGGGGGAACTTTTGTAAAAAGTCAAAAGGGAAGTGACTGTGAGGGGTGCTTGGGTCGAACTCCACGAAAAGGAATCGCTTAAAAAAAAAAAAAAAAAAAAAAGCAATCAGAATACACGACGTTTGTTCTCCGCACAGGGAATAAAGTGGAACGACCGGATTGGGAGGGGAAACAACGAAGATTTTTGGGTGTGGATTCTGGGAGGGGTCTGTATGGCGCGCGGCCTCTGGAGGACGACAAAGTCGTGAAAAGGGGACTTGCAAGTCCATGAGAACAAAAGGGCGTGGTAAAAACGCAAAAAGAAAAAAAAAAAGAACGAAACCACCCACCGACCTACCCACAGAAAAACCCATAACACCGAATCGACCCAAGCTCCCAACCCAGTCGCGCTGGAAGCGAATTTCAGGGCCTGAGCTTAGTAGGGTGTCTTCATCATTATTGGTCAACAGTGTGTACTTCCGTTGCAGTTAAGACGCTCTGTAGCGTTGTGGGTAAACCGTACATCGCAAAGAACGGGAGGTCCGTGTCGGCCGGGGGGACCGGCCCGCAAACTCGATGTTGCACGGGGGGGAGCGGGGAAAGGGGTCATGGTGCGAGAAGGCATTCAAGTTGGGGAATACGGCGTTGGTAACGTTGCTCTCTAGAGCGGAAGGCAAGGGAGGAGGGCTCATAAAAAAGGGGGGGGGGTGTGGTTTTGGTCGGTTGTACGTGGGGGGGGGGGGGGGGTTGTTGGTTGGGGGGTGGGGGGGGGGGGGTGTAATAAAGGGGTCGATGGTGGCGGTAAACGCATGGCATAAGATTCCGGCAAAGCATATTGCGGGGGAGGAAGAGTTCAAGCAAGAGGTAGGGGGGACAGGGAACTCCGCACGGAAACACCGGGAAATGTAGAACAAGTATGGAGTGGCATCCTGGCGGTCTTGCACCTGACCTACGTGCCGTAATTCTCATGAGGTTTCCTTCATTTTCAAATTCGTCATCTATATTCGGAGAGGGGACGCCGCAGTTTAGGAGTGGGGAATCGTTATGCAAACCGGCCTCCCCACCGCTGTCGATGCTGCCTGGGGATAAGTTCGCATCCTACCCAAGATGGAGGAAAATGTCAGTAAGTCTGAGAAAGACGGTAAGCCGCGAGCTTGAATGGCACCCCATAACAGAAACCGCGGGCGGAGTGAGTTAGGGGGAATTCGATTCAGAAGATAGTCTGTCCCGTATCGGGGGGAGACCGTCTGCGGGAACAATTCCTCGCACGAGGGGATCAAGGAGGTAAAGTTGTAAAATCGTACGAAACTAAACGCAAGTTCCTCGAGGGACCGGGGGGCTATGGGATCTTGGGGGAATTGTCTGCGTCTTGTAGCAGGGTTGATGTTATCAAGGGAGATGGGTCGAGCAACTGTCAAAAAGGAACGGGCTCAGGGACAGCCCGCATTGTGTGTACAGGGCATTGCGCGGCGGAATGTCCAAAAAAGGTTCGATGAAATGAACGGTGAGGTAACAGGTGTCGAACTGTTCTAGCGAAGCGGGCTGGAATTAAAACCTTACGACTCGCCAGCTTGAGGAACTTAATACCTTCCTAGCCTAAAAAAAATCCTTCACGCGGGAAACCTTGCATCATCAAACTTACGAAAACGTCACAAGGAAACTGGGGCCCCCACTTTGAAGGCGGAAATTTTCACTCCTCTTGCGGGGATTTTTTCCATTGTTCCTTCACTCAGCAAAATTGACCTTCAAATGGCTTGAGGGACTAGACGAGGAAGTGTTCTCAGTCTCATACCGTACAACGGGGGGGGGGGGGGGGGGGGGGGGGGGTGGCATTGTTTATAGAAGTGCTGCTGCCGTGCTACAAAAGGTACACGAGTTTGAGTATGGTTTTAATGAAGGGGGAGATCGATCGGTGACGGGATTGATGTCGAAATGAACCATCAGAGTTCTACTGAGGTATGCAACGGCGGGCCGACTATGGCATTAACAAAGGGGAGGCCAGGGTGTTCCATCTTTGGATGACGATCGATTTGGGAGGACATGGGTGATGTGGGGACGATAATCGTTCGGTGGGACGGGGCTGGCGATGTGGTCTTAGATTCTGCGGTAAGGAATACTAGAGGACGTGAATCGGCAAGAAAGGCCCATCCGGGTAAAGTAACTGGAATACATCATGCCACCAAAAAAGGATGAGGATGGAAAGAAAGGGAGTGTCCTTTCGGATTTCAGGAATGTATTGGCGCGGTACGCTATATAAGGAGGGCTTGAGTCCCGGGACACTAAAAAAGAACCAAAGGAGGAAAACCGAATCGGTCAAATCCGGGAAAACGTAGGTCTTATCGACTCAGTCTGCGGCGAGGAGGGGAGTCAAAAAAAACTTCAGTTTAAAAGGAAGTACAGGCGCTTGCCGGACCAAGGCGGGTCGCCAGTGTCTCTGGAGGGGGGGTAACGTAATTGTTCTCGATCCTTTGGAAAAAAAAACATAGCCGCAAAAAAGGGAAGTGCGTCATTGTCACGGGCTCTGAACGTGGATACCTTATAAGAGGTTGTCGATGGAAAGTACAGGGCCGCGTCGGCGAGGCTGAGAAAGCTGTACGGGACCGGGTTTGACTCTGGCGAATCTGGCCGCCCAGTTGCGGGTGAGGGGAATCCACTCCCGGGGGGGTGGAACAGAGACTGATGCATTGTTCGCGGCTGGGGTAAAGAGCGGGTGGGCGGGGTGTGCTTAACGAGGGATGGAGGAGGCGCCCGTAAACGAAAGACGAGTGAGAGAGTCTAGATGAATCAGCCATGGGTATGCTCACATTTGATTGGGAACATCCCTCGTTGCATGAGGAGAAAACAAAACAAGCAACCGGGTTTGAGCTTTACAGCACCCACTTAAGAGGAAAGCTTTGTGTCTTCCGGACCAGAGGCAAACACGTTCGGGATCAGGGACCGCGCGACTTGGTTTACTCCTGAAAGTCTTCAATGTCAAGGAAAGGGAATCCACGTCCGGATCAAAGCGGTTAATACAGGCTGGTATTTTTCCATTGGGCGGGAAAATCGCCGTGAAGAATATCATAAGATGACCGCGGCAATCGGGGGGAAATTTCTGGAGGCCTTATTGGTCAGAAAAAGATCTGTGGAGCTCCAAGGGCAACTAAGGAAAAAGAATCCCGGATCCGGCGTTCATTGTCTGGTGCGGTTAGCCCGGGCCGCACGGTATCGGCGGAGAGGATACTGAAAGCTGTTGGATAGGATCTTAGAGAATCCAGGGACTACACATCGACAGCAAGTAAATCGGCATAAGGATAAGGCGTATCCTGCTTCGAGGTGCCAACGCCGACAACGATCGTTTACACTTCTTAGCGAAGATCTTCTTATCTGGGTCAATACTCTGTGACTATCCTGGACCTCACCTCTTAACTTCATCTTCGTATCTTGAGAAATTCACAAAAGGCAAGACCTGGGGAGGTCGGCACTTGGGTGGGGGGAGGGGGGTTATGCAGCTGTGGCGAGCAGATAAAGGACTCTGGGGAGGTTAGAAACTCTTCATTGTCCGGATGGCAATTATTTTCATTGACGGGGGAGTTTGCTCACTAATCCACCAGCGATCGTAGGGTCTGGTGCGGACGGAATGAAAGAGTTTCCGTAGATCGAAAACGAAAGGTCGATCGCTCGGTTCCTGGCCATATGAAAAGCAGAGTCAGGTGATCTCGCCTTTACGAACACTCTCTACACCAGAAAAAGAATATGCTGGGTCTTGCTACTGAAGGAGGAAACAATGATAGAAAGACATAGGGAAATCCCTTGTGAGTTGGTCATTCTAAAAGCTACTTTATTAGCGAAAGACATGGAACTCGGTGACGACCTCAGTTCTGGTAAAATCGGATTCGAAGTGGGAAGGCCACCTTTTTGAGGCAAGACGGATCTATAACGGTGGTTAAACGTCTGAGGGGGCTAATAAGGTCGGAATCCTGCCATCTGATAAAAACCATCGAAGGGGCGGGGAAACTTTGCACTGGGCCAAAGACCTTGTCAACATGGAAAAGGTTGAGTCGCATGCCAGTTGAAAAGAACAGAACGATGTGTGATTGTGGTGTGTGAAAATTTTCTCTCAGGTGTTGGGGTCAGGCAAAAGTCAAGTCAAAGTAACAAAAAGGGGCAAAACAGTGGGCTATGCCGGTCCGTGTTGGCACCTTCCGTGAAGAAAATCTGAACAAAAAGCGGGGGACGCAGGAAAGGTTGGTGACTTTTGGGAGGGGACCGGGGATGGGGTGACTGGAGGTACCTCAAGTGGTGAGAAGAGCACGCTGGGGAAGGGAGAGGCTTCTGAAAAAGGGATGTAGCCGGAACGTCAAAAAAGGTAGGACTTATATGGCGGAACGTCCCTAGGGCATCAGAGCACTTTTTCTCCGTAAGGCGCGGCCTTCCAGTGGGGTTTGCTCTTCTGGCCTTGCGTTTAGTTGGCTTCCTAGGGAGAACATTCCGACAGCAAGGGTTCGGAAGAGAGTGGTGGGGGGAAAAAGAAGTTCAAGCCGGTTACTATCGCCGGTATCTGGAAAAAGGGACGGGGGACTTCCGGCTCAAAGAGGGGGGGGACCCCGTACACGTGGCTACACTGCTTCTTTGAAAAAAACTTTCGTTCAACGACCAAGACGATCATCTATCCTAGGCTCATGACGTCCTCTTATGGATGGTTCTGAAGGCCCTAGGAGATGGGGGGGCTTGCGCTATCAGTTCGTGGTTGAGTTAGAACGGACCTGGGCACTTCCCCTTCGAAAAACCCGGCGTTTGGCTCTGCAGAAAAAGCTGTTCGTGTTTTGCCGGTTCGCTATCGGGAAGAACGATAATCTTCAACGCTCCAAAAGTAGTCGTGCTCTCCCAAAGTCCGCGGAGGTGTCAACGACGGGAAAAGGGCATCCCCGCCTGTGAGCGGGATCCTAGGTCTCTGGGTTTCCATTCAAAGTCGATACTATCCCTGGATCTGTCCTCAGGTGCGTCACCTTGCGATACAATTTCATGCGTGGGGAGATTCCTCTCTGGTGTTGCACTTTCTCAATGTTTCGTCTGTGTTCTGTGGTTTGGTTGCTGCTCGCTCTCGTAAACTATGGGCGCTCTGAAGGGGGGGGGGGGGGGACGTCAAATGTTAGCTCTGCGATTGCGAGTCAAAAAATTCAGCGGTGGGGGTCTTCGAAAGACGATGCACGGCGGATCCAAAAAGATTTAACGGGGGGGTAGATTTAGCCTTTATTGTTCGGAAAAAAGGGGGGGTGAAGCAGCTGGAGGCAACATAACGAGGGTTCTCGTAAAAGGCATGGCCTGCCTAGCTGGGGAAAAAGAACAAAAAAAGCGCAGTAACATGTGTGGCCAGGGGGGGGGGGGGGGGGGGGGGGGGGGACATGAGTAGCGAGTGGCATAGTTGCTTTGGGTCAGACCGGGGGCATAGAAATGATTAGGGCTCTCAAGGAGAAGGGATGACGGTGTCTGTGCGATCTGAAGGGGGGGGGATGAATAGGGGGGTGAGAGTTGGCCGAAGGAAAACGGGAAGGGGACAGGGCAGTGTGAAGGGGGTGGGCGGGAGTGCTGTCATGGGGTTTGGTAGGAAGAGATATGGGGGGGGAGAGGACGTATACAGGAGAGGTGGGGGGTCTTAGAGATCTGGTGAAGAGACCAAAAGCTGGGGTATGGGGTCGTGTGGGTGGAGGTAGTGGTGAATGGATGGGGATGAGGGTGAAGGTTGGAAGGGGTAAGGTGTGTTAGAACGCGTGACTATAAGCACCGGGGGGGGGGTAGGTATAAAAAATCAAAAGAAAAAAGAAAAAAAAAAAAAAACAGTGGGGGGCGGACCGGGCTGGCGGGGGGGGGGATGCAGGGCCACAAAACTGGACAACCGAACAACAAAAACAAAAAAAAAAAAAAAACGTGAAGGGGCGGTCTTTCTGGTGAAAAAACCTCTGTGGGTGGGGGTGTGTCTGGGGGGGGTGCGGGGTAACCGAACCAAAAGGGGCTGGGGGTTCATAACACCACACAACCACAAACCAACATACCACACACAAAAAACGACAAACAACCACAACAAGACAGCCAACGCCCACCACAACAAAAAACAAAACAAAAACCAAAAACCGAAAAAAAAGAAAAAAAAAGCTGTCAAACGTACCTGGGTTGGGGAACAAAAAAAAAAACAAAAAAAACAACAAAAAACAAAAACACCAGGGGGGAACAACCACAAAACTCCAAAGGCAGAAGTTGCCTCAAGAAGACCTGGCACTTCCTAACTCTCGTACCCGTACATGTCCGTTTCCGTACGGGATCACTGGCGCAGAAATTAGAGCGGGAGGAAAAGGGGGCTCAGACGGGAAACGAGGAAAACTGAAAAACCTTGGACGTGGAGGGGGGTGGGGGGGGGGGGGACGTGGCGGGCAGGGGATACAGCGGACATATGCTGGGCAATGGAGATCAACACGGCGGCAGCATAGCGGCTCAGTAAGCGGATAACGGGTCAGAATGGCAAAACTACCAATAACTATCACGCAGTGTCAAAACCTAAAACGGATGCGTGGAGCGCCCTGAAGGGTTGGCCAGGGGGCGTCGCAAAAGGCTTCTAGAGATACCCCCAGAGCGGTCGCATCGTTGCTGAAACTTATGGGTATGGTCTCATCGGTCGAGGAGTCTCTTGCAAAACGTCCTATCGAGGTGGCCTTCCGGGAATAGCGCAATTTACGTACCAAAAAAAACTGCTACTGGCTCTCCATTCGATGGCCATGTTTCGAACCGTGGCTCCAAGGCGGTCGACATACCTACCTTTGGGGGAGACTCCTTTTGTTGAGATGTCGGTCGAGTGGAAGCAACTCGCGCGGGTCGCAATGAAAATGGGGGAGCATTGCAGGATAAGGGATCCGCGGGAAAAGGAGGGAAAGCCGATCGCGTTGCGAAGCCCGGGGGGGGTTCAAAACGGAGTTCTCACAAAACCGATCGGAGAGTTCCCCCCATGGCCCGAGACCGCTAAATACTGTCCAGAACTTTTCGATGGTTGGTCCTCCTTATAAATGTCACCTTACCCTCTTACAACTTCATTGGTTAGAGTCGTCTAGTCCCTGTTCCCAGGCGGAGAACACCAACAGGTGACCCGGTGCGGGCTTTAAAGATGATTCTCAAAGTCCCGTTCAGGAAAGGGCGAGAATGGATCCTGCTAAAGGGAAAAGCGGCAGCCGTGAGACAGGACAAAACAGTTCGAATTGGCAATAAGAAGTGTGGTTCACCTCTGGGGACCGAGGATCGCACACGCACTAACACGGAGGAGTGAACCGTGTTCCGTTGTGTAATTGATAACAGCGAAATTGATACGTCGGGAAAGCACAACTCCGAACTGGTGCCCTCTGTGGTCGATAGAACGTTGGGATTATTCAGACTAAGCGCTGCGCGGAGGAATTCGATCAAGGAGGTCACTCTCATATGGAGAAGATAATGGGTATCAACATTTTCTCCGGAGTGCCCAAGAAGTCAGTCATGACGAAGAATAAACCATGGTAGAGGGCTCGTCGGGTCGGGGGTGGCTTCAATCCACTACGGCAATGAATTATTACCGCAGATCGGGCTATAAGAGATGTCTAGGCATTCAAAATCGCAGGTAACACAAATTTGAGGGGACAGGTACGGAATAAAGAAGCACGAAGCCGCCGGAAAAAGGAACGGCACGATACGGGGGAGCAGGCGTCAAGCACTTAATGCCCCGCCCTGTTTTGAGGTCTGGTTACACGGCGAGTTGGGAAAGCCGATGACCATCTGGCCGGGTGACACCATCACAGATCATGAGCACTGAATGGAAGCTCCATTTCCTACGGAGACGGAAAACCGTCGCGGACCACTGGGGACTTCTGACAGGGGCTGTCCGGTTTACCCTGTGCGTTCTTACGGGAACAAATGACTACGGAGTACAAAAATTGATAGAAAAGATTGGGAGGTTGGAAGAACAAAGACGTGGGGGACAGGCATGGGTAATTTAGGCGGGTGCCAAGGGCCTATAGCCAGGCTCAGATTACAAAAGGGGCTTATCCGAAGGAGTAGGAAAGATCTGGGGTACACTCTGGGTTGTCATCCTAACAGGTGGGGGTCCTTCTTCGGATTTCAAAGCTTGTCTGGTCTAGATGAAAGGATTTCAGGGTACTCAATAACTTCTCGCACTAACTGTTTCCAGGGACTCCTAGCCTCGTAACACTATTAAGAAACTAGTCACCACAGAACGGCAATGCGCCTTTATCCTCGTTGACAACCACAGTCAACATTCCGTAACTCGTGGCGAGGGGGGGCGGGGGCTGGCTCGGGGGGGAGGGGAGGGGGGGGGTTTGTGTGGGGGGGGGGGGGGTGGGCGAGGGGGGGGGGGGGGGGGGGGGGGGGGGGGGGGGGGGGGGGGGTCCGGCGTTGCGTAACCCTTAAGCACACGCTGGGGTCTAAATCGCGTGGGGGAGAAGAGGGGTGGGACCATATCAGGGGAACGGGGTCCCAGGGCGGAAATGTCCGTGAATTCAGGGCATCATTGTACAGGAATAAGGGGGTAAAAGATGTCTTAGGGGGATACGCTGCACATAGTAAAACGAGTGGACGCCGAAGTCAGGTATTGATGCATAGGGGGGAGGGAAGAAATTGTAAGAAGTCAAGTCCTGAAACTGAAGCTCAGGGGGGGTGGTGGGGGGTGGGTGCGAAGGGACGTGGTGGGAGACTGGGCAGTGGGGAGCCGAGCCATTCTGAGTAACTTGTCGGCGCGTGTAGTCGCGCGGGGGGGGAAGGGTCGAAACACCTGGACGAGAGAACCTAACCGCGTTACAGCAAAGAAGGCCAATGGATGGGGGAATAAGTGATACCTCAACAGTACGCTTATTACTGGCAAAAAAGCGGTGAGGCATAGCAAACAGACTCCCCTGAGTGAGGAAAAAACACACGCTGATGCTAGAAAGTGGCAGGTGGAACCGTCAGCAACAGCATGAAACAAAAACACACAGACTGTACGTAACGTCCAGTCGGCCAAAAGAAAGGACCCTCACAGTCACAAGAAAAAAAAAAAAAAGAGGGGCAGGGTCGATCAAATCAGGGTCACCTAGAAACTCAAAAGGAAAAGGTGAAAATCGTACGTTTACACCAAACTGCACTGTCGGTAGTGCATGGGGGGGGGGGGCGTGGCCCGAATACGCGGTAGAGGAGGGCGGCGGCAAAGCAGGACCTGCAGCACCAAACTACTACTTCTGTGAGGCTGGGATCTACAAATCGGGTCAATTTGCATACCGGCAGAAAACTGCACGCAATCAGAGCGGTGTGGGACGGAGAAAAGGAAAACGTCAAACAGGAAAGGCAGGAGGAAAGGTTGTGGGCGGGGTCGGCACGAAAAAAAGGAGAAGGGTTTCGAGGATTCGGAGAAAGAAAAATAGAGATTGGGCACGAGTGGCGGACGGGACTTTAGGACAACGATGATTCCGTCGATGTGCAAGTAGAGGGAGGGGGGCGACGGCCCGTCGGTAAAGGGGAAAAAAAAAAAAAAAAAAAAAAAACAGGAAAAGGCCTCTAAAGTGGGGGCGGATCGAAGTCGGACCCACAAAAAAAACGGGGAATAAGGGAGTGAACAAGAGGGGTAGTGGGGCCTCGTCGATGGAAGAAGAAAAATTTCAAACTGGCCGAAGTGCCAGTCGTGGGGGACAATCCCTGGTGTCAAAGAAATAGCTCCGAACCTAAGAGAAACGCAAACTACAAAGAGATCGTGGCACGTAAGAACGAACGTGACAATACATGCAAGTCAGGGAAAAAAAGCGTCATCAAAGGCATTGCTGCTGTGAAGGAGGATAAAAAAAAAGAAGTTTTCTCTGAACGGAGTGTAAGGAATTAAGGGGGGAGGTAAATCGGGCATTTCCTGAGGGTCAAAGTCACGCGGAGTCTGAACGGAACAGCTAGCGGACGCCTGGACTCGAAAATCAAAGAAAAAGAACGGAAACTTAGAGAATAAGAGGAGTCGGGGAAATGAAGTGCGCGTGAATAGAAGGGGGAGTTACATTCGACCGGGAAGGCGGGAACTAAAAATGGTACGACGCATATGGATCAAACAATTTGGTGCCCGCAGAGGGGGGCCTTTTGACAAAGGGGGCCTAGGAAAGAAAAATCGCATGGAAGGAAATAACAAAAGAAGGCGAGAAGGATCTTTTGGCTACAGGGGAAGACCTAAACAAGGCATGGCACGCGCTGCTCTCGTCCGTAAGGGGGCTAGGGGAAGGAAGGGTCTCGCCTGAAGCCACACGATCCAGTCGCGGGGTGCTGAAAAAAGGCTGGAAAAATACAGCTCGATATATCGGGGGGAGGGAGGGGTCTCCGGGTAACGGGGGAGTCAGATAGGCAGTTCCCCTGCAAGGGACCAAAAGCGAAAGGACACGTGGAACAGAAGTTGCGACGTGGGAAATTGTGACAGCAAAGGGTGTCGCTATACCTCGTAAGGGGGGAATCGTTATTCGGGAGGAAAAAAAAGAAGGAAAATCACTAGTTCTGGCCGGTGGGAACGACGGGAATGAGGGGGGGAAAACCAGCATATAGTATGGGGTGTCGATGTCGCTCTTGGCCCGTTGTTTCCGAAAAGTGATTGTGCAGTAAGCGCAGCGGGGGAAGCGGGGCTTGAAGCGTATCACAAAAAAAAGTCTAGAGTGAGGATTTTACCTTAGAAGGGGGAAGGCGCTACGATTTCGGGACACTCACTCTCGCACTGACAGAGGGAAGACGAGGCCGCGGCAAAAGAGAACTGCTGATAAACGGGGGGGAACAAGCGTTAAAGAATCGAGTCTAGTCTTCTCGTACCTGCCGGAGAGTAATGGAGGCAAGCGCGGGAAAAAAAGTTGTCGTGCCGGGGCCAAGCGAAGAAAGCGTGGGACAGCGCTGTACTGAGGGGTGACAGAAGCAGAAACGTAGAAACGCGTCGTCAGGGTAGCCGAAAAAAAGTGAAGTGTCTGGTCCTGGGTCGGCGTGGGGAAAGGGGTAGCAGCGGGGAATGAGGGGCTAGAGAGCATAAAAACACAAACACAAAGACAGGGGATGTTACGTAGCGACGGAAGGAAAAGGGAGGGAAATACAGGGACAAGACCAAGGTCGCAAGGCCCGGGTGCCAATGGTAGGATACGTCATGGGCACAGGCGTCCACGGATGCAGCGAACAATGAGAGGATAGACGGGCAGTACGGGCGATTAAGTCTCCAGTACAGGATACTGCAGACAAGGAAAAAGTGAAGGGAGGGACTTGTTGATAGGCCAGCATAGGAAAAAATGCACCAGGAAACGGTATCTAGCAGGGCGGGGGCTTTGGGGGAGGGAAGAAAAAATTGCATCACCTGAGGAAGGCAGGAGAAAACTGACCGGGAGACCGGACAATACGAAGGGAAAGGGTGGCTGTCGGAGGTAGAAAGTACCACATGCAAGACAGAGAAAGGAGATCGACTGAGACAAATTGGTCTCTGGAGGGGAGTGACAGACGCGAGCAGATACGCCCACGAGAAGTATAAGCAAAAAATTAGAGGGCAAAAGGTGGTCTTATTGAATGGGCCTGGGGGGGAGGGGGATGAAAACAACACGGACTGCGAAAGGGCGCAAAGTAAGAAAAAAAACCGCACAAGTATCGGGTGATGGGAGGGCTCAAAACCAATTTGGTGACAATACGAAACTTACACATGCGTCATAGCAGGCAGCCAGTTGTGCCGTAGTTGTGGACAAGGTCGGGCAGGGGACGACTACTTGGAAGAGATCTGGAAGGAAAATAAGGGAAACAGGAATTCGGGAGGAAAGCGACCATGGATCAACGGCGTTCCGGTCCCGGTATAAAAGGGGGGGCAGCCACTGCGAGAAGGCGAAATAGAGTTGTTCAGAAGGGAGGTGGTCACAAGTGAAAGGGCCTGAAGTGCCAGAGCGGACGAAGCTCATGACCGATCACAACGCGAGGGGGGGAATACTAAGAGAACAAGAAACAACCAAACGGTCCACGCGGTGGTGCGGACATAGGGGGCGTAAAACAAAAAGTCAAATACGGCGTGGGGAAAGGACAAAAAAACACGCGTTCGCAGTGGTTGGGAGATAGGAAGAAAAGAAAAGGCCGCTGGCTGAGCGGGCGTCGAACAAACTGGGGCTCCTGTACAGCGAAAAGCAATCAGGCAAGGAAAAAAAAACTGTCGGAAAAAGCATTAAGACTGTGCATCGTCGCACAGACGGTGGAAAAAGAAATGGCAAGCATTCGAAACGATAGAAGAAAAAGCGTGTGCGAACGAAGAAACCTGCGACAAGTCTTTGCAAGTTGTGCAGTTTGATATGTGGGGGGGGGGTTGTGGTG
>Ga0179593_1704791_pt1 | contig 21985 bp, 40 predicted proteins | sample CZODoug2_1_08_16_FD_185931 | JGI IMG/M metagenome (GOLD analysis project Ga0179593, IMG submission 185931) | Vadose zone soil fungal communities from Angelo Coast Range Reserve, California, USA - CZODoug2_1_08_16fungal (PacBio error correction) | ecosystem: Environmental > Terrestrial > Soil >...
CAGAGAACTCAAAAAGAAAGGTGTTGGTTCACTTCTAGGAAACTGAAACCTGCAACTAATTCATTAGTTAAATTTTTAAAGGGGGGAAAGGAAAAAAAAAAAGAAACGACGCTCTACCGCAGGGGGGAAGAACACCGAGACCTTCGGTACCTCTCCCCTTCAAAAAGAGAGACCTAGGGGGGAAAAAGACCTGAATGTTAGCTCGAAAGCGAAACGGGCAACATTTATCTGTTAGGGAAGGCCCGGAACCGGAGGGTGAAAAGGAAAAGCCCTTCTAAAAATGGGGGGAGGGCAACGTCGGAACCGTATTTACTGTGGCATCCGAGGGGAGGCGTGTTCTGTTGTTGTGGCGTATTCCTCCCAGAATCCCCACTTCCGCCTGTATCGAAAAAGAGGGAGCGAATTTCTTGCCATCCCTTCAAAAAGCGATGCACACAAAAAGAAACTCTCCGCTCCATTTGGGGGGGGAAGGCAAATTACGATGCTTGCCGACAAAAGAAAAGGAAGGGTTCTCTTGAAGGAAAAAAGAGACCAGGCTGGTGATGCTGGGGAGGGAAGGTGTAGAACCCCAAGTGCCCCCACCGGGGGGGGAAAGGGAATATCCCTAGGGTTCAAATAAGTGGAGGTTGAAAGAAGGGAACTAATGGGGGGGGGAAAGGGGAAAGGAGAAACCTTTGACCTCGCCCGGGGGGAAGCCTTTCAAAATCCAAGAATGATCATGCTCCGGGAAAAGGGGGAAAAGGGAAGGATGAAAAAAAACGGCGGTCGGATAGGGGCGTCCGGCGATTTTACGAGGAAAAGTCCGGGTCAAGCGGGAAAGGGGTATGCCGTGCTAAATCAAGCCGTGGGGAAGGGAAAAAAAAAAAAAAAAAAAAAAGGGAGAGACGATATTCGGAAAACAGAAGTTGCGAAGAAAAAGCCTCTTAAGAGCCGTCTTTCCCGGGGGGAAAAAAGGCCACGGATGAGGAGGGGGAAAGGGGAATTTGCAGCTTCGTCCCCCTTGGGATCGAAAGGGAGGGGAAAAAAAGGGCTCTAGAAAAAAGGTCTGCGGGTCCGACCCGTTTGACTTGGGGAGGGGGGTAAACTGACGCGGGGAAAAAAAAGGGGCCGACCAAACCAATAGGTGGAAGGGAAAAAAAAAAGGGGGGGCCCAATATGCTGAAAGCCGAAAAAAAAAACCAGTAATGGTCTAAAAGTGGAAAAAAGGGGAATTGTGGAAATTTGAAAAGGGAAAAAGGGGGGGATGTCGATCATGCGCCCCCAAGGAAAAGAAAACAGCCGTCCCCCCAAAAAGGGGGGGGGGGGGAGGAAAAACGCCTAATTTTGTTGAAAGAAAAAAACAGTCCCAAATCAAAATTTTCTGACTTTACAAGAAAAAGCGGACCAGAGAAGAAGACAACGTCCCGTCCCCCCATCAAACCGAGGGGGAAAGGAAAGAGAAAAAGAAGAGGCTCCGGTGAATTCTTGGGGAAGAAAAAAGGGGGAAATTCTCCTCCGGCACAAAAGCCGGACCACCCTAGAAAAAAGGACACCAATGGTCTACGGCAAGAAGGTGGAAGGGGAGGGGGGACGCCTTTATCTCTGGCCAAGAAAAAACTCATCGCTAATTAGGGAGGGGTAGTACATCGGAAAAAGGGGGACGCTGACGGCGGCGATTATCGTTGAAGGAGAGAAGGGGGGAGCCATTCCTCCATTCCAAGAAGAACCGCCTGCTGCTGGATCGCGTGGGGAAGGGGTGGAAGCTGGGAAGGGGAGCCGGAGCGCAATCCGAAGCACGTGTTGAAGAGAAGGAAAAAAGAAAAACTTCAAATCCTCTCCAGCAGGGAGGTTTGGGTGATATTGATCTGAGGGGAGAAGGGAAAAAAGGACTTGGGTTTTGAGGAAAAAAAAAAGGGCCTTCTTTCCCCTGGGAGGAGCAGGAGTGGTAGAAAAGGAGGAGAAAGCTTTTCCCTTTTTGGCAAGGAGGAAGGAAGCGGTTGCGAGCAACTCTGAGGAAAGAAGTACCTTCAAAAAGAAAAAGGAGGAGAATCGGTAACCGCGGGCCCCAGGGTGCGAGAAAAAGGAGTTCATCTTTTAGGGAGCGGCTCCGGGATTGAAAAAACGGAGGAAAGAAAGGGGTGGTCGAGGGAAAAACGGTGGGGGCGAATTCCTTAGAGGCCCATAAAAAAAAAAAGGGGAAAAAAAAAAGGCGCCTCTATCTTTTTCGAAACCAGGGGGGGGAAGAAGAAACGCTTTCTCCGCCATCGATCGGGGGGGGAAGGAAACACACAAAAAAAGGGAGGAAGCCCTCCGTTTTTCCTGCTTGGGTAGGGAAAAAAAAAACGCAGCGCTTCGTTTCTGGCAAGGAGGGACCGCCGCAAGTTTTGTTTCCTGCAGAGAAGGAGAGGACAGCAGCCAGAAAGAAAAAAGAAGAGAGGCGAGGCCAAGCTCGAGCCTTCATTGAGAGGGAAAAAAAAAAAAAGGCGATGCTGGCTGGTTGTTCTTGTTCTTTGGGGGGGGGAAGGAAAACAACAACGGAGGAGGGGAACAGAAGAGAGAAGGAGAAACAAAAACCAGCAAAAGGGGAAAACATCTGGCAAGAATCGGCAAATGGGAATGAAGCCCTATCCCTTGGGAGGTCGCTGGAAGTCGCGCGAGAAGGGGAGAGAAACAACGCAGCCAAAAAGGGAAGGCGCGGGCCAGAAAAACCGAGCCCGCTGGAAACAGTCCCTTTTTTCCCTACAAAGAAACGAAAATCAAACACAATGAAAAAACGGGGGGACGACCGTTTCGAAATGATTTCGGAGAGCCTCAGGCAGGGAGGAGGGTCGAACCCAGGATCGAGGGGGGGGGGCCGGCGTTCGGTGATGACCGGGAAAAAAAAAAAGGGGAAAAAAAAAACGCAAGCTCTGCCTCGAACAGAGGGGGAAGAGACTCTAACCTCGACCGAAACTTCAAAAGCAAAGCCAAGACAGGATAGACCATCTGTTTACCGGGGGGAATCGCCCATGTAAGGAAGGGGAAAACCGCGTCCAAACCGCCCCCTGTACACAACCCCCAGAAAGGGGGGAAAAAATGGCTCGAAAAATAAAGAAAAAAAAAAAAAAGGAAAGCCCCGCCTGAACGCAAATCAACAGGAAGGGAAAGAAACAGAAGATCAAATCTCACCACAGTTTCCTTCGTGGGAGGAAAGAAAGGCGGGCAGGCCGATTAACATCTTCGGAATGGGAGACCGAAAAAACGAAACAATCTTCACACGCTGACATCAAGGAACAGCACGCATCGGGAAAGGGAGAACTTTGAACGACCGAAGAAAAAAAAGAAAAGGACGACCATGTTCTGCGCGAGCATCAAACGAGAAGGAAGCCGAAGTACGCACAAAAAAGAAGATGAAGGAAAAAAAGGGAAGTAGCAGAGAGAGTCCATGGCCTTTAAAAGCCATCTATCCAGGGACCCAAATGGGTGCTAAGTGCCAAGGGGGAAAGTTACGCCCATGGCAGCCCCCCTTAATTTTTGGAGGAAAGAGAAAATAAGTGCCGGCAGGGGGCATTCCCACCAAGAAGGAAACAACAATAGCCCAAAAAAAAAAGAAGGGGGGGGAGGAGGGGAAAGATTACTCCGCGGTTTTGATGGGGGTCGATCTTTTAGAAGATAAGAAAAAAGGGGCGAAGCATAAAATTTTTTTTGAAATTGGGGTGGAAAGGGGTAACCCAAATCATCCCTAAAAAATTATAGCAGTTTTTCTCCAAAGAAAAAAAAGGGGGGGGAAGGCCGGTTGAATTGCCTGGGGAGGGACAAAATCGAAAACGATAACACCGATTCTTTCCCATTTTACCCAAGTTTGTTCCCTTTTTATACATGAAAAAGGAAACGGCGGCTCGGTCTGTTTCAAAAAGAAATTGACCCTTTCAAAATCAACTATGAAACTAATTTCTATTTCAAGCGAAAAAAAAAAAAGACTGGCAAAACTTTTTGGGGCCCCAACAAAAAGAAAGGGACGGTAAGCCGCCCTGAAATCAAAAACGAACTTTAGATCCCCAAGTGGAACGAAAAAGAAATGACCTCAGTGAAAAGAAAGAGTGAAAAACGTAAATCCGCCCCCCCAAAGAGGGGGCCTTAAATCGCCAAAAAAAAAAGTACTGTTTGACAGAAAAAATTGGGCAAAGGGGGAAAGACCACCAAAAAAACTGGGCTTGATTTTCGCAAAAAACATGGGGGGAAGCTTTTGACAAGGATAAGCAAAGGGGGAGGGGGGGGAAAGGCGCTGGCACCTTAAACCTATCAAAAGGAAAGGGCCCCTTGAATCGGAAAAGAAGAACGGGAAAAGAAGAGGAAAAAAAAAAAAAAAAAAAGCGTTCCTTCCAGGGTCGATCCCGTGGGGAAAAAAGGGAGGGGTCCCCTTCCTTGTCAAAACTTCAGCGGGGGGAAGGGGGAAAAAAAAGGAAATCTGGGGCACAACGGGGGAGGCGACATCAGTTTGTTTCTGGGGGAAACAAAAAAACGAAAAGAAGACCACCCTCCTCCGATATCCCTGGCAAATGAAGATAACCCATTACGAAAAAAAAAAGGAAAAAGAGGGGGGGTAAAGGCTAACAAGGGAACCAATGGAGGTTAGAGGGGGGAGAAGGGGCAATCTCTTTTTTGGAGGGGCGTACTCCAAAGAGGAGAGTAGATTAAGGGCGGGTCAGTGTGAAGCGCTGTTATGCAAATAAAAACCTACAAATCGAGAAAAAAAAAGAAAAGAAAAAAGGGGATTAGTTTTTTCGCTCTGAGGAAGGGGGGAACAAACGAACTTCGGGTAGAAAAAAAAAGAAAAAGCAAATTTTGACACAGTGTTTTGAAGAACCTCCCTCGGGGGGAGGGCCGGGCAGATGCTTCAAAGTCAGAAAAAAAAAAGGGGGGGGGATTTCCGAAAAAGTCGGTGGCGCACTAATGGTCGAAAAGAAAAGAGGGGGAAAAAAGGCCGGAGCTCCGGCCGTCAATTGCCAAAGCCGTAAAAAAAAATTAATTGATTGGCGGAGCCTGCAGGGGGGGGGGAAAGAGGGAAAAAAAAAAAAGTCGCCAGTGGCAAACAAAAGGGGTTGGAGGCAGGGGAGAAATCCTACCAGGGGGAAAAAGACAGGAAAAGGAAAGAAAAAAAGTCAACGCCGCCGGTGATCGAGGATTGGGAAAAAAAGGGAGGCTGCGGAAAGTTGCAAGGAAAAGGGTTTTTCCTATAGAAGGGGGGGGACCATGTTTTCAAGGCTGGGGGAAGAAAGAAGATTTGCCAACCATCCCCGCCATCAGCAGGGAGAGGAAAAAGAGGGAACCCAAAATGAAGGGGAAAGAAGTCCTCATCCAAAGGGGGGGAAAGCTTTGGCCAGCTCCCAAAAACTGGAAAAGAAAAAAGAAGAAAAAAGGAGAAAAAAGAGGAACCCATTTAACCAATGCTTGGTTAAAAAATATAACCAAAGCCCGGTATCTATGAGCAGAACCAACGGGAGGAATTCCTACCCTATCATACTCTCCCTGGCAGGGGAACAAAAAAGAAAAAAGGAAGTGGTTTTCCATTTTCGCTTGAAACAGCAAAAAGAGGAGGGGGAGTGGCCCCATCCCTTCCGTAGGGGAAGGAGTCGGTCGGTCCCATTTTTCAGAAGGAAAGAGGAAAGAGGAAAGGAAATTCGGTAGTCCCGTTTAGTTTGGCACAAGAAGAAGGCTCCCAGCCACTTTTAACAGGGGAAATCGGAAAACCGCTGACGAGAGTTCCCCGGCAACTAAGCAGAAAAAAAAAGAAAAAAAAAAAATCGAGATCACGGCGGCGTAGGGGGTTTCACTATTGTTCTGACAGGGAAAAAGGGGGGAAAAGGAATACACCCTTTTTGTTGCAAAGAAGAAGAGGAAAAGAAGGGAAGAACTCCGCCAATCAATTAATGTTGGGAAAAAAGGCAGAGACGCGGCCACCGTCCAGCCGGGAAAGAAAAGAGAAAAAAAAGGAAGAGAGAGCTCGACCTCCCGTGCGCCCCCACCGGGCTGGAGCTCTCAGGGGGTGCGCGATCTTTCAAGAAACAAGCTCCCCGTAAAAAAGGGGGGGAGGGGAAGAGGAAGCCACGGTCCCCGAACCGAAGTTACTGGCATCAAAGGGTTCGTGCGTGTGGGGGAATGAAAAAGGAAAGTCAAATTCCCCCCCCGATTACCAAGGAGGGAAGGAAAAGATTTTGTCAGATGCCAACCTCGATTCAACGACGAAAAAAAAGGGGATTTCCTCCCCGCAGACCAGTGGAGAGGAAAGGACGACACGGAATGGCTGGAAAAAAGGGAAAGGTCATTGCGTTGGGATCGCTGAGGGAGGGGGGGGGGGGGAAAGGGGGCAAGAACAAATGGGGGTGGGGGAAAAAAAAGGGGGCCCCAGCTTTTTGGAAGAAAGGAAATCCGCCTAAAGTCCTTTGAAAAAAAAGGGGGAAAAAAAAAGAAGGGATCGAACCTTGGGACCCTCTCCCCTGGGGGGAGGGGAAGAATCAAACCAGACTGAAAAGGGAAAAAAAAGGGAACCGATCAAATGTCTTAAAAAAGAAGGAGGGCAAGAGAAGGTGTTTGTCCAGAGAAAGGAGGGGGGGGGAGAGAGGAGGTCCAATCTGCATCGGGTAGGCAGGGCCGAAGGGAGGTTTATTTCAACAAAAAAAGAAAACAGAAGTGCGCGGGGGGGGAAGAAAGAAGGAAAAAAAGGAAAACTTTCCGGGTTCAATATACTGGGGCGCAAGGGGGAAGGGGGGGAGGTAATTTCATCTTCCAGGAAAAGGGGGGATCATAATTTTCGTCCTCCTTTCAGAGAAAGAAAAGGGGAAAAAGAAACGGCACCCGGGGTCCGACGTTTTTGGGAGGGGAAGAGAAAAGAAGAAAAAAAAATGACCTCTTGTTAAATAGGGGGGGAAAAGGGGCGTTTCCCGTGGGGTCCCAATATGGGGGGAAGGGAAAAAAGGGGAGAAAGGAAAAGAGTTTCCCCCAGTAATGTCGGTGAACAGGAAAAGAGGGATGTCCCCCGATCAGGCCCCCAGAAAAAAAAAAAGGGACGGCCCGGGAATTTGGAAGACAAAAAAGGAGGGGGGGGGAGGAAAAAAAAAGGGGGGGGGGGGGGATTTGGGTATCCCATCATCAAAAAAAAGAGGGAAAAAAGATCATCTCTAAGAAAAAAAAACGTCCCCCCATCAACGGAGTAATCTAAAAGGACGAAAGGGGAGGAAAGGGAAAAGGGGAAAAGTGGGACTGCAGCGACGGGGGAGGACCCAGCGTTCCGCAAGGGAGGAGATGCCATGTGGCAGAAGGGAAAAAGGGAAAAGGGGGGGAACCATTGGGGACGGTTTGGAACCGGGAAAAGAAGAAAGAAGGGGGAACCCTCGATCGGCTTAAATTCCTGAAGGGAAAAAATCGCCAGTTGGGGGGACGTCTGCTATATCGTTTGGAGGCGCAAAAAAAAAGTCTCCCCATTCTCCGAAAAAGAAGAGCTTTTCCCTCCTTGCTGCAGGGGGGGAGAGAGGGGGGGAGGGGAAAGGGTGTCAGCTTGTGCGCGTTGGGGGGTCAAATAAAGGGGAAAAAGTTACTCTTCTTCCCGTCCCCTGGGGGAAAAGCCAGCGCCGGCCCCATGTGTCCGCCCGGGGTGGGGGGGGAAAAAGAGGGGAAGGTCCTGGTTGCTTCGTTTCGCGGAGTACTTGGGGGGGAGAGGGACGCGCTCGCTAGCACTTTTCCCTGTGGGGAGGGATTTTGACGCGGTTTTGGCAAGGAAAAAAGGAAAAAAAAAAGGGGGAAAGGGGGGGGGGGGGGGAGATCAGCTTGGCCGATCGAGATCGGTTAAAAAACCGCTGGGAAAAAAAAAAAAAGGGGGAATCGTTGATGTTTTTAGGAATTCGGATTGACCGCGCTCAGGGGGGGAAAACGCGCCTTTCTTGTTGGCGAATTAAAAAATTCGAGGAAAAAAAAAAAAAAAGACGATCCTGGGTTCGAAAAGAAAGAAGAAAAATGAAGGCTCTCCCGCCCATAATAGAAAGGAAAGAGGGGGGGGGGGGGGATTTTCGCAGCTCTTTCTGAGGGGGGGACCGGAAGGAAAAAAAAAAGGGACTTCGGTTCGGGCCGCGAATTGGAAGAGGAAAAAAAAAAAGGTGGTTGACAAGTCAAAGAGGGGAAGGGAGAAAAGGAAAAGGAATCTGTGCGTTTCTTCGCGGCCAGAGAAAAAAAGGGAAGAGTTTTCTTCGTAGCTGGTCTGGGGAAAAGGGGGAGAGCTCACAAAAAAAAAAAAAAGGGAAGGGAGGGAAAAAATCGCGAAAAAAAAGAACGGATCAATCGCATGAATCTCGAAGCCGGGCAAAGTCCCAACGGGATTGGGACTCTGGGGGAAGGGGGACTATGAATTAACAACTTCTGCTCAAAAGGGGGGGACCAACATAACCGAATCTCTGCGGGAAGGGAGGGAAAACCTTGTTTCCTACAAGCATAAGGGGGGCGGGAAAAAGGGTCCGACCCTTTCTATGATTGAGGGAAAAACATGGTCGCGGGTTCGAACAAAAAGAAAAAGAGGGGGGAAAAAGGGGGGAAAGAGGTCGTTTAATTCCTGAAAAAAGGAAAAAAGCCGCTTCTTCGTAAAAAAGAAGAGGGGAAGAGCCGCGAACGCTCTAAACGAAACGGGGGGGGGAGAAGGAGGTTACTATCTCGTATCGCAAAAAAAACCAAGCATCAAGGAAGCCGAATGTGGAATAGGAGGGGGGAAAAAACACCCCTGTTAAAGCCAATCAATGGGGAAAAAAAGCCCGATCTCTCCTAAAAAGCAGAAAGAAGTCAAGGACGGGGGAAAAAAAAAAGGAAAAAGTTCGCTACGGAGAAAGAAAAAGGAACAATTTCCGAAAGAGGGGAGAAGGCTTGCAGCCTAAGGGAAAGAGGAGGAAAGACTACACGCTCAGGGAAAAATCAACTCTATAGGAGGGAAATGCTCCCTTGGCAACGAAAGGGAGAAGGGGGGAATGCCTCTGTCTGGAATCCAACTATATCGCCCCAAAAAAAAGGGGCGATGCAACTCCGAAGGAACCGGAAAGGGAGGAAAAAAGGGAGCGTGCGGCTGGAGCCAGCGGGGGAGAAGTCCCAATTTTGCCTACCTGAGTGCGGTCGCCCATGGGAAGAGGAAGAAAAAAAGAGGGGGGGTCTGGTAACTCTGGCCAGATAGGAGGGGGAAGGAATCCCTCGCCCTCCCATCATTGCCTCCGTGGGAAAGAGAAGGTTTGGATGTGGGGTACTTTACTGGGGAGAAGGGAGGGGGGGGAAAAGGGACCCTAACAACTGGGGTTGAATTTTGTTTACTTTGCGAAAAAAGGGGGGAGCCGCTCAAAACAAATTAATGTGGGGGGGGGGAGAAAAAAGGAAGGGGAGGGTTGTTACTTCTTTTTTTGAATTGGTAAAACGGGAAAAAAATCCCGTAGTGAGGGGAAAAAAAAAAGGAAAACTAAGGTTTCACTTTTATACATTAAGGGGGAACGACCAGGAGGGTGCGTTTCAATCCATATTGGGGGGAAGGGTTTTGTCGCGAACAGTGAAAGGGGGCAACTCTTAAATCAAAGAAAGGGGTCAAGTTCTGACCCATAGAACGGGGGAGCTGTACTAACTTAAAAGGAAGGAAAGTCTCCCTTCCCCGGGAAACAAAAGAAAGGGGGAAAAAAACGATATTGACCGGAAAGCCCCTTCAGAAAGAACTTCTGTTTTCCGAAGGACGAAAAAAAAAAAGGGACACCCGGTGTTCATCCCCACCGCAAAAAAAAAAGGAGCCCACATCCAGAAAAAGGGGACCACGGAATAGCCCGAAAAAAAAAAAAAAAAAAAAAGAAAAAAGAGTTCCCGTAAATCGGCCACGGGGATTCCTCTTTCAACGAAAAAAAGAAAGGCCGGTTTTAAAGGACAGGGGAAAGGAAAACGAAAAAAATCCCGGTCGCATAAAAGGGAAACTTTCACAACCTGGGAGAGGGGGGGGGGAATACTTGTGGCTGCCCACCATGGGGAGGGGGGAAAAAAAAGACTTTAATAGAAAAAAAGGGGGGATATTTGTCCCTGTAAAAAAGAGGAAAACGTGGGTTCTACAAAACAAGGGGGGGGGGGCACAAAACCCTCCCGCCGATCACCAAACCCCTAAGGGGACCCATTTAACGGACAAAAGAAGCATTCGTAAAGCAGGAGAGAAAGTGCGCGTCTGAAATGCGCGGGGAGCGGTTCGGCAAGCAGGAATAAAGAAAGGCGATCCTCGCCCGAGCGGGAGGGACAGTGGGAAGCAAAAAGGGAGGGAATCATCAAAAAAAATACACCTCCGAAAAGGAGGGAAACTCAAAGCTTTTGTATAGGAAGGGCGACTTTTGTACCTTCAGGGAAGGGGAAGGTCCGCTTGGGTGGTTCAAAAGGGGAAGAATCCGCGGAAAAGGATACTATACCGAATGACAAAGGGAAATATAGCTCACAAAGAGAAAGAGAGGTTCGAGGGGCCGAGCCGGACATTGCAGGGGGGGGGGGAAGATACCCTGCCCTGGAAAGTAAAAAAAATCTTCTCTCGTAGAGGCCAGGATTTCCCTCAAAAAACATGAAAAAAGGGGGGAGGGAGAAAGGGGGTTGCATATGCAGCGATGAAACTTCGAAAGAGTTCTCGAATACGAAAAAGGGGGAAAAAAAAAGACGTAAAAAGAAAAAAAGGAAAGGCATCCTGAAAACGCAAAAGGCGGTCTTCCGGGGACCCTTGGGAGTCTTTTTACTTGGCACGGACAAAGGGGGGGGTTCAGAGGGGTCCGATAAATCAAAAAAGGTTCCAAAGGGGAGGACGAGAGAACAGTCCTGCAGGTGAAAGACAAAAAATGAAAGAAGGGTTCCTAAAAAGAAAATGACTACCCGAAAGGAAAAAGGGAAAGCTGGCCATCCTCAAAAGAGGGGAAAGAAACACTTCTCAAGCGAAGAAAAAATTTTAAAAATTGAGGGGGGATAACCACCGGAAAAGGGGGGAAAAAAAAAAAATCCTTCGAAAAAAAAAGAAAATATATATATAACCGCCAGGGAAAAAAGGGGGGGGGGGTTTACATTTGCGAGGAAAAAAGGGGGGGAGAGCAACCATGCCCTTTGAGGGTGGGGAAAAACGGACGGTTTTTGGAGAAAAAAAAAAAGAGGGGGGGGGAGTCCTGGGGAAGGGTTAGAACCGAAAAAGAGAGAGGGCACCGGGGGAGAAAGGGGGAAAAAGGACGGAAGGCTCCCAAGCAACATGGAAAAAAAACCCTAATATCTAAACCCGAGGGAAAGACAATATTTCTTCCACCAAGCAAAAAAAAAAAGAGGGGCAAAAGCTCCAACCAGGAAAAAAACGGCCGTCGTGATTTGATATTGGGGGGGCAGGGGGTTCACTATTGTTCTCCAGGGGGGTGACGAGAAACTCCAGCAATACACCCAGGGGGGGCGATAGTTCATCGGCTATTTGGGAGAAGGGGTTTGATTTCCCATCCTTACGAAAAAAAAAAAAAAAAAAAAAGGGAGGGGCACCGGTCAGCCGGACTCAAGGGAGAAAAGAAAAGCTCTTCGCGACCTATGAAAGAAAAAAAAAAAGGAGTCTCGCGTAACAAAGGGAAAGGAGGGAAAGGGATGTGCTGCGAAAGAGGAAGAAACAAGCGCGAATAAAACGGGAAAACGGAGTTACTGGAAGAAAAAAAAAAAAAAAAAAAAAAAAAACGAAGGACAGCGGTTCGGCCGGTGGGGAGGGCGTATGATTAAAACAAGAGAAAAACCACAAAAAAAAGGATGAGGAATACGCGCGGGGGGGGGGGATCGAGTGCCATCCTTGCGGAAAACAACGCCGAATAGAAGCTAAAAGGAAAAAAAAAAAGGGGGCCCTGTTGGGTCGCAGTGAAACGATGAGAAGTGAATGTTTCCTTTGTTGGGGGGGGGGGGGGGCTGTTGAGGGAGGGGGGAGGGGGGGAGGGGGAGGGGTCTCAAACAAAAGGTGAAAGAAGGTTTTCTGTGGCATAACCCTAGGGGAGTAAGAAGAGGGTGTGGAGCACAAGGGATCGAAGGGGGGGAAAGAAAAGGGGGTTGATTTAACGCTCAGAAAGAAGAAAAGGATTTTTTTCTTGACGATCAGTGAGGGAAAAAAAGAATTTTCCGAAAGGGGAAGGGGAGGCTATCCGTGTCCAAGCAGGAAAAGCAAAAAAAGCAAGCCGTGTTGCCTGGGTGAGGCAAAAAAGGGAAAAGGAAAGGGGCAAGGTGGTCTCTAAGGAAAAAAAGAAAAAAAGGGCAAGGGGGTCAATAGTCGGGCGCACATGGGAAGAAGGGGGTGAGGTTAATTCAGGGAAGGAAAAAAAAAGGCCGCCTTCTCGAATCAAGGGGGAAAAAGGAAAAAAAAAAAAAAAAAGAAGGAAGGTTCCTACGTTTACTGGGCAAATTTGAGAGACCTGACTCTTAAATAGTTTCCCAAAAAAGAGGGGAGGGGAAAAAAAAAAACCCGAATCCGCCCCGGGGGGGAGGGAAAAAAAAAGAAGGAAAAAGGGAAAAAGAGTTGCCATTTGGTGAAGAACGACTCGGGATGTCGCTAGGGTAAAGCCCCGGGAAGAAAAGGGAAGGAAGGGGGGGGAGCAAAACTCCTAATTTTTTGAAGGAAGGAAAAGGGTAGGAAAAGGACCCACATCCCAAAAAAAGTGAGGGGGTCGGTCACCATATTCATCGGAAGGAAGAAGGAAGCAAAACCCCTCTTATTACAATCCTCAAAAGGAAGGGGAAAAAAAAAAGGGGGGGGAGGACGCGGGTATCTTTGGGAAAATGAAAGAAACTCCAAACTCTTGATCCCTCTGAAAAAAGGGGGGAAAGAGGGGGGGGGGAAGGGGGGGAACGCAATTGGAACGTTGGAGCTGGCCCTCCCGCCCAAGAATTGCAGAAAGGAAAAAGAAGAAAAGGTGCATCTCCAGTATTGCGAAAGGAAAGAAAAAAGGGGGAGAAGTCGGGGGGAAGTGCGCCTCGAAAAGCGTTGCATTCCAACAACCGGGGAAAAGATTTTCCGCTGCTGGGGAAGAGAGGGGAAAAGGGGGCAGACCTTGTCGACGTGAGGAGAAAGACCTGTTCCTCGGCGGAAACCCAGGGGCAAAAGGAAGGCCATTGTGTCCTCTGGGGGGGGGGGGGGGGGGGGGGAAAAGGAGAGGCCAATTCCTGTTTGCTGCGTGGGTCCGCGAGGAAAGAGTAGACTTGTTGTTTTCTCAGTAGGAAAAAACAAAAAACTGTTTTGTTGCAAGGGGGGGAAAAAGGGAGGGGAGGGTGGGGACGCGGTGATGCCGAAGAAAAAACAAGAGCAGCATCAGCCTGGCGATCACGAGAGAAGCAAGAGGAAGGGCGTGCATCTGTTTTGAGTTCAAGAAAAAAAAGAAGAGGCGGCGTCTTTGTACCGAGGACAGCCGGCCCTTGCTTGGTATAAGGGAAAAAAGGGGGGGAAAGAAAAGCGATCTGGGTTCAGAAAAAGGAACTGACGCTTTCTACCGCCTCAAAAGAAAAAAAAGGGGGTTGATTTTTTCGCCAAGATCGGGGGGAGGGGGGGGGAGAAAAAAAAAAGGAAGCAGCCCGCTTCGTTGAGGGGAAAAAAAAAGAGGGAAGGGCGCGCATTTGTGCCGTCAATCGGAAAAAAGACCTGTCCACGAAAAGATCCGTGGGCAATTCGGAAAGAAAGGAGGGACGAATTTCTTGCCGAGTTCGGCCGGGAGGGGGAAAGGGGAGGGGGGGAAAAAAAAAAAAGAGGAGAGTCCCCAACAACCACGAGGAAAAAAAACCACCCCAAAAGGAAGAAATCGGACGCCGTATCAATCAGGGCAGGGGGGGGAAAAAAGGGAAGGAAAAAACGCCAACGATTTCTTTTCCGCTGGAAAGGGGGATGAATGAACAACTGACAAGTGAGGAAAAAAGAGCGTCTCTTCAAAGGCGGAAAAAAGAGGGGGGAAAGGGAAAAAGAGGCTTGCGGAAAATGAGTTGTCCGACCGTTCGGATGGGCTTGAGGAAGGTAAAAGGGTCTTCGTGTTCGAACAGAAGGGGAAAAAAGGCCCGCTTTCTGGTGTGAGGAAAAAGAAGAAAAAAGGAGCGGTCAATCCTAAGAAGAAGGGAAGGAGAAACGGCAAGATGGAAGGAAAAAGGAAAACCTTGAGCCAGCAGGTTTGGGGACAGCCTGATCGTCCATGTCACAAGGAAAGGGGGGAAAAGAAAAAAAAAAAAAAAAAGGGGAAATACGACGAAAACGCCTTTTGGCAACACAGGGAAAAATCAAACTCAAAACGAAAAAAGCTCAAGAAAAAAAAAAAAAAGAAAAGCCGAAAGGCAAGCAAACCAGGAAAGAAAGACATCTCACCAACCAGCGACCAACATGCGAGGGGAAGTCGGAAAGAAGGGCCGGCAGCCAGGAAAAAAGGGGGAAAAGAAGGAGCGGGGAAGATACGAACGCCGGCAAAACGCGTGATTCCAAAACAGAAAAAAAAAAAGACCGATGCTCAAAGGGGGAAAACTGCTCCGGAAAAAATTCAACTAATAATCCCCCCACCCGGAGAAAAAACTGGCGATGCACTCAGGGGGGGGAAAAAAGGGGAAAAAAGGGAGGGAAATTGCTTGCGGCGGAGCAAGGCGGAAACCGTCCCATGGGCGAAGAAAAGGGAAAGGCCCATTTCAATCGGAGAAAAGAGGGAAAAAGATTGGCCAGAAGCGTCATCCTGAGCCTGCAGGAAAAAAAACGAGCCAACAACACAAAAAAGGGGGGGGGGGGAAGTAATTACTTAAAAGAGGGGGGGATGGGGGGGGGGGGAATAAACGGTACGGGGGAAAAAGAGTCCCTACCAAAAAAGAGAAGGGGGGGTGTACTTTAACTATAAAAAAAAAAAGAAAGGAGGAAAAAAAAAGGAATCGTTTTGGACCTCCAAGGGGGGGGGGGGGGAACGGCTGTTTTAAAATTTAACCTTGAGGAAAAAAAAAGAGTCTTGTCACATGTTACCAAAGGGAACTATGCTTTCACTTTTAGAAAAACCGGCCAGGCTTTCTGGAGAAGGGGAAACGGAAAAAGGGTTGGTCTTAAATATGGGGAGAGGGGGGAAAAACGAGAGAAATTTGCGCCAGGACACAAGCCATACGGTAAAACCACAAGAGAGGGAGGAAGAATCCCAAGTGTACTAAGCTGAAAGGGAGAAAAAAGAATTCCCCTGTCCGCACGATAGAGAGCTGCCCTTTACGCCACCCAAAAAGGGGGAGGGGTTTCCCGAAATAAGCGAGGGGGACATCCACCCCTCAACCGGGGAAAAAAAAGGTAGCCCTCTTCCCAGGGGGGAGAGGGAAAAAAAAGAAATTCGTAAATCGCCGGCGGAAAAAATCTTGCGATGGAGAAAAGGGGTAAAATATATAAGAGATAGGGGGGGGGGGGGAAAAGGAAAAATGCCCGTCGCATAGAGAGTCCCTTCACACGGGGAAAAGGAAAGGGGGTGAAGGGGAAAACCACCAGTAGTTCCAGGGGAAAAAAAAGGGGGGAAGAGAGAGGGAAGGTTAATTCCTAAGGATTATGGCCCCGAAAAAAAAACTTGGGTTCGAAACGGTTTGGGACCACCTCAACCCGCCGCAAAGGGAGCCAACTGCCAATGAGAAGGAAAAAGCAATCCGGGCTTCGAAACAAGAAGGTTAGAGTTTCGCGGAGTTGCATCGCGTTGGAAAGGGGAGGGGGAAGGACGAATCAACCGACTCTTCCATTCCCGGGGGGGAAATCGAGGGGGGGAGACAATCGAACCAAACAACGGACCGGACACTCCCTAACGAGGGGGGGTTCTGTTTTTCCCAACTTTTGCCAAAGGGAGGGTAACCCTAGTCCCTGGGTTTCTAACCGTGGAAGGGAAGGTTCTCAGAAAAGGGGGGGGAGAAAAATATCCCAGGGGGGAAAAAAAGGAGAGACACATTCATCAAAAAAACTTAATGAAAAGGGGGTCTCTAATAGAGGAGCCAGCCCCGCCCGAGTGGTCGCGAAGGGAAAGAAAGAACGCCTTCGCCTTCTTACGGGTGAAGTCTTCGCGCAAAGGGGGAATGGGCCCTCAACAATGATGGGGGGGCAAAAAAAACAGCGATTAACCTATCGAAGGGGGAAAAAAAAGGGGGGGAGGCCACGTTGTCCTAATCCTACCAGGGGGGGAAAAAGACTCCCTTGATCAGAAAGAAGCCCACCGGGAGGAGGCCTGCCTTCGCCTGCGGAAGGGGGGGGGGAAGGGGGTAAGAAGGGTGGGACATGGAAGAGGGGGAAATTTCTTGGAGCAGAAAAGTCCGCCGTTGCCACATCAAAGAAGATTAGATTCCCTAAAAAAGGAAGGAAAAAACTGCGAAACGAAAAATCACCGGAAGTCTTGGTGGACATAGGGAAGGGAAGGGACTAATCTCCAAATGGTAAAGGGGGTTAGAAGGGGTTATAAAATTGACCGGACAGGGGAAAAACAACAAAACTGAGGAGGAGGAAAAAGGGGGGTATCACCAGAGACCAACAGGGTTTGGGGGGAGAGGGGAAGACTCATCATTCTTTCTAAGGGGAGAGGGGGAGACAGGGGGGAAAGGGTTTTCTGCGTGCCCGTGAAGGGGACGTCCCCGCTTTGTTAAAGGGAAAAAGGGGTATGCTTTTAGTTTTGGGGAAAAAGGGAGGAGGGGAAAAATGGAATTTCTCTTCCTCCCAGACACCTCCCTATATCGTAACAAAAAAGGACTGGGACAGGAAACTCCGCGAGAAAAAAAGGAAGGGAGAGAAAAACAGAAACGAGATCAAAAAAAAAAAATTGAATAATTGATGAGTTTGGGGGTCAAAGAAGCGAGAACGCAGCCTACACCCTTTTTGGGGGAAAAGGGAGAGGGAGGGAAGGGGGCAACAATGCAGGCTCACGACAGGGTGTGAGTTCCCAACAAGGACGAGGGGGGCAGAGGACCCTGCAAAGGGGAGGGGAAGAAAAAAGGGCATCTCCTCGGCGAGGGGGAACCCCCCGATTGGGAAGGGGAGAGAGGCATCCATGTGTCTTAATTAAAAGGGAGAAGAGTCCCTTTAAACCGGAAAAAAAGGGGAACATTTGCTATCTACTGTGGAAGACAAGAGAAAAAGCTGTAAATAAAACGAAGAAAAGGAAAAGGGGGGAGGAGGGGGTCTTTTTTTTCGGTATCCCACGCAAAGTCAAAAAAAGAAAATAATCTGAAAGACAGCCGCGGGGAACACTTCTGCCACCGAGGGAAAAGGGAGGAGAACTCCACCTCACCGAGAAAAAAAGGGGGGAGGGAAAGGGGGGAAAGAAGGAAAACTATTGCTGCCGACACGGTGCGTCGGAAAGTGGCGTTGTGATCGCGGCGGCTGGAGGGGGAGGGGGAGGGGGGTGTCGAACCCAAGTGCCCAAAGGGGGGGGAAAAGGGGGAAAGGGGGAAAATATCCCATATTTAATTACTCCTCCCTAAGGGGGAAAATAATGGTTTCTCCACAGGAATCAAAGTTGGGGGAACGTCCTCTCCCTCCTGAGATAGGGGGAGAAAAGGGGGAGGGGAACGAATCAAATGGCTTAAAAAAAAGGTGTGCCCGCCGCCGGCGAACGTGGACGAAGGGAGGGGGGGCCCAGAGGGGCCAGCGGGTATGCGTGGAAGAGGGAAAAAAAGGGAGGGAAAACCTTTTCCTTTTCGAGCGATATTCAGGGGGACTCTAATGCCATAGACTAAGAGAAAGATGGAAAGGGCGCCCTGGGAACTGATGTCAGGGGAAGGGGGAAGGGAAGAAAAGGGAGGAAACACAGTGGTAACTAATGTCGTCCGCCCTTCCAGTCCTGGCGGGTCCGACTGGGGGGGGGGGAAATTGGAGACGCTTTAAATAGTTCCGAAAAAAAAAAAGAGGAAAGGAGAAGGAGGGGGGGGAGGAAAAAAGCCTAATCGCCGGTCAGTCCCGGGTGTGTAACATTTACCGAAGACGTTGAAGGAAGACCAGGGAGGGAAGGCTCTGATTTGTGTAGCCAAAACTCCTAAGGGTGGGGGAAAAAGGGGGGGAAAGGGGGGGGGGAGGGGGGGGTTTATTCCAGTCCCCAAATCAAAAAGGAGGGACTGAAGGATCATCTCTACAAGCTCAGACCAAGGAAAAAAAAAAAAAAGAAAAAAAACCGTCGAGTAATCGCAAAGAGGGCGCTGGGATGCGTGGGAGGCCGAAAAAAAGGGGGGGGACCGTCCAGCTTTAAGAAAAAAAGGGGGAAGGGGGGGACTCCATTTGCCGACGGCAAATGGGGGACTGTTTTCTGGTGAACAAAAGGGAAACGGGACAAGCCATGTGCCTCGAGAAAAGGAGGGAGGAAAAAAGGAGGGGTTTTGGAATCTCCCATTAGGCGTGCGATATCAGTTGAGGGGAAGTAAAGGCAAGCGGGTCATTCTAAGGGGAGAAAGAGAGGGAGACCAGTAGCTTTCACCAGCCTGAACGTTTTTGAATGGACAAGTAAAAAAAAAGTGGAGGGGAGCAATCCGAGCTTGTTCCCTCAGGGAGGGGAAAGGAGAAGAAAAAGAGGGAAAAAGGCCCCCGGCCCATGGGAGGGGGGGGGTGAGATTGATCTCGCGCGCAGGGACCCAAAAAAGGGGGCGCCTGGCTTTAGCTGAGGGGGGGGGGGGGAGAGGGAAGAGAGGGGGCATAGTCATCTTTTTCCTGTGTTGGGGGAAAGGGGCGTTTGACGCTGTAAAAAAGAAAAAAAAGGGAAATGGGGTCGATCAGCGGGGGAAAAAGAAAAGAAGGGGGGAAAAGGGAGGGGGAGAAAGTTTTTCGACCCGGCCCGGGAGAGTTTCTCGCCGGTCCGAAAGGGAGGGGGATTGGGAGGGGGGGTCGAGCTCGCTTGCCCGTGGGAAAAGAGAAAAAAAAAAAAGAGAAATACAAAAACCTACGCGGGCCTTTCAGAGGGGGGTTCTAACCACTCGACAAAACGGGGAACAGGAAAAAAAGCCCCATCATCCCGAAAACAGAGGGGAAAGGGGGGGGAGGGGGAAAAAGGGTCAAGCTCGTTATGCCGTGAGCCTGTTCCCGCCCTGAGCCAAGTCATTCAGGCCCAAAAAAGGGGCGCGCAGTTTGTGGAAAGGAGAAAAAGGGAAAAGTGTCCAGCGAAAAGATGGGGGCAAGAGGAGCTTTCATGCGATTGAAAGTCAGTCAGGGAAGGGGAAGGGGTGGTCCTTGGTTCTTGAGGAAAGAGAAGAAAAAAGGGGAAGAAGGGAAAAAAGAGAGATATCTCAAGCAACAAGAAAAAAAAATCGGCAAGCATCGGACGGCTATCGAGGAATGGAAAAAAAAGCCACGATTCTTTCCTCGGAAGGGGAAGGGGAAAGGAAGGAATGAATTAACAACTGCGCGAAGCAATAAACCGAAGCTTTGGAGAAGAGGGAAAAAAAAAAAAAAGCATAACCGATCTGCGAAAAAAAAAAAAAGGAAAAAAAGGGGGTTGGTTTTTTTCCCGAACCGTGAAAAAAAGACCGTCATGTCCCCAGCTGGGGGAAGAAGGGAAAAAAGAGAAATTCCCCTCTTCCGGGGAGAAAAAGGAGGAACACCAAGCCAATCCCTCGGCGTAAAAAAAGAAACAAGTCGGCGGGTCATACGAAAAAAAGAAAGAAGAAAAAAACTTAAAAGGGGGGGTCGAGTAACCTGAGCCCCAGCGGGGTTAAAAAAAGCAGAGAAAAGGATGATCCGCCCAGTGTCAAGGAAGAAAGGAAAGGTGGAAAAAAACGACGGTCCAACAGACTTGTCAACACAGTGAAAGGCGGGGTGAAGAGGCAAGATAAAAAGAGAAAAAAAAAAGAGAAAGGGGGGAGAAAAGAATCCGCCGAAACGCAGAAGACGATAATCAATTCCACCAAAAGGGGAAAAAAAAAGTGGGGGGAAAAGGAAAGTCGGAATAATTCTTCAGCCAAGAGGGAAAAAGGAGGGGGAGGGGAGCTAAACGAAACGCGAAAAGCTTCCAAAAAAAAGGGAATCAAAGGAAAAAGAAAGAGGGAAAGCCGGTCTTTTCGACCGCCCGAACTGAGGGGGGGGGGCGAGCTCATCACCTGAGAAAAGGCCCTCTAAGTTAAAAAAAATGTTCAACTTCGAAAACCGAAAAAAGAGAGAAAAAACGGATCCAGCGATCACCCCGCGAAAAAATAACTTACCTAAGAGTGGGAGACCAAAGATCGCGAAAAAGGGGGGGGGGGAACGGAACGCCTTTCCGATCTCCATCCTTTTGGGGGGACCCCTCTCCCCTCCAGAGTTCAGGGAAAAAAGTACTGAAAGGTTTTATTGGGGGGGGGAAGGGGGGGGAAAGGGGGGGGGGGATGGGGGGATACTTCATTCTTCCCGACAAGGGGTTTGAATTTGGTGGGGGAACGGGGAAAAAAATCAAAAGGGAAAAAAAACTTTTTTTCCTCAAAAAGAAGGGGAAGGGGGGGGGGGAAGGAAAAAGGGGGGGGGGGTGATTTCCTGCTGTGCCTGAAATCAATAAAAGGGCAGGCACTAGGTTCACTTTTGAGGACATTAAAAAGGGGGGGGGGAAAAAGGAAAAAAAAAAAGGGGAAAAAAAAGTTCATCCATCTTGGGAAAAAGGGTCAGAACTATTTCAAGTCGTCAGAAGGAAAAAAAGGGATCAAAAAGAAAAGTCGGACCCTCATAAGGGAAAAAGGAAAGAGAAGAAGGAGAAGTAGATCCAAGGGGACGAAGCTGAAAAAAGGGGGAAAATCCAGTTTCCCCAGGTGTCGCAAAAGGGGGGAAAAAGAAAAGCCGCATAGGAAAAAGGGGGAAGGGAAAACCCTCCACTTCTGGTTTTTCAAAAAGACGGAAACTTCCCGGTTGGGGTCGAACCAAAGAAAAAAAGAAGGGGAGCACGCCCTACAAGCTGGGAAGAGGGAAGGGGGGGGGAAAAAAAATGGAGGGAAAAAAAGAGCTTCCTCTGGCAAGGATTTTTAAAAAAAGGGGCCCTTTGAAAATCGGTAAAGAAAAAAAAAGGGCGCATCTCTCATCGGGAGACGTTAAAGGGGGGGACGAATCCCTTGTGAAAAAAGTAGAAGGGGGGGAAAAAGTGAAGACGGATTCAATCCCTAGGAGAGGAAAAGGAGGGGAAAAAAGGTTGTCACTTGGGTTCGAAACCGGGGGAAAAGCTCACCACGCCTCTCTTATAAAAAAGAAAATTAACGAACGTCACCAGACCTTTGGACAAGAGTAAGAAGGAAGGAACCAATTATCTTTAGAGTGAGTATTCCAAGGCAGGGGCAGGGTGAAGGTTTGGCAGAATTATGTCCACGCGGGAAAAAAAGGGAAAGGGGAAACTCCGCTCTTCCTATTGGGGGAAGACCTCCGTTTATTTTTATGGAAGAAAAAAAAAAACCGGACACGCAGGAAAAACAGGTGTCCCTTTCGTGTGGGAGAAATCCAGTAACGTACGACTACTGGGGGAAAGGGGGACACGCATTTTTTTTTCGCTGAACATGGGGAGCCGTGAATATATCGAGGCACAAAAAGGAGGGGAAGGAATGTCCGCGTTTTCGCGAGAGAAGCTAGGGGCCATATTTAGGTCGGCAGGGGAGCAGAGGGGGACCGGCTGACTTTCTCGGTAGGGGGAAAGAGGAGGGGGAATGGCCCATCAAACATTAAAGAACTGCATTGTTTCAATGCAATTGAAAGGGGGACAAAAAAAATTCTCCGAAGAAGAAAAGAAAGGGGGGGGACCCCTCCCTTATCCAATCGCAATAAAATCGATTGCACGGGTGGAGAAGGAAAGACCTATGAAAGTCATCGGGTGGGAAAATAAAAAAGGGAAAGGTTTTCAAGTGCCTGTCCAGGAACAGTCCGCCGTGATCAAAAAAAACCCGCAATCAAAAAAAGAAAAGGGTTCCTAAACACCGGACAGAAAATGAACAGGAAAAGACAACCCTCCGGAAGAGGGGAAAAAAAAAGGGAAAAAAAAAGAGAAACTCCTGCTGAGAAAAAAAATGTAAACCAATTCCTGGGGACTCGGGAGAACCAAAAAAAGGT
>Ga0179593_1732729_pt1 | contig 21983 bp, 26 predicted proteins | sample CZODoug2_1_08_16_FD_185931 | JGI IMG/M metagenome (GOLD analysis project Ga0179593, IMG submission 185931) | Vadose zone soil fungal communities from Angelo Coast Range Reserve, California, USA - CZODoug2_1_08_16fungal (PacBio error correction) | ecosystem: Environmental > Terrestrial > Soil >...
GGCTCTGATCCGTGGAGAACCAGATGAAGACCGGGAGGGGAAGGAGGCATTCACCTCTCGCAGGGAGGAAAGATGGCACGGGATTTCACGGGGCGTTGAGGAAGAACAGTAACCGGGGAAGGATCGGAGGAACTACTGGCGGGGAGAGAAGGGGGAAGCTGCCGTGCGCAGCCTGGGGGAAGGAAAAAGGGTGCACGATGCGACTCTCAGAGGACTAGGGATCAAGACGAAAGGATGGCACGCGTTTCCGCCGTCGTCATCTCAGGAAGTTCTCTCTATCACCCTCAAGGGGAGAGAGGGACTTTATGTGAAACCCGACACTCCAGAAGGCTAGAGAGTTCAAGGCGTAAGAAGGAGAGCTCATGTCGCGTCAGAAGGGTCCTCCGCGTGAGGGAAAAAGGACACTCTCACCGTCAATTTAGGGGAGAGGGAGGATAATCTTTACAGAGGTCTCCAGCCCGAGCCTGACGATAAAGTTGGGAGGATGAGGGTCCTTAGCCATTCACCGAAAAAGGTTTCAGACCAAAAGGAAGGGAAAAAGGAAACCTCTATCCTTTATTTCTTCTTGAAGGGTTTCCCAAGCTCACGGGGGGGGCCGGCAGGGTGATCGTTCGAGTTACACCAAACTAAAATTCCGACAAATCTAAGACTGCCAATCGGAAAATGTTAGAGATCAGGAAGCCAGCCGGAAGTTCATCATCATTTGGAGTCGTGTCTGGGGAGGGCAATCTTCGACACAAAATGGTGAAAAATACTACGTTCTTTGGGGAAGGAATGGGGGGGAGCCAAACAAAAAAGGTTCAATCGCAAGCAGAAGCAAAACGAAAAAAGACACCACACCAGATGGAAAAAAGAAGGGAAGCAGCCAAAAAAAGGGGATCTTTTTCCAGAGGTAGACCAGAAAAAGTCTTTTTCAAGCAAGGCTTTGGGAAAAAAGAAAAGAATCACTTCTTTACGTCTCATGGACACGCGCTGAGGGAAAGTGCTGATAGCTGGACATGAGAACAAACAAAATATTGAGGAAAGGAAGATGGCCCAACCCCAGTTTGGGAATTGACTTTGAGAAGGTGGAAAACACGGATCGCAATTACGCAAGGGGACAACGACTGAAGGGAGGGAAGCTTCTTATTTTCGTCAGGTCGGAACCCAAAGGAACAAACGGTAGCCGTCGGAATCGGGGGGGCACGTTGGGAAGGAGCGGGTGTCTTTGCCAGAAAAAGAATCCATATCGGGATCGGGGGAAAGAAAAGACGCGCCCACCACGGGGAAAAAGAAATATATAGCGGTCCACATCACGTCCCCAATGAGGGGAAGGGAATGCTGACACATAGCCCCTTTTCCCGGGGAAAAAGGAAGAACCGGAATCGCGGAGGGAAAGCAATTGGTGGAAGAGAAAAAAGAGGGTAGAAACCGTTAAAAAAGGCCGAGAAAAGGGGAAGGAAGGGTACAGTCCGCTCCTTAACTTGGAACTCGACCGCACCAACTTACTGGGGGGAGCTTTTGTAACTTCCAGGTGGCAAAGGGGGGAACCTGAATTCCGCAGAAGTGCATGGGGGAGGGAAAGGGTGGTACCCACTCGGCTGGTTTCAAACTGCTTAACAGCGCACCGGCAAAGGGCCATCCCAGACTGCTGCAAGGAAGAAAACAAGTCAGGATCTCTGGCGACCTTATAGTGCGGAAAGAGGGAAAAAAAGAGACCACCTCTCCGGGGGGGTGAGGTCCAAGAGGGGCTCTCCCACGATGTGCCGACTTAAAGGGGGCTTGGAGCGACTTCCCGAAAAGAAAGGGCCCTCTAGGGGAAAAAATTGCCTATTTCTACTGGGGGGCTGGGAATCCCGTCGTTCGAGGGGTTCGCCTTCCGGGTGCGGCAAGGTTTTGGGAACAGAAATATTTTTCAAAATCACCAAGAAAGGATCTATGAAAGCGCAATAGGAGGTTAATTTCTTTGAGACGGCTTTGGAGAGGGGGCAGATGCCGGGGCAGAGGGAAATGGGGGGGGAAAAGGGATATTAAGGGGGAGGTATCCAAATTTGGCTCTACAATGGAGGAATCTCAAAAAAAAAAAAAATCTCCCCCAACAAAAAGGGTAGTCTCAAATGGAGAATTTGGATACTACCCCTTTCCTGGCAAAAAAGAAAGAACCTGAGAAAAAAGAAGAGGCGCATTCTTGAGTGAACCAAAGAATCTAAAAAGGCGGCATTGGGGTTGGTCGCTCAGGGGGCACTCTGGGGGGGTCTCTTTGCCAAATATGTCTCCAACCGCAAGTGCAGGGGGAAAGTTAACCTAAACGGCTAAAGAGCCCTCCCTCCTTTAAGAGCAAGCAAAAGGAGCCATCGGCCAATAGCAAAGCCTGGCAAGAGAATAGATGTATCGCATGTTCAACCAGGAAGTAAGAAGAGGAAAGAGGATGACCTCTAACCGCGTTAGAGAAGGGAGCGTGGGGGGGGGGCTTTCAGCTTAAGCACTATACCGAACCGACTCGAATCCAAAAATTACTTGGTTTCATCCCACGAACGGCAGGGAGGGGGAAAATTTGACGTATCAAGAGAAGGAAAACACCGGGGGAATAATCCTTTTTACCAAAAAAGAAAGTTTCGGAGTCCCGATGCGGAATTCAACCATGCCACCACACTATTAGAAGGAGACCACGTGGAGTCCCAGGAAAAGAAGGGAAGAACTTATCAGTCCTGGACCTAAAAAAGAAGAAGGCTTCTGCCTATGAAACCCTAACTGAAAAGGGGGGGGTCTTCCACAATGAAAGAGGGAGAAAGATTCCGGTCCAATAATTTGGGGGGGAGGCCTCACGGCTTGTGGCAGGACGGAAAAGAGCGGGGGAGGACCCTCAGGGGGTCTTCCGTTGGTGGAGGATCACATGGTTTTCTCGAGTAAGGAAGTTATGAAATTGGAGTGTGCAAGACACGAAGGGAAACAAAAAAAAGGGGGCTACTTCGTCTCAACCTGGGGTCTTTTGTGGGGAGAAGAGGTACGACGACCGAATAAGATGAAAAGGGAAATGGTTTGGGGGGAGGGGGAACCGAGACGTCTGTTTCACGGAATTGAGTGGCACAAGTACAGGGGGAAAATGAGTCGTTGTCTAAAAGCCTGTTTCAGAGGAGCGGAAATAGCACGACGCTGAAAATGCCGAAAGGAAAAAAACATTAGAAGTAGAAAAAGAAGTATTAATGATCAAAAGGAAAGAGGGTGTGGAAAGCCTGTAAAAGAGAAAACAGGGGTGTGTGCTTTCTAGGGGAAAGTGCAGATGCAAGAGGGGGGCTGAACCCCGTGCTGCGAGTTAAAAAAAAGCATCTTGTTTGAGACTTGGAGGCCAAAGACCCGGGGGGGGTGGCAGGGAGGGGCTCTCTCGATGGGCGGGTGGAGGAAATGGAACACGACCGACCCGCAGATCATGAAAGTGAAAAGGAACTGTGTCTTATCTCGAAAAAGAGGTTTTGGAAAGGGGAGCCCTTTTGTCGTAATCGTGAAGCAAGGTGGGGAAGCGCATGGCCCGAGGGAGGCCATAGAACAAGGTGTTAAGAAACTGAAATTCATAAAAGGATAAGTTTTGGGGGGAGGAAAAAAGCTCATTTTCCATTTCAATCACAATGCATTAAAAGGGGAGGAGGAGCGGATGAATGAGACTTTAATTCGAAGATTTCAATTAAGGGGGTGAGGTGGGAGGGGCTGACCCGTATCCACGAACGATTTCTTAAAAAAAGAAGGAGAGACTCTACAAATGGAGGGAGCGGACTTCTTGTAACTAGAGAAGCGGAAAGAGGCTGCTTGATCCGGAAAGTTCAGCGTCTATTGGGAGAGGGGAGGGAGATTCTCTTTTATATCTTTCGCATGAAAGAGGAAAGGGATTTAAAGAAAGAAGAAGGAATCCTATTACCTCTCGCGTCTCGCCTCGGATGGAAAAAGGGAGGAAATAACCTTCGTGCTCACTACTATCACCTGCAAAGTAATCAGGGAAAACCCTCATATATCAGGGGACGACGATTTCCCCAAAGGGAGTGAAGAAAACTCTACTTCGTTTTCAACCACATGTTTACGAAATGAAAGGAGAGAGGAGGTGTGACTACGTGCCTACCGGAAGAAGATTTCCACGACGGATTCGGCGCCGGTGTGAAAAGCTAGTAAGAGAAAAAAAAAGGAAGGGATTAAAAAGAAAAAAAGAAAAGATGGGCGCAGAAAGCCTTCTTTAATCTCCTAATGATTCCCATAGTGAGGCAAGTCAGTAATGAAAAGATGCAGGTTATGGGAAAAAAGAAGGACTTTTTCTTCACAAGGCCCTCGTCCGGAGGGAAATCTGATTGATGAAGGGGAAGTAACTTGTGAGGGGGACGAGAGCGTTCCTTCGCACGAAAGACAAGTTGCACGATGGAACGCTAGAGGATGGTCATCGGAGGGGAGGATTTCTTCAAAAAGGGGAGTGGCAGTCATGCCGCAGCTCGCAAGAAGAAAAAAAACGCCAAGAGACGTAATCTGGGGAAAACCTCAGAGTCCCGAAAAGCAAGAGAGAATCTCCTTCAATACTTCCGAGAGAAGGAAAGATATCAGGGGCAATGACTTCCGCCTCGTTTCGGCAAGTGTGGACGGGAAAGAAAGTGAATGAAATCACCTTCAGGAAAAAGACCAGAAATTCGGACGAAAGATCCGCCGCAGCAGAAAAATGGTCCACTAGGGGAGAGGAGAGTAGCCATGGACACCTTTGCGGTGCGTAAAGGAAGGACCTAATTCAAGAACTTGCCCCTTTCGTGAAAAAAGCGCCTGGTTCGGATCCGCCGAGGGGCGAGGAAGAAAACCCCTGGCGGGGAAGATCGTTAGAATATACACTGCCAACCGATAATGGGAAAGGAAGAAAATGGTCACGGGGAGGTGGGCTGCTGCGGGTCGGGTCAAAAATTGCGTCATCTTCGACCCAGAAGAAGCGCAAAAGGGGGGTAATTTTCCGACAATCTCGGGAGAAAGAAACCAAGGGAAGGCAAAGCGCAGCAACCCAAACCAGAGGATCGGCCAAGAACATCTGGAGAGCAGCAAAAGGGGGAATCTGTAAAGACATCACTTCTTGGTCATAGAAAGGGAGACGACTGGAATACTGGGGTTTTGGCTTGATTTCAGGAGCACTCTCTGCATTGGAGGAGAGAGCTGGAAAGAACATGATGCATATTGATGATCAGAAGAAAAAAAAAAGGGGATGTAGATCCGTTAAAAAGGGGGCGGATCGGAAATCAAAGCCACCCAAAATTGACGAGGTTGTAAGAGGGGACGTAATCTTTCGACCCCAAAGACGGAAAGTGCGGGAAGGGCTAAAGTCTGGGGCACGGGGGAGGGAGGGGGCACCTGGAAGGAGGGGTCGAAAGGCCATTATCTTTACTCTAGAAGAGTAGAGCCCAGGGACCGCCGTGTAAATTATCCTCAGCCAATCTCAGGTAAAATAAAAGTCAGCCAACCTGGGGGGCGGGAGAAGAGGGAGAAGAGAGTGACAGGGGGGACGTGGAATTATGATGTAAGGGCATACAGTATGTGGGGGAAAGGAGGTACAGAAAAAGAAGGGGAAAAGAGGGGCAAGCAAGAGAGCTGGGGAAACGGTGGAATGCTCAGGGAAGGGAGAAGAGTGAATAGAGACTAAGAGGGAGAGTGTTGGGTGAGGAGGGGGAAGGAGGGGCGGAGAATAGGGGGGGGGATAAGGGAAACTAGGGGAGGGAAGAATGGTAAGGGAGAGTGTGGATGGAGAAGAGAGGTGGTGGGGAGAACTGGGGAGGGTGGAAAGAGGGTAGGAAGGGGGAGGGGGAGGAGCAAGAGAGAGGGTAGGGGAAGGAAGGAGAGGATAAACAAACGGGAGGACACGGGTGGGAATGGAAGGGGATAAAAACAGAGGGAGCAAGGCTAGCAGGTAGGGAGGTAGGGAGAAGGGAGGGAAGAGGGGCTGAGAGAAAGGGAGGAGAGGGGCTAGGGGGTGGGGCGAGCCCCTGGGAGTTTAGTGTGGTAGGCCCGGAGGGAAGGTGGGATAGAAAGGAGAATAGCGAATCAGGGGCCCATAGAGAAAGGATTGAGGTGTAGCGTCGGGACTCTTAGAGTCCAGCGGCGGGGAATCAGGTGGGCGATGGGATAAGGGATGAGATGGGAGAGAGCGGGCCAAGGGAGAGGGGGGGGGAGATGGGGGATGGAAAAGAATTAAAAGAAGTGGAGGCGCGGGAAGAAAGGATAGGGAGCGCTATTTGCCTCGCGGTAGTCGCGACCATGGTTCAGTGAGATATAATGCGTGTGGAAGCAGATTGAACGTTCACACGCCGATGTTTGCTCCGCAAGTGGAAGAGAGAAGATGCGGCTGGTCGTGGTACATAGGAAGAGAGGTTGAAAAGCAGGCGACAGAGAGGGGTGGAGGGGGTAGGGAGGGTGTGGCCGAGCAGGGGAGCGGAAGGGGGAATGCAGAATAGGGCAAGGGGACGGTCTAGAAGAAAGATATGAACTTCCGAGGGGTGCTGCCATGCCGGGGTTCTCGGAGTACTCCTGAAGTCTCTACGAAACGGGTACTTTTGTTCTAAAGGGGGAAAAAGGACCAGTGTGGCAAGAAGAGGCATCTTCCGCTCCACTGGGGGGGGGGAGGGGGGGTACACGCGGGGGTTTTTTACCTGCTCTGATCGTTTTCATCTCAACGGAAGCTTATGAGGGTCGTGATTCACCAAGATATTAGGGGGACGGCTTCTATGTAAAGGGGAATGCTGCAAGCTCACCGCCCCGCTTTTTTAGAAGGAAAAAAGAGGTTTCCATGAGAGGAGATCTTCCGTGGACTCGGAAGCGCGAAAAACGATATGCTAGGGGGGCAAAGTCGTCTTGGTTTGTTCAGAAGAAGGCGACGGGGTAAATTGTGGACGGAACGGGAGGCGGCGTTTTTGACGAGCTTGGGCATTGGTTCCTGCTTTTGTTGAGGGGGGGAACCAATATCAAAAGAAGGATCGATGCCCACCAAGGCTCATCTAGGGGAGGATTTCTTCGGGGGAATCACGAATGCTCCAAAGTTTCTGCAGGGGGAGTGAATTAACTTGGGTAGGAAAAATTTTCGCTAGGGAGATCTCAACAAAAAACGAAAAAGAGATATATCATCCGAGGGTTGAGATCCTGACGCAACCGCCACTGTACAAATGAAGAGGGGGGACGCTTCGTGAGTGAAAAACCGAAATAACTCAAAGTGGTGGCCTCGCTCCAAAGAGTGTGATTTGGGGGACAATATTTCAGGGGGGAAAGCCGGCCACTTGCCCAAGAACTAAAGAGCAAAACAGACCACTCCGGGAAGCAGCACTCCAGAAAGGGCGCCATCGGCCAAGCATTTTCAAAATACGCTGGGCACTAGGGAGAGGGAGCAGGTGGTCAACCCCTAAAAATATCTAACCATAGTGGGGAATGACCTCTACAAAGACCCAAGAAAAAAAAGGGTTTTAGATCTTTACCGCTTTAATAAGGAAGAAATCTAAGCACCCGACTTTTTGCATCCAGGGGGGATTGTCAAGGAAAAAAGATTCAATAAGCAGGAAACACGGCAAAAAAACGCGGAAGGCAAGAGGGAACTTTTCTTTCTCCTGCAAAGAGGGGAGAGGGGAGGACCAACTCTTCCATGGCGAAAAAAGAAAAAAGAAAGAGAAGTACATTGAACGATTGCATCAGCTGGCTCTTCGGAGGGGGGTATATTTACCTTTTTCGGGAAGGGCTACACCGGAGGTCCTTCCACAATGAAAAGGAATCGATGCAAGAAAGTTTTAGGAAAGTGTTGCAGGGCGGAAAAGATTGGGGGGGGGGAAAGGTATTACCGCTATTTCACGGCGGTATGGCGAGGCTCTACTCCTTTCATTGAGGGAGTCCGGACCTGTCATTGGGAGGGCCAAGAAGAATACCCGAAAGGGAAGCCGGCGAAGAGGCGCCACCTTTTACTTTTGAATCGGGAAGAGAGGGGACTACACAAACCCTCCGCTACATTCGTGGGGTCAATTTTGTTAGTTTGAAGGGGACTATGTTTCACGGATTGAAGGGCAGGAACACTGGTTTGGGGGGAAGTTCTGAAGCTGATCACATATAACGGTTTCCGCATGTACGAGCACGAACGCTGAAAATGCAAGGAATCAAGAAAATCAGGAGATTCCATGACGTGATCCGCGGAAAAGCGGAGATGAACAAAGGGGGGGAGGCCTACATCCGAAAAATAAACGGGGGGGAGTCCATATTTTTCTTGAATACATGGGAGGAAACGGCGGCGCGCTGATGTCGCACGCATCTTGGGGGTGTCTGGATCAGAAAAAGGAAACTTATGAAAAAACATGGGGAAAAAAATGGTGCCTCTCAGATGATCGGTCAAGACAAAGAACGAAAAGAAAACAGCATTTCTGGACCTGTTCATGAGAGAGACCGAAAAAGCGGGGTTTGGCCGTGGAGGAAAAAAGTACGAATCGGTGAAGGGAGGAGCAAGACATCCCCTGCCGCGCGGTCCAACAGCCGGGGGGGGAAAGAGGATGCGGGGCCTTATTGTTTGGGGAGGGGGTTTTCAAAGCGCAAGGTAGAATCATTCCGAAAGGAGAGTCAGTCTTCGGGCTCCCTGATGTGATTATCCTCTCAGATGTTACTGTGAAAGCGTGGCTGGACCCTTAGTCCTAAAGATCTATGAATGGATCCTATCTGACGTCTTTAAATGCGATCAGATCATTTACGGGGGCGGCTTGATCCAATTCACTTCTATTGCGGCGGAGAGCTGCGCTTTGAATAGATGAGAAAAGTCGTCTGAGCGCAAAAAGCAACACTTTCGTCTATACGTACCCTGTGTGGAACCGTGGCCATTGAGTACATACAGGTTGTGCGTCGGAGAGCAAAGGAAGGTCATTCACCCCGCCGAAAAAAAAAGGGATGAAGAAAGGATTGACACAGAGGAAAAAAACGCGACTTCTTTTTTTCACCCCCTTTGAAACATCAAAGAAAAAGGAGGTGAATGACGACGGGCCGAAGGGTAAAGTCGGAGATTTCCACGGACGGAAGGGGGGGCGCCTTCTTTTTAAAGCGAGTAAAAGAAAAAAAACGTTAGTATGGAGAAAGAAAAAAGAATGTCGCCGAGCCCGTCTGGAATCCGAGTAAAAAGAGAAGTCGCATTCACCAGAGAAGCACGGTGATGTCCCAAGGCTGGGTGAAAACTGAAGAAAAGAAGAAGGGAGGACTGGGGCAAGACGAATAAAATCCGTGAGGCTTGGGCTCTCGGCGCTTGGGAACGGGAAGAAAAGGAGGAGGATGTCCCTTCCATGCAAGGGAAAAGAGCAAACGCGCGAGTCATCGGAATTAAGAAGGGAGGAGCCACGAGGGAAAAAAAAAAAACCTTGGCAGTCATGCGGCAGCTCGCAAGCGACAGCGAAGAGGGAGGGGGAAAAATCTTTCGTTATGTTTCAAGCGCCAGATGCTCGAGCGCACAGGAAAGGAAGAGAAGCGCTCCAGTAATATGAGGGGGGGGAAAAAGAGACTGTGTCGGGGGGGGGAAGGAAAAAAAAAGGGCTCCGGTTTCAGCCCACTCTTCCAAGTACATGGAATTTGAAAAGAGGACCAAAATTCGAGCAGGGCATCCGTCAGATCCTGAATGAGTTCAGGAGAAAAAGGGGATTGCTCTTTGAAACGGAAAGAGAAGATCAGAAAAGAATCACTTTATTTCTTTCTTGCCCTTTAAGTGTCCCAAAAGGGAAAAAAAACGGGGGGGCCAAGGGATTGCTGGACACACATCCACCAATGCTGGCACGATTCAAAAAAAAAAAAAGACCACGTAGAAAAAAACAAACAGACCTTTCAATGGTAGAGATCATTAAGTCAAAGGGGGGAACAGAAGCAGGGGGAGGAGGTCGTGGTAGGGCTTCATCTTGACAACCAAAATCGAGATCCCTGTTGATCTTAAAAGGAGGGGCCGACAATAGGAAAAAAGATGCTTTCCTCATTTCAATGGGGGAAAGTCGGGGAGTAAGCCCAAAAAAACATCTGGAAGCAAGCCACAAGGGGTTTGGAAAATTTTTTTGGGTATCCGAAATCACTGAGGGGGGGAAGAACTCGTTGTCTCGGCTCACGCGGTATTCTGCCGGGGGGGGGGGGGAGTGATGTCCGGGAAAAAGACTTAGGCGGAGGGGGGACACAGCGGAAACATGATCATATTGAGATGTCCACAAAAAGGAGGGTGCATCTGGGGCAAGAAAACGTGAAAAAAGAGGGGATAGGGCACCCAAAATTGACACGAATGGACGGCGGCGGGTTCCAGAAGGGTCGTCTATCTGGAGACCAAAGACGCGCAACATCATGTCGGAGGAGAAATGGATCTGGGCGGTGTTCTTCGGACTTTGCCTCCACACGGGGGGAAGGGAAAATCCATTAAGGAAGGGGGAGACTCCCGTAGTCGCACAAAACGTTATCCGGAAAAAAGAGAGAAGACAGGACCGTCCCACTCTTTGAGAAGGGAAGAAGGGGGGGGGGGTCCCACTTTTCCGTAACCTCCAACTTTCTTGTCCTTAATATAGGTGAGCAAAGGTTCAAAGAAAAAAAGGGGGGGTCGATCCGGGGCGGGGATTATAAAAATCCTCCGAGCCAAGCTGATTGAAGCAGGGGAAAAAGAAACGGGTGAACTTACTGACGAAAAAAAGAAGGGGGGTCTAACTGAAGAAGTAGGGTCCAAGCTCTTCCAACCTTATTAAAGCAAAGGGGCCAGGAGAACTCAAAGGAATTTGGTAAAAGTACAAGAGAGGAAGGGGTTTTCAGAGAGGCGAACGTAAAGGGGCCCGCACACGGGGGGATGAACCAAGGAGCTGCGGACTTCGAGGAGAAGGATAGGGAGGCTTCCATCCTTCACCACCGCGGCAATTCCACTCGGTAGAGGTCATGAAAAGGTTCGCTCTTCCGTGAGGGGGGGGGGAACCTGACGCGACGCCGGAAAAAAGAAGACCCGCGTCTTGACCTTTTTGCCTTGGACTCGGAAATGGGAGTGAGTATGAAAGGGAGGGTGCGCCGCCGGTTAGCTTTTCGCAAGTTTCGGGAAATCTGTGGCAAAGAAAAGAGTTCCAGAGCGAGGTAAACCATGGCGAGGGGTTAAAAGAAAAAGGAGGGGGGTTCACTCACGAATGTAGCAAGAAAGAGGAAGGAGGGGACCGTGCGGGGAAAGTAACGTGTTCTTATCCAAAGGGTGTTCCGGAGAAAAAAAAAAAAAAAAGATGATGGGGGATATCATCCGCTTGTCGCGCAAGGGGGGATCGGGGGGGAAAAAAAAACAAGGGAAAAAAAGAACCTGAAAGAGGCGCATTCGAGTCATAGAACTACTCGCGAGCATGGGGGGGGGTGGTTCAGGATCTGCACGAAGGTTTGCTCCTGGGGCATCAGAACAAACCGAAGGAAGGGAAGCATAACCGGCGCAAACAGCGTGCGAAGGGAAAAAGGGCAGCCGAAAAACAAAAAAGGGGTCGCCATCTGCCAGATCAAAAGGGCACATCAGAAACGCGCCTGTTGCACAACCCCGCCCCAGGAAATCTAACCAGCGTGAAAAGCTAACCGCTTGAATTCTCAAAACTGCGAAGAGCGCTATACGGAAGAAGATCCGCCGAGAAATCCTACGCAAAACGGGAAAGACTGCGAGACCTTTTCCTTTGCGCTGACGATCAAAAAGTCAGGAGGGAAAAAGAACAGCAAGCACTTTGCGGGCGCCGGCCGGGCGGAAAATTCAGTTTTGGATCAGGGGGGGGGAAAAACACGCTGCAGGGGGACGTTTTGCGCGTCTAGACGTAAAAATCCTGAGGAAAAAGAGGGGAGGTCAGGGCGAGGTAAACGGTTCCAGACGTTTTTCGGTCTTCCCAATGATAACGGGGAGCACCGAATTTTCCGGCCAAAGGGGGAAAGGGCCAATTGAAAACCGAAGAAAAGAAAGGGGGCCTCACACTTGGTGACTGGATTGAGGACGTTTATGCGAGCGCAGAGCCGGGAGTCCTCTATGAAAGGGGTCCTTACCGTTCATGGGGAGGGGCAAAGGGAAGAACCCGTGCCCCAGAAAAGGAAAAAGAGGCTCAACGGGACATTGGCAGAAAGGGGGGGGGGGTGGGTCCGAAAGATTTACGACGACATGGGGAAAAAAGGAATTCTTGGTGAGGGCATTTAGTTTTCATGAAGGATCCGCTGTTTCACGATTGGAAGGGGAGACCCCACTGTTTGGCAGGGGAGAATGAAAATGGGCCTGTTTCCGCGAGCATTTTCCAGAAAGAAAATGACAATGAAGGGGGGGGAAAGGCTCCGGAAATCAATCATATCCAGAAGAGACATTAGGAAAAAAAAAAGAAAAGGGAGAGAACAAAGCAGTGATAAAGAAGGGGGAACTAAGCACAAAAGGATGCTTCCAGAATGTTCTTGGTATGAAGGCGGAACACCGGGGCGAAAAGGGGGGGGGGTTTTTTTTTTGGGGGGGGAAGGTCTGCGAAAAAGCTTGGTTAGGGGCATATACTTTTACATTACAAAGGGGGTAAGGATCACCATGGGAATCTGGTGTAGGGATACGCCCATAAAAAAGCAGTCATTAAGAACCCTTACCATGTCTGTACGTTAAAGGATAGGAAAAGGTGGGAGGGGTCTTCTTACTAGGAGGTCGAAATCGGCAGTGGGGGAAGGGGAACCTCCAAACCTGCCGCGCTGCAAACGAAAAAAAAACGGAAAGGGTCAAGAAGAGAGCGGTGAGGTCGGGCCTGATTGTGGGGGGGGGGAAAAAAAGGAAGGGTTCAAAGCAAGGGGCCATGGGAAAAAGGCAGAAAAAGGGAAATCGGCCAGGCTGCCGGGTGGGCGCGAATTGGGGTAAAGATTAATCCTAAAGGCACATTAAATGTAAGGGAGTGGCTGCACCCGTAGACACAAGACCCGACTTCGATGGGGGGACGTACTTGAGCGCTGAGCGAGGGTGAAGGGCGCTCGAGAGGGAGGGAGAGGGGGGAGGCTTTAGCCAAGGAAAAAAAAATTTCACGTCGTATTTCGGGGGACGGGAGACTGAAGAGGGGGAAGAGTATCAAGCGTTGAAGACACCTCCATCAAAAGGGTCGTCTTAATCCGATGACCTCGGGAAAACTTCTCAGAGGAAATTGTCATTGAAGACATCCCCGTAGTGAAAAAAAGGGGGCGACGCCAAGTGGAGGACCCCAAAAAGGTCCTTGTCGACGGAAGGAACCCCGGCGAAATTCGTAGTGAAAGTAAAAAATTCCGTTTCACCCATAAGGGAAATCACCGAGGGGATTCGAAAAAAAGGGGGGGAATGACTAACTCCGAAAAAGGGGAGGAATCTTTTTAATCCTTCCCAGAGTTTCTTCGTCGCAAGGGGGGGTGAAAGAGTATGTCACGAAGGAAAAAAAAGCAACAACAACTTAGTATTAGAAGAATAGAGTGAAGGAGCCAGAAGCCGTAGAATTACGCGTGCCCCTGAAGCCCTGGAGAGTCATTCACACTATCAGGGGGGGCATATTTCAGTTGCATGGGAGGGGGTGAAAGAAAAAAAACTCCCCGAATTTCGCCGGAAAATCGTCGGCGAAATTCCCGAAGATCTCTTCGGGGGGGGGGGGACAGGTGATCGTCCTGACGCACTCTTTTTCAAAACGGAGGAAGTCAATGCAAGGGAGCCTCGCGAGGTCATCGGAAAGAAACGGTTGCTTTGGAAAAGAGGAACCTCCACCTTGGAAAAAAGAAAAGAGCGTCAAAGCGCAGAAGGGCCGATAAACAAATTAGGGGGATGTTAATCAATCCTCAAGACCCGAAAAAAGAAGTGCTCGAGCTCCTGACTCTCAAGAGAAAGGGAAGAAAAAGGGGTCTTGCTCCATCGACGATGCAAGAGAGGAGTGGGCTCCGGACAACTTCACATTTAATTGGGGGTCCTGCGCGCGGATGAGGAAGTCTCGCAGGCCGCCTCAGCAAGTCCCGATGGACGGGAGGAATGAGTGGAGGTTGCGCTTTGAAACCGTCTTGGACGAACAATCATGCCCGGAAAGGGGGGGATTCTTGGACCGGGGGTTTCTTTTTCCCAGAGCTGGTTCGAGGGAGCGTGCGCTTCAGCACGATTCCGACAAAAGCTACTCGTAGGACCTCCTGGGGAACATGAAAGGAAAGCCCTGGTCACGGGCATGATTCATAATCACGGGAAGGGGGGGACCATGAGACACCAGGGATCATCGAAGAAAGGTGATCTTCAAAATTGTATATGTTTCACGAAAAAGGGGAGTAAAGCCAAACCAGATACTGAAGAGGAAGGACTGGACCCAAAAACGGTCAATCTTCAAGAACAGAGAGCCACCAAAAAAGAAAGGGGGGGGGATTTCCCGGCTTAGAAATATCCCTTAAAGCATGGGGAGGCGGGAGACACTCATGTAAGAAAAATTATACTAGGGGCTTTGCTTGATTTCAATCCAAAGAAATTCACATCAGAAAAACTGGAAGAAATGCGACATGGATCATATTGATGATACGTCAGAACCGACGGGGAAAGTGGGAAGCTTGTGAAAGGTCAATCCGTGAAACCAGGGGGGAGCGGCTCAAGGGGAAAAGGTGTGACGTCGTGGTCTCCTCAGGTTAGTAGGAAGGTTCGGACCCACAAGACGCGCGAGCGCCTAATGAAGAGGGAGGCAACTTGTTCTTCAAGTTTCCCAGGGACGGGAAGAAACCTTCCAGGGAGAAACACCTGATTCTCGTCAAACAGGGCATCAATACCGAGGGAATATCGTTACTCAGAAAAAAGTAGGGGAAGGGCCCTGCCAAACCTGGAGCCTCACAAATGAGGGGGGGGGGGGAAACTGAATAATGCGGGGGGTTCTCATTGTGGAGAAAGAAGGGGGGGGGTCGGGATCGGGGCGGAAAAGGGAGGGGGAAGCCGCCGAGCAGAGGAAATTCAAAAGGGGGCGGAGAGCGTTGAACAGGACTTCTCGACGCGGCAAGCAAAAAAAGGGTGGTCGAACTGGAATCGTGGGGGGGGAATCGCAGCCAACTGAATTCCGCATGTCAAAGGAGGGCTGAACGCGTTTATTCGCCGGGGGTTTCCTGCCTCTTGGGGAAGAGGGTCAGCGCAAAGGGCTCCAGTCCCTGCCTGCGGACGGCGTCGGGGAAAATCGATGGAAAGCGGCTTTCACAGGCCGTATAGGAGGAAGGCTAAAGAGGGAAAAGCGCCTCGGTCCCCTCTTTCAGATGTCATAGACACCACGATGGTTTCGAGCTGAAGAAAAGGGGGGGAGGGGGGTGCAACCTTCAAGAACGAAGAGCTCGTGCCGGTCGTCTGGGAAAATTGGAAAGGCCGAGGAGACTTGGGGGGTGCTGCTTCCTCCCGTCGGTTTTGTCGACTTGAAGAGGTCGGAAGGGGGACTCGTTTTGGTGCCTGAAAGAGGCAAAAGAGTTACATAGCGAGGCAACCACAATGAAGGAATGTGACTTCGGTGGTTTCACCGTCGAAGAAAGGGTCTCAGCTTTAATTGCGGGGGGAGTTCAAGGGGGGGGGGGGAGTATAAAAATTTGCGCGACAAGGGCTAAGCAGCGAAAAAACACGGAGAGATCATCCCTGTCGAGGGCAAATTTGGATAAAAGGACCTTCCGCAACCCAGGAGAAGACCTCTTCCTAACCGTTAAGAGGGGGAGTGAAAAACCACAGAAGAAATCGGAAACTAACGAGCTGCCATTGGAGACGCTGCACGTGAAGGGTTTGGGTAAAAAGAAGGGGTTAGAGACCTTCAAACTTCCGAACTAACCTGAAGGGAAAAAGGTCAAACATAGAAAGAGGGAGCATTCACTCCACAAACACCACTTAAAAAAAGGGGGAAAAGAAGCCTGAAGTTCTTCGTGGGTTTCAACCCAGAAAGGAATATCGAACAGAGGAATGAATATACCTCTTTTAAGCCAAAGGTGGGGGGGGGGAGGATTTCAGAGTGGATCTAATCCTCCTGCGAACTCTCTTGTTGCATAAAGGGACTTTCGGATGAAAAGAAGAATTTGCGCTTAACTATACAGATCAGAGAAAAAGGGCAAAATTTTTAAAAAATGCTTTCTCCTCCTATGAGGAGGTGGGAGTCATGTCCAAGGGAAAAAAAACTCTTCCGGTCGACAGGAAGTTTTTGCGCGTCTAGATTAAAAGGGGAAAAAGACTTTGAGGCTCTGCCGTCTTCGGGAACGGTTTCTAATAAGAAAGGAGAGGGGCCGTTGAAGGGAAAGAAAAAGAGGTAATGCTCACCTATATTCCGTCCAAATTTAGATAAAGAAGACGGGAGGGGCCTTGGAGGTTATTGGGGGGGGGGCTATTTCAGGTTTGAAGGGGGTGTTCGCGACTAACTTGATTCGAGAATTTAAGTTTTTAGACCGTCATGGGGGGGGGGGGGAAAGAACATACGAAAGGTTCCCAGATGAAAGGGCTACTTCCTAGAGGTTGCTCGTCTTTGGTCCGAAAGATTACGAAAAGAACTAGCATGTCGGGGGTCAATTTGTGGGGGAGGGAAGGGTAAGCTGGTGAGATTCACATTACCTTCAAGGGGGGGGGCCATCTGTCGTTTGGGCGGAAACTTATATAAGAATAGGAACGGGTTTCCGCGCGAATGCAGGGGAAAGAAGGGGGGGGAATTCGAGCAGCCTGAAATCAAGAAAAGAGGAATAATTATACGATATTAGCAGGGCCGCGCATGAACAAAGAATGTTGGGGACTGGTGACAAGTTGGGTCCAGATTTTCTGGGGATGCCCATCTGTTTTGGGGAAAACTGGTGAGGAAAAAAGGATTGAAATTTGGCACCAATCTTGGGGGGGGCTTGGGGAGGCCAAATACAACCACCGATCACCATTGGCCTCGAGGTATCCTTTGTGTCTAAGATAAAGAAACGAACGAAAAAAAAAGACATGCCCGTGACCATGGGGGACTGTGAGAGGTACCACGGTTTCAGGTACGAGTAGCTTTGGGAGGATGGCTGTCAGTGGTGGGTCTCACCAAGGAAAAAAAGGGCCGGCGGCGTCGCCAAGTCCGGAAAAAAAGAAAAGTAAAGGATAGCAGGGGGAGTGTTTGGTCTGAAGACAGGTACAAGGGGCATGCAGTAAAGAGGAAAGATCTGCAGGAGGGAAAGGAGCGGTCGCATTTCTGTAAAGAAAGGGGAGGAGTTCAATTAAAGGAGCGGTGGCTGCCACCCGGAGCAGAACGAGGCTGAAGGAGTCCGGAAGGGGCCGCGACAAGGAGCAGGAGAAGGATGGAAGATTGCGTTTCGGGCTCCGAGGGGGGGAGCCGTAACATCACGAGCAAATTGGCGGCGGTGAACGAGTCGCTTTGAAAGAAAGTACTTGCCAAGGGAAAGGGACGCTTCAGACCTAATCAAACTTTCGGAAAAAAAAAAAGCACGTAGATCTTTCCAGCCGGGGGGTACCATTCGTGAGCACGGAGGGGGTGGGTCTTCCGTCGATCAAGGATTAAAAACCGTCATATATCATCACTCCCAGTAGGGCACCACCCCGGCTAAATTAGGATTGAAGAAAGAAACTCTGAAAGGGGGAACCAAAGAAGGGTTACATCATGTCACCAAGCTGGGAAAAGGAGCGATATTTGGGAGCCTACCCGGGCTGGCATCTGGGGAGAGGAGGGAAAGATTTCCACGAACGAAGTGAAAAAGGACTGGGTGAAATCGAGTCAGCCCTAGAAAAGGGGAAGACAAGAAAAAAGCCTTTTCAACAAGAAAGGGCGCCGAAGCCGTCGGGAGGGGAACTTTCCAAAAATGGGGAAAAAAAAAAGGGTCATTCACCTATCGGCACAGGTCAAGGGGAGGGACAAGGCTGTTGGACCGGTTGAGCACACTCCGAAAGTCCATCAGACGAAATTACAGCGAGGCTTCCGACATCGTCGAAGGTGGAGGGACCGCAGGCCTTTCCGTGCGAAAAAGAAAAGGGGATGTCAGGGGGGGGAAAAGGTGCCGAGAAGCCAAGGGGGGGGGGAATTAGAACGAACGTTTGGAGGAAATTCCTCGCCAACGGTCCAGGGGAAATCGAAGAAAAAAGAAAAAAATCCCCGAAGGAAAAAGAGTTTCCGTTTGAACAGGAGAGCCCGAACGCAGATTCTCGAGAGAGGAAAGCAACGTCCGCTCAAAGCCAGTAAGCAAAAAAAGGCCATCTACTTCTTAATGGTAGTCCGCAAAAGCAAGTGGGGGGGGTTTGGCTCACCTACACATTTAGGGAAGATGCGTGTCTCGGATAGAAATTCGAAATGAATCCTCCTGCAGCCTGAAGATCAATAAGGAAAGGGACATGGCACTGAAAAGGGGGACAAACAATCATGCCGCGAATCACGCTATCCTGGAGGGGTCCGTGTTGGTTTGGAAACGCCTGGTTCGGAGACAGTCCGGGCTGCGATTCAGAAAACTCACTGCTGCCGCCCCACTGCTTTCCCTCTGCCGAAAAATCTAAGAAAAAAGAAGGGAACAGTCCATCCAGGGTCACACGGGCAAGGGTTTCATCATCCATGGAGGTCTGTCTGGTAAAGAGTCCATCTTCTCGAACACCATACAGATAGGAAAAGGCAAAGGTAAGGTACTTTGGGAAAACACCAAACCAAGATGCAGGGCAGGGGAATTCAAGCGAAAAAGGCAGCCCAAAAAGAAAAAATGGGCATTCTGCAAGAACAGATACGGGAAGCAAACACCCAAAGAGGGGGGTAAAGCCGCATCACGGGCGCCGTTTGGCGCGATAACGCATGAGACTTCTTATCTGCTCCCTGGGAGGACCTTCGCAAGTCATTTTCGGATGCGATCTGCTGGGGAACAGGAGCATATTGATGAAGTCATAACGAACATGGCCCAGGGAAGGGGGGTGGGGGGAAAAAAAAAACAACTTTCATGAAAGAGGGGAATCGAAATTACTAAAAGAATTTAGCGGCGGTTCATCTTCCTTAAAGTAATCTTTCGGACCCACAACGGAAAGGGAAGGAAGTAGCCGTCTGTCTGTGGGATTCGGGGGGGGGCCTCCACACCTTAACGGTCCGGAAAAGGAGGAAATAGATACTCCCCAATAAACCAACGTCAGAACAAAAGTAGCGGTCACCCTAATGAAGGTTCCGTCCCTTCCACACGCCGAACGGGTCCTTTCCCTACTGGGATACCGTTTGAGATGTTCTCAGTGTGGAAGAAACGGTGGTCGTATCGGGGAGGCAACCGGTAAATCCGAATCCTAGCCCTCTTTTCCAGAAGGGCATTCGCAGAAAAGGGAGGAGAAAACGCTCACAAATTGTCGGGGAAGCGTTTGGTACTGGGGAAAGCCCGGAAAAAAAAAACGTCCGGCTCCCCAAAGTCGCTGGGAGGGGGGAAATTTTGGGAACAGTTATTCGCCGTGGTTTCCGGAAAGGGGATCGTTCAGAAAAAAAAAAGTTCCATCAAAAAAAAAAAACAGGTCTTCCGGGAATGCACAATACAGAGGAAGACGTCTAGTGCTTAGCTGCCAGCAAGGGGAAAAAACCGCGCCGCGGTTTGAGCACAAAAAGAGGAAAAAGTCCTGAAAGGAAAAAAAAAAGGGTGCGCGCTTTCGTGTCCGCCTTTGGGGTTGGGGAAAGAAAAGATGAAAAGTTCCCGGGGGCTTGGCCGATGGCGTGCTTGGAGTTCTATAAAAGATGGCGGTCCTGTCGGGGGTTATGCTTGGAACGTCGTGGTGGGAGGGGAAAACAAAAGAATATTTGTCCTCAGGAGAAGATCTAGTGACAAAAGAGAACTCTTGCTTTAGTTATTGCTTCGGGTAGGTGGAAGGACTCTTCCGGGAGGGGTTTTTTGCTGTCAGGAGGGTTCGTATAGAGCGCCAAGGGGGAAAAAAGAAGGAGGAGGAAAAAGATATAGAAAAAATCTCTCAAATTTGTGGAGGAACCCCGTTCCTGACTCAACCAAAGGCACCGGAAGAGGAAAAAAAAAAAGGGGTAACCACATAATAATAAACGACCGAGTCGGGGGTGGGGCATCGGCTCAAGGTTTTATTTTTGCTCTGGAAAATTTTCGGTAAAAAACTCCGAAAGGGGCTGCAAGCCCTCCGCACAAAGAAACGGTCAGCGGGAAAAACGCCCTTCGCCATCGCCAGAAGACCAGTTTCCATCCCCGGAAAGGGGAAGCGCGCAGGTTGTAAAAAAACGCAAATTCGTACACGTAATATTAAATCAATGGTGAGAGTTTAATTATAAAAAAAAAGACTCTGTGGTGAAGAGCAGAGCTTAGGCTACTAGTCAGAAAAAAAAATCCTCGCTTGGTGCATACCACCGGGACATGGATGGGCCAGGGGGGCCTTGCAAGCATTAACCACGGCGAATACTAGGGGAAACAAAATTTCCATCCAGAAAAAGGGGGGGAGGAGGAAGATTGCGGAATGTCAGGGGGAAATGTAAGTTACCAAACAAGTCCAGAAGGGGGGTGAGCTTTAGAATCAACGGGCGCCTGTACCCGAGGGAAGGGGGGGGGGGGGGAACTTCCGTCGATTTAAGGGGGATAATCCCTCCCCGGACAACGGGAAAAGGGAGAACGGTACAGCTAAAGGTTTTAGGGACGCGGGCAAAGGGGGGAACACGGCGTGTGGCAGGGTCGGCAAAGAGAGGAGAAAAAGGACAGCTATTTCACATGATCGGGGGGGGGAGCCGAACTCCGGGGTCGTGGGGGGGGTCCTCGAGTCCCATACGGGGGCCTTTGAAGGGAAAAAAACATTTCCCCAGATTCCATACGGCTACCTTCGGCACGGACGGTAGGGGGGGGGGGTCCGAAATATGAGAAGATTAACCCGCCGCTCCATCGGGGGTTCAATTTTTGGGGGGGAAGAAAAATGTTCACTGATGGAGAAAGGAGGAAATTCCCAACTGGGTTGGCCATCCGGAGTAAAAAAAAAACAGGTTCAGCGGAGAATTTCCGAGAAAGGTCAGCGCCGTGGGCGCAGGGAAAAAATCCGGGAAAGTCATAAGAAAAGGAGCAAATGGCGGAAGAAGGGGGAGGGAGGTCTACGCCGGGAAAAGATCCCCGGTGTTGCGGATGAGGGCACAATGCTGGGTTGGTGAGTGCTGAGATTTGCGAGGGGGAAGAGGGGGAACACATTCTTGGGTTGGCTGGATCAGGGAATATTACATGGGGGAGCCACTCGATGTAATCTGTGGAAGGTGAACCATGACCAAGGGAAACGCAGGCAGCAAAGAATCATGCCCAAAATGGGCTGGACTGTTCATGGAAAACCAGCTGGTTGGAGGGAATTGAGGATTGGTCTGAATCTTGCAGAAGTGGTTGAGCAAAAAAACAGGCCGCTTCTGCTACAAAGACACGCGTTGGAAAAACGGGAAGGGGAGAAAGAAAGGATAGCGTTTATTCGGGGGGGGAAGAAAAAGACGGTTCAGCAAGGTGCCATTTCTAAGTAACTCGACGAAAAAGTGATCGCCCAGCTGAGAGTTCTTTAAAGAAATTATCCGCAAGGATTTCAATTAAATGTGTAAGGGGGTCTGAAAAACACGAACTATTCGTAATTCAGGGAAGAAGGAAAGGGGAAGCTGACAGGAGTCTCTTAGGGGAGCCATCTGTGCGTTTCGGGCTCTGCAGGAGGGAGGGGCCGGAACATCACGAAAGAGTAAGGGGGAACGGTTTTATCGAAAAAAAGGTGGAGAGCTGCGCATTACTCAAATTTCAGAAAAAGAAAAGAAACAGGTTCAACTTCTTGAAAGCTCGTAGCGTCGCAGAGTGAACCGCATTGAAGTACATCCTCAGGCGGAAAAGGGAAAAAGGAAAGAAAAGAGATGGGAAAAGACAGTAATTCCCAGGCGGCCACCTCCAATTAAGGGAGGGGAGAAAGCATATATCATCGCCGCTAATTAAGAAAAAAAACGAGGAGGAAGAGTTAATAAAAGATCTTTTTCACCCAGCCTGGGGAAATCACGTTCCGGAAGAAACTGAAGCAGGGGAGACGGTCCGACCTGTGCTTGACGGTGAAAGTCGGAAAAGAAGAGTAGAGGAATTCCTTGGGG
>Ga0179593_1595216_pt1 | contig 21982 bp, 18 predicted proteins | sample CZODoug2_1_08_16_FD_185931 | JGI IMG/M metagenome (GOLD analysis project Ga0179593, IMG submission 185931) | Vadose zone soil fungal communities from Angelo Coast Range Reserve, California, USA - CZODoug2_1_08_16fungal (PacBio error correction) | ecosystem: Environmental > Terrestrial > Soil >...
GCCAAATCCTCGACCGGGAGACTCCGCCCCGATGTTGAACACGGCGCTCAAGGTCCGAAGGGTATCCGCTTGAAGACACCGATGACAAGCAAAAAAATGCTCACTACCAGGTCTCTACTACGTTCAGAAAAAAAAAAACCGGAAAGTGGGCCAGGTCAGAAAAAGACACAGGCTTGCCGGGAGATCGGCTTCGAAGAAGCAAGCGGCCTTGATGAAAAAAAAAAAAAACGGTTTTGTAGGGGGTTGAAAAGAGAAAAGAAGGGATCTCAGACCGTCCCTTAGTATCAAAACAAAAGAGCGGCGTTAGCGGCGAAAAAAAAGACGGAATACCTCTCAGATCAAGAAAAGAGGGGGGCGACGGCATATTGAAGAAGAAAGCGATCCCCTTTGGGGAAAGAATCCGGGTGCTGTAAACCCACAAAACAAGAGCACAAACCGAGATCGTTGCGTGTCCGTCAGGAAATCTCACAACAACAACGAGGATGGGGAAGGTATCGACGGAACACGCAACCTATCGAAAAAAAGAAAAAAGAGTTCGGGGGGGCAGCCAGAAAAAAATTCCGACCCCAGGTACCAGGGGGACTACGCTCGCTCACGGAAAAAAAGAATAGACAAACCTCAGAAGCGAGAGGGGATATTTCTAGTGGACCTCCTACGGCTGGAAGAAAAAAAAAAAGGAGCTCAAAACAGGACTTTAAAGAAGAAAGGCGGAGCGATCGATTGTACGCTTGAAAAAAAAGAAGAGAAAGAACCAAAAAAGCCGTAGATTCGAAAAAAAGACCAAAGGGGGAATCGGAGCCACTTAGAAGAAGGTCGCTTGTTCGCGGCCAACTTTGGGGGCGGGGATGGCCGACCTGAGGACGGATACTCTTTTGGTCTTGCAGTGGTGGAGAACAAGCTGAGTCATGCCGGGTGAGCCCGGCAAGAAGAGAATCCGAGGGCAGGTCGAAGACAGAGGGGCCTCACGGGTGCTTGAAAGGGGCGAGGGAAGATCGGTTTCATTCGCCCAGAACGGCGGCGTCTAGGGAGCCCTGCGAAGGTCTCAATCGGACGGGGGGCCATGTTATAAGGGTATCGGCATTTCGTTCCTAGGGTGAACGAAAGGCGATCAATGAGGGCGCCACTGAGGGGGGGGAGACACCAAAGGAAATCTTAACTTCAAAGACCGCATCGGCGCCTTGGAAACAGAGATAAAGGAGCCGGTCTGAAAAAGGAGAAAGATCGTAGTCATGGTTGTTCCCATTTGAGCCGGTGCGAACGGTAGGAGAAGCGGGCCAGAAAGGGTTTTCAAGACCCCCTATGAAAAAGTAAAGACGGGAAGGATCCGTACCCGAATACTCAATGGCGCTTGGAAGAAAGAAAAAAACCCAATTCGAATGAAATCTAAAGTGAATAGGACTCGGTAACCCGCGCATAAAGAATTTACAAAGGGGAAGGAAGGGAGTTCCGAAAACAATTAAAATTAAAAGTAACAATCGCAGGCCGCCGATAAGGGCTCGACGCTTTGAAAGTAGAAAAAAAAAAGGGTGACCACCAGTGGGGTCCCATACCCTCTCAGGTCTCGGAACGATGCCGGAACGCGAGACATAAAAATGAGCCAAGAAAAAACCTAAAATAACAACAGGGAGTCTTTGGGGGCGTGCTTCCTAAAAGGGGGAAGAGATTCCTAGAGGAGCCTAGTGGAAAATCAATTCTCAGAAAGGCCCCCGGCATATGAAGAGTTTCAAGCCCTGTAACGAAGAAAAATTCTATGAAGTAAAAAAATTGCATTCTAAGCTGAGGAAAGGAGAAGCAAAGAAAATGAGGGACTGTGATCATGTCCCATCGAGGGGGTGAGTGCGAAAAATGAAGGCAGTAATGTTGAAAGGTCCCCTGAGGGGGAATCGTTCAATAGTCCCTGCGGGGCATGTAAAAAATAATCAAAAATTAACCGTTGCTCCTCTGAATCTCAAGGATCCGAAGAGGATTATGTCAAGGAACGCAACCCTCTAGAACCTAGACGGCTCCTACGGCGCGGTTACCTTCACAGGAGGGCGTTGGGGAGGAGAACGAGGAGCGTCTTGAAATTGTCTGCGGGGCTGCACGGGAGGAGAGTTGAGGTACACCTGGGGAAAAAAGGGAAACTGCCGTAGGTTCAGGTTGTGAGGGATAGATTTTTCTCCGAAAGGACAAAAAATTAATTGCGGGTCGCAGGTGGGGGCGAAAAGAAAAGCCTAGCCTGGATCGGGGGATATTCCAGAGAGAGAAGAAGACGTCATCTTCATACTTCTCTCGACGGACGCAGGATCTGAAAGGTCGCACTCGGGGGATTCGCCAGGAAATCGAAGTCAGCTCTAAAGATTCCGCAGAATCGGGTACCTAAAAAAAAAACGTGTCTACCTCAACTTGTGAGGGATCCTGAAAAAAAATTCTCCAAATCCTAAAAGGAAAAAGCTCTGCTAAAAAATCGTCTACCGGAAGAGGAGCAGCCATCCTGACGGGCCGGCCTGCTGCCGAGAAACTCTCCGACAAGCCGCCAGATCGGTCAAAGATCCCTGCGAAAGAGGGGGGAAGAAAATATCCTAAAAAACTCGTAGCTCCGGAGGGGCAAAAGGAAACCTCAGCGAAGGTCAGTAGGAGAAACCGGAAACACAAAATACACCTCGGATCCCTCTTGCCGTGAGGAAAGAAAGAAAGGAGAACTAAGATGATCGTCGGGGAAGGAGGTGTAAAAAAAAACTCCGAGGAATTGAACCGCCTCGACTCGCAAAAACGTGCAGGGGAGCTAAAAGAAACTGAAAAAAGACTCCGAAAAAATATACAGTTCAGGGGACTATAGAGTCAAAAAACCGAAGACGTCGGGGCGAAAAGCGGCGCTGCTCGTAGGGAATTCTTAAAAAAAGAGAAGGGGGGATCTGGGGGGAGGCTTTGGAAAGAAGAATAAAAGGCAGCTGGACAGAGCGTCCTCTCGGGAGTGTAGGTCGAAAAAAGGGAAGGGTTCTCCAAAAAGGCAGGAACTCACAAGAGTCATCACTTCACGGCATCGACGAAGCGTGTGAAGGGGGTGAGGGGGGGAAAAGTAGGGAAGGAAACCTTAAAAAAAAAAATCGTAACAGTGTCGGATCGGAAGGCTGCTAGTCCAAGGGGGGAAATCGTAATGAAAGGGGGAGGTTTGGGCCAATGAGGGGGGCGGATGCTCGAAAAAAGGGGCCAGGAGGAGAGTGCGACGATCGTATAAAACAAAACATCACCGCTTAGGGGAGCGGAAACGGTGTTCTCTGGAACGGGAAAGGTCGTAAAAAACGCAAGCTCAAGCAAGCCCAAAAGGGGCGCCGCAGAAACAAAAGGAGAAGGAAGAGTCCATTAGTTCCTCAAAAAAAGGCGGTGGCGAAGAAAAATATGACTGTAGGAAAGCTCGAGTTGAGAGAGGGAAGGGCAAAAAAAGCCTCAAGAACGCTATCGAGACGCCACTCCGAGGAAAAAGATAAAAAGACTTCAGAGCCGGCGGAAAATCGAGAGCGGGAAATCAACCCAAGAACAAGGGGGGAAAAAGCAACTAAGGAGGTCAGGGGCACAGTCCGAAAGAAAGCCACGAAAGGCAGCATGTCTTGGGGAAATTCGAATAAAGAGGGCTCGAATGCTTCGGAGGGCGTGTGAGAGCTGAACGTGAAGGGGTCATGAAGGGGAAGTAAATGCGTCCCGAAGGAAAGCGAAGAGCCATGTACTAAATCTCCGACCCGAAAAAAATAAAGTATCTACTTCCGAAGGGACCGAAAAAAAGCCTTGCTATGGAAAAATGAGGGCTCCAACCAGGTGTCACTCGAAAAAAATCGAAGACCGAATAAGAGTGCCTTGAAAGATCTAAAGATAGTTAAATCGACGGAGCTAATGAATCGGTAGGAAAAGCTCTCTACTGTCGCTGCCGGGAGAATCCGCAGGGAATAAGACTGCCTATAAGGCTGTGCGATTGCAAAAGCTCAAAAGTGCCGAGAGAAATCTTCAAAGGGCTAAGAAAGGCTTCAACAGCCTGATGAAGGAGAGACGCTGTCTAATAAAAGGGCATCGCCCAAGAATCGGAGGAACGCCTGCGCCTTTTCGAGAGCCACGCCCAGAAAAAAATCCCCAATATTTTTGAGGGGGGAAATCTCGGACCGTAAATCTGGAAAAATAGGGAGTTTGCAGAAATCTCCGAGTGTTCAAAATGTCGGACACGCGGGGGGAGGCCGGGGGGGAAACCGGTCTCTAACTAATAGGGCTTTAAAACATCAGTTACACTAGGAGTAAAAGGGCTCAGGGGGAAAAACAGTGTGCTGGGGAAGAGGGGCGTAAAAGTATTATAGGACCTCTGTGAAAAAAAGAAAGGAATTGAGACAGGGGTGGGTTTGAAAGGGGGGAATAAAAGCTGGCCTGTACCTAAAAGCTGGGACGAGGAGCAGTCTGGAAAATGCTGGGAAGAGAGACTCTAAAGAAATTAAAAAAAAAATTAAGAACCGCTGGAATAAAGAGCCAGAAAGAGTGGGGGTCATAAAGAGGACAAAAATCTACAAAGAGCGATAATTTCTACCAGAATCGGAAGACGTTCTCAGATGAAAAATCCCGAACCATAGCCCGGGCTGTAAAAAGAGGGGCGAAAAATAAGTAGGGGCCGAAGGAAGAAAAAATCGGGGGGAGGACCCTTTAAAGGAATCCGAAAAGACGTAAAAAGAGCTTCCTAACACAACAAAGAAGTTACAAGGGAACGAAAATTCAGGAAGCTGTCAGGAAAAGAGAGTCACCTTCCCGAAAGAGGGAGGAGGAATTGACAAAAAAAGGGCCCCGAAAGACAACGAATGGGAAATCCGAGGACGGGGCCGACGACCAGACGAAAACCGGAAAAGCGGGCGACAGAGAGAAATCCTGAACCAAGGGAAAAACAAAGAGAAATCAGAGGGGAGCGGTGGAAAAAGCCATAACCCTAGCGATGGTAAGGAGGGAGAATCCAACGGAGGGGGTTCATCGAACACTGGTTTAAAAGGGGGAGAGTTTAAAATCCAAGGAGGTATGAAGGGGGGGTCGAAGAAGGCCGAAAACAAGGTCTTAACAAGAGAAAAGAGCTAAGGAAAGGAGTGGGATCTGAAAAAAACTTAGAAACCTATACCTCCCGAGCAAGACTCATCTCCGAATCATATCCGAAAAAAAAAAAAAGAAAAGTTGAAAAAAAATCAAAGGTGTTGGTCTTTCTGAATGGGGGAACCCCCCCTAAAAAAAGGTCACTAAGACGGGGGGGACTTTGCCAGGAATCTCAACAAAAAAACAATAGAGGTGATCACGTAAAAAGAGCGTGTGCTCACAAAAAAAGGTGAGAGCCTCCAGGAAAAAACGGCCCCACGCGCCTACCAAAAAAGAGAGGTGTACGATTGAAAGAAATCATCTTATAGGAAGAAAAGAGGCAAGAAAAAAAAACGGGATCTTATAGGGTCCGCAGCTGCGGGGGGAAAAGATAAACATCAAAGAAATAAAAAAAATAGATACTAGGAGGTACGGAAGACTTTTTTAAGGAACTTCAGGAACTTGGGTAAAACCATTAAAAAAACTGAGGGAGGCGATGATTCTCCAAAAATCAGGTTCTAAAAGGGGGGCGAAATCCTACCAGTCAACGGGGAGCGGGGGAAGGATAAGATCAAGGGATAGAGGGGAAGGGGAAGTCCAACCGCTGGAAAATTTGACGTGCAGAAAGTGTGTGAGGTGGGGGAATCCAGTGCAAAGGTTTCTCAGGGCGACTGAGTACACATAAAGAGAAAGGGAAAGGGAGATAGGAGGAAGAATCCTCATGAAATTTCTTCTTGAGAAGGACGCTGTGACAAGGCGGGAATAGGCTTAGAAAGAACATCACGGGGGATGGGAAAATTCATCAAAGAGGAGGTCGTAAGGAGGAATGTAGTCGTAAAAAAATGGGTTTGGGGAAAGCCCGAAATCAGGGAGAAGTCGTATCAAAGGAGTATCTTTGACACTCGACAGCAAAGCTGGGGGAACCAAAATGAAGTGTAATCGAAAAAGGTTGAGGGAAAGCGCGGGGAGAAAATTAGGTAGATCCGGGGAATGCGCGTGATCGAGGAAGAAAGAAAATTGGGGGGTCTAAAAAAAGGGTAAAAGAAGGAAGGGTGCAAGAAAGAAAGACTCTTACTACCGTTCCTGAAGATCAAAGAAACAGGGAAGCCAGGGAAAATAGATAAATCAAAGGAGAACTTCTCAAGAAGATCCATATAATGGGAAAAGTAAGGGGCCTAAAAAGGGAAAAGCTAAAACTGAAATTAGACTTGACCAACACTTAAACGAGGGACCGAAGAGCGGACAAAGAGCAGAAAAAAAACGACCTCGAAGAGAAGACCTTGTAACAGCAGGAAAACCATTTGCCCAAAAGAATCTTAGGGGAAGGGAGGTCATAAAAAAGTGAAGAGCGAACCTCAGCAACGAGAAGAAGAAGATGCCACCGAAAAAATCAATCAGTGACGGGTGTAAGGAAGGATACAAAAATTCTACCTTACAGAAGGGGGGGCGTATCAATCTGGGTACTTCCATCTAAGGATAAGGAAGATCTTCGGAGGGGTTTGAAGAACGGTACAAGGAAGGGGGCTCTAGAAAGCGGTGAAGAATGAAACCCGGTAAAGCCGCCGAAAACCGGGATCATGCTGGCGTTTAAGGGGAAAACCCATGGAAGGCCTAAACAGCGAAGACCACTGAAAGGTCCCTTGAAAAAAATTAAGAGGGGAGACACTCGGGAAAGGGGGTGTCATCAAGAGGCATTAAAAAAAGCGGGTAGGGGGACGGGCCGGCTAAAGAACGTCGGGTACTTTTTGGGGAACTTGACCCATGAAGCGTCATCAGATTAAAAAGAGGGGGGCGAAATACTCAAGGGAGAACTTCATGAGGACGTGATCTTTCTCTGCCACTTAAAAGCAAAGATCCATTCAACGACCACTTGAAACAATATCTTGTGGAACCCTTACCCCAGGTCGTTCCTCTGAGATCTTAAAAGGTGGCGGCCACGGAGGGGGTCGGGGGGGGAACGCTCCCGGGAACGGGTGCTCGCCTTTTTTAGGGTGAGAAGACACTTCTCGGGGACCTCCTGGGGAAAAACGTGGCCATCGACAGGCTCCAGAGGCCTGGCGGCGACTATAGAAAGTTGGTAGGGACACAGTGCCTCAGTTGGACCGTTCTCAGCATTCGAGGGGTGGGGGGAGCTAGTTAAAAAGAAGGGCGGTCTCAATAAGGTTGAAATTCCAAATCTCTTCACGAGGGCCAAACCAACACGAAAGGCCTCCCGGAAGGGGAATCAGAGAATTGGGAGACGAAAATCACATTTACCGGCTTCTCGTTGTACCGTTGGCGGGAAGGCCATTTGTCTGCGACTTTCAGAGGGGGGCGGAGAGGGGGGGGTGGAGGGTTAGGGGTCAGGGGAGGGGGGGGATCGTCGGGGATACGGTGGGGGCGGAGAGGAGGTGGGGGTGGGAGGAGGGGAGGAGGGGGGTTGGGGTGGCTGAGCGGGTAGAAAGGCATAGGAGTCCTATGCGGAATTCGGAGGGCTGCAGTCTGCTCTCGAAGGAGCGGCGGGTGGAAAAATCTAAAGTTTGGGAAGTTAGACAAAGCTCTACTCCAGAGAACGAACAGGAGGAGGGAGGATGCCTACCAGCCGAGCGTGGGGTGATTCGTAAAAAAAACCGATCACCAATAGATATAAAGCCTAGAGATAGCAGGCGAGGCCCAAAAAATGAGATATCAGTAAAGATAGGACCATCTGAGTCCTATACAGGCATCCGGGAAGATGAACAAGACGTTGATCGAATTCAAACCTCAAAAGTTGAGAAATGACCTCCAAGACAAGGGCCAAATCAAACGTCCACAAGGAATAGCAATCATCGGCTTCATAAAAACTAGACCATCTCAATAGGCGGCTCATCAAAATACGTCTGCCAAGAACTCAACCGAGCCAAAGCAGGGCCGCACTAAAGCTCCGAAAAAATTGAGAGCCTCCTCACTGCGCCGAATCGCGCGCTCGGTGAAATCTAAAACAACCACCTGGGGAGCAGGCGGAGGGAGAGGCAAGGGGGACGATATGAGTCATGTCTTGGTGCCACTCCCAACATAAAATCGGGCTCGAATCGTTCTGGCACAGGAGAGCAGTCGGGGGGGCGACGACGGACTAGGAGAGAGTCAGAGTTGAGAAAAAGGGGGCTGAGAAAACGGCAGAGGCGAGAGGGCGGTGCAAAGTGAGGCAAGGGCATGAAAACTGCAAACGAAATTGAAAAAACGGGCTTTAGGACGGGGGACGAGGGACTTAAGGTCTCACGACAAGCGGTTCTGCGATAGAGGTCTTCGGCTCGCAGGCGGCACAGCCATTCTTCAAAAGACGTGTCAAACGCGAACGAAATCGTCCGGGCAGTCACAATCTGAGCTACAGATTTTGCTTGTAGTACTTGAGAAGTCCAGACAGATACGCTATCGGGGGACCGTCTCGTTGGGAAGCAGAAAATGACTACAACCCGAACCTAGAATGCAGAGACAAAATCGCAGTCCAGGCCCCGACTGGAAGGATTACGTTCGGGAACTCTCGGAAGAGATTTCTCCTCTGTGCCGCAGTTAAGGGGGGTTGGGTAGTAGGAAGAATGAGGTAATCTATGAAACCAAACGGCTTGGTGAATGGGGAAGAGAGTGTCCGGTGCAGGAATGCATGGGAAACCTCGCTCTGTAAGTAGGAAAAAAACTTACAAGGAATGCGTGAAAGAAAGGGTGTACTCTGGCGATGGCGTAAAAGTGGCTCTGAACTCAAAAAATTGCCCCACCATACAACATGCGCGGCAGTCCGACACAGGGGAGGCGCTTGCGGAGAATCGACTCACTCATCAAAAAGAACGTAGTGGGAGCACGCGAAGGAATCGAGATTGCTAACTGCGGGGGGGTCTCATTAGTTGGGGGTAGGGGGGATTTTCGACTGTGTGGGCAATGGGGGTGCGTTAGGGCGAGAATGTACCTTACTGGGATGAAGGGGACGGAAAGGGGGGGGAGTGTGGGGGGGGGATGGTGAGAGGGCATGGGAGCGGGAAGTGAGAGAAGGAGGGGGTGGATTCTAGGGATTGCGTTTGTCGCGAAAACCTTCTGAACCTGCAAGGGGAGCGCGACAGATGCGTACGATGGGTCAGAGAGGGCTCGTCAGCTCGTCCTGTAAAATTCTTATGAAGGAGACCATTGCTGGGAGAAGAGGTTGTCGCGCAAGAATCTTGAGAGATATGGAGTAAACTTCAGGAGAAACAGGTGTCATCTAGAGACTTAATGATCTTTAATAAGAAGGGTCGTCGGGCAAAAACCCGCTCAAAATCATAGAAGTTCTGTGAAGCTATTGGGGGTGGAGGAGGGAACTAAGTTTCCTCAAAAATTAGACCACGGGGGGAGCTGGGAGGAATGGGAAGGGAGAACAAATCCGAGAAGGGGGACCGGCCGGGAAAGGAATGGGCAACAATGAAAAGAACGGAAAAGACACAGTAAGTCGCTGAAAATATGGAATCTTCAGAACGCAGACTAAGGAACTTTAAGAGAGTATCGCGACTCTGGCTAGAGGGAAGAAATCATGGAAACAAAGACGCAAGAAGTCCTTGGGAAAAGGAAAGGAAAAAACTAAGGGAAAAACTGGGGGCTACAAGGGAATTCCTATATGAAGGATTGAGCTCAAGAATAGGGGGGACTCGAAAATTAGAAAAGCTGGAAAAAAGAAAACCCACTTAGAATAAGAATCATAGCAAGAGACTGAGATGAAAAGGAGGAATCTGGGGGGGGAAGACAGGAGAGTTCTTCCTAAAGACATCTTCCTCGGGTCCCGTTCTGCACAAAACGGTCCGAAATGGGATGGACTTAAAAAGCTCGTCTCCGGAAAATAGCGAAATAAATGAATCGATGAGCGAGTGACGGTCCTCCAAGGAAAGCAAAAATAGTAGAAGAGAGATCAATAAAAAGGTCATCGAAGCGTGAAGTCCGGTAGAGACCGCGACAGTGCCTTAGAGAAAAACCGGTCATTTTTGCGACCGGGAAAGGGAGTCCAAAAATGGGGTGTGGAGAGTGGTTCCGTGACCTTCGCGAAGTCGAAACCATCACAACGAAGGGCAGAAAGGAAAAGTCTTAAAAAAGAAAACCTGTCATAAGAGAAAAAAATAGGATAAGGCTACTAAAAACAGAGACGCTGAAACTAAACGCAAAAAGAAAGACAAATAGTCTGAGGAGGAACAATTCAGAGTATGAAGAGTGGAGTACCAAGAAAGATGACCTGCTCCGTGAAGGAGGGTATACGAAAAGTTAAAAACGCAAAAAAGGAAGACCAAAGGGAGGAAGCGAAAATCGCCATAAGTGTGACGTTCTACGAAAAGACATAAGTCTTGGGGGGGGGGAGTTGAAGCGAAAGAGAAGAGATCTCGTAAAAAAAGAGAAAAAACCTGGGGAAAAAAAACCGTGGAGACTCTCGTAGTGCACTCTCCCGCATGCTGCGGAAATCCTCAGAAACTTCGGGGGATTCAATTTTAAGTGAAGCGGATAAGGGGCCTCAACCAAAAGGGGGTTTATTGTAAAAAACGGGTGGGAAGTTAAACTTAATTGACAAAAAGAAACCCCAAGGGGAAACACCGAGGGTGCTCACTTAATAGCAAGAGAAACAAAAGAGGGAGAAAGAGATTATCAAAAGAGTGTTCGAAGAGGTTTGGGGGAAACGAAATCAGCAAACCAAAAATGGAGCATCCAAAGGGGGGAAAGGGGTCAGGATAGAGAATCAGAAGTCACTTAAAAAAACCTCACGGAGTATCAAGTACGAAAGCTTCGTGTCGAAAGCGAAAGAGAGGAGCGGCGGAAGGTTAAGGACGCAGAAATTGGGAGGAAGCCTGGGGGAAAGCAGCCGAAGAAAAAACAGGAGGAAAATCAAACTAAGAGACAGGCAACGCGAAGGGGAGGTGGAGCTGAAAAGGGCCTCGAGGGCCCTGAAAAAATCCGGTCAGGGACTCAGCAACCCACGGGTCAAACACGCGGGCAGATCAAAAAAAAACAAAAAATTAGGAAGAAAAGGCGCCTTTAAAAAAGACTGAAGACCAGAAAGCCCCTTTAAAAAAAACCGGAACCAAGATTTGGAGGGGGGTTCAAAAAAGATCGTTTTGGAAATGAGGTCGTCGCGGCTGGGAAAAAAAAAAAAAGAACCCGTATAGGGCATGGATGCAAGAAAGGGAGCGCGAATAAAAGGGGAGAGGATCAAAAGGAGTATCTGGATATCCAAGGGACGCACTGGAGGGAGCCGGCGAACGAGATAAAATCGTAAAGAATACCGGAGTACGAGAAAGAGTTCTCGTGCTCGAAGGCGCGAAAAAAGAACGATTTAAAAAAAGAAGGGGTTGAGTCGATCCAAGGAAAAGGCGGTTTTAAGGAAAAAGATCCTAGAAGGAACTGAAGATCCGGAAAGCGCCTTAAAAAGACCTATTGACCAAGATCAAAAAGACAAAAAGAAAGTGAAAAGGAGAAAAAAAGGAAAACAGACTGGGATTAAGGATTCAAGGAAAAATCTACTGGTAAAAGCCTTAGTACGATGGGTCCAGAGAAAAAGTTTGACCTTCACAAAAAGAATCCTAAGTAATCGAAAAAATGAGGGAAGAGTGACAGAAGACGAAGAGCCCACACGCCTTATGGGTGCGATGTACCGAAAAATAAAGAGGGGTCTAGAAAAGAATGAAAAGAGGTCCTCTAGTCCGAGGGACGGATAAAGGGGCAGCTCAGTATTTACGAGTAAAAAAGCTCAAGATGTATTTCCGGGTCGCATCGAAACGTCACCACAAGATTGGAGTTGAAAGAAAAAAGTAAAACTATTGGGTAAACCCCTAAAGTGTTGTTACACGGAGATACGGAATTGAGGAATTCCTTCTAGGAAAGCGGCGAAATGGTCAATGGAGAGAAGTAAACTCCTGGGAAGTAGATTCATCCGTCCTGTCATCGGGAAAGCGGATGCGCTGCGAAGGATATACATAGAACAATCGAAAAAGAGGGGGTGTCCAGCTAAGGAAAGGTCATCCTGAAAGCAAGAGTCTCAACCAGAAAATCAGGGAAAAAAAAAAGGAAGGAGACATTTGTCTTGACCCAAAAGGACTTTCTAGAAACGATTTAATCTAGGGAGAAACAAGGGGTTTCATTGAATCGGAGGATTATTTGAAATGTTAAAAGGAAAAGCCGGTGGGGGAGGCGCTAATTTGTAAAAGGAGAAAGTGGACGCCGTCGGGAAAGGGAGGATAAAGAGCGGAAGAAATAGCAGATGCAAAAGGAAGGAAAGGGGGACTCGAGAGAGGACGCCTAAAATCCGCCTTCGACGACCTGAAGTCGGAGGTACGGGTGAGGGGAGGGGAAAAGGGCGGATATTCGGGAGGCTTGTCTCAGCGGAGATCAAAGCAAAAGGACGTTAAGGAATCCTCAAACCGGAGACTCAAACCAGAGAAAATAGCCCTAATAAAACAGCGAAGATTTCGAATAGAAACATGAGACTCCACTGGAGGGTCTAAGGCGGGTCGCACAGCCCAAGCGGTCAGAAGTCTAAGATCTGGGATAGCACCGGGATCGTAGCGGGGAAGGACGAAATGAAAACTCATAAACAAGGGGGAAGGCCTTCGAACACAGGTCCACAACTGCATTCCTTGTAGACAAACTCCTTCAAAGGATCCTCTTGAGGAAATCCAAAAGAAAAAAGGAGCCCGACGCTAACCGTAGAGGAAGCGCCGGATTAAAGGAAAAATAACAAGGATCTTCAACAACAAGGAGAGAATCAGAGAGAAGAGAGAACAACAAAAAAAAGTAAAGAAAGGGCTCATCTTCCTAGAGAATTCCTTCAGGATTGGGAGAAAAGCTATGATCTTCTACTCACCTAGGGTTCGAAGAGGGAGGGACAGTGGGTTCAGAGTATGTTGAAAAAAAAGAAAAAGGAAGCTTGAGGGGGAGCGTTTAAAAAGACCTTAACTCCGAGGGCAGGTGGAATTCCAAGAAAATGACATAAACATAGAAATTAGCTCAGGAATTTCGGATGATCTTATCAAGAATTCGAGGAGACTTCTTTGAATGAGAGTGGGATTCTCGGAGGAGAAAAGTCGGGAGAAGACGAGACTATATAAAGTTGAGCAGGATGGGTGAAGGTGGCCTAAACGAGCGTGTACAGTTCCCGCTCAGATCCGAAGTGAGTTGAAACGTCGCTCCGACCGCAAAATCCAGGAAGAAAAAAGAATTAAAAGAAAGCACTGTCCGCGGGTGCCCCAGAAAGGTACATAAAAGGGTGAGGTGACCAGGCAGAAAAGAGGTCCATTTGCTTTTCGGGCGCTCAGGAGCGAGGAAAAAAACGCAAAGAAAAGGAATCTGAAGAAAAGAAATCTACGGAGAGCTCAAAAACTACTGCAGATAACCGAGCAATCTTCCTGAGTCAAACGGCTTCGAAGCTCAAGGAGGAATATCCCATTGTGAAAACTCAGGCAAAGGAAATCAGGGGCATGGATCTTATACGGCGCCGAATGCGGGGCGAAAGGAAAAAACAAAAAAAATTAGTTCTAGTCGAGAAGGGTTCGACAGGGTTCACAAAGATCGCAAGATCGATGGCGTGTGGAGAAGGTCTCGAGATTAAAAAGTAACTAGGGAACAGACGGGCCGCAAGTAGCGAACTAAACACGGAAAGAAACAATACTCGGAGGTTATCGGAATAAACCAGGATTAGAATAGTCGGAATCAAGAAAAAAACTTAGGGAAGCCATGGATCCCTGGGAACTTGCCGAGATCGGAGAGGGGATAAAGTGGTCGGAGAGGGAACGAGGCATAGAACAGTCAGCCAAGAAGTGTCATAAAGGGAAGGACAGTATCTCTCCCTGTCAAGGTATAGAGTCAGCCTAAGGACCGCAGAACAAATCGAAAAGGACCCGACGTTCGGGTTTAAGTTCCGGAGGACTAGACCTTCTAAACAGTGCTTTAAAGGAGCGTTTAAAAGCTAGTTGCCAGCAGAGTCCATCCGATCGACCGGCAAACAGAGATCAGCATAGCACTTTGGGATCGCACCCGATGAAGGTCGGGCCTTGTGCTAGACACTCTACAAGGAAGGGGGTGCGGGTCTGACACAAACTGGCGTGAACCAGAGGGGCTTGGAACCCTCACCTGCATAAGAGATTACGTAGCGTTTAGTCGTGTTGGATAACTCGGAGGCCGATCCTCTAGGCGAAAAAGGAGGGGCTTTATCGTGAGCAGCAGAAAACTCGCGGGTATTTAGGTAAGTTCCTAAAGGAAAAATAGAGACCTTCGAAAAAGTTCACCCCTCCCGTCAAAAATTACGTTGAAGTTCAGGGGAGCTACAAACTTTGAGCGCATGCGGCTAGGAAGTCAGGAAGATTCCGAATGACTTGCTATAGATGATGCAAAAGCCTTCTGGGGGGCTCGTACCATGTTAAGGGATAAAGGTCCGAGTAGGTTAAAAAGACCTTTTCAATATGCCAATTGGATCACCATTCCACGGAATCGCACGGTGCCTGGGAAAAAACCTATCCATTGCATCCGTACCAGGCTATCAGCGAATCACATTTCAGGGAAAAGAAGGACTCGTCTCGACTCAGGAATACCGGACACAAAGATCAGTCTATCTACAGATCTATGGTTCGGTTCGCTCTTCTCAATACAAGATACGGGAGAAGGTTCTAAGTCAGTTAGAGGGACTGGCAGGCATGCATTTTTATCAATTGGCGAAGAACCTAACCAACAGCTCAGAGGAAAGGAAAAAAAACACTGAAGGGCTTGAAAAAACATTAAAACAGCTCGTTGATGCTTTAGAAGGAATCAGAGGAATAAAGTCGCACTGCGGTGAACTTGGGGAACTACGAGAGTTCTCGGCAAGGGGAAAAAATCCACTCAGAGACGTACCCTAAAGAAGGGAAGAACGGATTAGACTATCATTATTTACCATCCGTTAGGCTAAATAAGCGCAAATCACGAAAGGGAAACAGCTGCGGTGAGTGCAAGTACGAAGGAGAACTCGTTCCCAGCCATTTAAAAGTCGGATAAGGGGTCTGGAGGGTGAAAACCAAAAAAACTCCCAAACAAGGGTAGAGATCAGGGGTTAAAACCGAAAGAAAAAAAACAACAAGAAAGGGAGGAGATAATCGAAAGATCTAGGACCATTGGGAGGGGGTGTGAAGGCCGAGAAACCAAAAGCGAGTAAGAAATACCATGGCGGGCAGCTCTAGAGAAGTCACCTCATAGCGAAACTAGGAGCATGGAGAGATCATGGAATCGAGCGCGGGCAGATAACAGCAAAGCTCTCGAATTTTGGAGATGAAAGACGGATGATCGAGGCTGCCGTGGCCTCGTTTCACACGAGCGCCAAAAAAGGTCAGGATGAAAAAAACTTCTAGGGGGGGACACAGCCTGAAAAGCGAAAACGTGTAAATGAAAGTGCCAGAAAAAAGGGGAGGTCCGTCTACTTTTGTCGGAGCCCCAGGTAAGAGGTTAGTAGTGAAAGAAAGTTGTGTATAAGCGGAGGGTCGAAATCATAAAAAAGAGGAAGGTCCTGGGACAAAGGAAAGAACTCGGAATCATTCGAAAAACGACCATGAGGAGAGAAAGGCGTCCACGCCGTAAGGGGGATAGGGTGGTTCGGAGAGAGCTGCGGAGAGGCTGAGAGGGGGCTCAGCAAAAAGGAGAGGTAACAGAAACGTTCCGTCGCAATTCCGGAACGGAATGTCCTAAAAGCGGGGGGCAAGGCTCGAAAAAAGTCGGTGATCGGGGAAAGAAAACGTCACCAACACTCGGAACTTGCGAGGCGGATGCAGGGAAAACTCGCAAGGCTTTGGTTCAGAAAAGGTCTTCCGGGAGAGCTGAAAAGGGGGGGGGGATAGAAAAGACGAAAAAAGGGCAACACTTCCGCATCAAAAAGTAAAGGGTGAACAGCCACCAGAAGAAAATCAAGTTACTAAGGAAAAATCCCTTCAAAAACGCCGCAGGGGATTAAAAAAAGCCGGTACAGTCAGGGAGGGACTAGACCTCTCCAAAAAAATGTATCGACCCGTCAGGAAAAGAAGGGTCAGAAGAACAACAAATCTCAGAGAAAAAGATATCGAAATAGTGCAAGACAGGACCAGATCCTGGGGTGAAAGCCGGGGCGAAAAAAAACCTAAAACCATCAATGCGTCGGGGGTCGAGGCCCAAAAAAAAAGATGACGGGCTCGACGGCACCTTCAAAAACTCTAAGGGCCGCAACATCTCCTCATAGTCTCGATCCACGTGAAAGATGTACCAAGGATCCGCGAAGAGAGGAAGTCCCGGAGTTTAATGAGGCATTTCCAAAAAAAAAAGTGGAAATATCGAGAAAAAACCGCAGAGCACGTACCCCCGAAGGGAGAAGGCTAGAGGGAAACAGCCCCAGCACCGTAAGGAGTCAGCGGGAGACTCCAAGCCTCTCGGGGGGGGTAACCGCGCAACAAAGAGGGGTAGGGGGGACCGGCGACAGGAAAGAGTAGAACGTTTTCGCGTGAAAAAAAAACCCTCATGGAGTCAGAAAACCGAAACCGAGGCTCGCCGGGGACGCAACTAAAAAGGGCCTAAAACACAACCAGACGCAGAACATTACGCAAGGAAGGATCTCACATGGTCGGCCAAACTATGCATAAGGAGACCAGAATATGAAGAGGATATCTTTCAGAGGGCCCTATGTAATTGTTGGGAATAAGGGGGTCCTAGAGCAAAATCCATAAGGAATAGAACCGTAGAGAGAGGAAGTCGAGGAGGGGGCTCTGTCTCTAAACCACTGAGAGCGGACTTCTCTAAGGCCGTCCCTAAACAGCGGCATCAAGAAGAAAGAGGAGGAAGACATGGAAGAAGTTGCGAACTCTAAAAGCAGTGAAGAGGGGGGGGCTCGTCGATTATCAATAGGGGAACGCGAAAGTCTCTAGAGAAATCCTTCTAGACCGAGCAAGCCGCAGCCAAAGGAAAAGCCGCCGGATGATGAGCACACCTCTTCGTAAGAGGAAGCTCGCAATCTAGAGATTGGTCAAGGGAAGCGTGCCAGTCTCTAAGCCTCAATTCACTAAAGGAAATCCAAAAAATAGGAAAAAAAGCTTCCTAATTAATCTCAGCAATCCGACAGCCGATCTCGGGGGTCGCTCTAACCAGACCTAAAAAAAGTTTAATCGCCAGAAAGACCCAACCGTTTCCAAAGGGGGGAAGGCCCCACATCTCTCAAAGACGTTGGGAACACAAAAAGGAAAACTCAGATCTGAAATTAGCATCGAGTCCAACAGAAAGGAGCCACGACCCTCAAAATCTCTCTACCAAGCTCGAGAAATCTGTGCAAACGACTGACGTTCGGAAAGACTACAGCACCATCGATCGAGACTCATCGAAAAAAGCTTATTAGATAGAAGGACTAAGAGTATTGAGTGATGGGAGGTTCTCGTTTTAATCCCCAAAACGTAGATCGGGGCAGCTGCGATCAGTCGAACAGTGGGCAGGGCCTGACGAAGTAGCGGGATAAATCAAAGAAGAGCTTCACGACTCCTGGAGAGGGCTGTCTAGGCCCTGGGGAAGGGGAAACAGGTCCGCATGGGAAAAGTGTGGAAAAAAAATACGAGGAGGTCTACTTCCCTCGAGAGTCAATAGACGACGCTGAAGGAGGGGAGAAAAAAAGCGCTGAAAAAAAAAAATCTAGACCTGCAGGCTCTCGGTATCATTACTGAAAAAGGAATTCTATGAATCGCGTTTTGGTCTTCGAATTTAAAAGACAATAAACGCGGACTTCGCTTGAAAAGGAAAGTTCCTCCGGGTCCGCGTGATCATCAGAATCAGCGACAAAAGGTTACCCGAATTTCTGATAGAAAGGATTTCGCACTTTAGTAGAAGAGAAATCGCGAGGGGAGGGATCCGAAAGAGAGAACGAAAAAAATTAAGACTTGGAAATTATGCGCCGATAGAAGGGGATCTGAATTATTCGGATACCGGCGGGAGAAATCGAACAAGCGCGGATCATACAAGAAATGGGGGGCTCGCCGAGGCCTTCAAGGCCGGCTACAGCCGAAGGAAATGCAGTGGAACCCGCAAAAAATGAGGGAAAGGCTTCGTCGCTTGGTCGGAAGGAGCGCCTAACCATACTTCTACTTGAAGTTCGTCCAGGGGGAAAAATCGAAAAAATAGGGGACAAGATCGGCCGGGCGACGAACCCGAGAGGACATCGCACGGACCAAGAACCCTATGGTAGGACTCGGAAATTCTTATCGAAAAACGAAACACTATCCATGCGAGGGGGAGGGCTCCAAAAATTCATCGCGAGGAAATTGGGAGGAGGCCTCGACGAAGAGACGAAAGCTAAGAGAGGACTTGGAAACCTCTCGAGCTGGGAAAGAAGGCGACTAGAACCCGGGGAAATTAAGGGAATCTATGGATGACAATCAACGAGCTCGAATACGTTTTCCTCGACTATAGAACTTAGAAAATCGCGGGGAGGGAACGACAGAAAGCGGCTCTCAGGGAAAATCGATGACGTTAAATCTCACGCGCTGAGAGGTCATGAAAACGCAACGGCAAAAGCCGAAGGATCAAGCCAACAAACATCGGCTTGCAAACTAAGATCAGGTCTCATGAGATGACGGCGGGAAAGGTGCGGGCTTCGCAAAGGACCCCGAAACTCTAAAGGATTGTTGAAGAGAAGGGGAAGAACTCGCAAAAGGCTAATCAATGAGAGGGTTGATTAGCTCGGAGAGAGTCGAGCCTAGGGAGATTCCTGTTCAAAAGGGTTAGACCAAGGGAATGGAAAAAAGTTTTAAGCTGACTGCTTGCGATAACCCGGAGTGATCAAAAGCTCTCAACGAGGGAAAAAACCAAGAGGGAGGAGCGATATGAGCACAGGAACCTTGAACTCAGGGAGCGCGGTTCCTACAAAAGGACCGATCTGCGAACATTGGAGACCTTGGAAAGCCGAAATCTAAAGAATTCCCACGGAAAAGGGCCATAAAAAAAAAAATCCCAGAAGGAAGATCTACATAAAAATCTATGGAGAAAGCCAGGAAAATTTGCTCAATGGAAGGGAAAAACCACTCTACATTACGCAAGGACTATAAAAAAAAGAATCGACCCTTTGAACAAAAAAAAAAAAAAAAACTAGTCTGGAGAAGGATCACAGGCCTGCATCTCGCAGGGGAAGAAGGCGAGGGAAAGCGCCTGAAAGGGCTTCCAGATTCAGAAATCCGAAAATGGAGGAAACCCAGCGGAAAACTTCTCGGCGAAGACGAAGGGGAAAAGATTTATGTAGCCTCCTCGCCTACGGTGAAAGAGCTGGGGGGTCCTCAAAAAATCGAAGAAGGCGAAAAAAATTCCACGTCGTAATCAAAAATAGAACCGATCAAATACGCACGAATGAAAAACACAACCTTTCGCAGGAAACCTGAGAAAGTGCTATGATATTGTCAGAGGGTACAACCCTTAGCTCACCGGGGAAGGGACTGGCTGAACCCCCCAAAAAAAGAAGGGTAGAAAAAGTTCTGAAAATCTCACAAAAAAAGTAAGGGAAAAACACTCAGGAGAACAATCCCCCTGTGTGGGGACTGGGGTTTGGTCCTTAAAGAAAAAACCCACAAAGCCGCCCGGGGACCTACGTCGAGCGCTCTGATTGAAGGGAAAGATATGGACATTAAAAAAAACCCCGAAGAAAAAAGGGCGAAGAGAGCTTTAGAGAACAAACGGAAGGGGAGTACAGCACTCCTCGCAAAGCGGCGCTTGAACGTGACAGGGGAAGAAAAGATGGTCCGGAACCTTGGGTCAAAAAAAAAAAGGCCCACTCCCAAAACGGGTAGCGAGACCGGAAATCTAGCGAGTCAGGAAAAAATAAAAAGTCAGCAGGGTCGGTAAGGGACTGCGAGACGGCCCGAGGCTTGGATGATCGGAACCCGAAATTTTGAATGGGGGGAAAAAAAACTTGTTTCTTAAAAAGGTGCCCGGCAGGGGAAGGGGGTCGGCGAAATTCACTAAAAAGGGCTGGATCAGCTCCTCATAACGAGAAAAAACTAGGGAAAACTGCTGAGAAGGACATCGGGGCCGTCGGTTGTTAGTAGCGATCGCAGAACGCGTCGTCGGCGAAAACTCAGAGGGGAAAGACATGGGGAGAAAAGAGCGAAAAAAAAAGTTTCCGTAAAAAGACGTGAACAGGGCAGTCGCAATCTGGTCAAATCGGTCCAAGTTCGGGAAAATTTGGAGGGTCTCAGGAGATCACCGATTCACGTCCGGGACACTCGAAACCGCCGGTCGATGCTCGGGACAAAACTTGGGGGGAACATTTGTAAAACTTGGGGGAAGGGGGAGCTCATGAGGCTCGAGTGTGACGAACGAAGGGCACCCATGGAACTCCATGAAAGGGGGGGATGTGGACAGCCGGACCCTCAGAAAAAGCGAGGGGAAAACGAAGAGAAATCCTACGAGAATGGGACTCAAAAACATCCGCGAAAAGACTGATTAGCGATCTTCGCGTGAAAAAAAAAAAATCAAATAGGAAAATCCAGGTTGCCAAAAAAAAAAAAAAGTCCCGCCAGGGGGGGGGGGGATCCCTAGACGCTCAGATCAATGCAAAGGAAGCCCAAGGAATACGAAGAAGGGACAAAAAAGTTACATAGGAGGGGACTCCTGGGGGAAACTGCGTGAAAATCGATTATAACTATAAAAAAAACTAAGAGCGCCAAAAATAACGTCTAAAGGAAAGTGGGGGTGACGAGGGACTGAGTGAGCAACATCGTAAAAAGGAGCCGAGATAAGGGAAGTTCCCGTCATAAAGGATAGGGGTGCCATGCAAGTGAAAACCACCGTCCGAAAGAGTCAAAGAAATAAAAAAACCGAAATCAAGGGTATTTGAGAAAGGCTTCTCGTCTTGGGATGACAGCCCCAGAAAAGAAAGGGAGGGAACAATGGCGAATGACCATTCCGCTTCGAGGCAAAAGCTTGGGTTAGTTTCTGTAACGCCTTGTAAGTAAAAGACGGTAGTTACTACAAGCCGAAGACTCGGCCCCCCTTCAGGGAAAAGACCAAAGAACTTGGCTGGAGGGCCTTGAGAAACCCGAAAACTCCCCAAAAAAAAGCCTTCCTTACGTAAAACGGAAACTCGAAACACGAAAGGAAGAAAAAACCTTCGAAAATGGGAAGGGTCCCCCAGAGGAACGGGTCAAAAAAGACCGGCGAACGTAAAGGGGGCGGCGCGGAGTGGAAAACAAGCAAGGATGTGAAACGAGAAGGGGGACCAAGCGCAAATGTTCGGGGAAAAAAAAAGGGGGGAGACGGCTATGAGGATAGATTTTCAAAAAAAAAGAAGGAGAAGGAGATCTCTAAAGGGGAAAAAAAGAAGAGCAATCGGAAGACGTGGTTCTCATCCTTGAATATTCAGATCCGGAAGACATAGAAGCCTCGGGGGAAAAAAACTTCGCGAAGGACAAAAAAAAATCTCACTACGTGAAAAGACCAATTAAGGAGACTATGGGGAATCAGGAATCCTCTCTCTTTCAGGGTGAAGTCTCTGAAAAATTCATAAACCACCTTAGGGTCTGAAGACTTCAAGAACACTCGCAAGGAACAATAAGTTAAGGAAGAGTTAGGAAGACCGTCGAAAGACGCCAAAAAAATCATCTTTGGAGGAACAGGTAAAATTTAAGTTCAAATCTAAAGCCATGGTTCGAAGGCTTGGAAAACTCAATAAGCCCAGTGAACAGCCCGGAAGACTCTCGCGGAAGGGATCATCAACTAGAAAGGATATCCTCCTTACAAGGAAAACTTCAAACTAAAAGACTATAATTCAAAACCGCGAAAAACGAGCTTCAGAAACGTGAAGCTTCAATAAATCAGGGTGCCAACTATCAGAGAAATAAAATCAAACTAAAAAAATTTCCCTAAAAGGCACCTAAAAAACGACCGCGCAGCGCAGCGCCAGAAAGACTAAGCAAAAATACACTCAATTGCAAAAAACGACTCG
>Ga0179593_1467205_pt1 | contig 21981 bp, 23 predicted proteins | sample CZODoug2_1_08_16_FD_185931 | JGI IMG/M metagenome (GOLD analysis project Ga0179593, IMG submission 185931) | Vadose zone soil fungal communities from Angelo Coast Range Reserve, California, USA - CZODoug2_1_08_16fungal (PacBio error correction) | ecosystem: Environmental > Terrestrial > Soil >...
GGCCACATAGTCAAGAGCACAAGCCGGGAGGAAAAGGGGAAGACGGGCAAAAGAACGCCGCCTCTGATAAACCAAATGCTCAAACGGAAACAGTACAGCCGCTCATGAATCGAGGAGGGGAGGGCAGAATATCCCTCGGAAGACTTCTACGCGGAGCCCAGAAGAGGAGGGGAACGAACTGGGAGGCGGCAAGAACACGGGCGGTTGAGTGAACGGGAAAGCGCGACAAGGAAGGGAAAGTCAATCTCACAGGCAGAGCGGACAGAAAGGGCAAACTAAGCAACGAAGCGCGGGAAGCACAAAACTGCTGGGGTTAGAACCGAGAGGAAAAAATAAAGACTGCGAGAAACCAGGTCTGGGACCAGTGATTGAGAAAAGGAAAAGAAGAAGAAAACTTCTTCTAAAAAAAACTGGTTAAAGAGGGGGACTGTGTTCGGACAGCAAAAAAGGATCTCTATTCCGAAGTCCAGTTTGCTGCGTCGACAAAAGAGTGTCATCTGCAAAACGACGGCAGGTCAACCTAGCAAAGGCCGCTTGGAGACTGCAAAATGAAGAAAAAAAGGCGCCACCTTATCTGGCTAAAGAATTATGAAAAGTGTGCTCAGTTGCAAGAAGAAGCGAGGAAACAAAAGGGCCTATAGTCCCTATACGATTGCATGAGGGAGGCGGAATTCGGGTCGAAAAAAAATACCAACGCGGGGGAAGTAGCTGACTGGATTTTCTCTTCGGTACGAAAAGTAAAGAAAGGGAACAGGCCTGCAAAAAACGACTGAAAAGAAAAAAGCCAAAAGAATGACATCTTGAAAACTCCGCTCTGAGAAAGTCCGAGCCCTGCCCCAAACTCTCTTTGGGAGGGTTGGGGGGCAGCATTTGCTACGAAAAATAACGGTGGGGGGAAAGGCGGAAACTCGAAAATCACCAGACGACTAAAACGTCCGTTTTTCAAAGGGAAGGACGATGGAACAATTGAATGTGACGAAAACAAGGGGGACTCCCAAGCTGTACATGGTTGGAGGAAAAGAAGCAAGAACGAAACCGTAAAAGAACACGCCCGCGTAGAAGAGGGGGGAAAATACGCAAACGACATCCACCAGAGAACGCAGCACTCTATCGAAATCAGGAAACTAGGTTCGAAAGAAGGGGAAACTCAGGGCAGAAGGTCCCGCTGACAGGAAAGCCACTGGGACCGGGATGCAGCAAAGGGAGAGAAAAACTCCGTCACGTCCATTGGGGGGCCGTCAAAATAGGCGCAAGGGGAGCAGGAAAAAAAAACACGCCTTCAAAAATGCGCCGACTAGAAGTATCGCTTGAGAAAGAGGAAACAATCCACAAGCTAGCCAAAAAAAGGAAAACGAAAAGCCGCTGGGACCGAATCGTAAAAAAGGCACTCGCCTGGAGAAGCGGGACGAAGAGGGTCTTCGACAGGGTAAGCAGGATGAAAAGAGTGTGAACCCAAGAAGCGAGAAAAGGAGAAGGGAAAATACGTCCAGACGATGACCGTCTCTGTAGAACCGGACTTACCCTAAACGCTGCAGGACTAAAGCAGAACAATGCCGGAAAATAGCAAAAATGGAGAGGAAAGACTGTGGACGCATCGGCTGGTCGGACGCTTTCCCAGAAAAGGGGAAGAGACGAAACTCAGATTGGGTCGAATTCACAACAAGGAAAATAAAAAAATTTGGGAAGAGAAACCAAGAGAAAAAATTACACAAAACAATCAAACTGGACGCGGAAAAACCGATAGGACCGAAGAGTAAACGTGGCGACTCCTCGGTATGGCACCCAGACAGCGCACAGATAACGGAACCGTCTGATGGGTCGGAAGAAATGCCATCAAAGACGTAACCCAAAGGACGGTCCAGAAGTCGCGAGATACCGCAAAAATAAATCGAAAGACGAAAGGCAGGAGAAAGACGAAAGGCTTGAGAGACTAGCCGCAACAGGAGATGAAAGAAAGGGGGGAAGGAAGAGAAAATCAGACCGAAAATCCAATATCGCGATAGTAAAACCGACGGACAAGCTGAAACAAACTGGAACGGACACTGAACTAAGGCCACCGTTCAAAAAAAACCAACGGAGGGGATGGAAGGGAGAGAAAGAAGTAGTGTGCGGCAGGCGGGGAAGGGAGTGGGCAACGCCGCAAGAGGGGGGAGAGGAATGGAAATGGGTAAAACGTAAAAATACGAGAGTTTCGCTTCCATAAAAATCTAGGTTCCTCTCAGCAAAAAAGCAGACGCGGAGTCCCTCTTCGAATTGATCTGTAATATTCGAAGCGGACGGGGGAACGTAAGGTTCTGGAGGGAACAGAAGCATGGTGAGGGAGCCACAAGATAATCTATACGGTGCGTATCCGTGGGAAAAAAAAAAAAAAGGCGCGAAGGAAATCGAACCGTGAAAAACTGGAGAAAGAGGAGACTGAGTCGACTTCCTCTACTGGCTGAAAAGGGGAACGGTCCGGGGTGCGACACAGGGAAACGTTCGCTAAACTACCAGGGCCAATCGAGTTAACAAAAAAAATTAATCATCCGAAGTAGGGGGAAGAGGACATGGAGAAATCTTCGTAACATCTGCATAAAAGGGGGGCGTGGAAGCGATAGAGGGTTAATGGGCCAACTTCGAGACAAATGCAGATTCATCGTGGTCAAGCAGACGCCGGGGAAGAAGGGGGCAAAGGAGATTGACCGAGCGTTCTAAGCTTGTGGGGGAAAAAAGTCTAAAAACGAAAGACAAAAAACGCCCATAAAAGAGCTAAAAATGCAAAGCGGGCCTGGGGGGTACGCTTGTATCCATGGGGAAGACTGCAGGGAAGGAGCTGCGATCAGGGCTGGGAAGAAGCAGAAAGTCGATACTCGGATCTGTCACCAGTTCGAAAAGAGAAAAAAAACCTGCAACCGATTGACAAAGGATTAAGGAAAGCTGGGCAGACATCTACTAAAGCAAGGAAAGCGGCTGGATTGGGGAGAAAGTTTGGACTGTAAAAACTCTCCAGTGGAAAGGGGGGAACGAGACGAGTGGGAGGTCTGAGGATCTTTTGGCGGGAAAAAGCGCCTAAAAAAAAGGGAGTAGAAAAGGGGGGGCCGCATCGGCATAGGGAAGGAAAACACTACCAGAAATCGCGGGGGGGAAGAAAAGAATCAAAACGAATGGGGGATAAAAGCTTTTTGACGGGTAAGAAGAGTGAATTTGGGATGTTCACGGTCAAGGGTTAAGAGATGTTCGTTCAAACAAAGCTCAAAAAAAAAGAAACGCGCAAAGGGCTGGAGCGTAAGCGAGTAAATGTGAGCGTCATTATACCAAGAAGGGCCAAAGGAGTTTCGAAGGGCCAGGGCCAGGGGGTAGAATAGACGAAGCTCAGAAAAACGCAGAAAATAAAAGGCCAACAAGCTGGGGTCTCAAGAAGCACATTCAAAATAGAAGAGTTACGTCGAATTCCTGGGAACAAGTATTTCAGTGCAAAGCACCGAAGGGGCATAATTCCCCTAAATTATACGCCATATACGGGGGGGGGGAGACGGGGGTCGGCAGGTCAGGGAGAAAACAGGCCAAGGGGGGAGGCTTTGACCTACTTAAGAGGTTGTTCTTTGCCAGATCCTTGACCAACGACTCGACTTGTCGACGCCCCACCCGGAAAGTGGCGGAATCAACCGGGTGGGAAAATATGTACAAACCGCACCACTTGATTTCGGAAAAATGGCGTTCGAAAGCAGTCATTCTTTCCATCAAGGTGGGTCAACTGAAACCAGTTGGGGTCCAGAACTGTCGGGGAGGCGCGTCCGAAGAGCAAAAAGAAAGGGGTGATAATCTTAGAGAGTGGGGACTGGACGCGCAATAAAGGGAATCCTAGGGGAAGGAGGCGGGCATATGAGATGGAGCGATCGGGGAACAAGCTGCCCTGGCTTTAAGAGGGGAACTGCGTCAGGGATTGGAAGACGAATGTCTTAAAAAAAAGGACGAGAGGAAGGGCTTATAGCCTGCACAACCTCCTTCGATTACACGGAGGGAAGGGATAGGTGAAGGGGAATTGACACTGGGATTGAGCCTCACAGAGGGAGGTCAAGGGGGTGGCCCAGCGCTGGGAGGCCACGGGTCGTAGGGGAGCATTTTTTCGTTACTTTTCGGAGAAAGATCTCAAAAAAAAAAAAGGGGGGAGAAAAAGAGAGATGACTAAGAAAAAGCCTGCACCCAAAAGAAGAAAAGAAAGCCGGGACCAACCGGCGGCGACCTACCTCGGATGAGAAAGAAAGCGGAAAAATCACGATCCTTAACGCAGCATGGAGATGGGATTCTTGACAAAGAGAGAAACCAGTAGCCGTAGACGCACGCCAAACATAAGCGCCACGAACTAAAAAGGGAAGACCCAGGGGGGGGCAACAGCGGGGGAAAATTAAAAGGAAAGACGCGAATCTCGAGGGGCAAGAAAAGCAAGCTCGGGAAGACATCTCGCAGAAAAACTGAGTGAAGGCTATGTCAAGCCAAGGAAACGCCAAAGAACCTACAGCACTCTAAGGGGAAAGGGTCGGGGACAAATGACCAAGATGCGAAAAATGAAAGAAAACACGCAGTTCTAAGAAAGTGGGGTGAAAATGTTTGACGAAGAAAAAGAAAAAAAAGCAAGGCGATTACAGAAAGTACTTTGGGATTTCTTCGAAAAGGACGCATAGGGAAGTTATATGATACAGAAAACAACCTCCAAGGACTGGGGAAATCGTCAGTCTTGAAGAAAAAATAAAACCACCACATCCGGGCTTTAGGCACCTAGGGAAAGACATGTTCCGGGGGAAGGAACAATGGAAAAGCGAAAGATCGAGGAAAGAGACTAATTCGCCTTAAAGAGGAGAAGGAAGTAAAAGAAAGAGGCGATGGGGGCGAAAAACGCTTCAGCTCTACTTGTCTGGTTCTGAGAGGAGAAAAAGGATGCAGTAGAAAGAGACAACTGGAATTCGAAAGAGACGGAAAGCTTCATTCAAAGAATGACAGCATCGCGAACGAGCAAATAAAGAGAAAACAAGCCGTTCTGGACAATGGAAGTTTGAGGTTTGGGCAAAGCATTGGGCTTGGAACACTTATTCCACAGGTGACGCGTAAAAATGGGACAACCTCTTACGACAGAAAGAGCGTTGTAATGAACGGAAAATTATCCCGAGAAAGGGTCCTGTCGAAAACGAGCTCGTACGAAATATTACGGAGAAATAAATATGACCGACCGACTAAAAAACCGAGCAGGGAGGAACGGGAGCTGCATCGAAGAAGAACAAGATAACAGCATCGATCTAAAACGAACATCGTTTCCTCGCCGTATTAAAACTAGAAGGAGGGCAGAACAGGGGGCTTACAAGGTCCATGCAACGGTAACCGTGGGCATATACACCTGACCCTGCAGAAGGCCACATTGGGCGAGTCACCTCGAGCAGGAAGATGATAGCAGGAAAGAGGAAAAACGATCCTATTAATCTACGGCAGACTGCGAAAACCTCCTAAATGCATAGCGAAGACAGCCGAGATCCCTGGACGGTTAACAAGAGAAAAAGGAACGAGACTTGGAATCAGCTAGAGACGATGAAAGGGTATCGCATCGATCTCCTAAGGGACCAAAAGAGAACAAAGCTCATGTAAAATAGTAAGAAGGCAAGATAATGATAGCATTCACTTCCTTGACCTCACCGCATCATACGAAGGAGAAAGGGAAGTCACTTACAATCATCGCGGAAAGACTTACTTAAAAGAGGCAAATGGCGGGTTACTAATATTTCAACAAGACGGGGGGAGAAAACGCAAGATCGAGAGAATAGAGGAAAAGGGTAGTGGGAAACCACTCCTGACTCGGTTGAGCACAAAAAAAAAGATGAATAAATCAGGAGCGGACGGAAAAAGGAAAATCTGGGAAGAAGAAATGCCGTGAGAAACGGCGGGAATGGTTCCGGCGCGAGAGCAAAAAGGAGACTCCTAGTATCTCTGGTGACCAAGGGAAAAGCCAGCCAGAAAGACCTTGACAGAAAGGACTAAAATGAATAAATCAAGAACGGGCCAGAAACCTCTCCTGCGGAATCTGAAAAAAAACAGAAGAAAAAAACCGAAACAGGTTAGAAAAATTAGAAAGGAGACGGAAATCCACTATTATCTAAAGGGCCCGCCCGGCTGCGCACTGGAGGCAAATTCCTACTGCGAACGAGAAAAGCTTCCGGCAAGGCCACAGGGATTCTCCACAAAACAGGGGGGGAACAAAGAAGTTTCCTTGCAAGGGATAATCTTGATCAAGTAAAGAGGATTCAGCGGAAAACTCTACGCATAGTGGATTGAGAGGCCTGGAATGAACGATCCTCATGTGAAGTAGAGAAAAATTTTTTCGCAAAGGGCAAACAAGACAGGGTCCGCGGTTCAACATTCAAGGATGAGATGGTAAACTCTTCTATTTCGGTATCTAACCGACTCCAGGAAGTCACGTTTCTTGAGAAGGAAGGTCTTAAGGAAAAAAGAAAAGAGAGAGCGGGAAGAAAGAACTGGAAGGGGGACGCGCAAGAAGGACACGGAAGGTGAAAAAAGAGACTCTTTGAGAAATATCCTGCGCCTAATGAGTGAGGGCTGGAAGGTTAAACCGTACAGGACGCGTGAATCGACCACGACCATTTCAATCGAGTGGGAATCGAGGGTGAGGGAGAGATTAGGGTTCGTGAGAGAACGCTGGAAAAGCGGGACCAGAAAACGCAAGTAGTGTCCATTAAGGAAGAGGGGTATGAAGGTTGATTCCTAAGGAGGGGGCAGAGGGGAGGTCAATCACTACCTGCGAAGGATGTCGCTTGACCAAGAAGAAAAATGGAAAAAAACGGTTCGAAATACTTGGGGCAACCAGTATGGAGAATAGAAAAGCAGAGTAAGAAATCGAAACGAGTGCTTCATGTAAAAAGGAGATTTGAAGTGGGACGATTGAGGTACCGGTAGTCTCGTCAGGGGCGGAGAAGGAGATCTGGGACTACTTGAGCTCAGTTACGCTCCGGATGGGTTAAAAAAGGACTAATTCTCATAGGAAAGGAGAAGAGTTGCCGAACCGCCCCATGGTAAACTGTCTGCATGGGTGGAGAGAGAATAACATCTGGTCTACGAGAGCACGGTACCCATCGAGTTCGACCCAATAAACTCAGGTAATACATGCGAAAAGAGGGGGGGATCAGTGGAAATCGGCGGATTGTGGAGAGGGGTGTCGAGGAGAGAGAGGGAACAATACTCCTGGCGTGAAAAAAAAGGGTTTCCGTCAGATGTGACTAAAAAGAGGGTAAATATCGCAGTTGACGAAGTTTTCGTGAGAAGAAAGTGGAGGAGTCTATCGTGTACGGCACATTGGTAAAAGAAAAAAAAGAACTTTACGGTTTCAGCCGCGGATGGTTTGAAGATCAATTAACCGGGCCGCACGGTAATTTTCGGGGCCAAGAAAATTGCTTAGCAAAAGAAACAATCGGCAAGGGCGGCGACCTGCGGGCTTGATAGATCGAGTGACTTCTCTTTGAATGCAGGGAAGGAATGAGTCCTGGACTCATGAAAAATCGGGGAAGCAAAAAAGTCTGGGATAACGAGAGGGCAGGACCGAAGAGGAAAAACGAGAAGCAAGCAGGCCAAAAGAGGGGGAGTGGTCGAACAGAAGAAAAAAAAAGAATGGCAAGGCTACTATGAAGTCGAAGGGGCAGATTCAGGCAATACGGTAACCGGCAAAGGGGGCAGAAAAGAAAATGGGAGCCAGAGATAAGGGGGGGAGACGGGTGGTAGGGCAGGGTAGGCAAGGGTTCAAGAAAGAGCCTGGGAGAGGGGGAAAAAAAAGCTTCAGGGAGTTGGTGGGAGGGGAAGAGCATAAAATAGGGTCGAAAACCCCTCCATGAAATTTGATGAACCTCAAGTTGAGGTCAAGAAAGAAACCTGGGACAAACTCTTTATTTGAGAAAAGATAGGTCCGAAGAAAGAAGTACTCTTCGGTAACGGGGACAATCCACTTCCTAACAGTTTTGAAGGGGAGGAGCTGGCAGGGTTCTTGGAGAAGTGAGAGACATGCCGTAAAACAAGGTGCTTACCAGCGCTTCATATGGGAGTTCGAGGGAAGTCAGGAAAAACCGCCGGGACTGCTCGGCGTGCGGACCGAAATTTTTCAATTGCTCGAGCAGTGGCTCTTTGAAAGGGAGGGACGTCCAAGAGGAGGAAGGGAAGAGAGATGAATCTCAGCCGCGTCGGACGGAGGGGGGGGGGAAGGGCAATTAAGGAAAGGAAAGAAGAAAGCCTTCAAGGACAAAAATAAAGTATTCGAGGGAAGGAGAGGTGAATGACGTTGGAAGTGGAAGGGGGGGGTGAAGTCATCCGATGCAGGAGAAAAGGGTTCCCTTAATGGATTGAGGAGGAGAGTGGAGGAAATTTCTTGGGGTGGCGCCCGAGAGAAAAAAAAAAAAAGAATAAGATAGAGGAAGAAAAAGACGCGAAAACCAAGCAAAGGAAAAAATAAAACCGGAAAAACGTCTGAGAAGAGGAAAAGGAAAAAAAAAAAAAACTGGGACAAAACAGTCAAAGAAGACGGAATACGCAATCAATGAAAATTTTGATGGAGGTGCAGCTATAGGACCAGTCCGCACTTCGAAGGAAGGGCGCCCATATCACGTCGCGAAGAAAAAATTACAAGTAAAAAGGGAAAGAATGCCCCTTATCGGAGGTACATAGAGAAAAAATCATCCGAACTCCGCACAGGAATAGAGATAAAAAGGCTGTGCAAGCGAAGCCAATCTAACGCTCGAAACACACGGCGTGGGACGGCGTATTTGTCGAGAGAAAAGAGAAAAAAACACACGTCGAACGGAAAAACTTTCCCTTGAAGGGGGGCGAAATCTACTAAAGCGGGTAGAAACGAACTATCTAGTGCGTGTGGAACCGGGGGTAGACGGAAAAACTCTAGGAAGTAAGGAAAAATGAAGGGGAGTTGGTCGGATGGGAGAGACGAGGGGTCAAAGGATAAGGAGCCCAAAGAGAAGCTTTTTCACCATGGTCGGGGAAAAGGAAGCTTTATACTTCTACACAATGACAACCGAAGAAAAAAACACTTATCGACGAGAGGTTAAAATGCCATTTTTGACTCAGGTGGGGTAAGAGAAGGGGGAACTCCGAAATACTAATAAATGCTTATAGTCAAACGCCTTAGAGGGGCGGGGGGCTTCTGAAAATGAGTTAGAAAAAACTCTTGTTGCAGCGTAGAGGAACTGCGTTTGCGATTGGGACTAAACGATTCGTCGATCGAAAAATAAAGAAAGAGAAAAAATCGAAAATAAATACCAACAAAGGAAGGAAAGAAACATAGAAAAAAAAGGGGGGGGGTGTGGGTGAACTGGTGTCCTCAAGGGAGGAGACTTGGGATTGGTGGTCAAGCAGACGAAACATAACTTGAGGCAAGGGGAACCATAAAATAAAATCACCGGAACGCGAGGGACAAAAGGCCACCAGTTGTTATCAAAATTCCACTGAAGAAATGTTCTGGTTCGAAAAGCGCCGGCCGGAGATCGTGACAGGGGGGATTTTTCAGGACATCCAGAGAACCCAATTCGAAAAAACAAGGAACGTCGTGTGCCAATGGGATCTGCCGACAAAAACGTCCAAACCAGAAGACCACAGGAACATAGTCTAAAACCGCGAAGAAGTGAAAAAGTCGCAATTATTAACGCAGTCTTGGGGAGAACTGCCGTGGATCAAGTCCAGGTCTCAGGGGACCGGGGGGAGAGGAGACACAAGTCAGGAATCAAACTATGCCACCGCCTGACCCAGGGAGGAGGGGAAAAAAAAGACTGAAAAGACGAAGCCTTCGTCAGGAGAACGGAGAAGATACTACGTAATACATGAAGATCAATAAGAAAAGAGAGAATCCTAAATAAGGAACGAGCAAGGAATTTACCTAAAGCAGTACCAAGAAAAAGCCTGGGAGATATCTTCCGAGAGATGGGCGGCAACGTTGTATCGAATGAAGGAGACCTGGTTTGCCCCCCAGAAAATTAAAGGAACAGGGCAAAAAATCCAGAACTTCACAGACAGAAAAGAACTTCTCAAAAGGGACGGAAACATGCCTTGACCACAGATCTACCACCGGTGCCTAGGGAAAGGGTCTGGCCTGAACCAGGTCAGCGCGGAAAGAAAGTACAGACATGTTTCTTCATCTGAGGAAAAGATTGGAGACAAATCAAGTGTGATCTGGGCCGACCATAAAAGGAGGGGAGAAAGCCGAGTGAAATCTAATGGGGAGGTCAAACCAAAGACTGACCGTTCTCACCAATACCCGAGCAAGTAAATCAAAACGTGAAACACACCTTAAGCGTAAGACAGACAGCTCGAAAATTTGAGAACTCTCTAAAAGATTCCCGACTTGCGAGAAGATCCAAGAATCGCCGCTCGATCTCTAGGTCGGACTAACCGGGACATCCATCCGGTCCACGAAAATGAAGGGTCAAAGTCTGCTAGTACCAGCAAGGAGAAAGAGGAAACAGCGAGAATGAGAGCAAGTGCCTGAAGAGGAACCCGCTGGAGAGATAGAAAAAGTCAAGTTGAAATGCTCAATTTCAAGAATCGGAAACAATATCGCGAGAGAAGGGACCGCCCGGAGTGACGCTTGAGCAGCCCTTTCCGACGGCGGCTCTTCAAGAGAGCGGAAGAAAAAGGTGGAGTAGACAAAACCCACGGAGGATGAGGAAAAGGGAGACAACGGGGCCTGGAAGAGAAGGAGGGAAGAGTCAACGTAGGGTCGTCAAGCGCATATTAACACTCTATCTCTCTGGAAAAGGGGAGTGGGAAAAAAGATTAGGGCAGAGGGAAAAATGGGGAGGGTCAGAGCACTGACAGAAAAAGGGAGTGCCACATATCAGTCACGGCTAGCGGCAGGGGAGTCCTCTCTCGTCGGCGAGAGGCCGAAACTACCGTAGAACAGGGGCAGTTCTGGGAATAACTAAGAGATAGAGAGCGTCTGTTGGCGAGGCGAGGAGAGAAGGACAGAACCGAAAGAGGGGTCGACGGGAGAAGAGGACTTTACGTCATCAAAGTAAGGGAAGGGCAACGCGAAGCAAGGGCCAGGGGAAAAAGAAACCGGTCAGAGCGTGTGTCTCGAACGAAAAGGGTAAGAGTTGCACGCTCTTGCGCAACAGGCGGGCGGGGAGATGAAAAGGAAATGGAAGACTTCGTCCACCAGCCAAATAAGACAGGGGGGGAAGGACCGTTCAGGATGCAGGGTAGCCTTCATAGAGTAAGAAGGGGGGATCAGTGCAAGATAAAAAAGGAATTCGTTGTACGATTTGAAAGAAAGAGGGGAAGACTCAAACCGGGGGTGGGGGGCAACACGTATAGATCGAGGAATAACAAAAGAGCCCCATGAGGCGTAAGAGATCAACATTCTTTTCCTGAAACGACTGGAGAAGGTTCCAGGGAATTAGCGGCTGGGGCGGCTAGCTTGCTGGCTTCGTCAGGATGACTTGAAGCTACCGGATCGTCGCCGACGAACAGTCGTCAAGCAGCAGAAGAGAGGAGGAACTCCGCCCCAATTGGAAGGGGAGGGCAGAGGGTTGAAAAAAATACTAGGAAAGGAGGAGAAGCGACAGTCGCGGCCTAATGGATAGACAGGCCAAACGAAAAAGACGCGTTAATACCGGGAGAAGAAAAGGGGAGAGAGTTTAAGTCGGGCATGCGGATATGGGGATCGTGGGGGAGAGAAGAGATGCGCAGACGCCGTTAAGAAAAGGGGGGAAATAGGCAAGAAAAAAATGTTAAAAACCTAGGCAGAGCGCGGAAAAGTGGAGAACAGCCAGGAAGGGATAATCGGTATCGAATTTTGAGAAAGCGACGTTGGGCTTGGGAACGCCCGCTGTGCCTTGATTTGAGGAGGGAAAAAAAGGACTCAAGGTGGTCGTTATGACAATGGCTGGCCCAAAAGAAAAGCGCGCAAGTGATGCGACCAATGCAGAGCCGGAGGTTGAGAAGTCAGATGAGTCAGATCTTTCCGGGAGATTTCAACGTCGAGGAATGAAAGGGGCCATCGAAACGAATCGGTGGGAGGAAGACAAACGAGTAAGCTACGCTGCCAAAAAAAGCTTTCGACCGTAGAAAACAAAAGGGGGGGCAAAAGAAGGGACTACTCGGAAATTGACGACTAGGCACGGGATTATAGAGTACGGGTGGCATCCGAAAAAAAATGTGCTAAGTCCCAATAGTAGAAAGGTCCAGAGGAAGGGGGGGTCGACGTGCGGTATCCGTCTCAAGCGCCGGGGACGGGATTTTTAACAAAGTTCAGGAGGGTGGGGGCGTGTGAAGATCAGTGAAAACGCGGCGCGCAAGGGGGTCGAAAAAAAAAAAGCAACAGGAAGGGGCTGAAGTCAAAAACAACTGTTGGGGGGAATAGGACCGGAACACCAGGGTTTTCCACCCGGGCGGAGAAAGAGGGGGATCGGCGTTTAAAGCCGAAAGAACTACTGAAGGGGAGAAAATTGGGGTCCCGGAAGCCAGTTAACGGTAGGCTTCTGTCGGGTGCTTGCAAGCGTCAAACCAGAAGAAACATAAACGTCAACTCTTTCCTTGATTCCAGAGATAGGGGGGTTAGCAATCGAAAGGAAGAAAGCAAAGATAAAAGAAGGATGGGATGTGCATTATAGATTTTAAGGAGCACGGGATCTTGGCACAAACTTCAAAGGGTCTTTGCAAGCACTTCTTTCAGGCGTGAGCGACGATTACTTGGGAGAACGTCGGCGACGCTGTCCTTGGATGGGAACTAAGAGAAGAATTCGACTTCAAAGATTTCTGCTTTTCCGATCGTGAAAGGGCCGTTTCGCCTTGAGGGGGGCTCAGAAGATTTCTGGCCGCCGTTTTGACCACTGCTGATGCCTGAGTGCTGGCGCTTGGGGAGTGTCTTGGGAGAAAAAAATATCGAGAGACACAACAGACATAGGAAGATAAAAGAGAGAGATAGAAGAAAAATAAAAGCCAAAGTCAAAAAAGCCGGAAGAAAGATAGAAAACCGGAGACCGGAAAATCTGAGGAAAACAATTCGAAAGCAACTCAACACGCTCATATCCCGCATCATGAAGCGAATGAAGGGGTTCAGTCCGGCCCATGAGAGTCGACTCATTCTCTCCAAGCATAGGGAGGAGAAGAAAAGACTAAGCGGAAGACCGAAAAGGGAAACACTGAGAGAGGCCAGAAAACATACACCCAAGCCGCAGCAGAAGGCGTCTCCCTATTGCATCGGGGAAAAGAAAAGGAGAAACACTTCTTTGTACTTCTATTGAGACGACACCGGACGCGGAAAGAACCAGAGAAAAACGGAAAAAAAAATAACTGGTAAAAACCCGGGATTCTAAAAGAAGTGGCGACGATGCGGAGGAAACAGGCCCTATCGTGGAAGCAGGTTTGGAAAGTTTTCTACGATAAAAGAGCAGCACGATGAACCAATCCAAGGGGGGGCGGGGCGTCAGAAGCTCGCCGGGGAGTACTCAAAAAAAAACCCGACCTTAAGCTGTTTCAAACCCGCAAGGAAGCTGAGCAAACTGAGAAAACACCCTTCCTCCACACCTATAAAGGGACGATCGAGGGATTATGCAATTTCCGGGGGACTCGGATGCAATCAGAATAACTCGAAAAAAAGAGGTCAATCTGGGGGGAGGTAAACGGAGTAAATGCATGGCTGACTGATTAGGAGAAAAAGCGTTGGCAGCTACTTACAGTAAGTGGAATCGTCGAAAAACGATGTCAATACGAAAAAGAAGGGGCCTTCGGACGGGTTAAAAGGCCATATCAGGACAAAAAATCGCTACAAGAAAGAAAAAAAAAAAGCAGAAACCGGGAAACCTGGGAATTTGGGGGTAGGTTGGAAGCAGGTTCTTGAACGAACATCTAAAAAAAAAAGGAAAACCTAAAAGAAGAAAGCAGGGACGGACACCGTCACTTAGACGTTTTATCAAATCAAACGATTAAAGAGACCTTGAAAAAATGTCGACGCGCTCGGCCTGCGAGAGGACAGGGATTTCCGGGGAAGAAGCTGGAAACAAAAAAAGACTCAAAAAACCGCCTAAAAACATCGAGAGAGGGCGCCGACACAAACGATCCACCAGGACAAACCGATATCGAACACTCGATAAACCTCGTTCGAGACGGGTAGTAAAGACGCCGGGGGAGTACAGGGGATATAACAATTGAAAAAGACGGAGAGAGCGGAGCACGCGAGAATCAAACCGAACTGTCCACGTAACATAATCCCAACGAAGATGAGAGAAGAATCGTCAGGCCGAACAAGAGAGAGGATCGAATCAAAGAATAATAGCATAAAAGAGAAGCAGCCAGCCGCTAAAGCCCATGGACGGTTAAAGTCAAGAGTACCAAAACGCAAACCTGGGGAACTGACGCGAGCTGTGCTGCTCTTGAGAGCATGAGAATGCCGAACTACAACCCAAGAGCTAAAAAAGCTTCAAATCGGGAAAAAAAAAGCGCATCAGGAGAGCAGGGAAGGCCACCTGCAAGGGAAATAAACGCTGCAAATAAACCCAGGGGAACTCAACAGTCTGGCCTTAACGTGAAAAGCAATAGGGGTCGAGACACTCTTTGTGAAGGGAATCTTGCACTTTAAGGGGTCAAAAGGAGAGGGATCGACTACCCGACAGGGATGCCGCAGCGCGGAAAAACGGAAATGGTCGTGTCGAGACAACGCTCAATGACCGGGGAAAAAACACCACGGCCAACTTCAATCACTCCCGGCGAGGCCAAAGGAACTTCGATACGAGACGTAAAGGGGACGAACGAAGGAGGAGTGAAAGAAGAGCGCGGCGACGAAAATATCGCGCCGAATCTAGACTGGGTCAGGAACGAACCTGCCATCCACATCACCTAAAAAAAAAAAGTCGAGGGGAAGGATACCTGCAAATTCGAATATTAGAAGAAAGCAAAGAGAAAGGAAGAAAGGAACAAGGAACGAGGGGAGGACTGTATAAAAACCTCTCTAGGACATGGGTAAGGAGGGTCAAGGACCGAAAGAACCACTAGCGATCGGTGCCCGAAAGCTGCGGAATAACGCAGAAAATCAGATCAGGCAAGGGACACCTGGTGATCTCTCCTGAAAAAAAAAACAAAACCGGAGGAGACTTAAATATGCACGGTGGCCTTGGCCGAAAAGAGGGAAAAACTCGGAAAGGAGAAAGCGCAGCCGGGTATGGGAAGCGATCGGAGATAAGAGTTGAGGCTGAGAAAATCACCAATTCCCTCAATGGGGAGGTAGGGGGTGCGATCTCATATCAAGAAGGGCGAAGGTTCTCTCGTACAAGCGCGGAGGGTCCTCTGGCAGATTGCGAGAAAGCCTGGACCGTCACGGTGGCGACATGGGAATGGCAGGTAGCAAGGGGAACAGAATCGGGGGAGGGGAAAAAAAAAACACGGACATAGAAAGGAGGGTTTAAACGCGACGCGGAGAGGAGGGAGACATCTTCATCGGAAAGAAAGGGGCGTGATTGTTAGCGGGAAGAACCGGGTAAGGACGTGGTCTCACATACCATGTTAAGATATGGTTGCCAAAAAACGAAACGCTTCAAAGGAAAAGATCAAAGACTGGGAAAAAAAAAAAACAAATCGGGGTAACCCCCAGAGCTGGACAAGGTTTTCCTTCTCAGAGTGGAAGGGACAGCCTTTTCAAACGCAAAAAAGGGCGTGGGAGACAGCAAAGTGCTGTCCAAAAGGGGCGAAATGAAAAAGAGGGATCATTTGGCCCGCATAAAGAAGTGGAACTACGTTTATAAAGAGACAACAAGGCGATCGGAGGACTAACAGCGGAAGACCCAGACGCGTAAAAGCTGGATTATACCCGGCGCGGCCGGGTACATTAGTAAAAGGAACGCATCTCAGGGCGCGGCGGAAGCTGTGCGTAGGTCTTCTCGAAGTATTAAATCGAAGAAGCGGAGAGGCTGCCTGACAGGGAAAGAACTCCGGCGCAGGGGGGACAGCAAAAAAATGGGGAAATCGGCAGGTTACACGGAAAGAACGAGAGCACTGGGAAATGAGGCCTGGCTTGGATAATACATGGAGGGCCAAAAGCCTAAGGCGTTAAGAACGGCGATAAACGGTTGTCGAGTGTTTAATCGAGGAAGTAATGGTTGAGGTTGTGAGGCGATCTCTCTATAGTCGAAAGACGACTTCGTGAAAAGGGGGGGAACTCGTCAGATGGACCTTCAAGAGGGTACAGATCGCTAGATAGCTGTTGGGGTCAGGGTCGACAGCAAAGGCGCGGAAGAGAGGTACAATTGGGAAGCGAGAAGGGACGTTGTCCTCCTAGGTGAAGTGGATTTGAGAAAAAAGGGGGACAATCCAAACGGTGGGAAGTTCAAGTTATTTGTCTTGGGGAAAAAGTCAAATCTCAACACGAAAAGGGGAAGCAAAGGGGCTGCGAAAAGGGGGGATGGATCAAAGGGTTAGACTGTAGCGATGCTGCACTGATCAGAAAAAGCCGTATGGAGGAAAAGGGGCCCGGGTCTTGGGGTTAAAACGATAGACGAGAGGTGTCAGAAAAAAAGCAAGACGAAACAGAAAATGCCAATAATGGGGCGACCGACAGAATAACTCATGGAAGCATGAAAAGTGTAAGCAAGAAAAATAAAGAAGGGAATTTCGATGCCAAGAGTAGTAAACAACGGAAAATAATAATAACCTAGTACACGAAAGGTGGGGCTACGGGTTTTTAATTGGCAGGGATCCCGTCTCAAAGAGCCTTGACGAGGGGGAACGAGGTAAGGAGGTGGGAGGGGTAAGAAGATAATGGAACACAGAAACTGGCGCGCACGGGTACTCAGCACGCACATTATGGCAGCCGCGAGACTGTTTATCAGGAAGAAAAAGCTGGGCCATTGAAAAGGGAGGAGTAAAAAGGGAGTGCGGTTGAGAAAAAGCGGGCAAGTAGAGAAATCAGGTGTGGGGTTGGTGGGGTTTGGGGGGTGGGGGGGGGGTGGTTTTGTTGTGTGTTTGGTTGTAGTTGAGGGTGGGGGTTGGGGGGGGGGGGGGGTTGGGTTTTGGGTGGGGGGGTGGGGGGTTGGGGTTTTGGTTGTGCTAAATATTTCGCATCCCTTGGGTCAAAGGGGCAGCCAAAGGGGGACGAACTGGGGAGGATTGAGCCGGGCAAAAACTAAGGAAAAAGGTGCTTTACCAGGACGAGTGGCTTCAGGGAGGCCATCCTTAGTCCGCAAGGAAATGAGGAAGTCGGCAGAATTTTAGGAGATGGGGGGGGGGGAAGAAGGGGGCAGGTAAACCAAAGATGGCAAGAAAGTTCGGAAGACTTCAGTTGTCCGTTAGCGAACGATTATCTTGGAATAACTGAGAAAAAAAACGGCGGAAGTGTCATTATATGCCTTACGAACAAGACTCTTGCGAGTGAAGAGAGGTAGGCTTTCAGGAGTCAGGGACGACACCTTGGGGGGTTACCCTCCGATGGCGGGGCAGCCTCCGGTTTGGACGCTTCGGGGAGTAAAAATCGGCTGGGGGACGGCTTTTCGTTTCTGCTCAGATTCTAGACAACAAAACACTGAGGAAGAAAAAAAAAAGATAGGGCCGAAGGGGAGGCCGATGCAAAAAGAAGAAGGCCGCAAAAACCGGGCACACCGGCCAAACGCCTCGAGGGAACAAGCAAAGCGCAACAAAAGTGAATAAGAAAAGAGCATCAAAAATGATTCTAAGGAAAGGCTGCGGCAGTAATGAATGCCCAGTACGCCGTAGGGCAGGGCTCACAAAAGAATCGTCCCGCACTCATGCGCAAGTGCAAACGACCATGACAGCGGTTTCCACATGAAGTAGCGAAACAAAACTCTCGACGGGGCAGCCAGCGCAGACAAAATCTAGGATCAAGCAGGGGTCATCGAAAAAGAGCGAACTCGAAAAAAACGCAGGTGACGCTAGGCGCGCCTGAAAGAACAACGACAAACGCGAACTGAAAAACTGAAGAAATTACAACCTTTGCGAAAGAAGCTCGGACGACGGATGCTAGGAACGCCTATCGATTCGAAAAACAAGTGGTGGAACCGTGGGAAAAACGGAAAAAGCCGCGGGATTCCGAAATGACTGGTTGCTTGGACGGAAGTGCGCGAAGGTGGGTAAAATGATAGGCACACCTAACCCAACCTACCGGGGGTCCACAACTGGGAAAAGGCCGAGGGTATAAGGGAAAAGGGCAATAAACACCCAGTCCCACAATGATCTGGAGACTAGGGAGGATGAAATTTTCCGGGGGGTTCTCGGGGGGGGGGATTGAAAAGAGGAAAGCGACGAGTAAACTAGTCGAGATAGACTGGCACAATGGCTTGCTTGAAATTGAGTCGAAAAAGAATGGAAAGGAGCTTACTGATGTCGTCTTCTGCGGAAGTCAGATGAACCAAGACATGGCACTTCGAGACTCCTCCCGGCCATAGGCATGAAAATAGTCTACAACTACAAAAAGCAATAAGGGTCGAGCCAAGTCCGCTGGGAAACGGGGGGGGAAGAATTGGCTGAAGGAACATAACAGTGGAGGAAAAAACGGACCAGAAAAAGAACCAGAAGCGGCAGAAAATAAGGGGTAGCAAAAAAAAGAAGGTCACGTAAGACAAGCGACCTTGCAGGTCTAAAACGCCTCAAAGCATCTACTAATCTGAACGGAGAACAAAATTTAAACAAAAGGCGACTGCAAAGAGGAGCATATAAACAAAGGAAAATAAGACGCAGCCTAGAGAAGAAAATCCAAGAGGGGCTTCTCCCGGTGAGGCCTCGACGGATTTCAAAAGTATCCAAGTCAGCAAGGGACATTGCATCTGAGAAAGAGGGGATAAAAAAGTCTGGGCGCCACGTTAAATTTGTAGTAGTAAACAAGAAAGCATATCTTATCGCCGCCTTCTTTGGTCGAAAGCCAAAGAGAGGGTACTTAATCAAACAAAAAAACGAGGGATAATACAAGATCGAACGAATCAACACAGGAAAGAAAGGAAATGGCTTTTACTAAGCTTAACAAGGCCCGCGATGGATAGAAGGGACAAAGATCTGTCTTCACGCATTGAGATCGCCTAATGCCAACAAAAAAGGAAAAGGGAAATTTGACGGAAAAGGGACCAAAAAGAGAAAGCCGTTCTGCGATCGGCACTAAAGTGACCTCACAGAATACGCGACCTCGAAAAGGCGGGCCTTCCCCCTGCAAGGGGGCACGGACGGGAAAAAGGCCAAACTAAGTTTGGGGGTCGGCAGAGAGGGGGGGGGGGCGAGGGAGAAGCGCGTGATCGGCCGACCCGCAGAGAGGCGCAGGCGAGGCAACGCAAAATGGGGGGTCAAGACCACTCTCAAGGGATAACACTCGCTTCAACAAGAAAGGCCAGGGCGGCAAAGACCTGAGGAAAGAGCCGAGAGACGCAGAAGCCGGTTACGAAAAGACGTAGTGGAGAGGGACGCGCGAAGGAAGAAAAGAGAAAGCTTCGATCAAAATCATGTTCGGCCAACAAGAATCCATCCTGTCTCAACCACCGTGACGGTCCAGAAGGAGCGAATTACCGAAGAAAAAGAATAGAACCTCGACAAGCGCAGCGAGCCGGGATGAGAGGAACAAAAAATTGAGATCTGGAAGAAACAAAATCAAGCGACCGAAACGGGAGGAAGAGTGGCGAAAGTGAAGGGAAGACTGCCAATATAGGCGAGTGCCGGACCCGGGGGGAAGCGGTGAATACAAATTGAACCGAAGAGTCAGCGTCTCGTGAAGGCAAAAGGGGCTCTCTCCAAAAAAAAAAAAATATAGGAAGAAAGAAAGATCACGGTGGCCTTGACCTAGAAGGTTGAGCGTTGGGGAACAGTCGGGAGGGAGGGAGGAACACGACAGGGAAGGGAAAAGGACGATAGTGGGGGATGGTCGATCCAAAGGATAAGCACTAGAGAAGTGTGTCGATGCAAAAAAATATATCCAGAAGGAAGGTTCCTCGAAGGAAACACGGAGCTTGAGAGGGGAAGCGTTCGAATTAAAGACTTCCTGACATAACCGGGGAGACGGGGGGGAAGGAGGGAAGAACAAAAAAAGATCGAGCGAGATGTTGGCTGCGCTAGCGACGTACATCGGGGACCGCAAAGTGCAAACGGCGGAGGCCGCTGAGGACTTCGGAGAAAGAAGGAAGGGCGGGGAAGAGAAAGGAGTGGCTAAAGCGGACTGTTGCAAAAGGTCAGGGTCTCGAACAAAAAATTTCCTCGAGTTGCACCGCAGGCGCGCATCTAGGGGGGGAGAGAGAAATGGGTCGAGGAAACCAGAAGGGCCAACAAGATAAAGGCGAGGAGGGGGAAAAGGGGTAATGACAGCCTGTTAAAGAGGCAAAAGAGTAGAGACTTTAGAAAGGGGACCGAAATACGGAAAGGATGCGAGGGGCAATAGGGAACGATTTGACCTGGACGGGGAGAAAGAGAGGGGGGGAAAGAGTGCATGGAGACTGGGGGAGACAACGAAAAATAGCGATCCATCTCCACCAAAGTGCCTTTACGAGGGGGCGGGAACATTCAGCGAGGCGCGGATTCGGTCAGGGGCTAGAAGAAAACACGGATAGAAGGGCTGAAAAAAAGGTGCGAAAAGAGCGAGAGACAGAAAGCTGCAGGGGATTGACGCTAATCCCCAATGGAAGCTATTTGAAGAGCGAGCTGGGGTGCCTCCAGAAGAAAGGGGCCCCGGCCTGTACTTGCAGAAGCAGTAGGGACACGACGCAACGCGGGAATAAGGGAGAGAAAAAGGGATCGAGGGGTTTAGAGGGCGAGGAAAGCGGATGTGGATAAAGGTGGGGGGGGGTCGGAACGATGGGAGCAAAAGAAAATTCTTGAGACGGGTGCAGGAGGTCAAAAAAGGAAGAAACCGACGGCAGAGATGGAGCAGAGAAGGGGGTTACGGAAACGCAAGGTCGCGGGATCGGAGTGCATGGGTGTAAGAGGGGGGCCGCCGCTGGGAATGAGTGTTAGAGGTACCTGGAAAAGTGCCTAAAGCGGGGAAGGGTTCAAGAAGGAGTCACCACAAATAAAAAAGAAGCGCCAGGCAAAAAAACCCCCCACCGGGAAAAGGCAGGGAAATTGAGGAGGCTTAGCGATGACTTTCATTAAAATCTGGGAGGGGGATCGGGACAAGGCATTTCGAAGGGGGTCCGTAGTGTCGAATGAACGAAAGGGGGGAAAAGAGAAAAAAAGAAAGTAAGCGAAGAAGCCAAGCGCAAGGTCTGACCTAAAGAATAATGCCGTAGAAGCTGTAGGAGAACTTGCGAGTAATCGAGGGGGGGGAGTCTGCAAGCACACGGAAAATGGCAATAGAAACGGAAAAAACGGGGGCGAGGGGTGTGTGTTTCAAAAATTTCTACCGTAGAAAGGCCAAAAAAATTGGAACTAGGATCTGAAAAAGGAAGGGGGAAAGGCAGAATCATTGGGAACACTATCGCGCAATTTGTAGAACGCCACTACAGGTGTCGGAATCCGAGGAGCAGGGGGGGGGGAGCCTACAGGGGGGGACAAAAAATGGGTTGACAAATCTGAGTAGGAGTTTCAAAGAAGATGCGAAGAGTCCAAACCTTGGGTCACCGTCCGAAAGGTGGACCTAAGGGGGAGGGACTTGTGCAGGGGAAAGTCCCGGGCGACCATAGCCGTCAAAAAAGGGGATTCCAGAGGAGGTAGTGGTGAGTCGAGCAATAGCGGTCAAAAACCAGTATGAAGGAGGACGGAGTGTCGTCCGAATATGGCATGAGAGACAGGGGTCACCAGCTCAAAAGGGGCGTTGAATACTGAAGGTTAAAGCGAAAGTTGAGAGGGGAGACATGATGGGAGACGTCCGGCAATGGCATATTCCACGGAGGCCAGACTGAGGACTTCATTATTTGCGGTAAGGGGAGGATGTGAATGCGTTGCGCAGGGGAGGGGGCGACTACCCGAGGGCAGGCGAACAAAAATGTTTGGGCAATTCTTGCTCCGATAGGGGCGCTGCGGTTCAAGGTTTCGCCT
>Ga0179593_1475167_pt1 | contig 21981 bp, 34 predicted proteins | sample CZODoug2_1_08_16_FD_185931 | JGI IMG/M metagenome (GOLD analysis project Ga0179593, IMG submission 185931) | Vadose zone soil fungal communities from Angelo Coast Range Reserve, California, USA - CZODoug2_1_08_16fungal (PacBio error correction) | ecosystem: Environmental > Terrestrial > Soil >...
TGTTTAACGTAGAAAAGTATCTATGCACATCAAACGATCCACCCGAAAGTGACAATGAAGGTGTTCTCAGGGGAAAAAATGTGGTTAGGGTCCTGAAAAATCAGAATGAAAAACACCAGGATGGGTGAGATAGAAAAGGTGGGCAAGCCAGGGTTTATCATGCCAAGAACGACAGGTATTCAATTTCCATAAACAAGGGAAAGGTTAAAGAAGGAAACATACACGACTAGAACAACACCACTACATCGAGTGGAAAATTTCACAGAAATAAGTTAGGAGGGTGTCGATTGAAGTAGCCGGAATCAGATGAGGGGGGGGCGAAAAAAAACCCAACTTCGCTGACAAATAAGGACCGGATGCCTTTAGGAGTATGAAGAGGAGAGAAATGAAAATAACAATATAAGGGAACGTGATTAAAGTCAGATCAGGTGACTGGACGATAAAAGGGGAAGACCCCGGGAAGCTCAAAGGAAAACCGTAAAAAAGAGAAACGAACAAAGTCCTACTGGGGGAGAATGAATGACTAGCGGTTGAAAAAAAAAGCTTCAGGGTAAGCTGGTGGGGGGGAGAAGGTCATCAAAGCGGTAAAATCAAAGTCTTGCAAGTGAGGTGGGCGATAAAGAACCTTCGAGGATCTGAAACAAAAGGGGCATCGAGGGGGGAAGAGAAAAGAAAGGTTAAGGAACTTGAGGGAGAAGGACGGAGAGGGGGGGACGAAAGGGAAACATGACGTAAAAAAATGAAATTTTACGGGCTATTATCGGCAAAAATATGATCGGAAGTGACGGGGGAGGAGGGAAAAGGGGAAAAGAAAGAAGCTATGGGATAAGTTACAAGCGAAAAACTTTCGGGAGAGAGAAGGGAGTATGAGGTGAGAAGAGTGACGGCCGAAAAGGTTTAAGGGGAATCGTATGGGGCCCAAAACCTACGGATTCGCAGTCTTCAAGGACCGATATCTGACGGATCTTCCATCGCGGAAAAAAAAAAAGGAAAGGTGACGAGCGGGGAGGCTGAAGAGGGGACCACCCTGCAGCAGACCCCAAGACAGAAAAAATCACCTGTCACAAGAAAAAAAAGAGGGGCAAAGGCAAGAGAAAAATGTTGGGAGGGGCAAGGAGTATGGGAAAAATTTTCGAAAGAGATCCATATGCTCGAAAAGGGAAAAAGATTGAAGAAGGGAAAGTCAATGAAAATGTGGGCTAACGCGAAAATATAATACGGAGGAAAAAACGAGACATGGAACAACAAAGGGGTCCAAATAATAAAGATCCGCAGAGTAATTGAAGGTGGGAAAAAAAATCGGGAAGTGGGGCCCTCACACGGAAAGTCCCAAAATTTTTTTGCTGCAGGGAAAGGGAAAATGAGCCTTAGGGGGGGAGCGATAAGGATTAACGAAAAGAACGATCAAAGAAATAGAGAGCCAGATTTACTTCAGCGCCTGCCCTAAAATGGGGGGGAAGACAGCAGATGGGAGGGGAAGAAACAGCCGGAAGTGGGGGAGAGAGGAGCCGCATCGTAAAAGGAAAGGAGGAGACATTCGGGACGGGCGGCATCGAAAACTCTTTAACCGTAAAATTCGGAAAACAGGGCCTGTGAGAGGAATGATCTAAAAAAAAAAAAGAGAGGAAAGAAGAGAGAGAATCGAAGGCTGAGAAAAGGGGGTACGAAATGGGGGGCAAGGGAGAAAAGGGGAGGGGTCAGGCAGTCAAAAGCAACCCTAATGACAGAAAAAGGGAGGGGACGATTGAGAAAAGAAGAGGCCCCCTCAAGGGAGAAGGAACGCAAGCGGCTGGAGAAAAAAAAACTTGAGGGCAGAGCTGACGTAAATAAACGCAAAATGGAGGGGGAGAAGGAGGCGGGAATGAGAGCAGGGCAAGAACTGAAAGTCTCATGAGGGAAAACAGTAAATGGGAATGCTCAGGGGGAGGGCAGCCGATGCCGCTCAGAAAATCAAGTTATCTCATGAAAGTAGTACCAAACTGGTGGGCAGTGAGGAAGGGTGTTTGAAAGAAATGAAGAGCGACGTAAATCACCAATGACGAAGGATTACGAGGAACGCATGGGAGAGGTTGCAGCAAAAAAAGCTCGGGGGCCGAAGACGGGAACAGCCATCCTCGAACAGCACCGTGGCTTGAAAAAGAGAAATGGAAGAGCGAGTGGGGGGGCGGTCGATCAGCTGGAAAGGGTCGGGGTTCTCACCACTGGAAAAAAGAGTCCTACAACCAGAGCCCGAAAACCAGGAAGGAGCGTTGAGGAGGACTCAACATACTAGAGTGGGGAAACCCCAGAATAGAGGAAAAAAGAAGCGAAAAGGGAGGAGGGGGCTAGGAGTTCAAAAAAAGATTAGACGGGGAGAAAGGGGAATAATAAAGCGGGAGCGCACAGCTTAGAGGAAGGGACAAGGTCGAAGTGCAAACGGTACAGTCAACACAGGGAAACTAAGGTGTTTAATAGAGGAGAGAGAAAAACCAGGGGAAAGTTGGAATAAATTTGGAGGTCTCTGAGAAGACAAGGACAGCGAATAGTGGATAAAGGGAGAAAACAGGAGGGGAAGGACGACATCAGGAAAAGAAGGAGATCGACAGGTAATGTAGCTCACCTGGAGGCTGGCAAAAAGGGGATTAAGATCAATGGGGAGAAGGACCGGTGGGGGAACAATCCTAAATTTCAAAGGGAAAAGGGTGTGTTCACAACACGAATTGACAGAGAAAGCCAAGGCAGGGAAAGGACTGTTGTAGAGGTGGAACAGGGGGAGGGAAAGTGATAGAACGGGAGGCCAAAAAAGTCAGGAAACTCGCGAAAAGGAAACAAAAGGAGCGCCGGCAATCAAAAAAGGGCGAGGGTTCTGGAAGATGGGAGAGGCAAGAACGATCTAAACGGGCGAAGGACGGACCTCTACGGGAGGTTAAACCAGAGGTTATGGGACGTCACAACAAGGGAAAGATTAAGTCTCTTGGTTCGGATCGTAGAAAAAAAAGATGGAAGGCACGAAAGGAATTTTGTCCAATGCGGAGGGGTGAGCGGACGGGGGTCTCCTTATTTAAACGCTCTTGAGAAGTGAGGGGGCGGAACTTGAGAAGAGACAGGGGAGGCTTAACGGGTATCCGCAAAAGAGGCCAAACATTTCCTCAAAACGCAGAAAGGAAGCGAAGCAGCAGCGGGGAAGACCGACACAAATCAGTGATCCATTACCGAAAAACAACTCTATGGCAGTCAGGTAAAGAGGGGAGGGATCGTTTTTGGGAGGGGCTTCAAAGATGTACGGACAAAAAAGGGGGGGGGGGGGCGCATCACCCACGGTGGCTACCACTTGAAAGAGAGAACATGGGAAGACCCACGCAGGGAAGACCGGAGGTCTCGCATTACGCTACGCGCAGGTAAGGCGAAACAGAGGGAAAAAGGAAAAGCACGTCAAGACAGACAGGATTCAAAAGGGGGGGGAAAATCCTAAGCCCCATAATTGGGGGGCCGTCAAAGGGGAGGGGACAGGCAATCAATCGAAGGGGCAAAGGGTTAGCAAAAAAACTACATCAAAAGAAGGGACGCCGAAGAGGGCAATGAAATGGGGAAGAATAAAGGTGGTCCTCCATCCCGGGATCTTCTAAAGGGAGAGGGCAGAAAAGAACGAGTAAGGAGGGGGGGTGTCTGGACACGTCGTCTTTTGGGGGTCGTGTCGGGTGAACGACAAACGGCGTGGGGGGGAAAGGAAGAAATGTCGTCCAGGAATGATGTGGGGGGGGACAGTCGAGACAAAAAAAAAATGCGACAAAGTACGACTAAAAGTGCACCTGAGAGGGAAGCCACCAAGAAGGAAGAGAGGGAGGGGAAGGAGAATGGGGGAATGAAGCACGCTTGCCAGGGAACAGCTGACTGTAAAAGGCGAATCGGTTGGAAAGAGAGACATACTAAAGGCCAAGGGCGAAGCTGAGGAAGAAGCATTAAAATATTGAAAAGGGGGAGTAGACGACATTCGAGAAAGAGATCTAAACACCACCTGAGGAGGAAGAAAAGAGAATATGGGGGGGGAGGAAAAAGTAGCGAAAGGACAAGGAGTCAATCTGGCAGAAGCAGCTTCAAACCATCCTCAGACGTAGGGGAAGAGCCAAAGGCCTCAAGGAAGCCAGAAAAAGGGACCAGTAACAGGTTTGGGAATCGTGGCTTAAAAAATACATGAAATAAACACGGCGGCTGGGGAGGGGAAAGGAAATATGAACGTGAAGGGAGGAGGGGGGAACAAGTACTTCTGAACATAGGTCAACAAATGAGCATAGGAGAGAAGAGAGCTCTGAACAGAAGAAGAAGGAGGGGGGTGTAAAAAAACTTCCTAAAAGGGAACGACGGACCGAAAATAACATCTTAACCTCTAGAATGGTGAAAAAACGGAGCAGATACAGGTCGATGCGGGGAAACACGGAAGCTGCTGCAATTGTACCCTACTAAGAGAGGGCAATGAATATGAGATTTCGTGGGGCAGCCTGAGGGAATAAAGATAGGAGGACTGAGAGGGAGATGAAGGGAAGGGAAAAAGTCGGGATTAGGAGGGGAGATTTGAAGCCAGGACTGTCGTAGTTTAATGTAAGTGCGGTCATCACAAAGAGGGAAGAGGGAGAAGGAGACAGAAGTAAATGAAGGGAGAAAGCGCAGTATGAAACGAGGGGAAAACCGAATCGAGGAAAAATCGTTGTAAAGGAAGCGGAAGAATTGTGTAAGGGAGAAGGAGATATGAATCACCCACAATCCCAATCCCGCGGGAATAATAAGTTGGGATAGGAAGGGAAACTGAGAGTGTCTGGAGGACAAGAGGAGCTCGTACGACCACCTCGTTAGGTAGCTTAACCGGGGGTTGGGGCCAAAGAGATCAGGCCGAGCCCGCGGTCGGGGATCAGCCATCGAACTATAATACTTTGACAAGCCGGGGGACAACCTCAGGAGATACTAAGAACACAGAACGATATGTGAAAGAGGCAAGAAAGTACGATTTGTCGCCTAGGACAAAGCGAACTCGAAGTTACGGTGAATAAAAATGCAGAGGACCGCGGGAGCGAGGGGCCGTCAGGCCGGTACTCGCTGTCCTCCTATTCATTCGCAGCAAGCTTCAGAAGGGGAAATGCAGAGAAGGGAAAGAATCAAGAAGGGAAAGAGAAGGATGCGAATCCGGACAAATTTCACAAAGCTACTAAACAGAAAAGAAACTGGGAGGGGGGGGGGAATGACAGGAACGGGAAATGAGCGCTGGGAAAAAAAAAAAAAGGGGTTCCCGGGGAATGGGATTGGGTGAAGGGGCAAAGGGTAGTAAGCAAGGTGTACGAAACCGGGGGGTGCCGGGACTGTCTGCTGACCAATAACCTTTAATAAGAATCGGGGGGGTAGCTGAGGAAGGAAGCGACAAAAGGGGAGCAGGAGATCCGAGAGGAGGCGGAAATAAGCAGGAGTACGAACATTATGACTGCAAACGGTGAGGAAGATATCGAGAGTAAAATAGGAGGGAGGGTTGGAAAATTTGAAATGGCAAGTTCAAGGGGGGGAAGGAGAGATAAGGGAAAAAGGGGAAAAGATTCTGGGAGAAAGAAAAAGAACCATTCTCCAGGGAGCAGGAGTAACACCCGGCGGATGGCACGAGAGGCAAACAAAAAAGGAAAGAAGGTGAGGAGGAAGGGATTCCTGCCGAGAGCGAGGAGAGGGTACAACGAGGGGTTGGGCTAAACGAATGGGCAAAGGAAGCAGGAGGATCCGGGAGGTTAGGAAGCCACTGGAAAAATACTCGCAAGAGTCGAACCAAACAGGGAAAAAAGAACGTATCAGGGAAGGGGGAAACCAAGACAGAGAAAGGAAGGAAGGATATTAACGTTCGGGTCTATTAGTGTTAACACATAAAAAGGATTCATCACCCAGCGTCCAGCATGGCCTAGGCCAAACGACGAAAAGGAAATCTCAGTGGACCAGGAAAAGGGAAGGTGGAAGCTACGTAGTTCAAGGGAAATGAGCGTCGTGAAAAAAAAAGGAAAAGGACACCAGTTGGCACCGCAATGAACGAATGAAGAGATTTCATGTTTCGGGCCGAGGTACATTCATACAAAAAAGCATGCAAAAATTTGGGGTTCGGCAGGTCACAAGTGAACCATTAGAAAACGCAGGAGTCTCGATAGTCACCAGGAACCGCAAAAAGGAAATAAAACAAAGAGGAAAAAGGCAAAACAACATTTTAAAGGAAAAACGGGCGGGAAGCCGACGCCTGAGGGGGCGAATCGGGAGGGGAGAGCAACAATAAAAGCATGGAGGAGAGGAAATGCGGGTGAAGGGGAGTGCAGTCAGAAAAAGAGTGTCAAAAATACAGCAAAAGGAGAAAACCTTGGGGGAAAAGCTCGATAAAAAAAAGAGGAGAGGAAGAGAGATAAGCCATCGGAAGCTAACAAAGGGGTTACTAATGGGCCTTTAAAAAACGAGGTTGTAGAAACCAAAAAAGAATGAGAGCAATTTGATTTGATAGTAGAGTTTCATACAAAAGCTATTCCCCTCAAGCGGAAAGGGGAGGGAAAAAAGGAGTCTAATGTAAGGGGAGAAAGGAGAGGAAGTAAGATCAAGAGGTATGAGGTCCCGTGATCGAAAGACCAAACTGAGGGCGCAGCGGAGAAAAAAGGAAATGCAGCAAAAAAATGGGGGCTCTCTGGGGGAATTCAGAGAAGGAAGAGGAGAAACAACTGAGCTGGAAGAGGGGGACTGGCAATTTTTCTAGGGACCGCAAGGGTTTGGACGAAGCATGAAGAATGACTTGCTCTCAAGTACAGAAGGTACTTGTCTAGGCACACCAAAGGAACTGAAAATCACGGAAAGAACTAGGGAAAAAGAATACGGTTATAAAGCACCTCAAGAGAAACAAAGGTGAAGTCGGAAAAGGATCGGGGCCGGGAAGGCTTAGTGGTAAGTTCGATCCTCTGGCACACGGATGGGGGGGACAAATGGCGAGCGGGGGGGGAAAAACAAAAGAAGAACCTCGAACGGAAAGGCCTTTCAGGTCATCAGTCACCGAGATGGTAGAGCCACGCAGATGAGACCAAGGGAGACGGCGATGGTCAAGGAGAGGTTGACAGCTATAGTTCACAAAACGAGGAATCGAGAAAATCTACCTGAGGGGAAGAAAAAACTTGGAGACGTGAAAAGTAGCAAGAAGAGGTTCGGGAGAAGTTTCCACGGCAGAAAAAAAAACCGAGAGTGCTCGCGATATAGAAGCACATCGGGAAAAGGAAGTCGGGTGTTGCGGGAGATTCGGCACACAGTCAACGAACTCATAGTGTTACGGAAGGGAAGACACAGGAGGGGTTCGGGCGTCCTAAACGAAGTGACCAAGAGCACTGACAAGGGAGGAGGTAAGGAACGCGGGACGGAAAACCTGGGAAGTAGGAACCTGGAAGACTTTAGTTTCACATACCCAAGACTCAAGGGGACCTGGGTGGGAAAAAAGAAAGAGGAATTGAATGAAGAGCAGAAGGAAGGGGGGGTCACTAGTGTGGAAAAGTGATGAACTGCAAGAATGGAAGGCAAAAGTCAGGTCACAAGGGCTGCCAGGTGACATGTCTCTAAACGGTGGAGGGGAAGGGAAAAAGCTCTGCAAACAGATAAAGAAGGACTACTGGACCTCTACGCGGTCACAACTGCGGGACGAATCGGAAACATGGTATGATTGGAAGGGGGAGATTGGTCAAATGAAAAAATATAAAATAGTTTCCAGGGTGGAAAAGAAAGGGAGGGTGTTGAGAAGGAGGGTAATCAAGGATGTAACATACTCTTTATCCAGATGAAAAGGGAGGAGGACGGGCCAACGGGCAGAATAGAAACCGGGGAAGTCAAAAAACAGTTCAAAGAACAGCATCAAAGCCTTTGAACAGCGAAAGAAAAACCTAAAGAAAAGAAGGGGTCAAAAATGGAAGAGATAAAAGCGCATCAGTAATCAAGACGTCGGGTAGGGTCTTAGGGGTGGCAAGAAGCGAAGGGCAGAAGAAACAAGTGAAGGCTTGAAGAAGAAAGACTTGGAGCCACGGATTGGGAAGAGAAAAACCAGGATCGCAACCGCTTGAAAAAAGAGGGGGGTAGAGAGAGGAAAGGGGCTCTCAAGGCTCAAGGAGAATTCTTTTATGAACTATTGACAAAGGCAAGGGGTCCGACACAAATGGCGGGGCAACAAGCGGGCACGCCTAATGAAACTTGGACTTACAGCCATAATACAAAGGAAGGAAAAGAGAAAAGAACAAAGGGGGAGGAAAAGAAAGCAGAATGTAAGTGTTCCCACAGTCCCAAAAGAAAAAGGAAAGGAACAAGAAAAGGTGGAAGAAGAGACATGATGAGAAGCACAGGGTCGTGCCAGGAACAGAGAAATGGGTAGGGGTGTATTAAACATCGGGTGATTGAAAAGGAGAAAAATCACAGAAGGACGGGACGTCAATTTAAGAGCGACGGGATCATAGCGTGAAAGCCGAAGATTGGTTGCCCAGAGCCGCGCGAGAAAAGTAAGGAACAAGCAGTAATTCACGGGGAGATGACAAAGTACCTGAAAATAAAGAGGGGGGAAAGCGAGGTATTGGTGGGGCGTAAGGGTCAGAAGAAAGAGTTCCACTTCACAAACCTTAGGAAGAAAGGGGGAAGGGACCGTGGGAGGAAAGCCCGAAACTGAATTATCGACAGGAGGGGAACGGAACTAAAGTTAAAAAGGGGGGAAGGTAAATACAAAGTCAGGAGCAAAGAGCTCGCACAAAAAAAGAAAATATATAGCCCGACCATGGATGCGACTTCCCCTGCCAAATTGTAAGAGGAGAAAGAACTTCAGCGACGGAGAGTAGGAAGTAATAGCGCCACGTGGCCTCATCTAGTGGAACAAAAGAGTACAGTGGCCGGGGTGCCCAATTGAGTCCTTACGCAACACGAATTACAAAGAACAAAAGGGAACGGGGGGGCCGGAAGTTCAAAAAAGATGGACCGGGAAGTAGGCATGAACCGGTCCTTCCAAATAAACGAAAGGGGGAAGAGTAGGAAGGGTCATGCAGCTCCATCAAGGAGAGAGTAAAACCAAAGCCTGAAGGAAGGGGGGTGGAATAGACACGAAGGGAAAAATAAAATAGTAATAGGCAAATCTTTCAAACGAAGAGCGTGAGGCAAAGAAAGGTAGATGTCACAAGGCCAAAAAGTTATAGTGACTTCATGAATTACTGAATAGAGTTCGGAGAATTAGGGGGACTGATGTGGGTTCGTAAAAAGTTTAGGACCTCGATTGCCTGCGCTAGGAGAGGAGAAAAGGAGGTCAGTAGGCTGCCTCGGTTAAATAAAGTCTGCTTGACGGAAAAAGGGGCCGGTGGTCTCATAAAGAGACAATGACAGAACATATGCCTTAACCGAAACGACAGGCCGCGGGAGGAAGGATCGAGTAATCGGGGGGGAGAAACCTCGGCGCGAAAGAAAGGGGGGGGGTAACGGAGAAAAGGAGCTGAGAAGAACTAAGAAAAGAAAAAAGGAAAAATGGGGATAGGGTTAGAGGACGGGGAAAACTGTGGAAGTGTATGTCCGACCATACTTAGGATTCGAAAAAAAAAACTGGATGCAGGAAAGAGGATAGGGTGGGCAGGCAAGGTGGAGATATCAACGACGAAAGGCGGTAGACCCTGGGATAAGAAAGGACGTTCCATCCTGGAGCAACAGAACGAAAAAAGCACTATGGGAAAAAAGTCACACAGGGCACGGGATTGCAGCAGGGTTTGCGGAAGAGGGCCAAGCGCAAGTAAGAATAAAGGGAAGATCCAAAAAGCGAGGGAAACCAGCGAGAGGAAAGTAAGACGGCAGGGGATAGGGAAGGCTGATATGACACGGCAAGACCCGCCGAAAGAAATTTGAAGAGAGAGCGGGTTCTATAATGAAGGGGGCGAGAGAAAGATCGTTAGGAAGAAAGGGTAAAAAAGGAGAAGAAAAAAGCCTGCTTTGGTGAGAAGGAAATGCAAAGAAGAGGTGGGAAAAAATTCGGAAAAAGTGGAAAAATCTGGGGAAGGGGAACGTAAACGTCGAAGGGTCAGATACGGTGCCGCAGGTGCAGAGAAAGAGAAAAGGCGAATCCGTCTGGGGGACGATGGGTAGAATCGTACAAGAAAGGTGGAACGGCCTAGGTAAGAGACGAGAGGGGGGCCGGACAGACAAGCAAATATATAACTTAAACTTTCCCTGTGAATGACGAGTCTCTAGTGGGAGAGATTGGAGGTGGGAAAAGGGACCGGGGGGGAAAGGGAAGAAACTAGGATAAGTTCAAACGAAAAGAGGCATCAGAAGGCGATAATGACAGGGGATCAAAATTACTCCAGGATGGGCAAGAGAGATGAAAAAAAAAGAAAAAATAGAGGGGCATGCCGATATCTGATTTATCGCAAAAAGGGGGGGAGTTAAGAAGAATTCAAGGGATCAAAAGGACGGATCGGGCGAGTTACTAAGCCAGGGGGGACCAGACGAGAAGCGTAGAACATTGTCCATCCGCGAACAAAAAATTAAGCGCACGAGATTACAAGTGACCAGGGAGGGGGAGATGGAGGGAGAACCTAGGCGGCCAACCACCATCTGCTAGCGACCGACACTAGGGGAGAGGGGCAAGTTACAGGGAAATGGTAGCAACAATTCGGGCTGGAAGGTGCAAAAGCGAAAAAGAGGAGACAAAACCGGGAAAGTGAAAACGTCAAAGCTAATTTATTTCGAAGAAGGAAGAGGGAATGGCCCTTCACAACGCCCCAATTCGTTTTGCTGAAGGAAGGACCGATGAAAGAATGAGGAAAGTAGAGGGAAATACCGCACGGAGAAACTCTAAGAGGAAGGAGGAAGTCAGCTCAAGGGCAAGAAAAATGGAGGCTACCAGCAAGCAGTTGAAGAAAATGCCTTCAGATATTTACATCAACGTAAATCAAGGGAGAAAGAAGGAAAAAAAGGGTTGACGGGGAGGCAATCGAACAAAGGGTGAGAACAGAAAAATGCGTCACCCGTGGGGAAGCCTTTCAAGATCAGATCAAGAAAAAAAAGAGGATAAAGGAGGAAAAGGGATCCTAGAGGCTGGAAAAAGTGGGGAAAAGGGAAGTTCAAACGCTGGAAGAAAATCACCCAAGAATGCCTATCATCAAGTTCTTGGAACAAGGAGAAAAGGAGGCCTCCTCAGAGGAGCGTAACGACAGCTGCAGGGCATCACCAAGGGAGTAAGGCAAGTGAAAAGGGAAAAAGAGGCGGGATAGGGAGGGGGAGGGGGGGAGAAGAAGGAACAAACGCTGCTAAGATTGACGGAGGCAATCAAAAAATTGGGATTATAGGGGGGATTCAAACGATGAAGGATTCAAAAAACTATGGGATGCTTCAGGGGAAGGCAGAAAAAGGAATTCTGGAAGAGGGGTTTGGACTAGAGGGGAAAGAAAATTATATCAACCAAAGGGGCGATGGAAAACTTGTGGAACAAAGAAGGGGGAGAGGGGGACGAAGCAGAGGAAGCTCGGGGAAAACGAATACGTTCCGCAACAAAATCCCGATCGAAAAAGTGAAAAAAGGGATGGCGGCCGAAGAGATGGCCGTGCATCAAATTGGGGGAGGAGGCATATCAGTATGTACCCTTACATGGGGGGACAAAGAGGCTGGCCAACAAACAGGCGGAGAGAACACAGGCGAACTATCCGGATCCTTAAGGTCGTCTACTGGATACGGGAGACAGATAACCCACTAATAATCTCGCCGGAAAACTACTTCTACTCTAGTAGGCAGGGGGGTGGCGGCATTAGATCGTTGAAAAAACGAAGGCGTAATGTCGCTAAAAAGGCAAAGAGCAAAAAAATGGAAAAAGAAAGAGGGCGATTAAATTAGAAAAAGAGGAGGTTCATGGCCCACGGTGAAAAGTCACACCAGCAATCAAGATATGCAAGAGAAAAAGATCAAAGACCAGGGCAGGTTCCCGTCACCTTAAAAGGGGGTCGGATCGGAGGACACCGGAAAGAAAAGGTAAGAAGACAAAGGGGTCGGGGGCAGGGACTACAGAGAAAAAAGGAGAGAGAAAGGTAAGAGGGGAGAGAACGAGGGCACCGGATTACGTAACAACGGGAGGGAAGGGAGGGACAATCCCAATGGAAACTTGAACAGTTTTTCACAAGAAAGGGAATGCCTGAAAGAAATAAAAAAAGGTTGTGCGGAAGGGGGAACAAGGTGATAACTGAGAGAACACGGGAGAGCAAGTCATGAATTAGGGCAAAACAAAAGAGACAACGAAGTAAATAAGGGCGGAGCGGGGGGGCAGTGGAAGAGCGGCAGAAGAGTCTAAAGGACATCGGACGGGACGCACCTGTTCACGAAACGGCGGGATGAAGCAGTAAACAAATGGAATTTTACGGGGCTAGAGTGGAAAGGAGGGAAAAAAAAAGAAAATGCGACTCATTTCCAGGATTGTAAGGAGGGAGGGGTGGTGAAAAAGAAAAGGGGGTGAAAGGATTTCACCGCCTTAAGAAGGCAAGTCGGGAAATGGGAGTAAGAAAGACGGCGAGGACCTAGACAACCCACCGGGAAGGACAAAAATCCATATCACACGCATCCAAAGGGTCATAGAGCAAATAGGGGGGACTCACTAAAGAAGGCCCGACAGTGTCAACGTCCGAAAAAACAGAAATCGCACTCAGGGAAGGGAGGTTGATTAAGCTGGGGTGTTGCTGTTGAATTCAAAAGACTAGGGTCAAAAAAAAAAATGGAGGGGAAAAACAGCGAGCATCCCGCAATGTGGAGAAAGGATGGGAAGGCGAAGAGAAAAAAGAGAAATAAAAGAGCGGCGATCGGCGGGGAGGACAAATATTCCATAGACAATGCATAAAAACCGAGGGGGGGTAATAAAAACGAAAGGACCATGGGCACGTCTAAAGACGTGGAGGGAAATAGGGACGGAAAACTAATAGACCTAAAGGGGGGATTCAAAAAAACTAAGGAAAAGAGAAGGTCTGCGACATCAGAGGTAAAGGGGTCCAAGGCATAAATAGAAATAAGAAGTGTTAATAAGGAAAAGAGGGAGAAGGAAAGTAAGAATAATAAGAGTGGCAGCATCAGGGTAACGGATAGACAGAGAAACTGACCATGCTAAGGAAAGTGATTATGTTGGGGAGGAAAATCAGTTTAATAGAACCTAAAACTGAAAGGCCGGACGTTTTGACAAGGCAGACGAGAAAATGGACGATGCGGGTGGACCATCGAATGAGAACTAAGTAATGAAAAGCGACGGAACTTCTAGGGATGACCAGGCCCCAAGCCTAGCTCGGGATTTTTAATGCCGAGGAAACAAGATGGAAAAGGAACGCAATTCGTGGAAGACGTCTTAAGGGTCGACAAGCCAGACAGAAAAGAATGCAGAGACTTAAAGGAAGGGACCCATCAGTTCAATATTTAAGGTAAGTGATCCACCTTTCTAGCCAGATACAGAGAAAAAAAAAAAGGAGGAGAGGAAAGATAGATGGCTCCGACACGGTTAGAAAACACTGGGTGACCAAAATTTGGGGGTAACGGTAGGAAGCCTAAATCTGGACGATCACTAGAGTAGAGGGAGGAATAGAACGAAAAAAGCGGCCCAAACCTAATCAGTGAAAGAAAAGGGTGGCAAAGGGGGCGTACTTACCAGACAAAGGAAAAAAGATGAATGAGGGATGGGGGAAGGGACCTTGAAAAGAGGACAGGTTACGTCGCTGTAAACTCGGACCTCGGAAGCGCGGGAAAAAGAGGGAGGCAGGATCAAATAAATCCGTGTGCTAGAGTCCAAGATCAAGGCTTCGGAGAGGAATGCCTGAATAAAGAGACGGACAGGGGAAAAAATAAAAATAGGAATAGTAGGAAGGGGGACAAAAACGGAGAAGCATGAAATGTAATTGCTTCCAACTGAGAGGTCGACTTTTAAGGGTAGAACAGGAGGGAAAAATAGACTGAGGTTTGGGACAATAACCCTGGTTGGAAAGCCTCACAGATACAGAGGCTTCGGTAGGAAAGGTCAACATGAATGGTGGGGAGGATCCTATTGGAAAAATTTCGGGACGCTGAAGAAGGGTGTAAGTGCCGGGAGAAAGAATTTAAGAGGAGCATTGGCGAGTCACTTAGGATTAGTAAGATACGAAGCCGCGAGGAGGTAAAAGAGGGGCGAGCCTCCATCAGGAAGAGTTTAGGCCAAGGTAGCGCAACCTCAATTGGCGGTCGGAAAACATGACTGATGAAGAAAAGGAACCCTACAAGATGAAGCAATGAGAAGGGTGTTCTCTGTACTGGGGGACAGGGAAAGGGAATAGGTAAGGAAAAACAGCGAGAGTCAAGCTTCAAAAAGGCGACAGGATATTTGGGGACTCGGAAAGTGGGGAGAGAAGCCTCTCCATACTTTGAGGGGAAGAATTCAAAGAAAGGAAAAGAGAGCGGTGGGAAAGCATTTCAAAAAAAAAACACACAAGCTAGGTGCAGGGAACACTGGAAACGGGAGCCGACAGGGGGAGCACCTCGGTGAAAACGACGCACCGTCAGAAATGAAGGCGCTGAAAGGGCGATTGAACACGAGCGGCACAAAACGGGAAAGGGAAAGATAGGGACTAGGTCTTAAATGCACAGAAAAACCGCGCAGAAAGGGGGAAAATGAAGCGGGATAAGCTGCTGAATTAAGTACTTTGACATCCAAGGTAGGTCTGCAGCTCAACCGGGGGAAAAATCGAAACGAATCCTGCCTGTGGGGAAAGGCGTGGGGGCGACGGACAAGACGTGTGCCAGTGGGACAGGGTGAATCTGTGAGGGGGAAATAAGGGTGTCTGCCGAACCTTTTGCAACAAACGAACGGTTTGAGCAGCGAAAGACATATAACCTGAGATAGACGTAGGGAGCAGGAGGAAAAACAAAAGAAGGGGGCAGGCCTGCGGGGTCCTCGCGCGAAGGGAGGTTCGTAATCTGCAGGAAAAAGACTCCGGAAACTTACGTTGGACGGAAGGGAGGACGAGTCAAGAGGGAGGGTTGGCGGTGTGAAAGGGACCCGGGGGGGGCCAACTTTCCTAGATACTGGAGAAGTGGGAAAAATACGAAAAAGAGTTCTGACATCAAAAAGGACTTGAAGGCAACGGGGAAACGGGAATCGAGTCTTTTGGAGATCGACAGGTCAAAAAAAGGCAAGAGTGAATATATATAGGTGGAGGCAAAAAGAAGTTAAAAAAGGAAGAGGGAGAGGAGAGGACTCCATGGGGAGATAAAAACCTCGGGGCGGGAGACCAGACATGGGGGCCTAATCTGAGGCAGCAGGAAAAAAAGAGGAGGAAAAGGGTAAAGAAAAATGAAAGGGGATGAAGAGGGAGGAAAAACCGTAAGAAAGAGAGACCATCGACGGAAAATAAGGAAGGGAGTCAAAGTTTCCCATGAAGGACATTACGAACGGCTTAGGAAGTAGTCCAAACACAGAGGGGGACGAAAGGGAAACCAGGGGGGGGCAAAAACTCTGGAAGAAAATTTCGGTTTAGAAAAAATCGGGACTGGACCGGAACAAGACATTCCCAGTGGGGATTGCGCGTGGGGAACCAGATAAAAAAAAATGCGATCTCTGGGGAAAAAAGGTCACGACCGGAAAGAAAGACAAGAGCACAGAGAAAGAATGGGGACAGCACGCCTGAAACTACAATTTTGAAGGTCACCAAAAAAAGGAGCATCCTAAGTGGAGGGGAAGGCGCTAGGAGAAAAGTGGAAGCAGGCTTTCGAGCGGGGGTGGTGACGTCTGCAGAGGAGAAATCGGTTACAGAAACAATATGATGGAACAAAGGGGAAGGAAGAAGACTGTAGAAGAGAGGAGCAACAGATAAACAACGGATATATTAGGAGAACGTATCAACTCAAGAATAGGAAGAACTCAAAGGGGGAAGAAGGAAGGGAGCACTGGAATATTTTTGATTTGGGGGGGGGAAGGAACCAACCAGAAAAGAGAAGGGCAAGGATCAAAAATAAGGCACACAGGGGGGGGGCTAATAACGTAAGGATTCAAAAAATGAGAAGGATTAAAAAAAAGGGGAGGGACAATAGTTCAAGGTGGAAGCGCTGGAAAGAAGAAGAGAGATAGGTAAAAGAAGGGAGGGTCTGAAAATATCGAGACACGCGAAAGGAGCTGATCGACGCTCAAAAAAGGACATAAAAATAGTGCTGGGGGAAGGAAAGGATGCAAGGAGGAACGGGAAAAGTAGCGATGGGGTATTCCGGCAAAAACGGGGGGGGAAGAGAGGTTTGGACAGCAAATAAAGACGACTTTTGCGAAAAAGGGAATCAAGGAACTGGAGAGGACTAAAGTCGGTTTGAACGAGCCTTACACGGAGGGGAAGAATCGGTTGAGGAAAATCCCTCCAAGCTAAGCACAGGAATGCTTTCCTCTCTGGCGGAAGCGTTAAGGGTGGGCAGAATCCGGAATGGCAAGTTCTGGTCTCACGCTGAAGAACCCCCTGATTACTCACCTCTAAATCAGAAAGTCCTCAGGGACGAGGAAGGGCGAAGTGGAAGATTAAAAAGGAGAAAAAGAAACCGGTCGAATCAACTTCTGATTTGCGAAGATCGTTGAAAACAAGGGGAGAGAAGAGAAAACGGCATAAGACGAGGGATTTAAACAGCTTGTCAGAGGGACGCATGAAAGCTTCATGGATTTCACAACGGGAACGAAAAACCGCAAGAAGAGAGGAAGAGAGATAAGAAGCACCCAATTTCCTGACTAGGAGTCGAAAAGGCCGCAAGACGAGAGAGTATTAAACAGAGAGGGCAAAGACACCTGTCGGGTTTGACAAAGAAAAAGCGGAAAAAGACAGGAGTCAGAGGGAAAGGGGATATCGCACACTCGGCGGCAAACACTAATTCTAAAAGACGGGGACGGGAACAGACAGAGTGAAAAGGACCTGGGGAAACACAGAGGGAATGCCTGTTCCTAAAAGTCCAAAGGGAAGAAGGGGAGGGGAGAGGATTTGTGAATCGGGAGGGAGGAAGGGAGACAGGGGGAGAGTAAAAAGTCAATTAAAATCAGGCAACCAGAGATCAGCGAAATGTACAAAGGCGGTCGGAGGGGGGAAGTGGGGCAGACGCATCGGCAAATGAAAAGAGGAAACTGAGGGACGAATAACACTGAACTCTGGGACAAGCACAAGGGGGGGGGAGGAACGCACCAGTTCAAGATGGACGGTATTGGGCAAAATGGAGATAAAACGACCGAAGGGTGGCAATGATTACAGTAGGAGGAGGGGGGCTGAATAGAGCGGGGGGGGAGAAAGGGGTGAGACGCTACATTGACTAGGCAATCCGAGCATTGAACTGGAGCCGCAGGAGTACAGGAAGGACTACAAGCCAGAAGCCCCGTAAAACGAGGACGATAAAGAAAGGCAACGAAGAAGACAAGCTTACGGAACAGCAAATCATGTCACCGGCCCGAGGAACAACTATCGGGCAGCCGTGGACAGCTGGTGATCGTTTTTTGGGAGTGCACCAGAAAAAAAGGCGACGAAAAAGTGAGTGCGCAAGAAAAGCAGAAAAGGTACAAGACGCAAGTAAAAAAGACCGCGGGGACCAGACGACGCGGAGTGGTGTAGCAAGGACGACCTAGAGAGGAAAAAACAAACAAAAAAAACCAGAACCGGAATGGAGTACTACTCCATGACGGAGGAAAGACGAAGCAGAAAGGATTTTGAAACTAGGACACAGGCGCTATGACCAAGTGGAAAAAGGGAGCCAAGAAGAAAGAGGAAGGCCTCTCTAGAAAGGGGGAGCAAAAGTACAGACAGGGGAAGTTAATCCGACGCTTCGCCTGCCGGAAGAAGAGAGCCCAGGAGACGGGCTCTGGCAGCATGTAGAGGGGGAAATCAGGAAGGGCGCATGTGGTAGTGGGGAGTCAAGGTAGGGCTTTAGGCAGAGAAAGAGAAGTCAGGCGGGATGGGGTCAGACAAAGACGGCAGCCATGCCGGAAGCTTGTAACAGTGAGCTAGCGACTAAGAAGGAAGTCACTCCTAAGCATACACAAGGAGAGGAAAGGGAATGCACACCCAAAATCGAGCGAAACTAATTGGGAAGGAGGCCTGGGTAGGAGTCAAGATGTAAACAAAAAACTAGCACGGAGACAATCTTTTCACTCGAGGGGAAAAGGGGAAAAATGGGAGGAGGACCAAAAGAAGAGAACGGGAAGTGACTTCTGGGACGGAAAAAAGGTAAAAAGTGAGGGGAAGGGGAGAACTACATGCGAGCGGGAAGACTATAAACAACACCGACGGGGGAAGGGAAAGGTAGGGAAGATGGAGAAGGAAGGTAGGAGACGGAAAACGATAAAGGTGTGTAAAGAAGGTGCGGGGTCCACCGACCTGAACGAGCAAGGGGAAGTCGATAAGTTGGAAGATAGAAAAGCCAAGCATCGAGGGAAAGAAAGAACATTTAAAGTCTTGTCCAATGGCGAACAAAGGGGATAACTCCGGGAAAAGAAATAGAAGTGACCCTAAGGAGGGAGTACGGAGGGGTGCGGAAGGAATTTACAATAGAACGTGTTTGCCGGCGGCGGTTCCTTCGTTAAGCAAGAGGGAGCTCAATGAAAAGCTTCGGAAGGGAAAGCGATGCAGCAGCGCAGTCAAAAAAACGATCGCCTTCAGTCGTCTAAGACTGAAATAAACGAAACGACGGAAAAAATAAAAAGGTAATTCTTCGGGGTGCAGCACTCAGCTGTAGAAGTTTACAGTCAGAAGACCAACGAAAAGGCCGGACCTGGCCTGCTGGACAAACTAGTCCTTATCAGGAATATAAGGTGGATGGGACAGAACCCGGGGAAACCTACGAGGGAGGTCATAGAAAAGGGCGCTAAGTGCATTTCGGCATAGGCGGGAAAATTTAAAAGCAAGGGGGGGTCAGGAAAAGGTGCACACCTGTGGAGTGCGTTCCGCAACACAGCTGGGGGCGAGCGAGGCCGTAGTCCAATAACCAGCCCTAGTAGGACCGCGGGGCGAAGGAAAAAGCAAGCGGGGGAAGAAAAAAGCGAGAGAACCGAAGGGGGGGGACGAACGACACTTAGCTTAGAGTCACAAAAAAAAGATCCCCAGACCGAGGAAAATGATCGAGGTTGGGGGAGAGGACGTGATTATGGAGTGTCTTTCCGCGGAGACTGTAAAAAGGATAAGGGGGAGGGGAATTCTGGGGGTAAGGAAGGGGGAAGGGAAAGGGCTTGAGCACGTCGGGAAAATCCAAGGACACGAACGGATAAGAGCGGGCATGCAGGGGGATAACCAACACTCGAACAAAGAAGATACATGACAAGTCAATTAACGCACTTGGTAGAACTGGCCATAAAAGTCAATAAGGGACGGGTGAACAAAAGTCAACCACCTTCGGAGTTCCAAAGCGTATGCGCAGAATTTCCTGACGGGGACTCGAAGTCCTATGCTGGAGGGAATACCCCCCAAAAAAGGGGAAATGACAGACGGAGAGTGGGTGAATCAAAGAAGGAACAACCAACGTTGAAAAAAGGGAATTCTGCGTTCAAACCCTGTTAAAAAGAGAAGAAAAACAAAGAATCCTGAAGTTGGGGGAAGGATCAATGGTACTGGGAAAAAAAGGGAAGGGAAAAGAGGGGGTGGTGACGTAAGAGAGTAAACATCAAGTGTCTAAGAAAAGGGGGACGCGCGGTGCTCATAGAACTGTCGGAGAGCCGGCGGTGAAATCCAGGGAGGAGCGACAAAGAAGTTTCTGCGCGTAAGAAGATAGAAGGGGGAGACGGTAAGACGAAAGGAAACAGATAGACGGAAACTGGCCCTGTTGGCAGATTCGAAATTAGACGTGAGTGCAGGTTGGTAATTAAAGTTGGCAGGACCAAGGAGGGGGATCATTGCAATCAAGGACTGCATAAGAAAAAAAGGGGGAGTTGAGAAGAAGGACGAAGGAGGGTGGAAAGAGGTGGACCCAAACTACCAAGAGGAAAAAACATGACGGGAGGTAGATGGCGGGGAAGGGTCAAAAAGAACGGGAGACGAAAGAGGATCTTATGATCGTGGTGGAGGGAAAAAAATCAATTTTAAAAACGGAAGAGAGGGAAAAGGGACCGGATCGGCACTGCAAAAAGAAAAGGAACTCAAGAGAATAATTCAAAAACTGTGACTGGGACGAGGGAGGGCGAAAACAAGGTAAGGGGACCCTAGCGTCCTCTGAAGAGGCAAGGGGACGGTCAAAAACGGTCATCCTGCAATTTGAACCTGAAAAGAATGCTAACGGAGTCTTTCATTACTTCTTACCAAAAAAGAGGAAACACCATTTGGGAAAGGAAAATCGAGTGCAAAATCTAATTTAGGTTTCGAAAAGGAAAGGCATGCGGACAAGGAACACGAGCAGGAAAAGTTGGTGGAGGGAATGTCCCGGTTACCACCGCAGAAGGGGGTGATAGGAGAAAAAAACGGAGACAAAGAAACAAATACGGGGAAGAGAGCGTGCAAAAACACTGCTTTTACGGTAGCAAAGAAGTGCAGGGAAAAACAAACGCATCCTTTATGGGGGAACGGAGCGAGGGGAGCAGAAAAAGACGGGAAAAGCCTGCGATTTCTCACATGTCTGTGACGTCTGCAAGAGGGAAAAAGCTAAGGCGGACTAACCGACAAGGCGTCAACCCGTGATGCACCTGAGAGGACGATAGGAAATACAACGATGGTGGAGGAAAAGAGTAGATCCTCCGAATCGAAGGAAAGGGGGGGACCAAAGGGAAGGAGAAAAAGGTTTGCAGGTGGGAAAGAAACAAGTAACACCCGAACGACTTACCGCTCAAGAAGTTGCTTTACGATTGTGCGGGAAAGATCCCCCTCAAGGAGGGAAAGGGTGAAGATTGAGGGATAAAAGGAAAAGGGGGCAGCGCTGACATAAATAGCGGCTTCTAGGCGGAGCCGGGCGACGGGAACGATCGAAGGGGAAAGGGTCGGCTAGCGAAAAGGAAGGGGAGCATGGAATAGAGGTGGGGAAAAAGACGGGTTCCTTGGATCGAAAGCCGAAATGGAGGAGGGAGGAGCCGGGAAAAGCGGGGAACTGTGGAATCGGTGGTTGGACTGTCATTAAGACGAAGTAGCGGTCACAGGCATGAAGGGACTGTGCGATGACAACAAAGGGTCGTCAGCCAAGCAGAAAGGAGAGGGGACTACGAAGGGAAGCAATACAAAAGGAACACAAAAGTAAGGAGGAGGCTGGCCGAATAAGAGGGTGTTCGGAATGGCAGGCTGGGACGACGCTGCGAGCTGGGAAAAATCATAACAGAACACCCTAGAATACGGGTAATGCAAAAGGGCCGAAAAGGGGGGGGAAGATCAAGCAGAGAGAAGAACTGCGAAACTCAGGGAGGTTGGTAAAGAGATCGGCCACAACGAGGAGGTCCTCGTACGGCTAAGAGAATCCGGAGGGATGGATACATTCAGGACCTTGAAAGTAAGAAAAAGGTCGACAAAAGTGACACACGGATTAAAAAACACCCGCAATCGATATTTCTAGAATATAGAAAGAACCGGGCAAGGGTTCAGGTAGAGGTGGATAGTTACCGGAAACTCGAAGATTAATGAACACATGATTACCCATGACGGAAGGGCCGGAAACCCTGTCTGTAGACGGGAGTTCGAACTACATCGATGGCAAAAAGAAAAGGGTCTCGTAGATGTGAGCGAAAAGGGACGGAGGGGGCAAACGGGAGGCGAAAAGTGGGAAGAAGGCTCCGGGCACCAAAAAATCACGGAAACCGGTTTTTCAACACGACTAGGGAAGTTCCGAAAGATCCAATGGAAACTTCTGTTCGGAAAAATGGTTGGGAAAGGGAACGAACGAAAAAAGGGGAAGGGGCTGTAGGAAGTAGAAGGAAACATCAAAGCATTGAAGGAGCGGAGCCGGGGATTTGACAGAGCTCGTAAAAATCGCCAAACGGAAGGCAATAAAGGGGCACGAAAAGAGGAGGAGCGCAAACAAGGGAAAGGAAATTTGGAG
>Ga0179593_1527544_pt1 | contig 21981 bp, 33 predicted proteins | sample CZODoug2_1_08_16_FD_185931 | JGI IMG/M metagenome (GOLD analysis project Ga0179593, IMG submission 185931) | Vadose zone soil fungal communities from Angelo Coast Range Reserve, California, USA - CZODoug2_1_08_16fungal (PacBio error correction) | ecosystem: Environmental > Terrestrial > Soil >...
CAGGACCGGCCACGAAAGAAAAGGACTCGGGGATGAAAGAAACCACAAAAAAAATGAACTGGGGGGGAAAGGAAGGCACGAAACAAGTGTCGAAGAAGGTGGAAATGCGACTGTCTAGGGACCCACTAAAAGGTACCCAGAGAACCGGCATCCCAAGAACTAAGTGCCTGAAGTGGGCCTCGGGAACCGGTCAAAAAAAGATCCCTTATCACTAAAAAAAAAACGACGATTTAAAAAGAAGGTTGACGGAAAGAGGGGCAAGCAAGCCAAAATTAACCGGGTTACGTGCCAGCGAATTACGTGGTCCTAAAGAGTCAGGCCCTTCACCGCAAATGTGTCGGGGGAAGGAAACAGGCCAGAGGGGGGAGTCGGGGGGGGAAGAGGGGGGCGATGCGGAGGGATTTACCATTACTGTGCCGAACAACAAAAAGAGCCAAAAAAGGAGAACAACCGGTGACGCGGCAAAAAACGGCGTTCAAAAGAAAAAACACAAATCCAGAGGAAAAGGGAACAAAAGAGAACATCCATGAAAAGAACTCGACAACGTCCCCTGGGGCCATCACTGAAGTTGCCCAAAAACATCCTGCCGGGGGGGAAGAACCAAAAAGGACATCGGCACGTTGGACCTGTTTCATTCAGCAATAGCCAGGAGGGGAAGGAAGGGAATTGGCAACTGGAAATTCGGGGAAGCTTTCAAGCCCGACTTGCGATAGTGCGACTGTTAAGAAAAAAAAAGAAACGATGCATGGTCAGGTCACATTTCCTAAAGAAGAAGGACCGGGGCCGTTGGAGGGGCTTCCGGACGAACTGAAAAATCTTGCATTGGCTCGGGGGGCGAAAGGAAAGAACGTTTCCGTCTGAACTGAACAACCTGCTTCTGAGGGTTTAAGGTTCGCAGGGACGTGCTGCTGCGGAAGCCTTCAATTCCAAAGTGGAAGGACAAGGAAAAGAGGACCTTGGACCTTGGGGGGATGCCCAGACCCAAGATCGGAGGGAAATCGGAAAAGAATCTTCGAAGAACATACTTTCGGCAATCTCGGACGGCGTCCGTGCCAAGAACAAGCAAAGGGAAGGGAAAAACCTGAAACCCTGCTCAAGATGGCCCAATGGGACGGGAGGGCAAATTCAGCCTTCCTCACCAGTGATCATTGGGGGGGGCGGGAAGGAGGCGGTTCAAAAGAAAGTTTCTGCAACGGGTTTTTAAGAAGGAGGGACGGCGTATGGGAAAAAAGGGGGGGGGAAAGGTTTCCAGCCGGTTTCTTGGTTCCGAGGGGTACCCGAGGTCAAGATCGGAAGGAGTTCGGGGGGCCGGCGATCAAAAGACTGTTCACGAAAAGACAGGCAAGGGGGTCGGGGCTTGAAGCCTCCAGTGACCAATTCCAAGAGGATCCTGGAGGCATCGGTCATGGGTCGCCATCACGGTCACAGGAAAAGGAAGGGCGCCAGCTTGTGGACGTTCATGTACAAAACCGAACTGATAAAGGTGAAAAAGGTTGGGGGCAAAAAAAAAACGAAAGATGTGGCAATCCTTCACCCTGACGGTCGAAAAGGGGAAAAAAGGAGGAGCAAATCGGGGCCCTGTTTTCGTGGGGTGAAAACATCGGGGGATTACGGGAAAGGGCCGGGGGGGAAGTCGACGTTCCCGCTGAAAAACCAACTACGACATCATCGCGAAGTACAAATCCGCCGTCACAGGGTTCGCGCTGTTCGGGGGGACCACTAGGCTCCGAAAGGAAAGGGAAAAAAGAAGCTGGGGGAAAGGGGCACTTTGAGGGACCCTGAACTGGGTCACCCTGACGGAGTGCTAGGGGAACTTAAAAGGGGAATGCCAAGGCGCATACCCGAAAATCTCCTGGCGTAGGAACTGGGGGGAAAGAGCTTCGCCACCTGGGGAAGGGAAGGGGAGGTTGACAAAAGCTCCTGTTGGGCAATACAACTATAAAAAAAAACAGCAGGCTGGAAGGCACATCGCTCCCAAAAGAGGAGGGGGGCCAACATGAGTGGACACGTCCCCCTTTCGACCACCGAAACAAAAAGGCTCGGCCCAGAAAGTGAGAAAAGGAAGGGAACAAGAAGAACTCGGTCCGCTGGTAATCGACGGTTGGTCAACCTTGCAAAGCTCAAAAGGTAATGGGGGGAGAAGGAAGGGGATGACTCGCCCCCAGCTTGAAATGTGAAGAGGGGAAAAAGAGGGGGGAAATCGCAAACAGGACGGCGAAAGGATGCCGCACGCCCCGGTCACAACACAGAAAGAGAAAACCAAATCGAGGTTCAATGACCGACAGGGAAGGAGGGGGGGGGGGGGGGGTTGGGTTTTCCCTTAACACGGTTGTCGGTTCCGACCTGAAACACAGGAAAAAGGGAGTTGGTAAAGAACCCGATTGAGAAAGGACCAAAGAAGTGACGAAAAAGGGTGAGACCAGGGGGGAGGTCCCCGAAACGTATGCTCCGACCCCCGAAAAAAGGCCAAAAAAGAATAAAAGCCTTCTGCTTCAAAGGAGCAAAAAGGTGGGCGAAAGGCAAAAATGACGAGTAGCAGAATACCGTGTTGGAGGAAAGGGAATCAGAGGACCGGGAGGGGGGACCCCGATAACGCCCTCAGAAAGTTATACGTTCAGAGGGGAGGGGTTTCGGAAGGGGCGGAAAGTGGAGGTGACAACGGTTCAAAAAAAGGAACTACTACCCGAGGACGGAACTGGGACCGATTTTTGGGGAGGAAGCCTGAGGGAAGGGGGGCAAAAAACGGCCTGGGGAACGCGACCGCCGCCGTAAAAAGGGGGGAAGGGGATTGACGGGCGCCGGGTTGGGCACTGCTGAGCATCTGTCTCCAAGGGGGTTCGGCACCTTCCAGGGGGGAAAAAAACAAAACCACATGTGGAAGCTTTCGGAGGAAGTTGGGAAAGGGGGGGACCGGGCAAAGGAGAGTGATGGGGGAATCGTCCACCTTCTCGGTGGCAAAGGGGGTCAAACGGAGGTTGGGCTTGCGAATCCCAACGGCATACCAGGGAGAAGACAGGAAAAAGAAGGGAAAAAGGATTCAAGGCGAGCGGCCGACGGCGGACCGGTAAACAAGCAACTTTCCTGACCTGGAACGAAAAGGGGGGGGAAAAACGGGAAAGAATAACAGCTTTGTTGACACGGGTGATCGTGACAGGGGAAACTCACGCAAGAAGGGGGAGTGAGCAGTGGTCCCCGGACTTCAAGCTTGGACGTACTGAGCCCATCGTATGGGGGTCCTGGAAGGGTGCCTAAGGTTTTTCTGAGACACCACGCCCAGTTCAAGAAAAAAAAAAGGAAAAGCGCACGAGTCAAGGCGGACTTTTCAGGGGTGGCGCCTCCCCGGGCAGAAAAAACGGGAAAACGAAACGATCCTGGTCATCCTGCCAGATTGCGCGAAAAAGACCACCAAAAGGTCGCGTTGAACAGCGTCTTTCCCTGGTACTGCATGGTCGTGGAGTTTGAGGGGGGAGGGGTGGGGGTAACTGCCTGGGTACCCTGAAGATAACAAAGCGGTGCACTGACGATGAATCAACAATCAACGCCTGGGGGGAGAAGAAAACACATGGGAAGGAGGAAAAGAGAAGACGAGTCCCCAGCGTGGGATTGGGTGAAGTCATCGTCATTGAACACGGAGCAGGAGAAAAGGCACCAGTAAGAACAATCAACCAAGAGAATCCAAAAAAAGAAATGGAACAGTAAAGGATCGCGGGAGGGGAGAACGCGAAGTGATGCGTCAAGCAAGGCGGAACTGCTAGCAAGGCGAAGGAGGGGAAGAGCGGTCCAAAAAGGGTCCCTAATCGCCGTGAAATAAGGCAGCCAAGGGGGGAAAAACATAAAAGGGTCTACTCCGGACCAGAAAAAAGTGCTCAGGTTTTCACTGGAACCGGAACGCGGGTGATACAGGCATGGAAAAAGAACAAAAGGGTTCATCAGGAGCCCAAGCTTGAAAGCGACCACTCTCCAAAAAAGGAAGAAGGGATGGGCGAAGTTTCGACAAAAAAAAGGTCCACGACGCAACAAGGGAAAGGAACCGTATTGGAGGGAAAAACCCCCCCACAGACCAGTAAGGTGGGAAAGAAAGGTCAGCCCTTCCGGCAAAAAAAAGGTTAACGCCGTAGAAGGGGGGGAAACTGCAGAAGAAAAGACCAAAATGCCAGGGGTTCGGGGCGCGCAAAGCACGCAGGGAAAGGACCAAAAAAGAAGAAAGGAGGCGGCCGAAGATCAAAGATGGAAGGAAAAAAAACCAGTGTCAAAAAAAAAAGGACCCAAACGGAACGAAAGCACCAACCCGGCGGTTTGAAAGCAAGCAGGGGGTGGTGTGGGCAATGACCACGGTGGAAAACCAGCCGAAAAAACATAAAAAAAAAAAAAAGGGCTCAAGCAAAATCAATCCATTGTGGACCCGCGGCCGGCAGGAGGTTGACCAGGAAGGCGCCGAAAAAAGGGGGGGGGGGGGGGAAGCAAAAGATCAAGGAAAAGGGGTTCCCTTCCGGCGGGGTTGAGGGAGTGGGGTGGGGGGGGAAAGCACGAAAGAAGGGTCTCGTACCGAACAGAAAGAAAAAAGGAGGAGGGGGAAGGTGGGCCAAAATCAACGGTGAGAGGAAAAACACGAGGGCAAAAAGCTCCCCGGCTCGTTGCAGGGGGCAGTCAATATGCTGAGGGGAAGCAGTCGATCTTTTTTAGTAATAAACGGCAAAAAAAAGGCGGTCGAGGATAAGCTGAAAACCGCCTGTCCGAGAACACCATGGTTCGTTTAGACTCAGGGGGGGGGAGGTAACGGAAGGGGGAACCCCTCAACAACAAAAAGGGGAAAGGGAAACCACTTTTTCTGATCGAAACGACCAAGGAAAAGGACCGGACGTCCCGCGGAATGAGACGAACGGTTGAAAGTCGGATCTACCCGGTGCAAGAGGAAAAGAAGTAAAAAAAGCGGTGGGATGCCGCGCCCGAACGCCGCCAAAAGGGGGGGGGGAAAAGAAGGAAAGGTAGCCAGGAAATCACGAGCCCAGAAGAAGTCTGAGCCTTCAGGGGAAAAACGTTCGAACTAGCCAAACTTCAGTGGGGTGGGGAACCATGGAAAGGAAGACTACCCGGGGGGTAGGAAGAAAAGGGGGGGGGGGGTTGCGGGACAGGAAGGGACTGAAGAAGGCCCTTGGCCAAAATCCGCACAAAAAAAGTGCGAGTGGGGGAAGCCCTGGCCGCCCCGAATGCACTGATCATTTGGAAAGGACACGCAACGGGTCAAACGAAAAGCCGAACTGCACCAAGAGGTGGCGAAGCCAAAACATTCAGGGGGTGCCGTGGAAAAAGGGGAAACAGGCGTGAGTCGGTATAGGGGGAACTGGGCCATGGAACCGGCCAGTCTGAAGGACAACGGGGGAAAGAAAATCAAAATTTTTGAAAAGAATCAGGGCATCAAGGGAAAGGGGGCAAGACTCCGTCGGGACATGTGGCGGGGGTACACTTTCGTGAGGGGGGTGGAAACCCCTAACAAGGAGAAAACAAGCCCGGCGACATCGTATAATGAAGTGCGAAAAAGGGAAGGGGAGTCCCTGGGGAAAAACAGGGGAGAAAGAAATCGCGAGCAAAGAACCTAACCAAAAAACGAAGGGAAAAGAAGGGGGAAAGCATCGGCGGTCACGAACGGGGAAAAAGAATTGCCAAAACATCGTGGGGCCAGACAGTGGAAAACACAGGAAAAAAAAGAAAGTCGAAAAACCGGCTGAGAAACGTCGAAGGGAAAAAAGACCACACCTGACGATCCATGCAGGTCAAGGACCGTAATGGGATGCGGCCAAAAGGCCGCCCTGAAGGGCAGGGGTCGCTTTAATACCAATGGACAAAAAGCCGAACAATGGGAAAGAACGGAAAAGTAGAACACTATATTAAACTAACGCCGTCACAGGAAAGAAGGAGGAATCAGGTGGCGCAGAAAAACCAAAAGGGCTGAAACAGCAAAGATAACCGAAAACACGTCGGTGCTTTTACCGAAATTTGAAAGTGGAGGAACACAGCGGGAGAAAATTGACCCGCAAACTTGGCTCAAGGTAAGGGGGGACCCAGAAAAGGGCCAAAGAAAATCTCATTGGATTCAGAAGACCCTTGGGCGAGCATGGGGTTCAGGGGAGGGGTGACGAGGGTTCATTTGAACCAGACGAATAGAAGAGAGGCCAGAGTCTGGGTTTGGCGAAAAGATCGGAAAGGAAAGCGCCCAAATCTGGAAAGGAGCCGGGGGGGGAAAGGCCAGAGCGGCCGTGGAAAAGCCTTTAGCGAAGAAGAAGCAACAAAAAAAAGCGAAAAACAAAAAAAGCAAGGTTGTTCATCTTCTGAAAAAAAGGGGGAGAACCGATCATCAAAAAGGCAGCTGCCAGGGTAGGGAAGACGGCAATGATCGGGAGAAACACCTGACCCCAATGCCATCGTGGGAAAAAAAGAAAAAGGGGAAGGGAAATTAAAAAGGGGGCTGGAAACATCTATCCCAGAAAAAAAATGGGTCAGGGGGGGAAATCAAGCCCGAAGCAAGCAGCATCAAGCTGAAGAAGGGAAAAAAGGGGTTTAAAATGTCGTGATTGGGGGGGGGCACGGATCCACCAGGATTGGGGGGGGAGGGGGGGGGAAAAGGGACGCGAAAAACTGAAGGGGAAACTGGGGAGAGGGGGGGCTAATGGACATGCTGTTCTAAAACTGGCTTGAAAACGACACTGGAGCGAGGATGTGTTGTGGAGGAAGGACGTGCGGAACACCTGGAGGGGGCCCGGAGGCGGTGGGGAGAAAAAACCAGCCGCTGTACGGCGACCAGTTCCTGGAAACCTTGGGAAAAAGGAATTATCGACGACGACCCATGAAGGGAATGTTCGAGAAGAAAAGACAACGCCGCGAGTATGACCCGGGGCATCGACCTGGAAAACCACGAATCATAGCGGGGAAAAAGAAAAGCCCGGGCAAAAGAAAGGCGTCCTGCTTGCGCCAGATCTTGGGGGAAAAGGAAGAGGAAAAATCGTCAGGATGTTAGTGGGATCAGGGGCTCTTGAAACGACCGGGGAAAAGGGATACGGGAAGAAAGTAGTGGTTAAGCACCCTTGGGTGACCCGGTTTTTAGAAAGAGGGTATGAAGGGACAGACGGGGCTAAAGGCCACGATGCCAAAGTCGTCGAACATGGGGAAGTGCCATTTGCCTGAAACCCGGTGGTCTGGAATACGTCCAGACTTGCGGGGGGGGTCCGGGGAATCGATGACGTTCGTGGCCGGGTTAGGCATGAACTCACAAAAAAAAAAACACGTGAGGAGAGGGAAAAAAAGAGATCTAAAGAAAAGGAAAGCATCGAGATGAAAAAAAACGACCCCGACCTGACAACAAGAAAGGGGTTAACAGTGGAAAAAAAACAGAGCAGAGGGACTGCCATAGAAAGTCTACAGCAGGGGTCCACGGAAGGGAAGGGAACCAATAGAGAAAAAAAAAACCAGGGGCCGAACACTTACCAAAATGGAAGTGGATCACCACGCAGGGGTGGCCCAGTCGGCAAAGAGATCCGAGCTCAAAAGACGATGTAATATCCAGGGTTCGCTACCCGGGCGGTACCAAAAAGCAGGGCGCCCAACAAGACGAAAGTCCACTCGATCGTTGAGGGTCGATGCCCCGGGACTGACCGGGGCGCCCACCGCGGAGGGAAAAAAGAACGGAAGGGAAGGTCAAACTTCGAGGCGACCCGAAGAAGGATGAAAAAGGACCGAAAGGAAACAATCGCGGAGAAGCGCCCCCACCTCAATCGGGGGGGGCGCCTCCGGTGAAACACGGTGAACAAGAAACACAAATCTCCGGCCAGGGGGGGGGAAAATCAAAAAAAAAAAACAAAAAAGGAAGGAGCATCGACAAGTAAAGCCGTCGCCGCATTGAACGACAAAAAGGGGGTCCACTGGAGGGGGGGACGACAAGAAAACAATCGGAACGTGAAAATGTTTTTCTCAAGAGCCTGCCAGTGAACTTGGAAAAAACGGAGGGATTAAGAAGGGGGACGAAGGCTTTTTCCACCCTGACTTCAGATCGGGTGACACAAAGGAGTTTTCAAAGAAAAAAAAACCAAAGGGCTGGTGAACGGTGTTGCGAAAGAGATCAGGGGCCTTTGGGCTTCCCGCGAACTGGAAAGGAAAAAAAACTGCCGTTGTGAGAAAACCGAAGGCGGGGGGAAAAAACCCCTGAACAACCAGCTTCAGGGGAGTGGGCCGGGAAAAAAGGGAAGGAAGGGTACTGGCATCCTTCTTCCGAAACAGCCGGAGCCACGGGAACCAAAGGGGATGTATTTCACGCTCACAACCCCGGGAGGGGAAAAAAAAAGGGAGTATTAAAAAGCCAAAGCACATACGAGCATCTCTTGAAAACGGGGGGGACAAAGAAAGAGGGGTCAAAAAAAAAACCTGAACATGGAAACGAGCCCCGGGGGATGAACCCGGACTCAAGATGCCGAGGGGTAGGAGGTGCGGGTCACAAGACTTCCTGCTGATCCGAAAGGGGAGGGGGGTACGGTGGGAGTGCTGCTGTGGTCGACCGTTCAGAAAGACAGGGGGTGGGTCGACGCTCGGCAGGGGCAACCAGGGAGGGGGGTTAGAAAACATCCACCTGGTTGATTTCCTCGGCCAACCCGGAGTCTACAGAAAAAATCAAGAAGGGGAGTTTCGGATTATCGCCGGGCGACAGAAGGTGAGGCCCCCGTTCGGCTGCTCTCCAAACAATGTTGGGAAAAAAAAAAAGGGGAGTGAAAAGACTGAAGGAGAGTCTGGGCGCATCACTTTAACGGGAGGAAGGCAAAAGGGAGGGAGCCGGGTCTTAAAATGTACACGACCACGGGGACTAATGAGGGGGGGGAAACGGGGGACTGTTCAAGTTGTTCAAGGGGAAGGGGAAAACACATGGAGCCAAACGTTTCGAGAAAACCGATGCGGTCAGGACAAGCGGGTAGTTAAAAAGGCGGGGGAAAAGGTTACGGGCGGGTTGCTCCGCGAGGGTGACGTTGAAAGGAACATAAGACCAGACCTACTACAGCGTGGGGCGGCACTTTCCCAGACAAAGGGTTCGGCACAAAAAAAACCTGGGGAAAAAAAGACTACTGCCAACGAAATGTATCCGCCAAACATGTACGAACAAGAAAAAGAGTAAAAGGGAGACCTGGAGCGGTTTCAACATACAGTGGTCTTGGCGAAGACCCGCGGGAAAGGGCCCATGCTCAGCGCCTACGCAAAAAACCAACGTTGAAAAATGAATTCATCGCGAAAGAGTAAGGGAGTTCTGCGCGGTTTTAAGCCGAAACCCTGTGGAATACCACGGGGGGAGGGGAAGTGAAGTCGCGGCGGCCATCCAGAGACCCAATCGCCCAAGGGTGGGGAAGTTGCCTGTAAATTGAGGTCGGGGACGCACGCCCCGCAAACCTTAACTAACCGCGGTCGTCGAATGAGGGCAAACTATGAAGAACTCGGCTCTAGTAAGGATTTTGGGGGGAAGGGGGGGGGAAAAAACAGCCTTGGTGGCGTGGGACATGGAGGAGTCGGAGAAACCGCTTTTACGACCCGCTGGGGTTGACCCGCGAAAGAAAAAAAAACAAAACGAAGGGTATGACGCGCGCCGGAAAAAAAGGGAAAAAGCAAAGGGAAGAAACGTAAACGGGTTTTCATAAGACCGCAAGTGCAAGGGACCTGAGTGGGTCGGAAACCCGTGCGAAAGACTCACAAGGGGTACAAGCCAAAAAGGTTAGGGGGGGAAAAAGGTAGGAGGAGATGAGAACCAAGAAAGTCGAACAAAAAAGAAAATCTGACAGGACAGAAGAAAAAAAAAATAAAGGGAAAGCCCGAACACCCGCGACGGAATATAACACGGATGAAAAAAAGAACTAGAAGGAGGCGTAAAGGGAAACAGGAAGACACCAGTCATGAAAACGGCAAAGCACGAAAGACAATGGCATACCGCTGTGTTGGAGGGAACTAGGACGGGGGGAGGGGACAAAAATACGCTCTCGTATAAGGTTTCTGCGAGTTTGAGGGAACGAGAGAGTCAGAAAGGGAAATTTCAAAGTAACTAACCCGAGCCGACGGCCCCTGGGGGACCGTTGGCAGCGGCAAGGGAGGGGGGAGGGGAAGGGGCAAAGCGGGACAACCGCGCCGCACAGGCCCCTGCAAGGGATGTTGGGGTGGGGGGAAAAGGTGGGGGGAAATCAGGAGGCTGGTTCCGGCCAGTGTTCAGGGAAAAAAAAAAAAAAAAAAAAGCCGGAAAAAAAGCCAGAAAACTTCGTTTCAAAAACGTGGGGAAGGGGGGCCCGAGATAGGGAGTCTTCCAGTAGCCTTCTTCGGGTGCAAAACCTGGGGTTTCTACCTGCGGAAGAAAAAAGAAAAAAAACAGAAAAGAAAGGGAAACTTATGGCGGCTTTCACGGAAAAAATTGGCCTGGGGAAAAAAGGGCCCGAAACTTTCTCTGAAGATGGTCCCCCCCTCCGTTGGGGTGGGCCCGGCCAAATGAACGGAAAGACCAAAGGGAGGGAGAAACTTTCTCATCGCGGGTGGAGAGGGTACCGAGGACTGAAGAATGAAAAAAATAGTATTTGATGGGGCTGTTCCTGTGGAAGAAAGGTGGGTCGGATCACCAAAAAAAAAAAACAGAAAAAAGTTCGTAAAGAAGACGGCGCCGGACGTTCTTTGGGATCAACCGGCCTTAAAAAAAAGGGGAGGAAAGAACAGACGATCAGAGTCCATCTGGCCCACAACACCGGCGCGAGCAAAGTTCACAACAAAAAATGAGAAGGGGAAACGGTTCCTTGTACTGGGGCATTTCGGGAAGGGGGGTAGTGTGGGAGAAAAGGAAGGGGGGTGTAACTGCTTATGAATAACATCCGAGGGAAAGGACAATGAATCAAACAAGCCTGGGGATCGAAAAAAAAAAAAAAGAAAAAAAAACAAACACACAACGGAGGAGGAGGAAAAAAAAAGAGGGGGGGGGGGGGGAAAAGGGGGTTTATTACGTCCAGTGCCCAATCGCAAAAAACAAAAAAAAAAAAGGCAGTACACAAATACGAAACAAAAGCCAGAAAAGCCAAAGGACAAATTACGCCCGGGGGGATAAACCGCGAAGTTGATGCCTTCGTTGGAACTGCCCGAAGAGAAGATTAAAGAAAAGAAAGGTCGTTGCCAAAGAGAACGTGAATTCCTTGCGGCCCGGTGTGAATGGAAAGAAAGAAAAAAAAGTACGAGAAAGGCTCAGTAAGGACCGGGGTTAACGCGTGGGAGAAAATAATAAAAACAATGCAAAGACCAGCCCAAGAAATGTCAAAAAAGGGAAAGCCAGCCGGTGAAGAGAAAAGTAAAACAAGCGCGGAATGGCAGAGTGTTTCGCCCAGGTCCACGGAAAAAACCTGAGTTCACAAATGGAAAGGGGGATGCCAAAAACACAAAAAGGAACCATCGGAGAGTTGCCCCTCAAGAAGGTCCCTGGTCGGGAAAAAAAGTTTTAAAAAAAAAACCATGTTCCCCCGGGATCGACGAAAAGCCAAAGTCGGGGATCGCAAGCACGCGCAAGGGAAAAAGAAAAAAGACCCACAAAGGGAAAAGACGAACCATGAGAAGAGTAAAAAAAAAACGAAAGAACGTCAAAAAAAAACTGCGGTTGGGGCAGCCCGTGGGTTACGGGGCCCAAAAAAAAAGGGGCAAAAAGGACCGATCAGCAAAAGCAAGACCAACCGGCGCCGGACAGTCCAGGCCGGCAAGAGCGGTTTTTTTTGAAACCATGGCCTCAGCAGACGGCCATCATCATCACGCGCCCTCTCCGCCACAAAATCTCCAGGAAAGGAGGGGGGGTAAGGTGAAAAGGAACTTTTTGAAAAAAAGGTCAAGCACGGCACTTCTTGACTAAAAAAAAATCAGAGGCTAAGGGGGGACTCGGCCCAGAAATCCCCGGGACAGGGGATCGATAAAATAACGAGCGCAATGACTCGGGAAGAGATAGGAAAGTAAGCCAAGGCTAAGGGAAAAAAAAAAAAAAAAAAAGGACTAGGACCTTTGAAAGTACAAGCACCGTTAAAGGGCGTACATAAGCTCGGAAAACGGGACAAGGGAGGATAATTTCGTTCGACTCGTGGGGGGAACCACACATGAGGGAGTTGTTAACACACGGTTATGGTAAGGTGAGCTTTTAAGACAAGTGTCGAAACGACCTCAGGAAACTTGGAGGGGGTAGGGGGAACAGACGGTACGCTTCGGGAAAAAAACCAAAAAAAAAAGCCGCGCCGGCACACTCGCCGCGGGTTTGAGGAAACTCAAGGCCCCACCCGTTCGTAAAAGGGGGTAAACTAGCCAGAAACTAAAAAATGCCCCACAGACACCAAGTCAGGAAAATTGTCAAGGGAACGTCTTTACATAAGCACACAAAGGGGAAAAAGGGGGGAAAAAATCATTCAGACCGGCGGGGTCCAAAAAAACGGAAAAGGGGTGGGTGGCCGGTCCACAACCTGGGGGCAAAACTCCAAAAAAGGAAAAAACGGGAAGACCCTGGCCACGAACCTAAATAGCACTTGGAAAAAAAAACGTGAAGCAAAAGGAAGCGTCAACAAAGAAGCCGAACGAGCCCCCGGAATTTCCGAGCGAAATGGCCACAATTCGTGGAAATGCAGAGCGTAAAGTCGAAGAGGGTAAGGCAAAAGAGGATAACATCGCACGATTCAAGGGGAAAAGACAAAGTGGCCACTGCAAAACTTTTCTTCGTCGGATTGGCCGGTCCAAATGGGAAGCGTAAAAAAACAGCGCGACAAGGCCGGTCGAAAAGACAAACGGGGGGAGGTGCAAAAAAAGGAGAGGGTAGTAGGAAACTGTGGCAGCGGAACGGGCACGAAAAAAAAGGCCGACAATCAAACAACCAAGGAGCAAAAACTAGGAAACACGAGGAACCCGATGGCGAACATCAGGCTGCATCGAACGGGAAGCAAGGAAAAAGCCGGGGAAAAGAAAACCAGGAAAAAATAACACCTTGGGAAAACGGCCCCCCGTCTGGGAAACCGGATAGCGTCGTTTACGGGAATAAAAAGCCTGCTAAAGGTCAGAAGGCATGGGACCCCCCGGGGGAAACATGGTATGCGAAAAAAAAAAAAACTGGAAAAAAAACCAAGATTTCCTATCATGCAATGTCGAGGCCCCAAAAAGGAAAAAAAAACAGGTGGCTTAAAAGAGAACGGGCTAATGGAGCCGATAAACCAAAGCCAAAGGGGCAAGACCTCCTGGTGGCCGAAGAAAACAAGAAAAAAAGCAGGAAAAGGCAAAAAAAAAGGGGGGTTGGGGAAAAGCCGAAAACGCCGCACCGGAAACAGAAAGTCTTGTGAAGGAAAAAAAAAGTAAAACGGGTACCCGACCAGCAAAATTTCATCACTTGGGGGGAGAATGACGGCAAAACAGCCACACAACCCTATAAAATCAAAAGGACATTGTAAAAAAAACCCCGTGGGGTTGAGCCATTTTCATATCGGAAGAGATGTTAAAGGGGGCCACCGACGGGGAAGAAGCCCGATTATGGTGTTTAATTGGATGAAATCAACATTTCATGGACCGGGGCCCATGCTGTCAAGAGAAAGCGGGGCATAACAGGTCCCAGCCGGCGGAAAAAACGGTAAAAAACGCCTGGCGGGGGAAAGGAAAAAGAACGAAAGGGGGCCGACCATAAACCACATCCAACAGAAAAAAGAAAAAGGGTGGGGATAAAACCTGAAAGAGGGGGAACATGTATGAGTGCACGCACCAGCAATCAACGTAAAATGGTCCCCGAAGAAAAAAAAACGACAAATGCCGTGGGCGAGCTGAACACCGAAGGGGGGATCTGGGCCTTTTTTTAAAAACCTCCGGGCGAATGTCTGTAAAGGGAATGAAAAAACCCATAAATGGTTGCCATCACCCGCAAAACCGAAAAGCCATGTCCAAAGAAGGGAAAAAAGGGGGTGAACGTGCAACCGATGTCCTTCTGAGGGGTCTGAAAACCACAAGGACCGTTGGTGAAACGGCCACTGCGAAGATCCGGGACGTTGTCGGAGGGATAAGGTGGCCATGAGGGGGAAACCTCGGGCATTGCCTGGCGAGGGGGGTGTTCTTGGAAAAACTTTTGAAAAAACCCCCCCCGGGGGCTGCGGGTTGGGGGGGGGGGGGGGAAAAGCGCGCTGGAAGCCGACCCCGGGACATTGGGTAATCCTTAGTCAGAAAAAAAAAGACGAAGGAACCAACAAACAATTGACAGCCGTGTCAACATTGGGACAAAAAGCGGAAGTGAAGGCGGCCCGCGGGGCCCGGCAATTGAAAAAAAAGGAAACGAATCCCGGTAAAAGGGGCGTCCATGAAAAGGTGAAACCGGAAGGGAGGGGGGAAAAAAGGAAGTGGATTACAGTGTCTGCTGGGAGGGAGGAGCAACGTCTTTCGTCCTACCCAAAAAACGCAAGAGAGAAGAAAAATGCCACAGCAGGTAGTGTTACGCCCTTGGGGCCAGGGGGGGGGGCGAAGGTCCGGCAGAGGGGGCTTTAAAAAGGGGGAATGAAAACGGTCGTCCTGTGACATAGGTAGTGCCATTGGAAAAAAACTGGGGGGGTACCACGGGCTTGATCGTCAAAAGTTCGGGGTTTTCGTGGGTAAATGGGAAAGCGAGAATTCTGGAAAAAGGCATTACGTAATCTCAAAAAAAAGGAAGGGGGAAAAGATCAGGGCAAGCCCACGAAGACAGGAATCAGGAGAATGAAACCCAAGAACAGAAAGAAAAGAAGGGGGGGGATGGGCCTATGTCGACAACGGCAATCGAAATGGAAAACCTGTGAAAAAAAAGAAAAAAGGAAAAAAACGGCACAAAGGCGAAACTACCTGCTGGAGGGCCCCCTCCAGGGGGGGTAAAAAAGAATGGAAACCTCAAATAATCCCGAACGAGGTATACCACTCCTGGTTCAGGGGGACCCGGCACGGAGGGAAAAAACAAGATACCAGATGATGCGCGAATTCGGTGGTGTCAAGGGTCACGATGGCACTTGCGAAAAGCTGTGTCAGGAACACGGCTTCATGCAAAACGGCGTAGTCTGAGAAAAAAAAAAAAGGGACCTGGGTCGCCGATAACAAAGCGCTAAAAACGCCACCCGCCCAGCAAAATGAAGAAGAGGGGGCCCACGAACACAAACTCTAAAAAAAAGGGAATCAATAAAAAAATGCAAGTAGCACTGCAAATCACAGGGAAACGTCTCTGCAAAGGGGGGGGGTTCCGCAGAAAAGGGGAAAGAAATGTAGGGGATCCGGTCCCGAAAATCACAAGGGAAAAAAGGTTTACAAGGGAGAATAAAACTGTCGGCGGCATGCAACTGACCAGTCTGGCGAGAAAAAAAAGGGGGTGAAAAAAATCGTGAACCCGAGTTTTTTTCGCCATCCACAAGGAGGGGAAAAATGTTGGGAAGTCAAAGGGGTGTTACCTCGATCATGCCACGGCTTTGAATTCGCTATGGCATCAAAAAAGGGGCAAGGAAAAAAAAAAAAAAAAACGAAAGGGCTTTCCGCCCTGAAACAACCTGAAGGAAAAGGTCCTGGGGGGGGGAGGGCTGTTCTCATCACAAGTTCAATTCCAGCTGGAGCCCAAAAGAAGGAACTGGGACCTTTCCCCGCGACCAAAAAAAGATGGAAAAAGGAAAGCGAAGGAACAATCCACATACTCGGCATCTCTTCGAGAGGGCGGGGCCCTACAGAGAGGGAAAGAAAAACTGAGGGAGCGCCCGGGGATGACCCTAAAAATCCAAGAATGCCGATGTGCGCGGGTGGCCTGGTCACAAAAAAAAAACAATGCTGGGGAACCAAAAAGGGGTGAAAAATGCTGCGGTACTGTCAAAAAAGAGAGGGGAAAAAAGGCAAAGTTCCGGGCACGTTGCCGATCGGCCACGGAAACGTGGGGGGGTTCCAGCAAAGTCTGGTTCTTCAAAACGGCCACAAAATGTACAGAACTCAAGGCCGGCGTTTAGGATTTTGCTGAGGGCAGTCATTCCGCACGTTGGGTAAGACCAAAGGTTAAGGGGGGGCGCTCCCAGTGGTGCCCAAAAGAAAAAAAAAGGGGGGAAAAAACCCAGGGCCCACCGTCGCGAAAACATCACATGGCAAGCGGGCTGCCGGAATCAAAAGTGGGAAAAGTGAAAATGTACAACCTGATTAACAGGGGGGGGTCTACGGGCGTACAGTGTTCACCATGTGGAGGGGGAAAACACGAATGTTTGGAACCTGAGAACTCAAAGGTTCGACCATCTTCCTGGGTACGTGGTTAAAAAAAAGAAAAGGGGGAGGGAGGCGTGGAAAGAAAACTCGCGGATGGGTTCAAGGTCGACGGTCACAATTGAAAAAAAACCACTCAAGGGAACGCAGTTCCCATTACAATGTGGGAACAGGAAAAGGGTGAGAGGAGGGGGTCCTGGACCTACTACCCGAATCGGACCGACAACAGTACGACGAGAAGCTGGGAAAAAAAAAAAATTGAGGGGAACCAAGGTTTTCAACCTGAGTTAAGGGATGTTAAAAAAAAAAAAAAACCGAATACACCCAGGCCGCAGAAAAAAAGACTACGCCGCTGAGTTGACAAGAAAGTGAAATTCGTCGCAAAGGGGAAGGGGGTCGGCGGAAAAAAGGGGGTTGAACGAGCTCCGGTTTTGGGATACAAAGAAAAAGGGACGAAAAGCCCCCCGAAAAACCGCTCCAGGTTGGGGAGGGGGCCAAGGGACAAAGTAAAGGGACGAAAAAAACCAAAACACACCACCTGTTCTCAGAACAAGAAAAGGGGTCGGGAAGAAAAACAAAAAGGAGAAGCCTCGTCAAACCTAAGTAAGAGGATAAGGGTTAAGGAAAAAACTCATCCTGGTGGGAAAAGGAAGGGGAAAAAGTTCGAGCCGTTTGCTCGGACCCTCGTTTACAAAAGGGGGGGAAAAACGCAAGGGGGGGGACCTCTCAAACCCGGCGAGGAGGAACAGCGCCGCGGTAAAACAAAAATCAGAAAAAGGAAACGCGGGAAACAGGCGAACGTGCATGTTTCCCCTGGGGAATTGTAAAACGGACAAACACAGAAAGCTAAAAGGTCCCATCAGGAGTTTGCAAAAAAAAACCAGGGGACGAGATGGAAAGGACGAGTCGAAAGAAACCGTGTGATCTGAAATGAGAAAAAAAATTAGCCGCCGCAAACGCGGCTTAAGTGGGGGGGTGGTGGTCACACAAGTCGAATGAAGAAGAAGAAAAGAAACAAAGTTGGCGGCCGCAACACGAGAAACAGAAATTCGGAGAAGGGGGGGTTTGAGGGGCGATCCCCGCGATGCCAAAACGGGATCTGGGCCCAAGCAGACTTCCGTATTTCTTAAGAAAAGGGGGAAAAAACACGTCCAAAATACCTAACCAGCCGACGGTCACCGAGGGGGGGGGGGCGTGCAAAGCGGGCGGAAGAAGGCCGTCGCGCTGCGCAAGGGGGTCAACACCTCTCCCACGAAAAAAAAAAGGGGGGGCGGGGACGAAAAAGGTTTAAAGGATGAAATGCTTGGAATCGCCGTGTTCGTCAAAAGAAAAAAAAAAGGGGCTGATCAACAAAAGGTGTACCTCGGAGGTCCAGTTGGGCGAGGGCCTGGTGGGAAAAAGGGGGACCCAGAGGGAAAAAAAAAGAGTCGGGAAAATTCGGTGCACCTGTCTAAGGGAACGACAGGGGGATAAAAACTAAAGACTCGGCGAAACCGGCAACTATGGGGACATTCAAAGGCGAATGGAAAAAGTCACAAAAGAAAAAAAAGAGAAAAAATCACTATGGTTCGCGGGGTGGGGGTCACCGAAAAAAACAATAAAGAAGAAAATTTGAAAAAAGGGGGGGGTGATCTTTAACCGGGGCGGAACTTCGCCCTCAGGGGCAACAAACGGGTGGAGCTGGTCACGGAAAAAAAGTTACTGAGATGGGGGCCTGTTCTGGAAATTGCAAGGTTTGTCGAGTGAACCCAAAGGGGGAAAAAAAAAAAAGGGGGGAAACCGGCAGAACCTAAACCTTTCGTTCCGGGGGGGACAGCAACGACGTTTCCTTTGCAGAGAAGACTGCAAAGGCAAAAAAAAACGAAGAGGAGACAGATCCTGATTCTTCATCCCTGAAACCGCAACTTGAAAAAAAACTCAAGCAAAACTTCGCCCGTGGCCGCCTTCCCCTGTACTGCATTTGGACGGTGGGCGGCTTCTGGGCGGGGGTCGGGTGGGTAAAAGTTGGAAAATGAGATCCATCGAGGACACGGACCGATTGGAGAAACAAAAACGAAAAGAAAGGGGGGAAGACAACACAAACGGAGAGGAAGATGACCACAGCGTGGAGATGGTTGGATTCAAATGGGGAAAAGATAGGAAAAAAAAACCAAAGGGGATCTCCAGGGAGGCAGACACAGGGTACAAATAAGACAGAAAAAGGTGCAAAAGACCGGACGCCGTGCTGACGACAGAGTGATGCCCATGCTCAACGACGCGGGCCCAGGATGAAGATCAGGAAACATTCGGGAAGAAAAAAAAAAAGTTCAAGGGCAGGGCCAGGGGTTAGCCGCAAATAACGGCCCGCCCGACCCTCCCGGAAGAAGGAGGTGAGTTTGGGGGAAAACTACCGAAACCTGCAAGGAAACAGGGAAAAGCAAAAGAACCCATAAGACTCAGGAAGCGACCCACGATCCACCCCGCCAGCGAATGGGGCGAAGTGAGCCCAGGAAAAAAAATCAAAAAAAACTGGACCAACAAGATGACCGTAATTGAGGAAGGAAAAAAAAAAACAGAATACCATCGGGTTTGCCCTAGGGAAAAAAACGGGGAGCGTCCTGCCGTCGCCAGGGTTCGAAAAAGAAAAAAAGAAAGAGGGGACGGTAAGGCCCGATGCCGGTCGGGATTCCAAGAAAAGAAAGGGAAAGGGAACCGAAGAAGGCGAAGACAGACCATCCAATGCAAATAAAAATGCAAAAACCACCAAGAAAAAAAAAGAACGAGGAAGAAAAACGGGCGGTTTGTTTCCCAAGTACCACGGGGGAAGACACAGGAAAATAGAACAGCAACCAGCCCGTCTCAAAAAGCGAACACCAGCCTGCCGTCGGCCGCCGGAAAAAAGAGCAAAAAAAGGAAGAAGTCCAGACAATCGGGAACGCAAAAAAAAAAATTAGGAACGGGCGAACTCCTGGTGTAGGAAAGTGGGTGTTTCCGAAAACGGACACGAGTGGACCTCGTAGAGAATAGAAGAGCACCGTTAACGCGTGGGCAAGAATTAACCGGAATCGAGGACTGAAAAAAAGAGAAGAAAAGGGAAACGACCAAGGCTCGTTTTGCCCGGTGAAGGGAGCCGGCAGGTAAAACCTTGGAAGAGAAAGAAATTCGATCGGGGGGGGAAGAAAAAAAAAAAACAAAGCAGGCAGGTCGAATAGAAAACAAACCGAGAAAAATCAAAGTTGTTTTGTCTACTCTGTTGTTCAAATCAGGAACAGAACGTGGACCACAACCGGGAATGGCCCGGGGGCGGGGGGGTGGAGGGCAAGGTGCGAACGACCAATTCCAGGAAACATGCAATTTTGGGAGCACGTCGATTGAAAAACAGCCAGAAAGGGCTGTGGAGGGAAAAGGATGGACTAAAACAGGTGACCGTCTCGCGGGTGACACCCCCCCACCCTCCGCGGAAAAAAAAAAAAATCAAGCCGCCCCACATCCGGCGTAAAGTCGGAAAAAAAAAGGATCCGAATCCAGAAGCACCAGTGCACAGACCACAAGGAAAAAACTTGGGGAAAAAACACGTCGATTACTAGCGACGAGGCCCTCATCGGTTTTGGAGTGGACCAGGGGGGTCGCAGAAAGGTGGTCGGGCACTGGATCACCAGAGGGGGGCCCTTTGGCAACTCAAAAAAAAATCAGGTGGCGCTCCGCCCGCCCGCTAAGGGGCACTGATCAGGGTTTTTTGGTAGAGAAGAAAAAAGAACGACCCCGATGGGCGATCGAATGAGGGTTCGTGAAAAAAAAAATAGGGGGGGGCCGGGCATTCCCGGCCATGCCGATAAAGAGGCCATCCACTCCAGGAGGAAGAAAAGGGGCAAGTACATCTTTCTTCGGGCGGAAGGAAAAATGGAAAGGGGGGAGCACCAGTATAAGGGTTTCCCCCCGCACATGAAAAACGGAAAGTTGCCGGGACAGAAGGGGTGGGGGGGAAGAGAAAAAGGGAGTAGGTCTTGGAGCTGGGAACGGAGGACCAAAAAAGCAGGGCGTATCATAATAACCCGTAAACCCCGAATGTAACACAAAAGAAAAAAGGAAGGAGAAAAAACAAAAAGGGGGGCGGCCTGGAAGTCAAAGAAGGGCCAAAGGGGAAACAGTTGAAAACAAAAAGGGAAACCTCGACAAAAGACAACTTCAAAAATGGAGGAAAGAACACTGTACGTTTAAAGGAAAAAAAGCGACTCAAGAAAAAAGTAAGGAAAAAGGTGAAACATTATGCCGCCATACCTGAAATCCCAAAAGGAATGAAGCGGAAGGAGAGGGAACCCATTTATAAAGCCTAAAGGGGCAATGTCGAAAGGAAAGAGAACTGGCGCATATAGACCGAACTCCTGAGAAAATGGTATGGGGAAAACGGGCGACCGAAGAACCCAAAAAACCTCGGTGCTTGGAACATCACCGGGTGCGCGCCGCCCGGACGGGAGGGGAAGTTCGTAGAGGTCCAAAAATCATCATCGGACCAGGACCAAAAAAAACCGACAGCCACTTTGAAATGCATGATGCTTTGGAAAACAGCATGTCAAAAAAAAAACAATGGGGGGAGAAAGGCCCATCCAGGACTCTCAAGGGGTCCAGGATATTAACGAAAAGATGCGGGAAAGATCGGAAACTAGGGATGGCGAAGATCTCACCATGGGGGAATGAAAAAAAAGGGGGTCCCATCTTGACCTAGAGGGGGAGCAGGTCCAAGACGTCGGGGAAACCTGAGGAGAGAAGAAATACACCGACCAAAAAAAAAAAAAAATCCTAGAAATGACAAAAACAGCAAGTCTTCCACAGGTGTTGGGTATAAAGAAAAAAAAGGTTCCGGTCCGCACTAGCAGCAAACGAAAGGAAAAAAAAAAAAAAAGTTCGCGGAAACAAAAGGCCAGCATGAATGAGTGTCGAACGGACAAGAAAAAAAGGATGCGGGGTGGGGGGGAGCTGTTGAAAAAACTCGTGGGCTACGATTCAGGGAGAGTTAAAAGCTGTTCTCCGCCAGGGGCCCATTGCCAGAAAACTCCGCCGACCAGAAAGAATGAAAGAAAAAAAAAGATAAAAAACGTGCCGATGGTCCTTGTGAATTGGGTTCCGAACCCGAAAGAAAAGGAAAAAAAAAGAATGTGCGGCAACTGCGAAGAGCCCGGGAAAGTGGAAGCCTACGTGAATGTTTCAACCTGGGCTGGGACAGGGGGGGCGAGGGGACGACGTGGACGCTTTCAGGGCTCCAAGACGGGGGGGGAAATCAAGAAATTAGAGCGCCCCCGATCGGCGACCAAGAGGTCAAGGAGCCCAGTGTCACCACGGGCATCAAGAAAACGGGCGGACCGACCGAAGATGAAGCAGGGGAAGGGGAACGCACGAAAAGGCTCGGTGGAAGCCCGCATATACCACGGGGCATCGATGAAACAATCCAAAGAAGGTAGGGCTTCACATGCTTTGAAAAATGAAAAAACAAAAGGATCGGGACGAACCAGGAGTGTATTACAGACATCTGCTGTGGGGAGAGATCAAAGGGGAACCTAAGGGAACCACCAAGGTTTGATGCCCACTGGACAGCAAGGAAAATGGGGACCAGTTTTACGGATCGACAGCAAGGGAAAAAGTCGAATAAGGGCGTCGACTAGGTGGGGTGTAAAGGGAATTTGAACGTGTACCCGACAAGGATCGGGAAAGGAGGTGAGGGGGCGTGGTGTCTGTTTCAACGGGAGGAAAAGTTGAACCGGGTAGGCCATA
>Ga0179593_1423768_pt1 | contig 21980 bp, 19 predicted proteins | sample CZODoug2_1_08_16_FD_185931 | JGI IMG/M metagenome (GOLD analysis project Ga0179593, IMG submission 185931) | Vadose zone soil fungal communities from Angelo Coast Range Reserve, California, USA - CZODoug2_1_08_16fungal (PacBio error correction) | ecosystem: Environmental > Terrestrial > Soil >...
TCATATCATAAACTTTGTGAAAAAAAACAGAACAATAAACAAAACCCGGAAAAGGACCAATGGCGGGGGCCAGGAAGTTGCCAAAAGGAAAAAGGTGCGGACTTAGGGGGGCCAAACGGCCGCTTGACCATCTAGCCAGAAACCAAACTGTGGGCATCAAAAGGGCAGAATAAGCAACCTACAATGACAAAGGCTAGGACGTTGCGAAGGGAACAGGTGTGGCTATGCCATGAAGTTGCAGTAGCGTGCCGTACATGCTAAGGTGCTAACTGCCAGGGCAAGGCGGGGGGGGGCAAAAAAAATGTGGACACATTACAAAGACTAGAAAATAAGGAATGAGGGGTGATAGGGGAAAATAACCTTCAAGAGAAAACAATGACATAAAAAATGCGCTAATTTCGAGTAGTCCAATTGTTTTGTCCCGTAGTCCAATGCAACCAGATGTCACAAAAGGGGGGAAAAGAAAAGGAAACTCCAGGGAGAGGATTAAAAAAAAAGGTCAAGTGAAGGGGGGACACAAATACTTTATAAGTTTTTTCTAAAATCTGAGCCTTCAAAATGGTGACCATACCTAATGCCAGATCGCATTTTCAGGGGTCAGAGGTGGGGGGCGAAAAATCAAAGGGGGGAGAAAAACAGGGCGAACAAAATCGTGCCCAGGTCAAAAAACCGTGGCCTCCCGAATTAACAAGACCTGGCCACGGAGTTACCTGAAAAGGGGACCATAACAGGGGAAAATCGAAGGGCCAGGTGACCGTGGGCTGGGAACAATGCCATTGCCAACATTGCACCGGCCTTCAAAGTGAACGGAATACAATGGTCCTGCAGGGGGGCGGAAAAGGGAACTAAGAGGCAAAAAGGAACAAATGAATGCACCAGGTCAATTGCCAGGGCATTATCCATTCTTAGAGCTGGCCCAGTGCAAAAACAAAAAGGAAAATAGAAGGGGGCCATAAGATGGAAAAAGAATAGGGAAGATATTGGGGATTGAAGTCCCCTTTCTATTAAATGTCCATAACATGTGGAATGCAAGACACAAGTAGGGGAAAAAGACGTAAGGGACAGAATAGGGGATGCAATAGAGGGGGGACAAAACAACCAACCCAGATCGAATTGTAGACGCCCAAGGGTTTTTCGATAAAAAGAGGTAAATGGGGGGAGGGGGGTAAAACGGGGGCGATATGTAGCAGGGTGCCAATCGGGGGTGTCAGGCAGAAACAAACTAGCACCGGGCGAAGATGTTTCCTGTCTCACTTCCCCGGGCACAGGCTTATGGGGAACTCCTCTTATCTGTCATCAGGAAAAAAAGGGAGAAGGGGAGTGATCGGGCAAGAAGCTAGGATCGAGAAAACAAGTGATTACTTTCGCTGGCAGGAAAAATTAATTTGCAGTACTTGGTGCAACAGTTTCGGAGGGTGGGTTACAGTGTGGGTCCACTAGGTGGGGGTGTCCGAAAATTGGGGAAAAAGCAGAAATACCTGTGCGGCGGGAGATGGACTGTCGGGGTGGAGGAAATAATTGTTCACTGGGATATTCTTAAGCCTTAGAGATTTGAGAGTTTGCAACCATGTAGGGGAGATAAAGCGTGGGGAGGAATTTAGGATTTAGTAAGGGGGCGAAGTCAAAATCTGAGGGGTAATCCCCATGTCAATATTCATTAGAAATTCAGATGCGGGGTATGGAATGCAATCCCACTTTGCCAAAAGGGATGCAACCAGACTGGCTAGTAAAGGAGGAGAACTATGGGATTCCAAGCGCAATCCACTGGCGCCAAATGGATTGTGAGACGGGGACTAAAAAACCAAACTAGAAGGGGATTTTAACAGTCCCCGCAGTGGGAAGAAATAGGGTGGGAGTCGCAGTCTATCAGTATCCTGCTCAAGGGAGTCCAAAGAGGAAAGGGGGGGATTAGCACCACCGAAGGGGAAAAAAAGGACCTGGTCACAGAAGTAAATTTCATGAAAATGGCGATTTTAAGGCCACTGTCCAATAGTACTGATATCGTACTGGGGAACCCAAAAAAAGGACAATTGGGGGGTCGGAGATCACACCCAATTGTTGCGCAAAAACGAATCTTTCGGTATTTGTTTGGGGATCAAATGGATCATACCCAGCCGGAGAGGAGAGAAAGACACAGGAGGAGGGGAGAAAAAAGCAAAAGGGCATGAATGGATGATAAAAGGGACATCCCAACCAAACAATTGCCCAGACGGAAAAAAAAAAAAAGGGGGTGGTTACACAGAGAAGAAAAAAAGTGAATGGTGAGGTGGAAGAGACTAGTCATATATGGTTAATAGGTACAGTGCCTCAAATTATACAGGGGACTCAGCATGAGGGGGAATGGTGGGGGAAGTGCTTTAAAAACAAAACCAAAAATTTCCTATTGGCCCCTACAGACTGGAGCAGACAATCCTGACTACGGGGGAAACTCAGGCAAAGGGGGGGAAAGGGTCACCAAAAAAAGCGGAGTGGAAAAGGGTCCCAGTCCCAATCGCCCATTGGAGCCCAGTGAACACCCTAATCTTAAAGACTTCTACCGGACGGAAGGGGGGGAAGAACAATTGGAGGGGGGGGAAGAACTAAAAGTAATCCATTGGGGAGCCCTCAGATTTCCTTATTACTAAGGAAAGGACATGTAATAAGAGACTGAACCGGGTAAAAACCAAGAGGAAAAGAAGGAATAAACCTAGTAACAGAAAAACAAAGGGCTTAAAGTTAGGTACACTACAGAAAAATTAAAAAACCACAGTCACCCCCCCACTGACCACTGCACTCATCAAACGGGTTAAACCACGGGCAAGAAAAAAGAAAAGAAAAAAGAGGAACATAATGGGAGAGGGATCACACGGGTGAGACTCATAGGGAACATGACAGTACAAAGGGAAAGAGCATTATCCTTTTAAGTAACTAAGGCAACAATTCAGCTCAGAAGAAAAAAACGAAAGGAAAGAAGCCTAAAAAAGAGAGAGAAGACTAAAAACACCTGGAAAATGAGCCGATTGTAGAAAACCTTTAGATCGTGGATGAGGGGAAAAAAAGAGAGGAGTCCTTCATCGAGAGAAAATGGGGGGCATACAATGCTTAGTCCCAGAGACGAGACATTTAAGCAAATATTCTTTACAGGATGAGCCTTGGGGCACGCGTGTACATTGCCGCCAAATTGAAAATCCGCAGCAAGAGAAAAAGGAACTGGGAGGGGGGGGGGGGCACGTGGGAATTGAACATATGGCGGTAGGGTTGTAAGTTAGAAAAGGGGGTCTGATGAATCTTTATTTCCAGAGTTGACGGGGAGGAAGGAAGGGACTCAGGAAGGGCAACGGGGGGGGGAAGAGAGAGGAGAAAAATGATAATAGAAAGGGAGGAAAAACGTTGTGGCAATCTTACGGAAAGGACTCGACAAAAGGGGAATACGTATAATGGACCATCTACAGCCTTAAAATCATAGATATTTCAAAGTGAACTTTTATGGGGTTATGTTTCTGTAAAACCATTGCGCAAGAAAGGGTACGTTTGAATCGCGTTCACGGATCGGGCGGGGTGGGCAGGCCACGGAAGTTCAAGGCAAGTCTCGCGAGCGCGTGTGTATCCTGAAACACTCTCTCGGCCTTCCTCTCCTGTCGATAGAGGGAAACGAAGAGGGAGAGGGAGAAGTGCGGACGTAGAAAAGAAAGAGAGGACGGGTGGCTTCGCTGGACGTAAATTCTTATCAAACAAAAGCTTCGGCCATTGCGATTGTATTACAGAGATGTAAGTCGCGACGAGGCATAGTATTGGAAGCCGGGGTCGCAAAAAAGAAGGAAGAAGCAGATACGATTGCAAGCCTCGGAGCGGTCAGCTGACGCTCAAATCTCTAAATCAATCGAGGTCGGCCTGTGGTGAGCGAGGTTGAAAGAAGCAACTATTGGAGAGGGACGACTGAACGCGAGATCGGCAAGCTTAATGCATTCACCGTCTTTGCTTACAGGTACGGCAGCGTCCCGGACGGCCGGGCTGCCGGGCGATGGCGAAGGCCTTAGGAAAGAAGTGAACGAAGACTGAGCTCCCTTTCCTCTAAAAGCGCGTAGAGACCCTAATAAACCAGGGGTGGGGGGGGGGGGGGGGGGGGGGGGCCAAGACAAAGAGTAGGGGGAAAAACGTTAACATTAACTAAGCGTAACATAGCTGTCCGGACAAGATTCTTAAAGGAGTCATCAGGAGACTTGCTGGCAAGGTCGGAGCCAAGCACTGTGCGAAGAAAATGACCCCCGGCAATAAAATTCAGGGGAATTCGATCTTCAAAATGTAGACTCGGCCTCGAAGCAAGTTACAGACATTCGACGATGCAGCGGATAAGCCATACATGGGGTAGAGGTCGCTATATTAACGGGTCCCCGGTAATCCACCACGCGGTTCATGGGGGCGGGAAGGACTATGGGGGGGGGGGGCAATGTATCTTCGGGTAGTAGGTAGGATAGGGGAGGGATTGGTCTCAACGGCTGGGCCCGGTGGGGATAGGATTGAGAAAGTGAGTGATGGGGTTGTCAACCGGGGCAAAGGTGGGGGGGGTAAGCCGTAAGGGACCTCGAGTAGGAGGAGGGGGAGCAGGTGGGGAGAGCACTGCGAACAGGAACGCTGGACAGTGGGGGTCAGCTTGCATTTCAGCCGAGTAATTTTCTTCTAGTCCCGGTAATTGTCTCGGGGAGGGGCACTGCCAAACTGACGTGGGTGCTCGAGAGATGAGGCGATGAGAAAAGAAAGGTCTCACCGTAGTATAAAAACGAGGCAAGCCTTTGCTTATTCGGGCTCCGGCCCTCAGGCAAAAAGGTCTCGACGAGATCGGCGGAAGTAGAGGCCCTTACAGGGAAATACGCGGGCCGAAGAGCGAGGGTAATTAAAGGAGAGAGAGAAGAACGGCGACGTTGGATCAGGGGCAACACTGGAAGAGAGATAAGACGTCGAACAGGAAACGTCTTCCTCTATAGTACTTTGCTTCCGCCTAAAACGTGGAAATGAAAAGAGGAAAGGAAGATAAGAGAGGAGGAGGAAAAGACCTCACGGAAAATCTCCCGCAACTCAAAGAGGAGCAGATCGCGCGCCGTGCTTAATCAAATACTTCGCTCGCAAACTAAAGAACTGGAGAGGCAAAGTCACGAGCAAAAAAAAAACGCGTGAGGGGATCCGAAGTAGCTCTGAAGGATTGAAGGAACCGACTCCTTCGCTCAAAATATACTCGAAAGACCCCCATGAGGATCCCTAGAACGACGAACCGTCTTCCGCGCCGCGTCAGGACCGGGAACGTAAAAGAAAAGGCCGAGAAGAACGAGACTAAGGAGGACTAAAAGAAAGACCCTCTCCGGGAGACGCCTCAACCTCGGATGCAAGACGAGCTTCTATCGCATCTAAGGGAAGACGTGTAGGGGCTTATAATTTATCACTCCCTTAAAGAAGTGGAGGAGAAGAAGAAAAGGTCCGGTCTCAGTGGATATTGCAAAAAAAGGGGAGGGGGAGGGTCCGCCGTCGTGGATGTTGACGGTCCATAAGAGGGGAAAGCAAGTCGCAGAAATCAGGTCGAAGCTGGACCTCGCCGTAGTTCTAAATATAGAGCTATGAGGATATCGCAACAAGAGGGGAAGAAGATGAGGGGGGGAATAAATCGAAAGGTAAAAGATCGGTCTCACCGAGCGTCTTCAAACTTTCATACAGATGAAAATGCCAGATCGCTCTCCTCGCAAATCGCCGCCGTCGGAATTCGCAGCAGGAATCCGGCAGGGGACGCCGACTCAAGGACGGTCATCGAGGGAGAAGAAAGAAAAAAAAAAAAAAAGAAAACGAAAAAGAGAGGAGGCGCTGACGTCAGCTTATGATGAAACTCATAGATCAAAAAAACTGATTATGAAAAAGAGCAGGAGAACCGACCGAGACTCTCTCTTCCCGGTCTCTCGTTGGAGTTTCTATAGGGCCAGTGGCTTTGTCGGAACACAGAGGAGTCGGGACGAAGAAAAACGTACGACGAGGGGGAGGCGGAAAAGTGAGATTTTCGACTGTTGATACTCCACGGCGGAGTCTTCAGTATTTAGCTGTTCGGCGGCATCCATCAATGCATGATAGGCTATTGCCGGGGGAGATGGTGGGAATATGGAAAGAATGAGAGAAGGTGGGAGAGACACCCTGGATATAGATAGAGGAGGGCTGTCGGTAGGGTCGACTCCTGCGATTTCCCTAACCCTACTGATCAGAGTAAAAATAAAGCAGACGCATAAGAGAGCGGAAAGATGATGAACCCGATCACCCACTACTGCCGGCAGACCACTCCATTAGATAAAAATGGCCAAGATCCCAATCAATACCACATTAGCTACGAGGTGAGTCAAAAATGGGAGACAAACACAAGGATATCCAGGGGAGAGGCAAGCACCAAGACAGAACTCACTGCGAACCTCAGGAAGACATCATAGGATGCCATCGGTGTGACGTTTAAGATTCTGTTATAGTGTGCGGTGGACGGAAGAGGCCTCGGGCGGGGCGGTCGGACTAGGGGGGGGGACGGCGAGGGGGGAAAGAGAGGCGAGGCTGTGGCCGTGGGCGTCCAGGCTTAAGAGGAGATTGGGGTTCGATCAGTAAATCATACTACTGCTCTAGATAGTCCAACTTCCGGTCCGGGAAAAAAGAAAAGATGGGAGGGGAAAAGGGGAAAAACACGCTCGACTCAGAAGCGTCGTTCTAATCGGATACGTTTCCGCAAGGACCAGGAGTTCTCAGGTCTAGCCGGGAGATTCTCGGACGCTCTTAAGCGATATCTTCCTCTCCACAAACGTTGCCGTGAAAGAAAGGGCGGGCGGAAGAAGAGCACTGATACCTCAGATCTCGACGGTTAAAGCGAAGCTTCAACGGGGATCACTGAAAGGCGAGAAAGAGAGAATCAACGAGATGCAGGGTAAGGCTCGCATTCTCGAAAAATTATGTTGAGGGGAAGGGGCGACGAGAAAAGTCCTCACTCTCTACGCGCGCTAATGAACCTCGTAAAGACTGCAGAACACTCTGAAAGCTGCAATAGGGGGAAGAGGAAAGGGAACACTCAAGAAGGACAGTCAGGAGATAGGGTCCGAGTCGCTAGCAGAAGAAAACAGGCGTGGTCTCGCTCCTAAGGCCGTGACTAACGCGCCTTGGGACAGGGGGGTCCGCAAGGAGAGAAAACTGCAGCACACAGAAAACTGCAGGGTGAAAATGACGGGGCGGCGGACGGGTCGCCCAGGGGGAAGAAGCCGAGCGAGCTCCTTCCCTTTCCATCGCCTGCACGAGCACGTCTAGCGCGTGGGCGACGCGGACAGAGGTCAAACGAGCGGGAGAGGGGCGGTACATATAGAGGGAACGATCTACCGCAAAGCGTTCCTACGGCTTCCTGTAAGGAAGGGGTCGAACTCTCGATGATCAATAAAACTCGAACTCGCAGCTCTAAATGGGAGCGAGGAGACACTGGGTGCGAGTGAGGCAGAGTAGCACGGACAAGCTGCGCCCTCGCGCATGCGGCTAGGCAGGGAAAGAGAGTCTGCCGGATATCAGAGTAACACTACCGGAGTACCGCCGCTGGGGGAGGACGTCGGGGGCAGCGCGCGGGGCAGTAAGCTAGGAACAAAGCCCCAAAGAAGGGGATAGAGTAAAATCTCCAAAGGGCGAAGCGGTGACTTCTGAGCTTGGTAAAGCGCAAAAAGAACTCAGGGCTAAGATCGCGATCTTGGGAGCGGGATACAGGACAAGCGAAGGAAAACGCGTAGTGGCGAAACCACCCTGCGGCAATAAGGCTCTTCAGGTGTCAAGAAGAAAATCAGACGCGACGGTAGTTCATGACCACTGGAAGCACCAATGAAGAATCCGGCAAGCAAGCAACTAAAATCGACAAACAAGACTCCGAACGGACGTTCATCGAGTATATGTGGATCGATCTGCCCCGCGTTCACTGACTAGGAGGACATGTGCAAGAGGAAAACAGAGGGCCGAGCATAAAGGAATCTCTCCGAGCTTGTTAAGAGGATGAAGGGGGACAGCTCGTAGGACAGAAGAATAGCGGGAAGAAACTAGCAACCATACACTATCCATCCACTGGATATCTCCCCAGTTTTTTCCGTGTCAACCACGGAGGGGAGGGGACGGGAGACAGATCAAGCATAGGGACACGGCGCAGCTGCATAATGGCGAGCTTCGAAGTTGTCAGAAAGTAATGGATCAGCGTACTGGCCAAATCCGATCGTACACGAGCAGAGGGGGGAGCAAAATGTCAATGGACGAACCGCAAGAAGGCGGCACTGGCTTCCAGATCCCAGCGAGGGCGCCAACAACCCGATGACGGAGAACCTCATCTATCGAAAATCCAAAAAAGCGGGGGGAGGGGCTGCACGAGAGAGGTGAGTGGAGAGCGAGGGACGCGTTCGACTGCAAACTGTACGGCCGACCGGGAGATTACATCCTAAAGGGCACCACGACTACTGCAAGGCTCTCCGAGAGCGACGACGGGAAGGTAAAGGCGGGGTTAGCGGTCGACATGGTTGGCGGGTAAACGGCGAAGAAACGCGAGCGGGGAAACTTCCAAGTGGATCGACGGGGGGCATAACGGGGAGTGCGTATGTGAGAAGAAGGAATCCCTGCCGAGTCAAAAGCGAGTCGGTCTTCTAGCGACAATGTGACTGAAGAGCTAATCGGAGAAAAAAGGACGGGAAAAGGGAGGCACAAGGCGTGGCTCGGTCCGGGAAACGACTGGAAACAAAATCCCCGATAGGTACAGGGGTAGAGGAGTTCCGAAAAGGGGAGCCGTGGAAAGAAGGCGCGCGTCGCCAAACAAGATAAGAGGTTCAAACCAGAAAAACAAGTAGAAGCAAAGGGGTGGGAGTCGACATATTCGGGGACTAGAAGAACAAACCCTCCCACTGCGGGAGGAGGGGAAAAAAAAAAAAAGAGGGCACAGGACAGCGAGCGGATTTTCGTGTCACATAAACGGGACCATAAAACAGACAGGCCGCCACATGGCCGCCATCCTGACGTGATCTCGAGCGTGGAGCGAGCGCAAGGGGGGGGGTGAGGATTGAAAAAGGTCGGGGAAAAGACGGGGGGGGACAAAAAGATTTGGTACGCGGCGGGTTAGACACAGAAAGGTGGCTGCGCAAAAAGATATGCAGTATGCAATGCAGGGGGGAACATACTTTGGACTACGCGAGAACCAAATGCAGACAACTGAAGGGAATAAGGCGGAAAGTATGAACAAGTGAAAAGTGCAGCTCAACGGAAAAGTAAGGGGTCAAATCGGCCGGCTTGAAACTCTTCCAGAACATGAGGCAAAAGCTTGGGAACGAAGAGGATCGGGGCTACTGGGGTTCGCGAATGGAAGACCGACAATCCACGGCGGCATACGGATGTCACGGATCTCCTCTGACATCAAGGTGGCACTTGTCAGCATGAAGGAATAAAGAAGGGACGAGGGGGAGGGCAATACAGAAACTGCCACCCCGTCATCGGGGAACAGAAAGAGCGAGATGGCGAGCTCGCATGCCTGCCATCCAGAATCAGACCTTATCCGCCCCCCACGGCGAAGAAAGGAAACGGAACAAAACAAAGGCGGAAGCGGTGCCTCCGAAAAAGCAGCGCCGAGAAAGGTGGACGAGAGTACGAGGGAGAAGAGAGAACCCGCGGTCCGTGTGTCGTGCGTCGAAGGAGTGGCGACGCTCAACGAGCGAGCCCAAAAGGTAACGCACTATTAGATGGGCCTTGTCTTAAGAGATTCTTTAAGGAGCTCTAACGCCTCAATCCTCTTCAAAGAAAATAGAAGATGATGATTTAGAAAACGAAAAAGTATATGATTTAGAGAGTCCACAAGGTATGAAAATTAGAACCGGACACTATAATCGCCAGTATAATTGAGAATCGGCTAGGCCACTGGTAGGGGGTGGTGCGATTTGTAGAATAAAACGGGGGAAAATGCCGCTAGGTAGAAACATTCAATATGGAAGAGACAACGACGTAGAGGCGAAAAAAGCAACAACAAAATGGTGAGGGATGAATGGATAGCGAAAAGAGAGAGGAATCGAATAGCGCCAATTTCAGACGACTACATTCCGCGACGGGCAATAAACGACACACAGCATCTGCCCAGGAAAGGCGGCGCAAACGGAACGTGAAGCCAAAGGCAAGACCCCCGTACTCTGGGCGGGTAGCTAGGCAAGTCGCTACGAAGCACTGGGACGATACCGGTATATGAACTCCGTGCAATCTTAACTTGGAAGCCCTGGCGCGGGCGATGGGCAATGGCAGGAGGGTGGCAAGTGCGGGATAGTTGGTGGCTCTCCGGTTGAGCGCAGATAGTCCTGATGGGCGTAAGCCAAGTCCGCTAAGTATATGAAAAGTGGTTGAAGGGGAAGGAGGAAGGTTCGGAGCTACAGGGGGAGGGGGAGACCGGTACGGAGCCCACAACGGCCCTACAGATGCTTCAGGGTCCTAAATCGGAGTCTGGGCACGGTAAATAGCATCATTCGGAGAGAGGAGGAGTCGAGGTTGGTGCGGCTCAGTGGACGCGGGTGGGAAAAGGTCTCGAGATGCTTTGAGGGAAGACAGTTAATAGCGGGAAGGAAAGGCTGCCCTGCCCAGTGCCCCCGCTTTAAGGTGAAAACCGAAAGAGAAAAAAAAGGCCTTACGCGTATTCTGATCCGGCCAGACCATTGCCCACTGTAGAGGGGGTGAGGGGCTGGAATGCAGCAGTGTAGTACGGTTCTGCCGAAGGAGATGAAGAGGAGCTAAACGCGCAAAGGGCATCTAAGGAGTAACGAGTCCGTAAGAAATACAAGGCCCGACGATGGTGTCACACTGGAGGAAAGGAACAAGGGAAGAAGAGGAGTAGCGGATTTGTTGGGCCGTCATCTGTGTCCGACCGTTTGGGGCACGGGGGGGGCTATGTTGTTATCGAATGGGCTCCAAGAGCAGAGCCAAAAGGCATCGAAATATGGACGAAGGAAAACAACGACGAAGCGGTGTGGCGCGGAAAACAAAAACACTCAGGAGAAAAGCGGCCGAAAAAAGACTCGAGCTGTCCGAAAAAGCGATACGGGCAAACAATGGGGCGGCTAGAGGGTTGCATCCCGTACGGGAATGGAGAGGGGAATGACACGAAAAAGGGAGAGAAATTTCACCCGTAACTACTCGGACTGTCCAGGGGGAGCGAGCGTCAAATTCGATGAGATCCTCTGGAGAACTACTGGGGGACGACGTGGGACAGGACACCTAGGGGACAGGACGACGAAAACGGAATCGTGGAACGATGAGCGAAAAGTCTAGCGATGGGCCGACTAGAACTAAAACTGCCGGAAGGAAGAATGAAATAAGCGGGAAGGGGAAAAAACGTACCGAAGCGAGACAGGAATGTCCGCCGCGCCAAACAGGAGAAGGAGCAGTTCGGGGAGCGAGGTACGCGCGGAGAAAGGGAAGCCCCGCAGATAGCGGAGGAAGGGGAAGGGGCGTGCTGGCTCATAGGTTTCCGTGGGCGTGCACGATGGTATGAACTAAGAAATGAACGCGTTTACAAATCTCGGGACAAACCCAAAAAACAAAGACGAGACAAGAGAACGACAGACGGCGAAGGCATGCGGCGTTCGAGGGGGAAGGATCTCGAGGATCAGCGTACGGGACGTTGAGGGGGGGCGAAACAGAGCGAGTCTCATCAAAGCGAGCGGAGGACTTGATCAAGCGGGCAGCAAAGGGGGAGAGTACCTAGAGGAGGACTCCGTAGTACTTCATAGCGTAGGGTCGGCTTGCGGGAACGAAAGGGTGCCATGCGGCGCTGACCTTCTCGAAGGGGAATCAGGTAGTCGGAGTTGCCAAGTCATTAAAAATCGGGAAAAAAGAGGAGTCAAGCGAAAAATGCCTGACTGAACAGGAATGTCTGTGGAATGGAACTGATCGATCGTCGGAAACGGGCCACTCATAAAATTGTGATAAGATTGACTGGAGGGGGAAAGCAGGAGGACCGGCGATCGGTCGCTCAAAGCGCGTGGGGTTTCTACCAGGGGGATGGGTCAGACAAGCGCCTGACATAAGGCAAAAGTCTGTCCCAGTGTATCTTGCTCGAGGGGAAGACGTAGTGTGACGCAACGCGCAACCCGAGCGGAAAACCGAATAGCGGCGCGGATAGGTATTCTACTCCTCTCGAAAACAGACGGGGGGGAAAAGACGTAAAGGGAAGGGGGAAGAAGGAGAGAACGTGGATTTGTGGGTGGGGTGAAGTAATGGTGACTTATGAAGGAAAAAGGGGCAGAGGAGGGAAGAAGGGGGGAGCCACAAGATCGGCAGCTCGGTCAAATAGGCGTAGAAAGAACGAGTGTAGGGAGGGGAAAAGGACGTACTCTAATCGCGCGCTGAAGCTCTTCTACCCTGTTTAACCGGGGGAAAGGAGGAAGAGAATTGGATGGTCCACGATGAAAACAAGCTCAATTTCATACCTTAAAAATAGGATTGCTTGACAGCGGACTAAATCTTCTCTCTTGGTAGCCTCGGTGCAAGTAGGGGAACGTAGAATAACTGACGAAGAAAAGTCGACAACGAGAGATCAAGGAACGGCCGGGGAATCAACGAGGAGACTCGATTACGCCAACAGCAACTTTAAGAAAAAGTTAATTCTCTAGAAGTCTGACGCTGCGGGGCAGAAATGTACAGGATCGGTAGACCTGAGAGTGGACCGGAATCCGCGAGCGGCTGGACCGCAGCGAACGCGTCGCAATCCGGGAAAAGCAGACTGTTCTAACTGGCATTGGCTATGATATCCACTGATCTAGAGGGGAGCGGCGCAGCCCTACTTGGAGCGATAGCGTCAGGCCAGGGGGAGTGTAGTAGGGTAAATTGAAAAATGAAAAGGGATAAGTGCGAGCTTCTTAGATCCAATAAGCAGCGTTCACCGTATAGGCAAAGGAAGAGCCGAGCGTGATGTCTTCGAGATGGTTGGGTGGGTGTTCCCAAAACCCCCCCAGAAACCCCAAAAGGGGGAGGAGGAACCAGACGATAGATAGCGACGAGACGAGGGTGGGACACTCGCCTCCAGTTCTTCTCAAGTGCTGTCAGGAGGGGACAGGAAGCTCGCGTCCCGGCAGGGACGGCCTACTGATTCTACGTGTCTAGTATCACGTAAACGACGAGTGGAGTGTAAGAAACAGCTCAGGGGAACGACGGCAATTCCAGCAGATATCTGAGACAAAGACTGAAAAGGGGAGTCCAAGCATCTAACGCAACCTCTCCTTCGATCTGAGTAGAAAGGTGCTTCAAGGGGGGAGACGAAACACACTTGATAGAAAAGACGGAGTAAGCGGCCGGACGTCTCCTCTTCCTTGGAGAGAGGTAATCCTATACTCGCAAAAAGTCAGCGCACTCCGGCAGGAGGCAAAGGGACGGCGATTGGAAGAGAAAAAGAAGTGAGAGAGAGGCGATCGTTGACACAAATCGGGGGCCGCCTCTTACAGTAGAAGAAATCGGGACCAATTGTCCCTTCTTGAAGACACGCCGGATTTCAGGGACTACTCAATGGGCAAACCGATCTACCACTTGAAACCCGAGAACGAAGCGCAAAGTAAACAAGGAAAGCGAGGTGCCGCGCAAAATTCTGCCGAAATCATCTTTTACAAATACAGGGAACGAACTACATGGAAAAAATGGCGTGAGGTACCGCCCGACCCATCTACAGACTGAGGAATAGAGGAACCTAGGCGTCAGGGAAGGGTATCTGTCTCATAGGGGGACGGTCCGCATGACATCGTGTCAGGGGGAGGATCACAAATGGGAAAAAGATCGTCGATAAAGAGGTCAAGAAGGGAGGAAATATCGTGGGTACGGACATCTGTCAAAGACAAGAGACCAGCGTGTGGGGTGGTGAGGACATGGCGTGGAGATTTGGAAAAAAATTAACGTCATCATCAGGGAATGTCAGAAAGTATGGGGATGTCAGACATCTGGGGAAACTCGAGAAGCGTTCAGAAAAAATACTCAATTATTCTCAAATAGAACTCGGAAACTACGTGGGCGACGAAGAGAGAGGAGAAAGATCCGGTAAAGGAACTTGAGAGTCAGAATGTCTTTTCGAACTGTCACCAGACGCTATAGAATGGAAAGAGGGGGGCAAGGAAGTGCGAGGCCTCCAGAATCTGAAGACGAATCCAGGAGGTGGCTGCTTCCATCTAAATAAGAAAACCTCGCCTACTCGCGGAAGGAAGACGGACTGCAGGGGGAAAGGAAGAAAGAAAAAGAAAGAAAAACAGAGAAACCAATAAACAACTGGAAGAAAAAAAAAGAGTGATCTCAGGAAGAACTCACACAACAAAAACGGAAGGGAGAGGGAAGGGGGACCTCAGAGGTCCTTGCCGCACTTATCCACGTCTCGATCTGTTTATAGTCTGGTTAATTTCTGAATGTGACTACCCCTAGGGGGAAGAGCGGGGGAGAGTCAAAGCTGGGAACGGATTGTGTGAGGGTTCTGCCGACTTCTGGCGTCATTCGATTCGGGAGCGGAAAGCAAAGCGGCAAGCGTCATCGGAAGTGTCTGGCTATCCAACGCAGCGGCAGGGGGGGGGAACGGTGGAGCGGAAGAAGGTGAGAGAGGATGAAGACGCAAAGGAAGAGGGAGAGACTACGCGTCTGGAGAAGGGACAGTCTGCGAAAGAAGCTATCCTACTGCCGTCGGGCGACGAACCTCTACTAGATCTAAGGCTCAACAGACTTCTAGATCAACGCTAGAGGAAAAGGGATCAGTAGAAGCTGAGGGGAGAAAAAAAGAAAGAAGGACCACGGAGGGCGTTCCGCGCCCAGGGGGATGCAGGGTCGGTGAAAGAAGAAACCCAGAAAGGACACTTCACAAATCTCTAACGAATTCTTGGAATCGTACGAGCATGCGTGGAAAAAGTGGTAATAGAGAAAAAAAGAAGGGGAAGGAGGACGAATATCAGCTGAATCAAGGGAAATAGGGTCAGGGCTGGTGCCGTCAATCATCGGGTAGAGCGGGGGAGTGCGGTCGAGACGATTAACGAGACGGCTGTTCGGAAGCGTTTGGATAGGATGTGTAGCGATGGAGAGGGGGGGAGAAAGAGGATTCGCGGAACAGCGACTGCCTTCTCTAGGTGGGAGAGGGGGGGACTCCTTCGATAAATTTGGTGGGTGGGCGAAGTGCTCCGCGTCTCGGAACGGATCCCTTACTCGTCCCGGGAAGGAATAGCTGGTCCAGGAAAAGAAGACCGTCGCGCGTGCAAGCCGAAAAAACGGAGCGACTGGAAGGCAGGGGTTTTACAGAGCTCGAGGTAAAGCTGACCACACCAGACAGAGCAGGTGAGGAGACCGGATCATGATATAACGCAGGGGTCGCTGCCGGGGGGTCGAGCGCGGAGGAAGATAGAGCAGCTGTGAACCGAGGGTGGAGGATCACCGGATGTAGGTATCCGCCTCAGGAGTGGCCCGCAGAAAAGGGGGCGGGAGACCAGCGTGAGCAGGGAGCAGGGCAGCGGGGACGGCAAGATCACGTCTACAGGGGATGAGCGAAGAGGAGGAAGAAGATAAGACGGCGCAGGAATCTCGAATGAGTTCTCTAATTGACGGGGAGAGAATCTGCCGACTCAACGAACGAGAAATAAAATGAATCGCCGCATGGTCAAGGGGCAGCAGAACGCGATGGCATTGCATCTTGATCGACACCTGGTGCAGCTGTCTTCAGCACACATGCCTGACGGAGGGGGGTGGATGGGACAGGGCGGCTGGACGATCAGCAAGGTCGGGGGGGGGGATGATGCGCGCGTATTGTCACTGTGCTTCGCTCCGAGTATACAGTTTCCGACGGATGAAGGAAGTGAAGCACCGGTACGTAGGGGGTAATGCCTGAATCGAGCATTGCGGGGCAGGGAGCTCGCAGAGTCTCATGGATACAGAAGAACAGACAACGAGGGGCACGGAACGCTCCTGAGTTTCTTGCGAGACGCTCTCTCTGAGGAGCACATAAAGCCCTTGCAAGGGGGGAAAGTAACAGACAGACAGTTCACGTGCGACGCAGGGAAGCATGCAGCAGCAAGGGAGATGCACTCAATCCTTCCCCGCAAGGGGACGCTAGAGTCGATACATGCACGGAGCAGGGGAACCGTCTAATAGTGTGCGGGTGTCAATACGCTTTCTCAGAAGTAAGGGGCAAAGACAATTCATCTGAGGAATAGGCGAACGAGAAACGTATGCAAGTAACGAACCAGCCTCTGGGGCGCCGAGGTCGAGGGTAAGGTTCCAAACAACGCTCGAGGAGCCAATCCTCTATCTCGAACAGGAAGCCAAGGAGCGAAAGAGTAGAAGGGAAAAGTTCGAGGGCGACACGCCGAGCGCAGGGAAGGGGGAACGAATACTCTACGCTGAAATTACGCTTCAGCAGCAACTGATACAGATGGATCTAAGAGCAAAAAGAAGAGAGGAAATAAGCCATAGCTGAAAAATACGCGAAAACGATATATATAATGCTCATAACAGGCGGCAGTTAGCGCGCCTCGACGCTCGGACGCTTAGGGGGAAAAATCAGAACCGCAAGGACGGGACGAGAGGGTGGCACAACTCGGACATCGCTCGTCGCCAAGATCATACTCTCTTCTTCAAAGAACTGTAAGCCCCAGCGCCAACTAAAACGGTAGAGAAAAGGAGGCAACAACAAACGTTACTGGGGAGGAGATCTTCAGCCAGACGGGGCTGATTCGACTATCAACACTGTACTCGATCGCCAAGTGACCGTAGGACCCACGAATGGCGCCACACCCCCTAGCGTAAGAAAAGGGGAACACGAGCGAGCGAGAAGTCCCGGGGGAACTGAAGGGGCACCTCGTCACTCAAGGTCCGGTCGGATCGACACAACAAGGGCGCACTCATCAGTGTAAACAGGAACGCCAGTCACGGAGGAAGTTAAAGGCGAACGGGAAGCTCCCACGCGGAGCAGGGGAGATGGAAGTGACAGTCTGAAAAGACTGGGGAATCATATGGAATGTATCTCCGAGAGAAAGGAAGGGAAAAGAGAAAAACAGATCCCAGGAAAGACCAGGACGCGCTTGCGAAAAATCTCACATCATGAGAGCACCAAGACCTTTTCTACCTAGAGTATCGTAAAAAGGGGGGGCCGCTAGCGGAAGCGCGGCAGAGTAGCGCGGAAGAGAATTTCTACAACCATCGCGCTTCCACTATGGGGGGGGGGGGGGGGGGGGGACGACGGAGACTAACGCTTCAAATCCACTCGAAGAGTCGATCGGTAAGGGTCTCTTAGAGGCGTGTTAGCTGCCTCGCACGTGAGGAGGGTTAAGACTAGTGAAAAAGGAGAACGTCCCGTCAGATTATGGAAGCAGGCGCGCGCCATTAAGGAAGCGGGGAAAGTATCGTCAAGCGGACGATCTACATCATACTCCTCACTGCTATACGAAGGGGTATTAAGAGGGAAGCAAAAGCAGAATGAAATCACCGATGAGGGATAAGTGATTGGGCTTAGGCATATCAGGCCACGAACAGCGAACTTAAGGGAAAAAGCGCTTAAAATGCGAAAAAAAAAGGAAAAAAACCTAGAAAGGTAGAGAATTAGATCGAAGGGCGCGCACGCCATCCTCCTCAACTCAAAAGAACCCAGGGGGAAAAACGGGGGAATTTTTCGTGCTAAGACATGACCAGGATCAGGGCTGGGCTAACTCAAAATGAAAAATACAACCACGTAGAAATGGGGGTCAAGCAAATGAGTAGATCATCAAACGCGGAAGGCAAAGGATTCTCGATGGCTCTCAAGGTGCGTGTGCGTGGCCCGGGGAAAACAATATTCCGGCTCAAAAAAGGGTTCAACCTCGGAGAGTCGCCCTCATCCAGGAACAAGCAGAAAACCACGACGAACGCCGCGGCGGACACCCAAAGATCAAAGAGGAAACAAATAACCACTGACCGTTTCCCACATGTAGGGAAAGATAAATTCAAAACAAAGAACTCGGGGAGGACACACAGAGGCGACAGACAGCCGCAAGAAACCTGTCGAGAGGGGTGTGTGGGTCCTACAGGGACATTCAACTAAGGACTGAAATGGCTCACTAACGTCTTTTGTAAAACGAATTCCGAACAATCACCTCTGCAAGCAAGGGCGAAAAAGGTATAGAGATCGCTGGTAGCAAATATCGCGACATCGGGAGCAAGGGAAGAAAAGAAGGGAAGAGAGAAAGTTTGACCTGGAGAGTCACGCCGGGTCTAAGGGTGCCAAAGATCATCATGGACCGCCCTGGGGGGGATCAAGAGGCCCGTCACAAAAGACACCGGAGCGGGGCCTAACGAAGGTAAACCGACTCCTCGATGGGAGTTAAACCGCGACTGGCGAAAAGGGAATCAAAGGGTCAAGTGGGAGCTGAGGAATCTAATCATCTTATGTGAGAAGAAAGAAAAGCCAAGAGGACATAAAAGGAAATCCCAAAGATGGTGAAACTGCGAGGATGAGAAGGGTTAAACGACGGGACGCCGAGGCACGACCACTGCAGAACCGCCGCAAAGGGCCGTCTGGCCAACTACCGTAGTCGGAGATCCTCGAGGTGGGCTGTAAGGGGACAAGATAAGAGCTCCATAGGAAGGTGGGAAGTATCCGATCGCCCGTAGAGGTCGTCGCCGTCGCCCAACTGTTCTCGTTTCTGGAGCGACGTATTATAAGCCAGAGCGGAAATGCAGTAGCAACACAACCGAGGGGGGAGAGGAAATCGTGAGCAAAAGGCGACGCGTACAGGAGAGACTGCGAATGAAGCAGAGGCCACGCGAAACAGGAACTGGGCGAAGGCGACGATCGAGCTCTTCTTCTGCTCGTCAGAGGAAATCGAGGAAGAGAACGGGTAAAAAGATTCAAGAGGGCGGGCCAGAAGGGGGTAGCGTTGTGAGACCGTTTGGGGTGAGGAGTACCGAGGGGATATAAGTCACGCAGGAATGGGATCAATTCTGAATAATAAATGAGGGACTGTGTAGGCTGAATTATAAAAAGAGAAACCGCGATTATTACTAAAAAAAAGGCCCTCGGCGGATGAAGGTTTCGTAGAGGGTATAGCGGACTCTCGAAAAGGGTCTTGCGCTCCGAGCACCGAGAAGGGGGTGGTGAAAGGGAAAGAAGAAGGCGTGGTCAGAGGGGGAGATTAAGGCACTGCCAAGCAGGCCGGGCCACTTTTACGGCAACTTCTGATGCAAGGCTCTACCTGAGACAAACAGATCATCACCAGCAAAAGGGAGGAGCTCAGATCATCATTATTCGCGGCGTAGGCCGTGGACTCTTCGTCGCACACGAGATCTGAACACTCGGGGCGTACCAGGAGCCAAACAAGACGGAAGACATATTGACGCTAGACGAGGGGCGAGGAAAGGGGGAAAGGAAAGGGCCGAAGATGTGTGTGGGTTGCCGTTCAGCTTTGCCTCCTTGGGACAGAGTGGTTGTAATAGGGGTTGTCTACAAAGGCTGATTGGCCACGCGGGGGAGGTCGAACACACGTTTTGACACGAATTGTAACGAAAAAAGGGAGGGAAATGGGGGCCGGCCGCAAAAGGACGCGGCAATAAAAGCTCAGAAAAGCAGATAACGGGAATCAACTGGTGGATGGAGAAAAAGCAACGGAAGTGCGAAAGTTCATGAGTGAGGTGGGGTGTTGGGAAGTAAGTTGGTGAATCGCGAACAAAAGCAGGACAAAAGAGTATCTGACCGGGGTGTAAAAAATGTCGTCGCAGTCTCACAGGATGTGGCGGCGAAAGACATCGGGGCAATCTGAGACGGCGCATTCTGACTGAGAAAAGCATCAGGGTAAACGTAAAACCTGTACGGACGAAAAGAACAGGGAGTGGGAAGGCTGTCGTGGCGGGCTTCAGCACCTGCGGAACGAGATCAAAATCGGGACTGATTGGAGAGGCGAAAAAATAGGAGAGAACGTCCGCTCTGATTCAGGGTCCACGGAGGAAAAGGGCGCGAGTCCAGCTAAGCGACTCTCCGATAAGGCTAGAACGTCTCTTTAGCGAGCAGAGAGGGGGTACGTCGAAAAATAGAACAAAACTTATTCGGGGCTGCACATTAAGAGCATGCCGCTAAAAAAACGTGGGGGTCAGTGACCCACGACGAGGCGAGAGACTGAAGGCTTGCGTCTTTTCCAGAGAGGTCGGTTGATTAATTTGACAACGAAGGGGGTAAGCACAGGTCGCCGAACAGGAAAGTCCCGCAGAGGGGACGAATCGATGAGGTGCCGCGGTTCGAGAAAGGGCACAGCCTGCTCTCCAGGATATCGAGCAAAAGGCTGCGTAGGAGTGGGCGGGGAGAAGACACTGCCAACCAGACGAGGCCTATAACGGAGTGATGTTGTGCCAGGATTCCGGGCCTCGACTCAATGAAAGTCGAGGAAAGTACGGCGACAGTAGAATTTCGTTCGCAATTGAATGAAGCGAAATCTGGCGCACTGGCAGACAGTGGAGACGATGGGCAAAACTATGCCCTTAGGTATTAAAACAACCGAGAGTCACAAACAAAGAAGGTACTGGTTTACTATAAGTGAGGACCACGGAAACGCGTAAAAATATCGAACTTAATCGGCCTTGGGGGAGGAAAAAAGAAACAGGGTAGGAGCGAGGGAATCGCCTGAGGGAAATCGGGAACGCACGGGGAGGGCGGTGGCTACAATAGAATGAGGATCTCAGAAGGTCCCTTAACTCGCTAAGTCGAGGGTTTGAATGAAGCAAGAGAAGGGGGGAGGTAAAGACGAAATCGCGCCGTGTGTAGCTCAGGGCAAATACAAAGTGGTACGACCACCTCCGCTCGTGCTACGTGCAGACAAGCAGAAAGCAGGAGGCTGCGAATAAAAAAAAAGCCGAGGAAAGCAATTCGAGCATGGTGTCAGCTTGGAAGATGCCGGCGGGGGGTCCAGCTACGCGCGGGACGAGCGCCAGAGGAAGCCTAGGCTTGTCTTCTGTCCGAGGGGGAAAGGAGAGGAAGGGGAAGCTCGCGATGGGGGAGCCTTAGACTAGAGTGAAAGACCGACACGACAGACGAGGAAAACCTCGAGGTGCCTCAGAGTCTGACTCGAACCCGCAAGAGAGGGGACATTGAAAAATAAGAAAAGCACGTCGGAAAGGGCGGCCTGAAGAGAGGTTCTCCGCTAGGTCAGAAGAAGCCGCGACTGAAGGGGAACTTCTTCGAAGCTTCCCTGACCCGCTCGATTGAAAATACATTCGATACTCTTCACCTTGTATATCTCTTCTCTATTTGTCGAAAAGAGGAGCGAAGGCAGCGTAGGGGGAGGAACATTGAGTAAACTGACAAGTTGCCGAAGGTGTGCATCGAGGGGAAAACGACTCTCGGCAAAAGAGGCGCTTTTTAAATAAAATGGAATCGGAGCTCGTCTAAGGGTCTTCATAGAGCGACAACCGGCACCTCTAAGGATCGAAGTGAAAGGCTATTGAGAGGGCCGACTGTCCGAAGCCGAAGTGTCCGTGGCCTATCATATATCTAAGGTATTCGCAGTACGGTGGATTTACGGACCGTCACAAGAGAGAAGTAAGATACGTCGATCATCTTACGTCTGCGGCACACGAAGGAAGACCTGTGCGTGAAGAAGAGAGGTATAAGAAAAGGGGCATTCCTCTCTCCGAGTGTCCTCCTAGTACTAAGCATAACGGGGCAAAACAGTGAGGAACTTCCATGTAGCAGAGAAGCAAGGCGCGGAATGTAGGGTGGAAAAAATCTCACACACTTGATACCCGCCAAAGGAGGAGAATGGAAGGAGAACAGGGAAAAGAGTGAAGCCGAGAAGGGCAGAATCGCCCGCAAATCCTTCGAGGCACAACTTCCAGAGAAAGCCTTCACTCCGCTGCTGTCTTGAGTAAGAGTTAACCGCACAGGGAAAAAGCGAAAGACCTTAAATTCCGATCTACGCTAAGATAACACACGACATGTGACGAGAAACCGCGGTCACAGGAATCCAATCTACTGCTCCAACTTCCAA
>Ga0179593_1732646_pt1 | contig 21980 bp, 27 predicted proteins | sample CZODoug2_1_08_16_FD_185931 | JGI IMG/M metagenome (GOLD analysis project Ga0179593, IMG submission 185931) | Vadose zone soil fungal communities from Angelo Coast Range Reserve, California, USA - CZODoug2_1_08_16fungal (PacBio error correction) | ecosystem: Environmental > Terrestrial > Soil >...
GAGGGCGACATGCGTCTCAAAAGGAAGGAAATGACACAGTCCGGAAATATCGGAAAGGGGAAAAAGACGGGGCTCCCAAGAAACACCCCAACGCGATGAGAAGGCCAAGCGGGGGCTGGGCAGGTTCGGCGTCTTCGACGAAAAAAAGGGGCGAGGCGGACTTCAGGGCGGGGGAAAAAAGGGCTGCAGGGTGAAAGGGGGGGGAGAGAAAACCGGGGGGGTCTAAGGGAAAAAAACCTACGACAAGGGTGGGCGGGTGGGAGAAAACTGTATATTGTGCGGAAGCGGGGAAAAGGGTGGTGGAGGGGGAGGGGCGGTCGGTATCTTCGCAGGAGTAAGTGGATGCGAAGGGGGTGTATCGCACAGTAAGTGGGGGGTGGGGGGGGTGTGAAGGGGGGAGGGAGACCCCGGCTTCTCACGATGTGGGCCAGGGGAGCAAAAGCGCCAAAATGTTTTTGGGGGGAAGGAACTCGTAGTCCAATAATGCATGCCACCGGGGGGAGCATGCTGTCTTATTGACATAAAATGGAAACTACGTCGAAAGGTCTTGTGAAAGGAGAAGAAAACGATGTCTCGGTTCTTCCCCGGGAAAGAGAAATGGGGGGGGGGATTCAACAAGAAGAGTGGGTCGAAGGAAAAGGGGTGACAACGTCGGTTTCGCCAGCGATGGAAAAATATGGCAATACAGGTGATGTGGTCGGAAAAATAGTTCCGCCGTTGTGGACGCTTAAGCTTCCGCGAGGGAGAAATTAGAAGATCGGTGGCCAGAATTTTAGCGGGGTAGTTTTACTCCAGGTCCTTTTTCGGCAGTTGGGGGGGCTCTTCGTAAAAAATGAGCTTCGTGTCTGTGTACACACGGGAAGCCGGAAGATTCCAGTCGTCTCACTGACGAGAGAACAAAGGCTCGCTCACTATATTCGCGACTGGCCGGGACAGGGAGGAGAGAGTACTGGGCTCGAATGCTAAGCTAGTGTAATATCGGATGGAGCGAGGGAAAACCAGGATTGTCAGGCCGTAGGCGAAAGCGGGAGGGGGGGGGCGTTGGTGTGCGCGGGGTGGGAGAAATCAGGGGCAGTCGCACAGTGGAGAAAAAAGCCATGCCGAGCCCGCGCGCAGTGACAAAGGCCCGTCTACCACAGGGGGCGTCTTCCTAGGGGAGGGAGTCGCTGCATCTCGCTGTGGTACGTCGCCATCAAGGCCCCGACACACGCGGGGCGTCGGGTATTCTCTTCCTTAAAGGGGGCGAGGACCTCTACCGATGGGAAGGACGGCGGGGGCAGCCCGATTTGCGCGCATGGTTGCGGTGAATCGGACATCTAGGCTCTTCGAACTTTCTTATGAGAGAATACGCGTACGCTGGCCTTGAGGAAAAAAGGGTCCCGCAGACACGGTCTACTCTGGTGTAAGCAAGACTTTACGCTCTTTAGGGGAACGGGAAGGGGGAAAAAAAAAGGAAGGGTGGACGCGCTGATGCCTCTTGCGCAGCTGGGGGGGAAAGAGAGGGAGGAATGGGGGGACGTACCTGCTGCGCGGGCGTCGTGTCACCAGGCGTCGTTCGCAATGAGCTATGTAGCCCCATGCATTGGGGGGGGGGGGGGGGGGTTGGGGGGGGGGGGCTTATTTATAGGAGGAGGGGGGGGGACGCGCGGAGGCTCATCGTACCGAATATCCGTTCACTTCTCTGCTTCACGCTAGGAAGGAGAAAGGGGGGAGGAGGGGAGAGTTCATCTCTCGTAAGAGGTACAGTGTCTACCGAGTAAGAGTTCGAAAATGGGAGAATTTCTTTCTTCTCTTGAGAAGAAGGAGGGAGCGCTCGCTGCCGAGCGGAAAATCTCTCGCTTGTCTCCTCAGCTTCTAGGAGGGAAGGGATCGGGGTCATCTACTAAGAAAAGAAAGGAGCAGTGGCAAGGACATGCTTCTATAAGGCTATATCTGCACTTCCACTTTGTGGGTGAAAAAGAATGGGGAAGTCCGCACTCTCGGGGAAAAGGAAGGGAAGTGAGCTCGACTCTTCCTCACGTCGGGGCAGAAAAAGGGGGGTCCCCAGGGGAAAAGGCTCCCTGACTGCGCTCGCAGCGCGGGGAAAAGAGAAGGGGGGGGCCACTTATTTAGGAAAAAAGATGCCCGAACAGTAAACGGCGTACTTCAGCGACGTTAAGGAAAAAAGCACATTTTCTCTTAATGAGAGGGGGGAGAAAAAGAAGGGCTCGGGGTCTAGCAGCTCATTCGAAGGGAAAAAGGGAAGGGTCTTGCTTCATCTCGGGAGGGAAAAAGAGGGAAGGGGGCGGTGCTCACTGGGTACTCAGTCGATTGTTCATAGGGGGGAGGGGGGAAGAAAAGTCTCTCTTCTCCCTTTAGAGAAGAGGGAAAGGAGGGAGGGAAGTGCGTCCATGAAGCATCATCATGATCCCCCTTACTGATCAGGGAAAAAAAAGGAGAAGGGGGACTCCCTCGGAGGGGGAGGGAAAAGTTCCATGTTAGCCATTAAAAGGACTACTATCGAAGCTTGGCAAAAAAAAAAAAAAAAAAAAAAGTAAAATGACAACATCCGTAGAGGGGGGAGGGCCAAAAAAAAGGGAGATCTTAACCACGTCCAAAGAAAAAATGAAAGGGTTTTCATCAAAAAAAACTCTAACAAAAAAACAACGCCAGGGGAATTTCAAAGGTGGGGTCTTTGCACAAAAAAAGAAAAAAATCTTTGACACAAGAAAAAAAAAAAAAAAAAAAGACGCGGGGAGAAGAAAAAAAGATCTGAAGAAAAAAAAAGAAACTTACAAAACCCCATTCTGGAAAAAGAAAAAAGGAAGAGAAAAAAGCAAATATCAAAAAAAAAAAAAAAACAGGGGGCGCAGTCAACAGGGAATTATAGAAGTAAAAACTAAAAGATAGAAGGGTGGGCTGCATCTACACGGGAAAGAAGAGGGAAGAAAAGGGCACGCATTCTCTTACAGTGAAGAGCGGCGCTACGTTTCTGTGCAAAAAAGGGGAGAAGAGTCGGAACCTCGTCATCGCGAGTCGATTGCATCTTCCGGGGGGAAGAAAAGAAAAAGGGGGCTTGTTCTTCGTAGGAGGGAAAAGGAGAAAAAAAAAAAAAAAGGCGCTCACGCCTCCGAATGGTGCAGCTGGTCGCAGGGCGGGGAGAAGAGAAAGGAAAGGGGGGGGCTACCTGATGTCATGGAAGGAAAAAGAAGGGCGTGCGTCCACGCCGCGGCCAAAACCCCCCGGCCCGCAGGAAAAAAAACGCAGCCCCGGGAAAAACTCACTGCGGGGGGAGGGCGCGAAAGCGCGAGCAAGAAAAAAAAACCTTTTAGATGAAGAGGAAAAAGGGAAAAAGCTGGCGCGGAAAATGCCGGGGGCGCGTGGGGGGGGGGGGGGAGGAAAGGGGGGTCCTCTTGGCAGGAAAAAAAAAAAAAGTCGGCGGAGGGCAAAGAGAGTCGGTCGCCTGCACGAGGAAAAAAAAAAATGCCCCGGCTAGGGAGGAAAAAAAAGGCATACTCGGAACCAGAGAGACAAGAGGGGGAACGATGTCTGCTCGGCGAGCCAGGAAAAAAAAAGGAAAAGAGAGGGACAGAAGCGAGTTCAAACAAAAGAAGGAGGGACTAAGACAGCTCATCGACCGATAAGAGAGAGGGAGAAAAAAGCGTACCTTCTAGCTTCTGGGCGGGGGGAGAAGAAGCGGTCGAGCAGGAGGGCACGGAAGGCGTCGAGTTCCCGGGAGCATCTACTAAGGAAGAGGAAAAGAAAGGGGTGAAGGGACTCTCCAGCCGGACCGTTCTCGGCCGACAAAAGGAGGATCCTGCGGCACCTCTGGAAAGAGAAAAGAGAAAAAAACCAAGGTTACTTCCGAAAAATGAGTCAAAGGAGGAAAACCGTCCTACCTCGGCGCAGGAAAGAAAGCGAACGCCGGTTTCCTTGAATGGGGGAAGGCGCGCGCCGATCAAGAGGCTGGAGCCGCTGCTGACGAGAGAAGGGAAGGGAAAAAAGATACGGCTCCGACGATGGCTGGACAGGAGGAAAGGGAAAAAGGGGAGCGATCCGCGTTACGAATGGGGACCGGGCCGGGGGCGTTGACCTGCGGCCAGGGCAGAAAACAGGAAAAAGACTGATCACTCACTTCTCCTCATGAGAAAGGAAGGAAAAAGCAATCAAGTTCTTATAGACCGCGTTCTAAAGGGAGGGGGCAGACGATCACCACTGCGTCAGATGAAGAAAAAAAAAGGGAAGGGGAGGTCTAATCCTATCTTCATTATGCAGATAGAGAAGAAGAGGAAAGGAGGGGTGGCGAGGTCGCACGTAAACGCCCGGCACGTTTGACACGCGACATCAGCAATAGAGGAAAATACTTTCGTTCGCAGTCTATACGTAGTGAAGGGGGGGGGAGGGATACCGCATGAAGCTCGCATAGCGGGGAGTCACAAGCGCATGTCGGGCGGAAAGGGAGGAGTCGTACTTCTACTTCAGAGGAAAGGGGGGGGGGAGGAGCCTGCGTCGAAAAAAACGCCGTAGGTCGCGACTGAGATGACTTTCGTGCATCGGAGAAAAGCGAGAAGTAACGACGTAAGGAACTGAAAGCAAGCGCTCGAGCTGCGGTGAGGAGGGGGAGAAGCTACTTCTTCTGGATCGTCCCAATGAAAGAGGGAAGGAAGGGGGAAAACCTTCCGAGACCTCGGCGAGGACGGGAGGTCAGGGCACGAGCCGGTGGAAAAAAAGATCTCCGCCGGACAGAGGAAGAGGAAGGGAAATGATCTGCAGTATCACTCAGTAAGGGACAGTACGCGGGATGGTCGTCCAGAGTCATCGGGCGAAAACTAGGGAATCTAGTCTACCAGTTCCGAAGGGAGGAAAAAAAAGAGAGGAGGCGCAGACGCTCATAGTAGCAAAAACAAAAACATAAAAAACAAAGAAAATGTCTCTAGGAAGCAAGGGAGAGGCCTTGATCAGAAAGAAAGAACCATCCCACAAGAGGAACATGCGCGACTCCGCGATGCGAGCGGACAGCATGTCTCGTCTGCAAGGGGGAGAGAAAAAAAAGGACAGTGAGAGGGCCTCCATCGTCTGCCTTGCGAAAAGAAGAAGGATACTTGTCCGGCACATGCGCTCTGCTCCGCGTGCAGAAAGAGCGTCTAAGACCGGGGGCAAGGTTCTGGGGAATCATTTCCAAGGGGTGCCCCACCATCCCCAGCGAACCTCTTGCAACCCTGTGGGTCGAGCTGCGTGGGACTACCCTACGTGCTTGCCGGTTCGTAGAGGGACTCCTCGCAGTGCATAGTAAGGAAGCGGCTTGCGGGGAGAAGCTCTCTCTCCAGTTGTATTCGTCGACCCTTCCCCCCCGTTTGCTCCTGGGGGGGATTCCCTACTGTCTTCCCGCCTGATGAAGATGGGTCTCGGAGAGCCTGGAAACGGTTCTCTGGAGTTCAACATAGTAGAGCTCCTAGAATTTTAGTAAGTTTCATGGAGTCGAGGCATTACTCTTTACGGAAAAAAGGCCGCTGTGAATCTGAGGACAGCTCTTCATGACTGAGCATAATGGCAAAGGAGATCGACTCCGACGGGAGGTGCTTCCTTATCAGTAAGAAAAAGCCTCCGACATAACTTACCCCTTAAAGCTTCGCACTTCTTCCTCAGGTATTAATGTCTTCATTCATCCTTCTATTCCTCAACCAATGGTCTCTTGGGCGGGCTTCGGGGCCCCTTTGTGGAGGTCCTAATCAGGGGGATTTCACTGGCTGAGGGGGACGGCCCTGAGCTAAAGCGGTTCGAGGGGGGGGGACGGCAACCTCACCGGGAGATGCTCCGCAAAGGGGCACGATGGCAAGTTAGACAGCGCGTGTCAGATCCTTTTTGTGCGGGGAAGATCTCGGTAATTAGGGGAAGGGGAGACCTTGGCTAATATCGCGTTCTTCGGGGAAGTCCTCTTATATCCTATTTCAAAGGTGGAGGAAAAATCATTCAAAACTAAAAAAAAAAAGAGGTCTCTCATCATTCTCTTCTGGATTCTATCATAGTCTACGAGAGAAGGGAAGGAAGTCTCTAAGAATGCGTAAGGGGGGGTCAGATCTCTCTCTCTTTGTTTGCCAAGGGGAAGGGCAAGACTATACTCGCTCGCGGGAAAAAAGAATCTTAAAGGCGTTACTCGAAGAGGCATCTTCTCTTCCTAGGGGAAAAAAGTACCGCAGCCAATAGGGGAGCGTAGGTCAAGGCCCCCTCTCGCACAAAAAAAGAAGCGAAGAAAGGAGGACGGATGCCATGCTTCGACCTCTTCAGCATCGCCAGAAAAAACGACATCTGAATAATGTACTCTAGGGAAGAGCAAGAAACTTATAGGGACATCGCCACTTGCGAAAAAAGGGGGGGGCTCACAACCAGGAGTTCTCTCCTGGGGTGCCGATTCATCGACGAGTGCGGCGGAGGAGAGAGGGGAAGCTCATCACGACCTGTTGCGAGAGGGACAACCAAAAAACGCACGCAGAGGAGGCATGACAATAATGACTATAAAAAAAGGGGCGCACTGCTAAAAAGGACGCTCGAAAAAAAAAGGAGTCGTCTCTTTCGATCGGGGGCAGCGGCACGATATACCCGCAAAGGTAGGCCAGCGACCGAAAAAAGGACGATCAGTCAGCCGCTCGTAGGCAGCTGGGGAAACCGTGGGATCGGCTTCAGAGAGGGCATTCGCTATGCGGGGGGGTTCTCTATCTCGGTCCTCTACGTCGGATTAAAAAAGTTTTTTTCCTTGGAGCTCAAGAAGAGGCTCCCCCAAGCTCCTCCAAAGCGCCACCCCCTTTTCACCCGCCTCCTTTCCAAACGGTTCTAAGAGAAAGAAAGCTCCATTCCACAAGAGTGCTTCAAAAACCCTCAAGGGAAAGGAACAAGTCTCTAGAAAATTCCCTGACTATACTGAAGAACCGCCTCCTTGAAAGAAAACATGGTAACGTCATTTCCAACGGTTTCACTGTCTCGCCGAGAGAAGGCTTCTGCGCTCCTTGACGCTTCGTCCTGCGGGCCGAACGCGCTCTTGGGGAGGCCTTCCTCCAATTCTCTGCAAGCCGGATCAAGGCTCCCGGTGCATGAATACCCTGAAGGCACGCGATACCAAATCGCTCCGTTTCCGAAGAGGCTTCTGTCCTAACAGCGCGAATTGAGGAGTACAAAACACACATAAAAAAGAACCACGGACCCCTCAGAAAACCCTCATTAGAAGTTTTCTTTAATGCCTCTTCTCGTGGGGGGGAACTGCTCCTTGGGACGGTGTTGCCCTCTTGAGTTCTTTTGAAAGGATGCAACAGGAACGGGGCTTCTTTCGTGAATATCCCTGGTTACTGAGCACTTCTCAAGGGGGCTGCCTATATTATTTTGCACGAAGATCTAAAGGTCATTCCAGAAATCCTTGTCAAGAACGGGATCCTCCACATGTCCCATCCTCCTGAAGGGCCCTCCCCTGGGTCTCACCCCTGGTACTTCCCTATCAAGGAGGTCCACCCTCAATTACACAGAAAACCTGACAAGAAAACGTCGGTGAGGGGCAGAGCGTCTGGGTCGCCTGGGAAAATAACGTGCTGACTGGCGACAGGGCCCTGAAAAGGTGGGCGAGTCCTACAAAAACGGGCCTCAAGGGGGGGGAGCCCTCTAAGTTCGCTAGGAGACCTCCCTGGCCTGCTCATCAAGGTCTATTTGCCCCACGGAGAATGTCTCGACAACTCCCATTCAATTCTTTACAAACGACCCTATCTCCTAGAAGTACGAACCTTTCGGATCGGTGTCGAGAAGGGGCAGGAGCACTGGGGGCGGTCAGCAGGGCAGGCGCACTATTCGCCGAAGAGGGTGGTAGGGGCCCCGGCTGGGGGGGGCTCTTTTGCTAAAGAAGGGGGTCCTCCTAGTCAGGGAGAAGAAGACTCATACCCACAGAAAGATACAAAGTCCCGGGTCAGTTGCCGACAGCGACTATGAGCTTCCTTTACTTCTCTCAAAGTCTCTGATAAAGGCAAATGTTAATTCACCGACGCCTCCACTTCTGGGAGTACTGGTCAGAAGGGATGCTAGGTTCTAGAGAACGCCTCCCACTCCCCTCTCTGGAAAAAATAGCCCCGTTCGGGAAGATAAGTCTAAAGGGTTCTTATTCATACATCAGGACGATAACAAGAGAAAATAACAACTCTGAGAGGGAGCACACTTCTGAAAGGAAAAAGTCGACCGGGGAGGGTGCGATTTCTTCTCTCAGGGTTCCGGGAGGGTAGCCAGTCGACGAATAATGGCCCCTGCTTACTATGGTGCATGGTCGTGCTTTAAGGGGAAGCAAGTACCAGGGCCAGGAACCTGGTGACCGCGCTGTCGAAAATAAGCAAGAAACCGGGGAATCTAGGCTGTATCGAAGGAGTGCGATAGGCGATGGACCTCGTGGGTGCAGAGTTTTCTTGCATCATGTAAAGAGAGATTATGTATACTCCTGAAGGGCTGTCGGAAAAAAGAGCCCTGATTCTGCCCTCTCTAAGCCTCTGTTCCTCGAAGATACGCCCGAAGCACCTGCGTGCCCGAGAGTTAGAAAGAACCTCCGAGCAAAGGGGTGACACAGGGAGGGTAGGTCGTAGTCCGGGGAAAGGGTCTGCTCAGAAGACAAACCCGGCCGGTCGTTCCGCTAAAGAAAAGAGACTCCGGAAAAGTGATCCTACTACGAAGCGCTTCTTTCAGAGAAAATGGGCGTCTTTTTTCCTCTCCCAGCCCTGGGAATGAACTTCCTGGGGCTCAAAACGATGCCGTCTTCCTTGGGGGAAATTCTTTCGTAAAAGGGGGGGGAGCGCCAGCAGGTCCGACAGTCGGAGCCTGTTCTCGAGATAGTCACGCCGAGACATGGGTCATGCTGCCTGGGAGGGAAGTCCGGATCAGGGTCAGCTGCTCTTTGGGCATTCTTGGAGAGGGATCTGAGGGGGAGGTTCACTCGCACGGAGGGCGAAATTACTTCTGGAAGGAAAAGTGCTTTGGGGGCGCTTCTCCTTTTGGTGCACTAGACCTCAGCTGGGGACCTGTCACCATAGTTTCGCTATGCCTATACTCTCTTCACGAAAGCCTCTCCAAAAAAAAATTCATTCGAAAAAAATACGAATCTCTTTCCAAGGGGAGTCTTTGAGGGAAGCATCTACAAAAAAAGAGTCTCCAAAGGGGTACTCGGAATACGGCAGCTGAAAAAAAAAGGCCTCCGAGGAAGAGAACGTCGAAACGTCCTCAGGAAAGCAAACAGGGTTCCCATAGGGTTGCGTAGGGGGGTGGGGGAAGGGGGCGCTTTGGGAATCCGGGGGGGGGGGGAGCTGTGGGGGGGATTTTCGGGGGAAGAAGGCATAACGATCGGGCTTTAGGGCCTACATAGAAAATTTATTCGAAGGATAAGGGGGGGCTCGTGTGGGAGGAAATTTCTCTAGTCTGAATCCAGAATGCATTCTCTTTCCCTGGAGAAAGGTTGTTGAAGAAGGGCTCCCTTTCCGGGTTGCTCTCTCACGAACGAGCTTTAAAAAAAGGTCGCATTCTCCCTTCGGGATCTTTAGGCATCGCCCTGTCTCGGGGAACTCCATGAAGCTCAAAAAAATAGAGCTATTTTCTGGAGGGGAAAGATGGGGGGGGGGGGGGGGATTAGGAGGGGGACAAGAGACTTGCTTACTCTTCGTGACAAAGGAGATAGCACGGAGAAAGGGAAAGTTACTCTTTCAAAGGAAAAAAAACAGACCTAAAAAGAGAGCAACCCGGGAAGCCTTATAATGAAAAGGGGTCTTCTACGTAAAAAGAGGCAATAAGAGTGAAGGGGGAGGGGACGCAGCTCGTCGAAAAATAGTTCGTACCGCTGCGGAAAGCGCCACAGTTAGGAGATAATTCATTGACGGGGGGGGGCAGAACTAGGTTCCTTTTTTCTTTGCGGGGGCCCTGGGGCAAGAAGACATTACTACGGGAACGCTTTCCAGGAAGTCAGGAAAAGAGGCTGGAGTGTCAGAAGGCAGATTATTTACGGGAAAAAAGAGCGGTAGGCACTAGAAAAAGGGGGGTCGTGGGGGGGGGGGAGGTTCTCTACGTAAGGAGGATCGGGGAGGGAGGAAGCTCCTACAGGGGAAGGACGGCTGGCCGGGGAAAGGGGGGGGGGAGAGGTTCTATTTCTGAGGGGAGGGGAGAAATCAAGGCGACGGAAAAGTCGGCTACGGGGGGGGGGTGGCGTGGGGGGGGGGGGTTCTCTTTGAAAGAAGACGTCTCTCCTCTTGCTATAGGAGGTGGTAGATACGTGCTATCGGGGGGGAAGTATCACATAATTCGGGCTAGCATACGAGGAAGAGTTTCTATCTTATTAGTCCAGGTAGAGAAGCCAGGAGGTTCTATCTCCTTCTTGGGGAAGAAAAAAAAAAAAAAAGGAGATCATTATAGGCGTGGGGGGGAAAAGGGGGGGGGCGCTTGATTAAGGTCAGTGAAATTCCGGGGGGGGGAAAAAAAACACTACCTCCGCTCATTTCGGGGGATTGCTGCTGACCCCTCTGTGGCTAAGAACAGGTCATCCTCTTGAAAGAGAGAGGACTCCGGAGGGGGAGGAGTTCTGTTTTCTCAGTAAGAGACCGAAACTTCATCGGGGAAAAAAGGGGAAAGAAGCACTATTTCAGGGGGAAGGATCCTTTGCAGAAAAAAAAAAAAGAAATGGGGAAGGAAAGCTTACTCCTCTAGGCGAGAGCCTTATCTACTAGGAAGGGGGAAGTAAAAGGCAGTGTCCTGGCCATTGGGGGGGAAGAGGGGGATGGGGGTCGAAAGAAGGATCTCTTTCTTTCTGAAAAAAAAAAAAAAAAGTAGAAGCTCCCCCTCTTCTTGACTGTTAGATGGAGTCCATTTCAAAAGTTTTAGGGGGGGATGCAAACGGGGGAGGAGGCATATACAAAAAAAAAGGGGGGCGTTCCCCCGGGAGGGGACAGCTTCCTGAGGGACTTCTTTTTCAGGGGGGGGGGAAAGGGGGGCAGTCTTTTCGGGGGGGGGGGGGGGGGGGGGGGGGGGGGTGGGTCACAAGCCTCTTTTCTCTCCTTGGATCATTGGATCTCTTCCTTCTCTCTCCTCGGGGGGGAAAAAAAACAAAAGAAGGAATTAATAGGAAGGGGGAAAAAGCCCAGCGTACTGCGTAAAAAAAAGGTAAAGCGTTATTCAGGCAAAGGGGAGCTACAGGGCCCTGAGTGTAGGAAAAAAAAGGAAAAGAAAAAAAAGAAAAAAAAAAATTCCTATTAAAGGGGGGGGGGAAGGAAAACAAAAAACCCCCACATGGGACGGGAGGGGGGGGAAAAAAATCGGAAAAGGGGAGCAGTCCTAGGGGGAAGAGTAGGGCGGAGAGTTTTCTCCGTGGTCATGGAAAGGAGGGAGAAGTGATGAGGAAACGGGGTTTCTGCTCTTAAAAAAAGGGCATATGCGGTCATCTGACGTTGTGGGGGGAAAAAGGAGGTCAGCTGTAATCGGGGGAGAAAATCACCTTCTGGAAAAAAGAAAAACATCGTATCTAAGGAGAAAGTGGGGGTTTAAAAAAAAAAAAGGACTTCACATTGCGAAAGGTGGGACGCATGCCGACTGAAGAGGGAGCCTGGGCATTACGCCCGTCTATGGGGGATAATGGTACGGGGGGGGGGGGGCAATAAAAAAAGGGGCTTCAAGGGTACTTTTTCTCGGAAAAAATGGGGGGGGGGGGATTCATATTCAAGCCGAGTCTCCCTACCCCTTTCTCCTAAAAAGGTGAAAACAATGGCCCGTAGGAGGGATGGCGGCTCAGGGGAAAGGAATTCCGGTAGGCAGAGAAAAAACGTGGGCTCATCAAGGAAGTATTGAAATTGCTTAGGGGGGAAAAATAAGGAGCCATTTGATTAGGGGGGGGAAAGGGGATAGAACGGGGGGGGGGGAAGGGGGGGGGGGGGGGGGGGGGGGGGGGGGGGGGGGGGGGGGGGGGGAGGGGGGGGGGGGGGGGGAGGGAGAGGGGGGGGGAAGGGGGGGGAGGAGGGGGGGTGCGGGGGAGAGGTGGCAATACTTATTCCTGGGGCAGGGAGAGGGACGGGGGGGGACCTTCTTTGAGGCCTCTTTCAGAAAGGTCGTCCCTCCCTTCCCATTCCTTCCTGAGGTGCGAAAGGGTGTGACGGTTGTTGGGGGCACTGTTTTCGGCTACCCGTGTCCTCTCCCTTTGGGGATGAAAACCGCCCTCTGCTGCGCTGAAAAAGAGACGGCGCTTCCCAACTCCTTTTTTTCAAGGAAAAGGGGGGAGTGGCGGCATTCCTTCCCTTGTGTCCCGGGGGGCGGGGGAGGTCAAAAAGGGAAACGTATTCCAACTTTTTCTTACAAGGGGGGAAAAAGTCCGGAGATATACATTTCACCAAGAGGGGGAAGAAAAGAAAAAAATTAACGGGGGGGAAGAAAAATATACCTGAGGGGAGAAGGGGAGGAAAAAAAACTTGCAGAAGAAAAGGAAAAAACTTCACAAAAGAGTGGGGGAAAGTGCGCTGCAAAAAAAGGGGGAAAAGGGGGGGACCATTCATTTGTGACGGATCAAAAACAAAGGGGAAGCCGCGGGGGGAGGGACCGCGAGCTTCGAGAAAAAAGAACGCTTTACGAAGGACAGAATCTAGGGGGGGGGGGGGGGAACTTTTTCCAATGGGGGGGGAAGGGGGGGGGAGGAGCTTCCCCCTAGCTTTAGGGGGACAAGCTTATGCGAAAAAAGAAGGGGGATATAATAAGGGGGGGGGATCTTTAGTCCGCTATGCTCATTGAAAAGAGGGAGGAGGGGCCCCGTCGTGTTTAGGCATGACGTCATCGTGTTATGCGGGAAGTTGGAGATGAAGTCCTTTCCGAAGCATGAGGGAAGAAAGGAGGAAGCCTGAAAGGCCCCCCTGATCCAGGGACTTGAAAAAAGACTTACTGGGGGGGGGGGGGACAGCGACTCCTCTTTTAATCTTTCTTAAAACGGTAGTGTGGGAGAAGACAAGGACTATTTCCCTAAGGGGGAAGGGCAATTCTTGAGGGGGGGAAAAAAAAGAGGACGAGGTAGCAAATTCGTCCCTGCCGCCAAGGAGGGGAGTCTTCATTTGTACCAAAGAGAAGAGCAAAAGATGCGCAGGGATGGCAGGAAAAAAGGGTCTCAATGTCAGGAGAAAGGGGGACAGTTAAAGTATTGTAAGGGCACCTTTCTGAAGGGGGGGAAGGGGTAGTCGGGCCCTTTTTGCGGAAGGGGGGGACGGAAGGGGAACTGGGATAGAGATAAGAGATTTAATTCAGGGAATGTTCTACCTAAGCAGTTACATAAGGAGGGGTGTTCTCTTATCGGGAAAAAAGGTCTTGGGGGGCGGGGGAATTCGCTGAAAAAAGGTCAAGTCCTTTTCCTTGGATCCAGGAGAATCTTCTTTCTTCTTCTCTCCCTGGAATAAGAAGGGGGAAAGGGGACAAAAAATAAGAAAAAAAATTTCTTCTTTAGGAAAAAAGGAGAACCATACACAGGGGAGGGGGGGGTTTGTGTAGCCCCGGGAAAAGGAAAAAAGGCTCCTTGGCGCAAAAAAAAAAAAAAAAAAAAAAAAAGTATTCGAAGAAAAAAAAAAAAAAAAAAACGGCCTCCCCTTACAGCAGAGGGAGATTTTTCTCTCAAATTCTAGAGAAAAATTCACCATCTAAGAAAGACTCTGCATAGGCGAAAAGGGAAGTAGGGAACGGAGGGGGGAAGCACTATATCAAAAGTGGGGGGAAAAAAAAAGGAAAAAGACAAGGGAACGATCACAGAGGCGAGAAAAAGGGGGGGAAGTTAGCTCTGGTCGTGAGGAAAAAGTCGAGGAGTCGGGGGAAAGAAGAATTGCCGGGGGAGGGGGGGGGGGAAACTTGCAAAAAAAAAAAAGGGGGGGGGGGGCAAAAAACTGAAAGAAAAGCAGGTACACTTTCCTTCTCTCAGAAGGGGGGGGGGAAAGAAAAGGGGGGGGAAGAGGGAAGTGTTACCGAGGAAGGGGTCCAGGGGAAGCAACGTGGGGGGGGCTACTTGCATCTAAGACTACCAGGGGGAGGTTCATCAACAATACAAGATTTTTCTACGAGTTATTTTTAAGGAAGGTTTGAGATATTTCTCTCTTCACAGGGGGAAAAAAAAAGAAAGTTTTAAGGAATTTACTCTATATCATCCATGGTATTACCCTATTCTTAAAAAGGGGGGGGGTATCCACAAAAAGGGATGGTTTCTCTTGGGGAGGGGACAATGGGAAGGGGGGGAAAGCATTTTATCAAAGGGGGGGGGGGGGGGGGCTCTCTTTATAGAGGGGGGAGAGGCAATTCTAGACGGGGGGGGGAAGAGTCTCATATGGCGAGAAAAAAGGGCATATGCAGCCCGGAAAGGGGAAGGGAAGGGACACGGGCTGTCCTTGTCGCCAAAATACTCCCGAGAAGAAGGTAGTAGGGCACTAGGGGGAGGAAGAGAGGAGTACTGACAGACGAGAAAAGGTCTTGTTGCCGGGAAAGGAAGAATCTTGCGAGCCGGGGGGAAGAGAACCAAGTGAGGGAACATACTTTTGTGCCTGGAGGAAGAAGGAAAAGGGGGGGAATCATCTAGGGTAAAGGGGGGGGGGGGGGATAGGAGGAAGTCTATTTCCCCTAAGGAAAGAGAACCCCGGGGGAAAGGGAGGGGCCCTTATCAAAGGGGACACACCGCACACACTGCACTGGGGGGGGGGAAGAGGCGGAAGGGACGGGAGGGGGAAAAGGAGGACCCAACGAAACCTAAAAAAAAAGAAAAAAAAACTCCCCCTCTCTCTCTTCGGAAAAGGGGGGGGAGAACTTTTATCCCGAAAAGGAAGAGAGGGGGAAAAAAAACCGATCTCGACTAGAGGAAAGGGGGGGGGGAAAAAAAGCCTTCTTAAACATGGGAGGGAAGGAAGGCACCTTCTGGAGGGGGGGAAAATACCCATCCGAATCTTATGGGGAAAAAAAAAAAAAGGGGGAGAGGACGCCAAGGGGGGGGGGGGGGGGGGGTCTGCCTACATCTATCAAAAAGGGAAGGTACGTCATATAGGGGGGGGGGGGAGTTGGGAAAAAAAAAGAGGGGACTGCAGGCCACAAGGAAGACGCGCTAGTCAAACCTTAGGAAAAAAGGAAAAAAAAAAAAAAGGGGACTTTATTACGTAGTCAGGGAGGGAAGAAAAAGAACGTTGCGAAGAAAGGAAAGGGGGGGGGGGGGGCGCTAGTATGCGGAAAGGGAGAGGGCACGAGCAGAAAGGGGGGGGAAAAAGGGGGCAAGAAAGGGGGGGGGAAGTACACTGGGGGGCAGGGGGGGGGGAGCTACGAAAGGAAAAGTGGGGGGGGAAAAAACAACCATCCTCTACGCGGGGGGGAAAAAAAGAAAGGTAAGTAACACATAGACGATCCGGGGGGGGGGAAAAAAAGGGGAAAAAGGAGAACACTGGTGGAGGTAAGAGAAGTGCATGTAGTATCTTTATGGGGGGAAAACACATACTCAAAAACGAGGAAAAATTTATCCGGAGGAGGGGAGGGGGGGAAGGTTTTCCTTCCTATTATGCAAGAAAAAAAAAGGAGATCTCGGGTCCTTGCAACGGAAAAAGAAAAGAATGTTCTCAAACTAGAAGGGGGGGGAAAAAAAAAAGAATGGGGGGGGGGGGGGTCTCCAGGAAAGAAGGAGGGGAGCTTTCTTTTATCTGGCAAAAAAAAAAAAAAAAGGGGAAAAGGGAAGGGTGTCCAGAGATTGAGGGAAAAGGAAGGAGAAAAGGGACGGTCAAAGGGGAAGAAGAAGGGGCCCGGCTACTACAGGAAGGAAGAACTAGGGGGGGGGGGAAAAAGGTGGACGCACCTCCTTAAGAAAAGGAGCATCCTTCTAGGGGAAACCTAGGGGGGGGGGGGGGGGGAACCACTAACCTAAAAAAAGAAAAGGGTTAAAAAAAGAATTATCTAAGGAAGAAAAGAAATTGGCAACTCAAAAAAAAATACACTGGGGGAAAGAAAAGAGGACTCTAGGGGGGGGGGAAGGAAAGACAAGTCAGAGTGTACTTTTTCCTTTCTACAAAAGGGGACTTGAAGGTAAATCAAAAAAGGAAAAAAGGGATCTACTTTCAAAAAAAGGGGAAAAAAATAGGTGGGGGGGGGGGTATTCATTCCCAAATCTTTAAGGGATTATAAATTTCACTTCTGAAAGGGGGAAGTCTAAAAAACAAAAAAAAAAAAAGCACCATCACAGGAGGGGGGTTTGGTATATTTGCTAGTCCCTAGCTAGGGATCTCCTCTAAAAACCTCTCTTTAGTGTAGTAAAAGCTTCTCTCTACGCGGTTTTCTCTGAAAGGTAATTGCTTCTTTCCAGGAAAAGAGACTCTGGCACACGGTCGTTTGTTTCTATATCTCACGGAAGGAGAAGAAAGGCGTGTACAAGGGGGAAAGGAAAAAAAAGAGAGCACCAGGGAGGTCTTCTATTCTCAGAAAAAAAAGGGGGGGGAGGGGGGGGTTGGGGGGGGGGGGGGGGGGGGGGGGGGGGGGGGGGGGGGGGGGGGGGGGGGAGGGGGATAATAGCTCAGGAGGGGTTGTAGTGGACGGAAAAGGAGATGGGGAAGGAAGGGCAGACGGGTAGGTGGGAAGGGGGGGGAAGGGCAATTTCTTCCCCGTGTTGAAAAAAAGAAAAGGAGAAAGAAGAAAGTCAGTGGGTCCCCGAGGGGGGGGGGACATTTTCTAAATCCTCCACCCAAAAGGAGCAGAAAAATAAAAAAAAGAAAAAAAAAAAGAATGTTGTCAACACTAACGAAGAAAAAAAAAGAAATTCCTTATATATCTAAATGGGGAGGGGGGAAGCCTTTTACTCTAGGGGGGGAAAAAAGGAAAAACATGGAGAGTCTTCTACTATATGCGAGAGGGGGGGGAGTGGGTACAATTTACTTCCAGAGAAAAAGAAAATTTGTTCCTAGGGGGGTCCCATATTGAGAAGGGGGGGAGACAAAAAAAATTGGGGGGGGGGGGGTCTATTAAGAAAATTAATTCATTACGGTTTCTTTTCATGAGGAAAAACAGCTCTTCTTGAGGGAAAAAAACGGGCAAACTTTGGAAAGGAAGAGGAAAGCCAATCTGAGCGCCTTCTCTATTCCGTGCTACCGAGAAGAGAAAAAAGCCGTCTTGCTCGGTCTTTTTTATCTCAAGAAAAAAAAGGAGCCTGCTACGAAAAAAAAAGTCTCCTCTTATATGTCCAAGAAAAGGAAAAGAGAGGAGACAGGGACATTCTATTCTTTCTCGAAGGAAAAGGAAGGGAGCTATGAGAATGGTCTCGGGGGGAAAATCCCGTCTTGCTCATTCACTTGCTCCTCCTTACTTACTGGGGCTCAAGGAAAAAAAAGATGAGGGTGACGCATCACTTTTCCGGCAGAAAGTAGAATTTAAAAAAAAAAAGGGATCGGCTTGCGAAAAGAAAAAAGGGGAGACACTCTAGGGGGGGGAGAGGGGAGAATCTTCATCCGTCATGCTTTCCTTCCTGGCTTCTTCTCCATATCTCCGCTCAGAAAAATAAAAAGGGAAGTGTGGAGAGAGATGAGGAGGAGGGGCTTTTCACTCTCATTCAGGGAAGTTCGAAGGGAAAGGACTTATCTAAGGGGTATTAGCTCGCGGGAATATTCCCCTCACTCAGAAAAAAAAAAACGGTCAAAGGAAAATTAGAGTGAGTCATCAGTTCTTTTTTATTTCTTTTTTTATAAGGAAAGAAGGGGGGAGGGAAACCTTTCCTTCTTGGTGTTCTTTGCCGTAAAGGAAAGAAAGGAAACGATGCTAGAAAAAAGGGGGGGGGAAAAGAGGCATTTGTCGCTTTCATAATTCCGGCGAAAGGGGAAAGGGAAAAAGGAGGGATGGCTCTCTTTTCATCCAGAGCATTCTGGGGGGAAAGGAGGGAAAGGAGGGTCTTCTAAAAGGAGGGAGCGACCGATGCCTATAGGAAAAAAAGGGAGGGGGGGTTCTAGAGTCTTTTGCCAGAAAAAGAAGAGCTTCTATCATGCGCGCGGGATCCGTCGCGGAGAAAAAAAAGGAAGAGAGCTACAGCTCCCTGTGATTGCTTCGTAGGAGGGGGGGGGAAAGAGGGAAAAAAAGATCGCCTCAAAAAAAGGGGGGGGAGGGACGATAAGCTCATCGCTGGGCCCTCCAGATTAAAAGAAAAAAAAAAAAAAAAAAAAGAACAAGAAAGTTATGCATGAAAAAGAAAATTCAAAAAGGGGGGCTTACCTTTCGGGGAGGAGGAAGAGAAGAAAACTCACCTTGGCCGGCGAGAAGGAGGGGACGGCAGAGGAGGGAGGGGAGACATTTCTTCCAAATGGAGGGAAAATTCTCTCCTTTATATCCACGAATGAAAAAAAGAGGGGAGTAGGCTAAGGTAAACGAAAGGGGAAAAAGTAATCCATTTCTCTTAGGGAAGAAAAAAGGAGGGGCCTCCACTTTCAAGCAGCGAAAAAAAAGAGGAGGTCATGCAGAGAAAATACTTCCTTTCTCGAATGAAAAAAAGGGGGGGGCCTGCTCTATCCATGCGCGTAGGGAAAAGGCTGAAAAAGAAATCGTACGGGCAATCGCGGGCTCCGCGCGAAGAGAAAAAAAAAAATGGGAAGAAATCCTGGCTTGGCGACCTGTAGAAAAAGAGGGGGGGAGAAGCCAGTAGGAGGAATCAGGCCTGGTCGGAAAAAGGGGGAAGAAGAACTGCTCCTGAAGGAAAAAAGGGAAAGGTTGAAGGGGGAAGGGTAGCATCGCTCTTTTGCAGGGTGGTTTTCTTCATCTAAGGGGAGAATAAAATCAAAAATCGGCCAGCTGTAATATCTGAAAAGAAAAAAAAGAAAGGGGGGGCGGGTTTCGAGCGCGTCGGAGCAAAGAGGAAGTGGGAGTAAGGGTCTAAAAAAGAAAAAAAAAAGGGCGGATTTCCTTTACTCTAAGAGGGAAAAAAAATTTCGTCGAAGAAAAAACGGGAAAAAAAAGAAGAACTTCGTCCTACATCTCGAATAATAACCGGGCGGGAAGAGGAGCCTAGAGGGGGGGGGGGGGGACCAAAAAAGAGTCTCGCTGGCAAAAGGAAAAAGCCTTCTAGGGAATGACGCGGGAGGAAAAGGCCGCACCCCCAAATGACCAGCCGCATACGATGTTCGCCGGAGGTACTGGCCCGTTCTCAGGAGAAAAAGGAAAATCTTCCATCCGGAAAGAGGAAAAAAAAAAAGGGGAAGGGGAGCCCTTTTTCTTGTCGTGTTCGGGGGAGGGGGGGGGGGGGGGGGAAGGGATCTCTCTTATTATCTACGAAAAAGGGAATGCTATGTAAGGAGGTTGGGGGGGGGGGGAGAAGTCTTTCTTTTCACATGAGGAAAAGGGCGCCTTTGGACTAATTTCTTGGATAAAAAGGGTAGGTTCTCAGAAGTCATACAATTTTTCTTTTTAAGAGTTACAGTAGGGAAAGGAGGGCCGGTTGCGATTCCGAATCCTCTAAAAAGAAAAAGCTTCGTGGGGGGAAGGGAGGAGTCTGGTTCCGAAAAAAAGGAGGCTGTCGGGGGGGAATATAAATGTACTGCGGGAAAGGAACTGGGTTTGGCTTCGCCTGTCAGGGAAAGGGGGGGGCTTCAGGGGGGGGAGGGTGGGGCATAAAGAAGTACTTTCTGTTTCTAAAGGAGGGGAAGAACTTATTCTTGCAGAGAAAGGAAAGGAGTGAGGAGAAAAGGGGGGGGAAGGGGTGCTGATTGGCTCATACTATTTATGAAAAAAAAAAGGAAAAGAAAAAAGAGGTCGTTTCTTTATGCCGGGCTCATTCCAATGAAAAAGGGGGAGGCGTGAGGTTCTGAAAAAAAAAGTAGGACATTGCTGCTTAGCAGAAGAAAGGAAAGGGGAGAAAAGGGGGGGGGGGGGCGGGGGATGAGAAGATGTGTGGGCGGGCCGGTATCGCAAGAAAAAAAAAGAAAAAAGGGGAGGGTGACCCGACCGTGCCGGAAGGAAAAAAAAGAGGGGGGAAGCTGGGTCGAAGGGGGGGGGGGGGCTGGGGGGGAAAAAGACAGGGTCACTTCCACGTCTTCTATTTAACAGAGGGGAAAAAAAAAGGGAGGGAGAATCGGTCATGTTCCCCCGCTCGGAGGGAAAAGGGAGAAAAGCAGAGAAGTAAGAAAAAAAAGAGAGAATGGGAGGGAAGGAAGGAGAGTTGAGGAGAAAAAGGAAGGGAAGTAGGAGTACCTGCGAAGGACTTTCCTTTAGGGGGGGGGGTTCTCGAAAAAGAGTCTCTTGTCGCTCGTCGGAGGGGACGGAGGGAAGAAGACGCCTTCACTCGTGTGGTATTTCTAAAAGAAGGGGAAGGAGGGAAAATATTCTTATGTAGGGGGGGAAAAAATCGTTCGATGGGCCCAGTCTGGGAGAAAAAGGGGGGAGGGGGTCTTTTAGAGCTATGCTCTAGGGGAGGGGAAGAGAGCGGAGGGGGGAGGGAGGGGTAGTCTTTTTTGTGGGGGGGGGGTGTTTGCTTTAATTCTCTCGCTGAAGGGGAAGGAAGCGTGGGCTCCTTCTTCTCGGAGAAAAGGAAAGGGGGAAAATCTTTGTTCTTTCCCTCAGAGAAAAAAAGGGAAACAGGAAAGCCCGTCCCCTGTGGAGGAAGGAAAAAAGGGGGGTCATACTATGTCAAAAAAAAAAAAGGAAAAGAAGAGGAGGCGTGAAAAAAAAAAAGGGAGGGAAGGTTTTGGTCGTCGTTTGGCCGGGGAAAAAAGGAAAGGGGGGGTTGTGTTGCGGAGTGGGGAAAGGAGAATTGAGAAGACGCCACATTTTTCGCCGCGGGAGGGGGAAAAAAAAGGGGGGGAAGTATCTATTTACCAATTTGGGGGGAGGGGAAGGAACGGGGGGAAAAGGGGGGGGGGGAAGTTTATGAAAAGAAAAAAGAGAAAATCGTGGCCTCGAAAAGGAGATAATGAAAGGGAAAAAAAAACAAAACACAAAAAAAAAAAAAAAAAAAACAAAAAAAGGAGGGGGGTACCTTGCGGTCGTGAATTGAAGGGAAGAAGGGGGAAAGGACACTGCGAGAAGGGGCGTCGCTATGAGGCAAAAAAAAGGGGGGAAGGTTCTCCATCATTCGCGCTAAGGGGGGAAAAAAGAGAGATGGGGAAAGGGGGGGGGGACATCTTTTTGGCCGGCCAGCGACAGGAGGGGGTAGTTAACTTTTCGTAGCTGGAAAGGGGGAGAGGGGGGGGAGAGAGGGAGGGTAATTACAAAAAAAAAAAGGGCGTGCTTGACGTGCACGCGGAGAGTAAGGAGAATATGTCTATTAGAGGAAAAGGGAAAAGAAAAAAAAATAACGCGCGAAAAGAAAAAAGAGGCAGGTGCGCGCTGGCCTTACGCTCAGGAGAAAGGACCGATTCTGGCTCGTGTCGGAAAAGAAGAAAAAAAAAGGTGGTTAGAAAGAAAAAAAAAAGGCTGCAGGTCATGCTACACTAAATATAGGCTAGGAAAAAAAAAAAAAAATGGAAGGAGTTGTCAATATCATTGCGGGGAAAGAAAAAAAAAAAAAGTAGAAGGAAAAGACCTTGCACAGAGAAGGGGAGTCGGCTCGCATCTGGTGTCTCGTGCCTCCCACGGGGGGAAGGAAAAAGGGAAAAGAAAATCCTTCTATCTGTCGGGCGTACAGAAAAAAAGAGGGAAGGGGGAGGAAAATAGAGGGGGGAAAATATCTGGGGAGTCCAATTTTTGAGGGGGGAAAGGTCTTATAAACCGAAGGGAGGAAAAAAATCCTCTCCTCTCTAGAAATCTTCCTTTCAGGAAGAGGGAGATTAGGAAAAAAAGAAAATAATGATGTACTTACCATTTCCTTAGGAGGAAAAAAGAAGGGAGGGGGGGGAAAGAGTGCCTATGTTTCTCTCTTTCGCATGAAAAAAGGAGAAGGATTTCGAGGGAAAAGTGTATAAGGGGGGAGGATTTCTTCTCTGGAGAAGGAGAGGGGTGAAGAATTTAGGAAAAAGAGGGCGTGCATCGCGATGGCTGGATCTGAGTTAGGGGAAAGGAGG
>Ga0179593_1362031_pt1 | contig 21978 bp, 28 predicted proteins | sample CZODoug2_1_08_16_FD_185931 | JGI IMG/M metagenome (GOLD analysis project Ga0179593, IMG submission 185931) | Vadose zone soil fungal communities from Angelo Coast Range Reserve, California, USA - CZODoug2_1_08_16fungal (PacBio error correction) | ecosystem: Environmental > Terrestrial > Soil >...
GTTTGTGGTGGGGTGTGTGTGGGGGGGTTGTGGGGGGGGGGGTGGGCTCCCTCCTATGACATTTCACACTATCGCCAAAGGGAAAAGGAAAAAAGAAGTAGCGGCAAAGAGGCAAGCCGCCGTTAACGAGATGCAAATGGAGGTTGTTTGTGGCAGGCGCCCCTAAGCGCGAAGAAAAGGACCCACCCGGAGAGCTTAGGATTGATAACTAAGGAAAGAAACGCGGGGGGGTAAAAGGAATGAGGTGGAGCAAAGGGAGCAAGCGTGGACTAGGTGTCGCGACTGGAAGACAAAAGAAAGGGGAAGAAAGGATCGCAGTCACAAAACAAGCCACAGTCCACAGCCGGCGACTAATCGATAAAAAGCAAGGGGGGGGGGGGAGGATACAGATTGGGACAGGCGGAAATCGCATCAAAAAGGAGATGTTGTTACTCGTGAGATAGCCGTTAGCAACCGCGTAGCAAAGGGAGAGAAAAAAAAGGAGGACCGAAGTAGAAAAGCAGAAAAGAATAGGGGAGAGACGCGTAACGGGCGAACAAAACGAGGGTTAAAGGAGATGTACGTGAAACGAGAAGGACGGCGTTATCGATTGCAGGGGGACAGGTCAGCTACGCCGGGCGTGAAGAAAAAGAGGGCAAACTAAGCGTCAACAAAGAGAAAAAATTTGGGAGTGCGAGTAAGAGGCTAGGAAACGAAACCGGCTCTCGGTCGCTAATATAGCTGCAGAAAAAGGAAAAAAAAAATTTGTGTTAGGGGCCGGCAGAATTGCGATCCGCTCGGTAGTATAACTTGCGGAGTGGGTCTGCAGATCGGCAAGAAAAAAACTGAAAAGGCAGGTTAAAACGAACCTCCACCTCAATGAAAAACACAAAGCCGCATCGGCAAACATGATAGGAAAAGCGAAGGATCCATAACTCCACTGATGATCGGAAGGAACGGGCGGAAAGATACACACCGAAAGAGCAAAGCGTCAACGAGGTCCTACCGTGGGCCGCTCCCGCTGAATGAAACTCATTATGCGCCTTGGTGTGAAATGAAGAGAGAGAGCCAAGCAGGAAAACGGTCAAGGTCGGAAAGCCAGCGCAAGCTGATGTAATCAGTTGAGAGATGAACCCGATGCATTGAACGTTCGAAGGGAAGTAGGTACCGGCCAGTGATCTCCTACGTAAGGGAGGAAAAATAAACCTTGCGGAATCATTGGGGAAAGGGAATAGACCACCGAGTCACAGTCATCAAAGCAAAAGGAACTGAAGTGTTTCACGCTGTCTCGGAAGGCTTCAGAGATATGGGCGCAATTTCTAAGGCTGCGCATGGTAAGGCCAGTTTCGCACGTCCTAATGCACGAGCCAAAGGCACGGCCGGTCTTTACGGCGTTATCAACGCAGGATAAACTTATGTATTTAACAGAAGGGGAGGGATGTAGCGTGCCGGCGGATTGGAGGTCAGACCAAAAGAAGCGCGCAGCCGCGAAAATGTCAGAAAGTCTTTGCTCTGCTCTGAGAACTTGGGAAGAGTACGAATGCTTTATAGCAAGTATTTGTCCAAAGAAAAGTGGGCTTCTCGCGAAGAACCCTGGAGGAGGGATCTACTTGATTATCAAGGAGACAAGGTGTTCTTGCGGCATTAGAACCCATGCCAAGAGGCTCCGCGCAAATCGTATCAAGATTTCCCCAAAAGAACACTGCCAACACAAATCTATCCGATCGCCATATAGCAGGCTAATAGCGAGAAAGGGGCCGCACCTTGTGTAAAAAAAGCAAAGTAAAAAGTAGGCCGAACCATTCTTGGGGAACAGCTTAACGTTTTGCTGCCGTATGCCCAGTCAAGCAAGGGGAGCGGGAAAAAACCCCGGGCCGCCTGGTCAATCCCAGCGACGGAGGAAGGTGCAATAAGCGATTGCCTAAGGCTGAACGAAAGACTGCTAGCCCACAAAGAAGAAAACAAAAAAAATGAGACATTCATCCGTGAGGTTCAACATGGAGGAAAAGAAGCTTCACGTAAAAGGTAAGAATTCGAGCATGAGGAGAGAGACTAGAGACCCGCGACAAAGTCCTGAAACCACCCGCACAAAAAGGGTAGCGAGCTACTACACATTGAAAAGGACGGGAAGGAAGACGGTGCCAATGAGCCACTCAGAAAACGGTCGCAAATATAACTGGGGTCAGAAAAGAGACTAGGGATCGCAGGCAGCATTCTTTCTATTTCCAAACTTGCTCGCTGGTTTTTGGGGGGACCGGTAGAGGGAATGACGGAGAGCCCGCTGGGCAGCAACATCTCGAAGTAGCAAAGGAAACCCATGAGAAAAGGGTATTAACGTAGCCTGAAACAGATGTCGGGAATTGCAGAGCGTAAGGTACAGAGGAAAAAGGGAATCTTACTTTCAAACTGGGGCCGGGACGTCCGCAAGAGGTATGGGAGAGATATGACTTAAAAAGGGGTCTCGTCGGGCAGAGACGTTATTCAGAATAGAATCTGAAGAACCAGCAATCTTATTACGGGGTAAGCCGGTCTGGAGGAAGGTCGGCAACTGGGAAAGGCAAGCTCGTCGAATTAACAGACGGGGAGAAGAGTAGCAGCTTCTAATGGAGAGAGGGACAATTCAGGGAAATAGAGTAGGCAAGGACCTCTCTCCGAACAACAATGGTGGACAAATAGGTAGGTGAGTTTTCTGGCAGTGGGGGCTCAGGGAGAGCATTTAGAAAGGAGTGACACGGCGCACGAAGCATCATCTTGTGGGCGGGGGGTAGCGGTAGTGGGATTGGGGGGTGAGGGAGGGAGGAGGAAAGACTATTCTTAATGAGGGGAAGGTACAGAACTCCCGCCGCTTGAGAAAAACGGGGGGCATGAAAAAAAACAATCTCACGGGCGGGCAAAAAACAGAATCACCATGTCCGAGGAAAGAACTAAAAAAATCTTCGTCAGACTCGAAAAACATTCGCGACGAAGAGAACTCAAAAGGAAAAACGAGGAAAAGAAACTTAGACTCGAGCCTTCACAGAATGAGAAGGGCTCTGCCGTATGTGTATCAATTTCAGAAGAGTAGCTCTTTGACGGCGGAGGCATGACAGCCACATAGCAAATGGGAGTAAGACTTAGAAGGAATCGGACGCCTGAGAGGATTCGTAGTCCCCGAGCCGTGGTCCCGGTTGGCTTCAAAAGCGAAAACATTCGGTAGACTCGCCCTCCATAAAAGAGGGGAAAAAAAGACGTCGGGCGAAAGTCTTGAAGAATGGGGAGACCATCCCTCACCTGAAAGACATAAAATCGGGCTCGACACGCCTAGCAAAGAACCAAAGTGGCCCTTACCACAAAAGCGTAAATACTATCGATGGCAAGCCAGAAGGACATTCGAGAGCCCTTGACCAGGCTAGATGCTGGGCAAGTTGAAAAAGGAGGTCCTATGACGAACATACAGGGGGATTTTGGCCAAAATGATTCTGCTCCCGACGTAAAAAAATCTGCGGACCGAAGTGGCTCTATAAAAATGCCCTTCATTTCTTCATGGCAGACTGCTTCGGATGGGGTCGGCGTAAAAATCGCGGCTTTTTCAGGGCAAAAAAGACTGGCAAAAGGATCATCGGACCTGAGGGATGGAAACAATCTGAGGAAAGACTTTCATCGGGGGCCGAGGAGGGCGAGATCTATCAAAAAAACCGAGGAAGGAGCGATCGCTAGGGAAAACGGACTTAAAGCCGATGAAAAGCAAAAACGCACTCCGGCGACCAGGACACAAAAAAGGGGGGAAGAAAGTAACGAACACCAGCACGTCGTCCATTAAGAAGTAATTAATTGGCGGAGAAACTAGGTAATCATATGGGTAGAGCGAGTCAAGCCGTCTTTGGGAGCACCCGTCTCCTTTCTATATGGGGGAGTCGGAAAGGAAAGTTCAACGCATCCGCCACCGGTAAGGCGCTAAGAAAAGGGCATACGGAAGGCCCTCAGATCTTATGGACACAAGAGAGGGGGGGGGGGTTGCACAGAAGAGGGGGACGCGTCTACGGAGAAAGACCGGAAGAAAAGTCGGCGGGGTCATGCCGAAACACAGAACACCTGTCTCCGAAGGATTTTTCACGCAAGGGACGGATTTAGGTCGAGTCAAACACGAAGATCGGTCGATCCCAGCTAATTCCACCGTTCCAGAAAGACTGACAGCTACGAAGAGGGAGAAAAAAAAACTCATATGAAGGAAGGGAAATAATATCACTTCCCCAGCGGGTGGGGGCAAATGCAAAGCCGCATCCAATTCAGCTGATAATCTACCAATCCCTCCTCTTGCCCCGTCTCGGAAAGAAGGAATACGCGGGACTAAGGTTAAAAAAATTTTGAGCAGGAGCACGTCTAGTTCGAAGAGAAAGTGTGTCAGTTAAAAGGGGGGACTAGTTGATCGCGAACGAATGAAAAGCAGCCACCCTCGCATTGGGAAATAAAAGAGGCAGAGGGTGTAAAAAAAAAGCGGGATGGGTGACGAGTCAACGAAGAATACTACTTAGAAAACGATCGCGGCCCAAATCTCTAAAAAATCCGATCCGGAACAAAAAATCAAAAAAAAAAAGCGGATGCGTGCGTGGCAAGTTAAGAAAGAAGCTGCGCACAGTTGAAAGAAAAAGACGGCCAAGCGCAAGACCGTAAGCAGCAAATGACAGTTTTTGTTAAGAGCGGTAATCGAGCTCGAGCTGAAAAAGGCTGTCTAAGAAAGAAAGCAGAACCGGGCAGAATTGAATACAAGGGGAAAGGGGAATCTTCACGGGCGACTAACTGCCAAACCGACCGGCGGAAGTCCCAAGAGGTCACCTCATAAAAGAGAAACAAAAAAAAAACATCAAGAGCTGCGACGAAAGAAGGAACTGCCAGTAAAGGGAAAGAAGAACCTCGTTGCGGCCGTCCGGCAACAGAATAAGAGGAGGGGCAAGTAAAGTGGAAGTCTACGCTTCTGGCCAGCCCAGACATAGGGGGGGAAAGGGGAGAAGAACTCAAAAGTGGACGGGTAAGTAGACGTACAAAGAGATAGGGGAGTAGACACGCGGGCTCGCGCAGTCACATCGCCTAAACAAAAGCGAGAAGTTGTGAGAAAAAGAGTCAGGAGAGATCTAAATGAGTCAACAGGGTATCAGGGGAGAACTTGGGGGGAAGATGGCTGCTTTTGCCACGCGCGACTCAATGAAAGGAGGATTTTTGTACTATCTACATGAATGCGGGGGAGGTGGTTACGGCAGGTGATCGGTTGCGAGAAGGAGGCCTGCGCGAATGCAGAGGACTTAAAAAAAAAAAATAATAAATGGATACCTCAGGAGAATGGGGACTGGAGGGGCTGTGGGTGGGGCACTGGGATCTGGCAATTAATGGAGAACCAAAAAAACGCGAATGACAACCGAACTCCTAACGGGGGGGAAAAGGAGAGATTTGGGGTTCTGTTGAGTGAAAACGCGCTGTAAGGAAGACGAAAAAAAATAAACTAAGAAAAGCACGCAGTGGGAGGAATCTATGTTGTCCGGGAAACAAAAAAAAAAAAAAGAATCGCGATAACCCTGTCCAGATGGATATCGGAGGGGGTTGCATTTGGAGAGATGACGGAGGGAGGCTGTGGGGGGGTGGGCCACGGCATCCGTATTCTGGCGAGGAGCCTCGTGAATTTTGCTATAGAAAAACCTCAAAAACGGCCCTTGCCTAACGCAAAAAATAGAAGAAGCAGGATGTTCTTCGCGGCAAAACCTTCCACGTTGGCTGGACATTCCTACTCACGGACGAGCTAAGAAAGCTTATCACGAGGCAAGAACTCACCGCCGGGAAAGAAACGAAAGTTCATTGAGACCAAAAAAGAAGCGGACGAAAAAAAGGGAAAGGAGAAGAAAAGCTGGACGCTTCGTTGATCAAGAGAAAAGACTAACGATGGCGCTGTAATGACGGGGGGGACGAAAAAGGGCTTACACGAGAAAAGATTTCGCAAGCGACAGGGGGGTGGTCTTTAAGCTGACCTTCCGAGACAGAAACAAAAAAAAATTTCGGCTGGGAGATGTTGGGGGGGAAAGAAGGGAACCGAATCCGAAATGGAGACGAGGGAGGGCCACGCCGTGGGGTGTTAAAAAAAAAAACGGAGCAAAGGGTACATGCCGTAAACGGGAGAAAAAAAAGCGTAAGGAAAAAAAAGAGGGGGAATAAATCCCCTTTGAGAAATTCAATGGAAAATTATCGGGCAGAAAGACTGACCAGGGGGAGCGAGGGAACGAAAAACGCATACTGCCATTTCACACTAAGCGCAAGAAGGAGGGGGGAAAGGGAAAAGGACATTATCTCCAAAGGTAGGCAACGCAAGGTAAACAAGTGAACTTGGCTAGTAAGGGGTGATAAAACCGAACGCGAATCATCAGAGGAGAAACCAAAAGAGGAACGGGTCGATTGATCAAGGGAGAAAGAGAGGGGAGGGTGCGGGAAAAAAAGGAGGGGAAATGACAACTGAGAAAAACGGGGGACTCGTGGCCGATTGCGCACCATAGGGACCTAAGAAGAGCGAAGGGAGCATTCGGGCCGGATCAACAAAAGCAACCGGCAAAATCCAGGAAAAAAAGAGAAAAAAGAGAAAAGAGGTTTCTAGTAAGACAGGGAAAAGGAAAAGAGCACCAACGGTTGGATAGAGGTTGTTGGGCGCTCAGAACGCCAAAGCCTAAGATTTCAAAAAAAAGGAATCAGCCGAGGTAGAGATCCGACTTCGAAAACTGAAAAGGAAAGGCCAAAGAGATGAACGAAACAACCGGAGAGGAGGAATGGGGGAGAGAATCTCTGGAAAAAAAAAAAAGATCGGATTGGGGCCCGTTTGCCCCGAAGGCGTGAAATCTCTACGCAATAGGTTTCATCTAAGGGAGGAGGGGCTACGGCTATCCGAGCGCAACAACATCGATCCAAAAGAAAAAAGTAATCCGTCTTAGTACCGCTCGCTCAAGAGATCGATGAGCATCTAAAGATGTGCCGGGGCTTGTTGGGGATAACGCAGAAGAAAATCATCCAAAAGGCCGCAATGGACGCAAGCGACAAGAACAAAAAAGGGAAGTTGTAAGGCTCCACCTCATCGGGTACAAAAACAAACGAGGAAGAAGGAAAAAGAACATCTTCTCAGGTGGGGGATTAACTAATAAACTGATGAGAAAAAGACTCGGACGCAAAAAAACACATAAAGTCAAACTCGAGAGGTACGAGGGGGAAGAAGGCCCGCAGAAGTAAGAAATAAAAACCTCCTCTGGATCCTTGAGGGGAAAAAAAGAAAAGCGGACTACAGAAAACCGGACTGTCGGAACCGATAAATAAAAAGCAAATCCTCAAGGGGAGCAAGGGTAGTCAGAGAAATGCTTTAGACTTGGGAAGAAGGAAAGGGAAGGGGAAGCCTGCAGGAAGCGGGAGACAGGACCCGCGTCAAAACTAAAATTCGAGGGGTCGAATCGCCGCGTGTATACCAAAGTAAAATGAAACTGACCCAGTGTGAACGCGGGGACGACACGGGGGGAAAGCTCTAACGTGATGCGTTCTCAAGGGCGCATAGGAAATTTTTGAAGAAGAAATAACCGAACGAAACGAAGCTCATAGAGACGGATTTGCAATGGAGAAAGCGTTAGGTAGGAAGAAGGTGGAGGGAAGAAAGGTGTCTTCTCCAAAAATGAAACGGAGGGGAAGCCTCGTCGGGGAGGCATCATAAGCGGTAGCTTGCTAGGAAAGAAGGGAAAAGGGGTAAAAAAAAAAAAATTAGAGCCGATTTGGTCCAGCCAGGGGAGCGGTTCTCGCGAAGACCATAGGCGTAGATGGAGGGAAAAAAACGCCTTGGTGAGGCGGAATTCCTAGCCAAAAGCAAAGGCTAAGGGGCTAGAATGAACTATGGGTCCCAAGACGGAAAGAGGGGAAAAGAAAAAAAACCTAATGACTATCGCTCATAGGAGCAAAGGACGCGAGACTGGGCGAGAATCCTTACCGAAAAAAATCAAAGTAGGGAAAAAGGATTTTCTTCTTGTGGAAAAACTTGGGAGGAAGGGCCCAGGCCACGAAGGAGGTTAAAAAAAGGAAAAAGTAGAAAACAGAAAGAATCACTCCAGCGGACGGTAGGAGGGGGTTGAGGAAAGGGGGCGAAGCTTAAAAAAGATTCCCGAGAAGATAACAGCCCACCAACGACAGAAAGTAGAAGGGAGAAGGGAGGAAATTTTGAATAAATTACCATCGAGGAGGGTATAAGTCCTAAGAAAAAACCTTATCTCACCATAACAGAGAAACACGAAAAGAAACCACGCCTTTATGTCGCTATCTAGGAAATAAAATTAAAGGGGACTGTCCGATAGGCCAATAGGAACACTCACATCAAAAAGGACCGCAAAGATTCCTGGTCAGGAAAAAAACGATCAGAGAAGAAGGTTTAAAATTTCGATTAAACAACGCTATTTTAAGTGGGAATCCTATTATTCGGGCGAAACGCATGATCAGAACAAAGCGAAAGGACGGAGACACCGTACCGTAACCTTTTCGAAAGGAGGTGACAAAATGTCGGGCTGGAAAAAGCGTTCAAAAGAAGGGGATGGCGAGCGATACGTCAAGGACGCCGAAACTTCCTGAGACGGAGATTTCAGGTCGTTCTGTTCGGCAAGAAGGGGGAAAAGTCATCGGCTTGCTGAGAGATGAGAAATATCAATTATACGTGGTTCACGAGGAGGAGGGCAGCGGCAGGTGAAGATGCAGCGAGTAAAAAAATGTCGGACAACGAGGAAGAAGTCACGAGAATGCGACGCGAAAATTAATCGCGAGAGATGGAACCAGAAAAAAAACAATTTGGGGAACGTGGAAAAAAAAGTGAGGTGTATTTACGTTGCGAGAAAAGGCAGTCGCAGATGCAACTGAAAGACGCAATAAAGAATAACAGATTTGAGGAGGATCAAGCGTGTCCGGAGAGGCTTGGGTGGGTGGGAGGAAAGCGAGCGAAGAGGAAAGGGAAATGGAAACCCGCCAGCACGCTGGAGAGACCGAGGCAATAGCCGCTTTGCAAAAGGCAAGGGCAGGAACCCGTGTCCCATCGGAGCGAAAAAAAGAAAAAAAGGAGTCAGTCTCTCCCAAAGGAGGTCTCCGCGACCTTGACGGCGCAAAAAAATAAAAAAACAAGCTAAAACCTTCCCCACACGACCGAAGTTCCAAGTGAGACGATCTGGAGTCTTCGGATGGTGGATAGGCGAAAGAAGAACACTGGTAAGGGCGTCGGCATTACAGCAAAAAAAAAACAGGGTGGGGCAAGAGAGAACAAGGGAGACTAACTCTGGCAGAGATGGGGGAAAGCTCTTGAAGGTTGACAGGTTGAGCAAAGTGTGCTCGAGATAGAGAACGGGGAAAGGGGGGAGGCCTAAGAAATAAAGAAAGTTCATTGAAACAATCCGGCGGGTCTACGAGCGTGATCATGGAAAAAAAAGGTCCATGCACCAAGACTACAAGTTATCTAAATCAGGGGAGCCAGCACGACCCATTCCCGACACAACGGTGACTAAAGAGAGAGTTGCAGGGAAGTCTGGAGCGGGCCTTTGACGGTGGAATTTCACGTCATGGTAAAGGGGACTGGACAGGGCCCAAGCTATAACAGAGAAAGTTGAAAATGCAAACCTCGGCTGGAGAGCTCTTTCCGCATACATAACCGAGGGATAAAAAGATTGCCGTTAAATTAGAGGGGACGGATAAGGGGTCGGTCTTCGGAACTTTCCTACGGATTTGCAAAAAAAATCTTGCGAAAGAAAGAGAGTCCCTTGATGAACCATACGGAGTAAAAACTAAAGAATCATAGGAAAAACTCAGCGAAAAAGAAAGGGAAGAAGGAAGGAGAACGAATCGCGGAGGACTGCCGGCTAAAGAGAAGGGAAAAGTACCCTCACCGGAGGGAAAAAGTTTAAATGCAAAAGGCACGCAAGAGAAAGAGAAAAAACGAAGTCATGAAAGATTAAGTGAATGGGAAACAAGTCAAAAATCATATAAAAAAAAGCAAACCGAGTCGGCAAGGCACAGGCAAGGGGAGGAGATGTGGGGGGGAACACGGAAGCCGCGGGACCATTCCCAGATCCACGTGAAAAAGAATGACGAGATCTTACGGGCCTGCAAGAGAGCGTAATTGACAAACGCTCGGGGGGGAGGGGGGGGGGGGGGGGGGGAATGTTCAAAGGAAAATGGTCTGCAAAACCTGCGATCAGAACTTCTTCGGAGGAAAAGGGACCAAATAAAAAGGGACCAAAGGCTGGGGTTTCCAACACGAGGCTTGGAAGACCAATGCGGGGAGGGAGGAGCCCTAGTGAAAAAGAAAACGACCAAGGAAATCATGGTAAAGATAGACCAGAGCGGCGCAGTGCGTAATAAGAAGCAATAAAGAAGGGCTTTCACTTGAAGAAAAGGAATATCAGATGCAGATAAGCTAAAAATACCTTGACAGAACCAGTCAGAGCACTGAGGGGGCGTATCTCTGGTAAAGGGAAAAAACCGTGAATTTTTGCTACGATCATTGAGGGGGAAATAATGGAAAAAGAAAGAGGGAAAGAGTCGGGAGAGGAAGATTTATTTAAAAAAACTTAAAGCAGTGGGATACCAGCGGAGGCAAACAATGGAGGGGTTTGACAGTATCTGAAAAGAAAATCAAGGGAAAAAGTCGATCCGCGTCCACATTCGGGAATCCTCATACAGAAAAAAAATTATCAAGACAGAAAACATTCTTAGGTGCAGTGAAAATCAGGAGAAGATCAAGGAGACAAGCTGAAGACATAAACAAGCAATCAAAACACCCGGTGGGTCGGAGGAAATCTAGAAGGACGAAGGAAAGAGTGGCGTGTCAGGAAGCAGCGACACAGAAAATTGGCAAACAATTCAGAAAAATGACCAAAACTATGTCAACGCGCCACAGTGGCCGAACAGACTTCTTAACAGGCCAGAGAATTAAGGGACGCGCGTCGAAAAAGGTAGGTCCTTCTCATCACGTCTCTGACCAAGTACTGAGGCCATATCTGCAAGAAACGAGGGAGGAAATAACTCAAACCGGAAAGAAGATTCTTCGAGTGAACTTACCAAAATGGGAAGCAGACAAATCGGTGAAAAATCAACGACTAAGTGAAGAAGGGCGGGTAAGGGGAGAATTCCGCGAGTTGGGGAGTAGTCAGAGGGAAGAGACTCATCGCAGGGGGACAAAAGCGATAAGTGGTGGGCAAGAGAAGCACATGTTCCTGATAGAGAATTTGTCAAGAGAATGTCGTAAGAGGAGAGGCAAAAAAAAAAGGTCGCATACTCGGACTTGGACGAAGAAAGGGGAAGGATATACCTAACGGCTGTGGAGGGGTTGACTTCCTGGGTCTATTCTTGGCAAGAAAAGGAAATGAACGATAGCTGAAAAAGAAATAGAATATGTAGTGAAAAATGAATAAAAAGAGGCTACTGGACTGGGGGGAGGGGGGGGGTGCGGGGTGGAGGAATCTAAGTCGTGGAACCGTCTAAGAATCGCTACGAAACAAACCCGGTAGCGGGAGGGATCGGCTAAAAGTCTTGGTGTCAGGAAGAAGAGAGGGGAAAATAAAGAAGAAACAAAGGAAATAATATAAACGACCTTGTTCAACGAAGGAAAGGGAGGGCCAAAGGATGGATAACAGCTCTCGCGATCAGACTGTAAACAAAAGGTTTTCATGGATCGATTTCCGAAGGAAAAAAGAACGAGGAGGGCGAGCCCTAGGGGACTTGTTACGAGAATGCAGAGCAAAAAATTAGAAATGACACAAGCAATATTATACAGAACCTATGGTTCTTAAAAGGACAACTGTCAGAAAATTCCAGGTGAGATCATACGGCAGGAGTACCTAACCTCGGAAGAAGAACCAAGAAAGGGAAGTGTCGCATACCTCCGTGGAGCTCATTTCATTGGAGAAAAGAACATCCGCTGCACCGAAAGAAAATGGGGAAAAAAAATTGGAAAAGAACGTTCTCTCTGGAAACGCAGAAGAACGAACGAGGGCATTAGTGCGTGAAGGAGGACTTAAAAAAGGGCTGCAAGATGCAAAACAAGCTAAAAACTTTACTAGGGACGTGCAGAGAAAAGTAAAACAGCAAAAGGAGCTGGGAGGATGGTTGAAAGTGGGGGAGAAAAAGGCGCTGACGAAAATGATGAAAAAAATACTGCCGACGGGAAAGAATAAAGCATTAAAATTACGAGCCCGGAGGAAACAAGAGAAAAAAGAGGGGTCCGATAAAGCAATTTGAGCATTCATAGCCAATGAAACGGGAAGAGAACAACTTTTACTAAGCCGCTCGGGTGACAAAAAACAAATGGAAACACGAGTCAAAAGGACAAAAGCAAAGAAAAAGAAGAGGTGAAAAACGAGTGAGACCACGGTAAAGGCACCGGCCGAAAGCAACTGTTGCTATGGTCCTTGGGGGAAGTGGATCAATGCGAGAAATAAATCCATGTCTTACGGAATCAAAAAAAAAAGAAGGGATTCCGATTAGAGGGAGCAGACTCTCATTGGAGGGAAACGGCATGGGAGGAAAAGGGTGACCAGAAAGATTTTGGTCGCGGGAAGAGCGCTAAGGACATCCTCTGAAAAGCGGAGAAAGGAGAAAAACCACCGTGAAAAACTGCGCCACAGCGCGAGATAAAGCCACGCTATCCGGTCAGGTAAGAACCTTTCATCGGAATCCAAGAAAAAAGGGGATCGGATGGGGTGAGCGAGTCAGGAGAAAGGACGCTATCAAGGGAGGAAAAACTCAAGCGGAGAGGAAAAGGCGGAAACTACAAGCGAGAACCCGGAGATCGTTTGAAAGAGAAGCAAACAAACAAAAAAGGATGGGAGGAGAAAAAAAAGGAAGAGGGACGTTAAAAAGAGCGAGAACTTATCGGAATTTAGTTTGAAAAAGAGGAACGCTGAAGACTGATGGAACAAAAAAACCTCAAAGCAAAGGGAATAAAGATTGGGACTAGGCGATCAAAGCCGCAAACAAAAAAGACAGGGGAAGAAAAAGTGGGGGCGAGGGACTCTTCTTAAAAAAGGAGTAGAGAAAAAGGAAAGGTCATCTACAATAGACTGCACTTGCGCATGCGGTGTGACAGGGGGAAGTTGGGGGTGGGAATGCAGACAGAGGAAAGAAAGGCAGGAGACGCATGGTATAGAATAAAGAAAAAAAAAAGAAGGCTTCAGTTGGACACTCTGCTACACCTCATGCATTACAAAAAAACAAAAAGCATCAATAACAGAAATATCACGAGACGGGGGGGAAAGGAAGAAGAACCTGTCATGATCGCCTAAGGGCGCACTGAAAAAAGAAGGAAAGAAAACTCGCGATGAAAAAGGTGGAAGAAAGGGGGAAATCCTAATGGGAAGACTGACAGACTTGAAACTCACGGGGGGAAAAGAGGATTACTAGCGTAAGAAAAAACCAGGTAATCTTTAGCCGCTAAAAAGACTGACCATAGGCAAGGAAGCAAAGGGGTCGGAGGAAAAAACCCGATAAAATTGAGAGGTGTGCAGAAAAGTTTCTGGGGGAAAGAAGGAGGAGCGCCTCATGCCCTTAGGGACCAACAGAACAGGCCTGATAATTGCCCGGATCAAAGAGTCAAACTCGTCCAATAAATGAGGGGGGGAAGATCTCGGGAGATGAAAAAGAGAGGTCAGGATGGGTCTACCAAAAAAGAAAGAAAAAGTTATACATACCTCCGAAAGAACGCCATCTCAAATTAGGAGATGGCCTAGATCAAAAAGAGAGAACCGTGGAAGGAAGGGGAAGTGGTCCAGGGGCGTAAGTGACAAAGCGTGATGAAAAATCCAGAAAATTAAAAACTAAAAAGCGAGAATCTGCAATGCGGGAGCTGGATAGATCAATGGTCCGTATCAAAGTCAATAATGAGTGGGGGGGAAAAAAAGGAGGGAAGGAGATAACATAAGGTAGAAGGGGAGGGCGGCGAAGGTTTGAGGCGGAAATTCTAGACCCATTCAAAAGGCATCAGGTATTAAGTATTGGACAAAACGCAGAAACCAGCAACCCACTAAAAGGACAAAGAAAGGGAAAAACTGAGCATGTGCCGCTCCTTGTACCGACAAAATAGCCAGGGACCAAAACGACACAAGGATTTGGAATGTTGAGGAGGGGCCTTGTCGAATGACCCGGACAGCTCGTCGGGGTGAGAAACAAACCAAAGAAGAGAAAATCACGAGCAAGCGACGGAGGAGGGGCCTGGTAGAGAGGACCGGGACGCTGATGAAAACAGCATACTTGCCGCCAAAAGAAAGAAAAAACGAAAAGGAAACTGCGGTCCTTGAGGTAGAAGGGTAAAAAGAAAGGGTAAATCAACCTCATAGCGCCGTCGACTGAACCTCAGGGGGACCAGGGCATCACCCACAAACACCTTAGGCGCATAGCTACCAAATTGGTCCTCCTTTCAGAGGAAAGAAGGGGCCAAGCCACTCAGCAAACCTGGGCGACCATTATCAAGGAAGGAGAGGAATCATTGGAGGGAGTATTGGAAAAACTTTAAGGGGGGGACGTGGAGAAGAGGGAGAAACGCTGGGAAATAAGCCACAGCTAGGGATAGGCCCGTCAAAAGCCTTGACAGTAAAAGGGGAGGTCTTTGAGAAGGGAAAGTGGAGAGGCCAGTTCAGCGATGGAAAAGAAAGGGGCCGGAGATCTTCCTTTGAGGCCGCCCGAGATTAGGGGCAAAAAGATAGTAGGAGAGGAGACGGCAAGCAAGGACTTAATGCGAGCGACGAGCGAAAGGAGAAATCCTCGAGGGTAAGAAGTCTTGCAAATGCGGCGGAACGAGGAGAAAAAGGTGGTTCAATTTGGCTCCCGAGGAGATGCTGCAAAAGATAAACGGATCACGCGGTACGCGAACGAGAGAAGGAAATCGCTAAACAACAATTGTGAAAAGGGGTAGTTCGGGACGAGGGAAATTCTGCTTTAGAAGGGGCAAATGTCAGAAGAAATGAATAAAACTAGCAAAGAAACGCATCCAGTCTAGGGGGGAGGAGTTGAGTGTCGGAGAGGTGTGAAATGGTTAACGGGAGGAATGTTGCGGATCGAAAGGTCCCCTCCAAGAGGTAGATAACACAAAAGAGTGCTGACCAATACTAAAAAGGAAGGAAACAAATTCCCATCGCGCGGAAAAGAGGGGGACTCTCGACCCAACCAGAGGAAGACGCCAAAAACAGGCGGACGCCTCGAATTTAGGAAAACATGCACGGGAGGGATCAAAAAGGGAAAAAAAATACGCCTTCAGGCAAGTGCGATAGAAAAACAGGTGAAAATTCGAGCGCAGGGGAAGAGGGGGGAAGTCGCCGCCAGGACAGCACCCCTAGGAGGGGAAGAGAGGCGTCCCTACTGGCATAGCTAGCGGAAAGCTTCGCGGCGTAAAAAGGGTACCCCGAAGAGGGGAAAGGGGGATTTCCGAGGTCTCACAAATAGAGAAGGGGAAGGAAACAAGGGAGAGAACGTTGAGGGGAAAACCGAATCCTGAAGGGGGAAACGGTTATCAAAATGTGCGTTCCCAAACAAACTCGAAGAACATATCCGGGATACAGAAAAAAAACCCAGGAAATAGCTCAGTGTCCAGACGGGGGAAGAAGACCTACTAAGTTTAGTATCTGCGAAAAAATGATGTGTCATTGGGGGCAAAGAAACCGCTTCAACCAACTCACCAAGAGAGGGTAAAGTTCCACTAACAAAATCCTCCGTCGCGGGACTCAATACGAGTTAGAAAATCTTAGAATCAATCCCTTAATTTCTTCAAAGGAGGGAGGAGGATCGTACTTGCCTCTTCTTATGGGGAAGGGGAAAAGGAGCAAAAGAAAAACTTGGATGAAAGCGGAGGTGAGAGAAATCGTAAGGGAAAAAGCGCGACGCGATCCTCCTTCCTCAACCACCAACAAAGAAGGAAACTCCTCTGGCTAAAGGATAGCAGACAAGCCCTATATGTGATCTCAGTAAATAGAGCGGTAAGCAGCGGTTCGCACGAAAACGGTTGTACCAGCAGATCGCCCTCCGGAGAAATCTTCACTAAAAAAAAAGAAATGCAAAAGCCGCCAGCGCAGTATGGACATGAAGAAGGAGAATCAAATCGGAATACCTACGGAACCGCTCTAACGGGCCGATGTCTTAGGAAATTCGAGCTGGTAGGATTTTGTAAGACGGCAAGCCCCCTTGGAAAAAAGCAGACCTCCAATAAGTGACCACCACGCTCGAGAGACGGAAAAAAAAAAACAAAGAGAGATATGGAAACCGGGGCTCGGATGGTCACACGGGGGAACGTTCGGAAGCGCCGGCTATAAAAGGGGACGGCGTCTAGGGAGGTCCCCAAAACCCCAAAAGAAAAAAAAAAAAAAACCCACCCCCCAAAAACACCAAAAACATGCCGCCCAGCCACTAAACGGGTCGTAATATTGTTCAAAGCACCGTAGCGGTTCTTCTCCTCCACAGACTATTCCGAGCGCCAAGGTAGAAAAGTTAAAAACGACCGTCGGGGAAACATATACGAAGAGGAGCAGGTAAATATAATGGGGCGACAAGAGACCGCGCTGTTTAGTCAAGAACCGAAAAGGATCGCGAATGCTAAAGTCTAATCAGCCGCTTACAGAAAATCGCCGAGAACGCAAGAAAAGTTATTTCGTACACCTAAGAGGGGAAGAAAGGAATGCAATGTGGACTCCTATCAATGGAAGATAGAAGAATTGTGGGTAGGAGGGTACGAACTGGGGAAGAGATTTCAGGTTGAATTGCCCGGTAAACCCAGGGAGAAAAAACAAAGATGAGGTTATCGACAAAGGGACGTGAGTGGGGGGGGGGGGGGGGGGTACGAATCGCAACATGAGAGGAAAAAATCAGGTACGCGAAACAGGAAATAAAAGAAGGAAACACCTATCACTCCCAACAAAATGAGGACGGCAAAAACCGGGTGGAAAAGGACTATCAATGAATGCAACGACGCCGAAAAAACTAAACGAAGAGAAATCACCGTGAACAAAGGTGTTTTGAAAGGGGGAAGAGGGTAGAGCGCGCGCGACAGAGGACGAGCGCGGAAGGGAAAAGAAAGGCAGCAGCTACCCTAGGCAGAAGGGAGGGCAGGGGAAAGCAGCGTGTAACAGAAACGCCGCCTGAAGCAACGAAATACCTAAAAAAAGGCCAAAGAAAGTCGACACTCGGCAGCAAAGGCGCTGAGAAGTAAACGTCTCTGCCGACGACTCCGTTAAATTCCAGAATAGCAAGAAACCTCGGGCCCGGACAGGCACAGATAAAGATCTCATATGAAAAAGAACGCTGAGCCATCCACCGACAAATCGAAGGAAAAGGGAACAAAGAAGAGGAGAAAGTGTAGCTACTTCCGATGTGTCTTCTAACCAGAGGGGCTCAATCCGGGGACGACTTAAGAAAAGGCGAGGAAAAGGGTGAAAGACATCAAGGAGGAAGAAAGCTCAAATTTTCCTGAAATTACATCCTTGAAAGAAGCAGGGATTAGGGATCTTGCCCGGGAGATAACTCCTTAACTGAAAAGGAGGCGTGGACGAAATACGAATAAGGCTGTGGGCGGTAAAACGAAAGTGTCTAGGTCTGAAGAAAAAAGGGAGCGAAAAGGGGTTCTGTAACCTCCAGACAGATTAAGTACGAAATAAACAATGAGAGGGCGACTGGCTGGAGGGGGGTGGGGGAGGGAAAAGGGGGGCGATGCGTTCAAGAAAAACCTCAAAGGGACGGAAATACGAGGAAAAAAATAGTCAAGCTGTGAATTCGGCGAGATTTTTTTCAGGGGTACTTTAAAAAGAGGGCATCAGCCGCCCAAGGAAAAAAAGGAAATCACACAAGGGGGCGGAAACTACTTATATTAGGGGACAAAGGGGGCACAGAGAGGAAGGAAAAGGGGCGGGGAGATAGATGATCGAGTTGGTTGGAAGGTTCTCGTTGACGGGGGGGCAAAAAGCCATTGATGAGCGGAACCTCGTGGCATGTCGAAGGAAGCCGAAAAAAGCGCCTTGCTCACATCACTATGAAAGAAATGGAAAGGAAAAAAAGAAGGAACGGGATGGCCAATTCCTCTCCATAAGAAAGGACTGTCGACCGAACACTTCTACGAGAAAAAGAAACATGAAGCAGCAAACAACTAGAGGAGAAAGTTTCAATTGGACGGGATCAAGCAGGAACACGCCAATTGCCCCTTCCTACGGATACAAAATCTGAAAGGGGGAAAAAGGAAGACTAAAAGTGCTCTGCGTTCTGCGGAGGAAGGTAAAAATGGCTTCCTAAACAGAAAGTGCAGACGGGACATATTGGAACGGAAGGCTAATTCAGGAAAAAGACTGGAAAGCCATTCGCTGAGATGAAAATTGGACATTGGAGAAAAGTCTAGACAAATGATCCGACTGTGGATGGGAAAAAGACGAAGAGAGCAAGTACACTTACGCTCAAAAGGAGGGATTCCCCTATCTCAGAGGGTAAGAGACTTTTGGAAAAAAAGAACATGCAATGTCAATGGGGGATCGGGCCGAAGAGGACCGCATCTGCGCTTCATATCGAAAGTGAAGGGAAAAAGAAGATAGCCAGCTTTGTCATGAAAAGAAGTATTACGGGCCCACGTGTCAAAAATAGGTTGAACGTTGGCGGACAGGGTAGTGCGCCCCGAGAAAAAGAGCAGAGGATCCCACCCTTATAGCTTGATGATTCAGGATCTGAAGAGAGTAGGGGGGGAAGGGTAACCCTGAGTGGAGAACGCTGACAAAATCAAAGAGTGTCTCTTGTCCGATTGGCGCGAATAAACGAAAAGGGACGGGAAATTAGAAAAGCCTTCAACCAAAGCACCGTCAAAAACGGGGGAGGAGACAGAAAAAGAGTAGACAAAAGAAGGGGAAGGAGAGGAGGGGAAACGCAAACGCAAAAACTTTTTGCTCAAGGAGGTGGGAAGAAAGAAATAGCAAGACGCGAAGTCACTTTCTGAACATCAGAAAGCTTATAGATCCAAAAGGCAACTGCAATATAACGGGAAGGGGGGGGGAAGCGCGTTGCGTAAGAAAAACAAAAAAAAAGAGTAGGAGACGTTGAAACAAGTAGGAGGGGGGGGGAAAAAGCGGAAACTACGCACGGCTGATGTTCTCGAATGAAGAAAAGTGGCTAACGGGGAATCAAAGAAACACATCGAACACAGGGGAGGGGAGCTTCGAAATATGAAACGGGATTGAAACGAAGCTCTCATGAGCTGCTGGCGCAGGAGGTTTAAGTGGGGGGGGGGGGCCGGCAAAGCATAAGATAGGACTGGATAGAAGAGGGACTCACGGACAAGAGACCAAGCCAGAGAGGCTTGAAAAGAAAAAATCATTAAACCGCACAGCGCTCGGCAGAAAGGGAAATAAAAAGAAAAAAAGAAGGATTTAATCCCTAACTGCGAATTCCGCCTTCGGGCATCACATGCAAAAAGACCAAATGAATAGAGGAAGAGGGGGCCGCCGTTGGCACAACTCAAGGAGTCGGGTGAAATGAACCTCCGTAGAAAAGGAGGGGAAAGGAAAGCGCCGAGGGAAAGCGCAAACTTTCAAGGAAAAAAAAAGTGCACAGATGATGGTATCAAGGGTGGAGCTGATAGGCACCAGGAATGAGACAATACTAAGTGAGCGGTAAGGGTACCTGCCGAGAAGCAGTCCGACAAGAACCGTCGGATCATGGGTAAATAAGCAAGGGCTCCAGCCCATCATCTCCACCCAGCGAAAACTGGGGAATGTCAAAACGGGGCAAACGCGGAAGAACCAAAGGAAGGGGAAAAGGCGAAGACTTTTAGAAAAGGGTGAGACCAGACGGAAGAAGCACAACCCATCAGGTACCTGGACGTTCTTCTTTCCTGGCCGGTGTAAAGCAACCGGAGAAGGGCAGGGGCTTAGCTGAAGAGGGTAACTCCAAAAAAACTGCCAGATAACGAAAAGAGGAAAGCGTGATCGGTCAGAACACTTTTGCAAGGAAAAAGAAAAAAGACAAAAAAGACAGGGGCAAGAAAATGGAGAGTGCCGTCGGAAAAAGAGGAGAAGGATGATGGGAAAGGTTGATGCAAGTCGCCAAGGTTTGGTGAGGTCGGAATTAGAGAAGAAAAAAAAAGGGAACATCAGAAGAAGGGGGGGACAGATGCCAACGGTCAATGAAAACGGCAAAAAACATCGGAGAAGAGATAACACCGCAAAAGAGAGAGGGCGATAGGATGGCCTCAGGGTGAACCGGAAAAATAGCCAGGTTCAGAAAAAAGGTGGGTTCACTTCTTGTTCCTTTTGTCGACGTAAATCCAGAAAAGAAGGGGGAAAAAATAAGAAAAGAAATGAGCCGCCTTCACAAAGAAAAAAGAGGAGGTTTGAATTAAATTCCCTGACGCGACTGAACCGAACTTAATAAAAAAAGCCGACCAAAACGCCAAACAAGGAGCCTCTATTAAAGGGGGCGGGACGTACACGCAACGTCTGGTAGGTTAAATATAGCTCAGAAGAAGCGGACTGAGCAAACCAGACACGAGGACAATGGACCGGCACCAAAAGCCCAAGAACTTTGAGGAAAATAAGGAAAGGGGGGGAAAGGAAAAGTACAGTAGCGCGGTGCAACCAAGGCCAGTCATCAAACACAGGAAAACAAACAAACCTGGTCGAAAGATAATCGCGAGACAGGCGCCAAAGGGAGGGAAAAAAACTTAGAGGATTGTTGTGGTAAAAAAAAAGGGCAGAAACAAGCGTAAACAACAGCGCGGTAGCTCAAGGAAAAAACCGTCTTCCCGGGAGTTCGTTGAGCAGGGAAACGATGGTCGGGGGGCAAGAAGGTGGACCACAAAAGGGGAACAGAGCTTCATGCCAACCCGCACGAGGCATGCGCCATATGGAGGAAGTGAAAAAAGGGGAGAGCCGTGTGCGACGGGATCTCCTTTCATGAGGAAGAGCACGAGTATGTCAAGGGAGAGGGGCAAAGGAAGGCGCGCCGTTAAGATGAAGAGGCAGTCGAATGATGAGAAAGGTCACTTCCTAAAAAACAAGAGAGAAGAGCGAAAGACAAACTATTACACGCTACGTCGAATGAAGCCCAAATTTGTGGGTCAAGGAGGGAAGAGGGGGTCGAGTGACGCGTGTCGACACGAGAAAATGAAGAAAAGAATTAACGCGCACGACGCCAACAGCGATTGGCGCTGACGGGGAAGGAGGGGGGTTTGGCTATGAACCGGATCGCGTGAGGGGTTTGAAGTACTAAAAAACCCTCCCGACCCGCGCGTGACGATAAACCTCAGTACAACGGAAAAGGGAAACCGACCCATCGGCTCAAAAATAACAAAAACCACAAACACGGCGGAGAAGCTCCCAGGAGAAGGCACCGTTCTTCAAGAAAAAAAGCGGAAAAGGAGGCTTCAACTAAGTGCGATGAATGGAGTCAGAAGTCGTTCTTTTGGAAGGAAAAGGCGGGCAGCTAGAGCGAATCAGGGAAACAAGGAAAAACACAATCCGTGACGTGCAGGGAGTCCCAGCGAAAAACGCCGCATCGAGTTGCGTCTATGGGTAAAAGATCGAAATGGCCCGGGGGGCAGGGAATAGGGGACTAAGCCGAATACGAAGGGGGATTCTAAAATAAGAAGGTGCTGTGGAACCCAAAAGCGAAAAAAGGTAGAGAGAAGAAGGACAAAATCCGCCTCCTGGGGGGGGAGCTCTAAAAAAGAAAGTAAAAACCTATCGGTGTAACTACATAGAGTGAAGGAAGAGGAGGGAGACGCCTTTGAAACGGGGCTTATGATTGTCAAGAGGAAATTAGATAAGAAAAATCGCTACTTGCAATTTTGGCTGCCAGAGACTGGAAAAGAAAAAGCAAGATGAGGAATCGTGGAATAAAGAAAACGTATATTTCTTCATGTCCGCGACGTCGGGCAAGGGGGGAAAGGAAAGAGGCGGGTGATTTACAAAAGCAATGTCGCAGGGATAAAGCAGGAATTGGAGAAATGGAGGCGAGCAGGAAAAATAGGAAAAG
>Ga0179593_1424609_pt1 | contig 21978 bp, 27 predicted proteins | sample CZODoug2_1_08_16_FD_185931 | JGI IMG/M metagenome (GOLD analysis project Ga0179593, IMG submission 185931) | Vadose zone soil fungal communities from Angelo Coast Range Reserve, California, USA - CZODoug2_1_08_16fungal (PacBio error correction) | ecosystem: Environmental > Terrestrial > Soil >...
GGAGGGGGATCGGCGCTCAGAAGCAAGGTGAGAAGTGTCACCACATGAGAGTTTGGAAAAGTTTACAAGAAGTAAATCTAAGGGGGGGGAAAAAAGGATTAAACTCTGAGCCAAACACAAACGAAAGGTTTGTTAAGGGAATTATTTCCTTCATGAACGGTCCACTTCGGCCTAAAAGGGGGGGGGAGGGTTTATAAGGGAAGGGGTCTTAGGAAGCAACGGGGCGAATAGATCACGACCGGGGATCAAAAACTATCAGCAGTCGGAAGGGGGGCAAGCTACGGATATTCACCCAGTGGGTGAATCCTCCAGGTACTCGACCCTCCTGGATCCATCTGGAGGTTAAAAAAGGATCGGCTAAGGGCATAAGGAATGGCTAAAAACAGGAGAAACTCAAGGCTCGGGGGAGAGAAAAAAAAACGGAGTCTTCAAAACCGACAGGCGGGGAACCATGTGACTCTCATTGGGACAGTAATCGTTGAAGAAAACGTTCATGAAGACACGGAGTAGGAATACACACTTGCCGTAAGAGCCTATCAAGGGAAACCAGGGCATGGAAGACACTTCGGCGAAAAGGCGCTAAGAAACTACAGCGCCGTAGACTGGGGGGTCGGGAAAAGGGCATGTAACGTCCGATTTGACTTGGCCATCACGCTCCGAAAAAAGGAAAAAAAGAAAAAAAACATCATCAGGAAGGCGCAACTCGAAAGGGAAGGGTCAGGAGAAGACGACAGCCTGTTGGTAAACCGTGTGATGGGGAAGAAAGGAGAAATAGAGGTAAAAAGAAAAGGAATACCGCGGACAAGACGATTGCAGAAAAGGGACCGCACTGCAAAGAGGAGATAAGGCTATTGAGATGCGCGGCAAAAACACCGCATTAAAAAAGCAATCCGAACTGGCGGGTGTCGAAGCGCGTAGAGAAGCAAAAAACAAAGAAGGGAATGGAAAATAGGATTTCCATTCCAAGAAAATGGGGCACGAGGCTTGCCCCAGGAGGGTCACTCGAGCAACAGTGGGGAAAGAAGGTGGTGTAAAGAAAAAAAGCCAGCGAGCACGCGAAGATGACGATCGGACGCAAGGAGGAAAAAAAAGGGGGGGGGAAAACACAAGATGAGGGCGCCACAAAAAACACTATTTTTTTTGGTGTCCAGGCATCGTCACGCGCCTTCAAAATGAAGCAAGCCGAGAAAACACGAGTTTGAAAGGAAGAAGGGGAACTACGAAAGCAAATAAGAGGGGGAACTCAGCCTGCAACCGATGGATAAGGCTCATCCAGCCATGGATGTCAAAAACATGCGTCGGCGGCGGCTGGCACCCGGAAAAATCAACAAAAACTTTCCCGCATAGGTCAGGGGAGGGAAGGAAAGAGGGGGGAAAAATCTCACGTCGATTCGCAGTTGCCGAGCCTAGATCGGGGAAAAGAAAACCTTGAGGGGGGGAGGTGTTCGGAAAGTATGCATTCAAAATGAATATTGAAAATCACTATTAATACAGCGTCCATCTCCAGGATTCAGAGGAACAGCGTGTGAGTTCATCAACTACGGAAAAAACGCGCATTTCTAATCGCTGAGGAACGCAAGAAGTTCTAGGTACGAAAGTCAAAGGTCAGGGGAGAGAGAGGGAACTTAGAGAAAACGGGAGGAAAGTACGGAGGCCCATTCAACGGAGTAACGGCGCACAGATAGTGGTCACAAAAGGGGGAAGAGCTAAAAAAACGCGGGGAAAGAGAGGTTTCAAAAAAGAAAGACCCCCACAAAAGGGGAGTCAAAACAAAATTTGGTGGGGGGGAGGGAGCAGCAAGAAAGAAAAGGGTGTGTCCAGAAGGGGAAGGTGTGAGTAATGTCACTAATCTGGGCTGTGCTTGCTTGGGGAGATAACTTGCTTGGCCGCGGAAGAGTCCTGCTAAAAAGGGGCGACGGGGACATGGGCGCCCCAACGGGGAAAAAACTGTGGATTCGTCGCTTGAGGAGCGGTTAAGAGAACAGGGGCAGGATGGAAGACCTTTTACACCATATGGGGGGAATGACGACAGTCGCACTCAATGGAAAGATTTATCATAGCGGGGAGGGACAAAGAGGAATACTACCTCGGGTTCAGAAGAAACGTCACTCAAGGAAAACGGAGATGTCACCCCTTTTCGATTCAAAGGGACGAGGAGAGACTGGAGGAGTCGATTTCATGCGGGGGGTGGCCGATATTGAAATTCCCGTGCGAAGCTCAGCTAAATACATAAAGGGATATAAGAAATTTAGCTGCAAGGAGGGGCGGGAAGTTTTACTGGGCGGTAAGGGGGGGGGCCACGGTCATCGTTACTAGGTAGAATTAGGCGATAGTAAGAACCTCACCAACGAGAAGAAAGAATGGGTTGATTCTGTCCGAACCTGACGTAGTACGAACAAGGGCTGGGGGCTAAAGAGGAACGCGAAGGGAAAATGGGACCCTATTAAAACTGGTAAGGAGGGTAACCTCAATAATACCGTAAGCCCAAAAAAGCACTAGAAAAGCCTCGATTGGAAAAACGAAACAATTGTGGACAAAAAAGAGGGAGTCATAAGAAAAAAGTTTCTCACAAAAGATGAACCTACACGACAACGGCATTAAAAAAAAAAGGAGGGGGAGACTCGGGCGGCTCGATGCGGAAAGGGCGGAAATGATTCACGACCTCCCAACAAATTTAAATCCGCTGCTGTGCGAGACAGAAAGGGAAGAAAAAAGGTCAACTCTGGACCCGAGGAAAAGGCAACGCCGGAGAAATAATCGGAGGGGGGATTGGGGTAAGAGGGGACGTCTTTTTAAAATATCGGAAGACAGACCAGGGGAGAGAGAGCCAAGGAAGAGAACGAGTTGGGCGTGATAGCGGATGGAGGCTAGGGAGCATTGGTCTACCGCTTTAGTCTTACCATCAAAAGAAAGGTTGACTCAATCAAGCAGAAAAAACCTAGCGCAAAAAATCCCGCAAAACGCAGGTCCCGGAAAAGAAAAGCGGGCTAACTCCGGACTGGACGGGGAAGCAAAGCAGAGCAAAAGAAACATCGAAAACGATAAAAGAAAAAATTGATCTTCAATCTACACAATGGGGGGGCGGGTCATGGGGAAGGGGCACCCGGGGACGGATCACTAAATCAAGGAAAAGCGACTCGAAGATGAAAAGTAACCCGGAACACAGAACGTCAGGAAGAAGGAAAGCGGGAAAGGGGGCTTTAGCCGTGGGCGGAATAAAAAAAAAAAAAAAACAAAAAGGTATGAGAAAGATTACCGGCAAGAAGGCGAAAGACAAAGCGATAATCTCAAATGGGGCTGGGTGACTTGGCTGGGGGGAGGTGCTCGCGTCCGCGGGAATGACGGGTTCTAAAAAAGGGATTACGGTACTTTTTAGGGGAAGGGCTCGCAGTGAGTTGGGTGGGGACAAGTACGGTTTAGAGGCATAGGTCTGTATAAGTAATCACGTCGAGAAATTTGGAACTGGAGAGGGGGGAGGGGGGCTCCGCCGAGGAGGTTACTGATGGGAGGGGTGCGATTGACTGGGAAGACTCCCTTAGAGAAGTAAGGTCGGAGAAAGTTGGGGCGAAGAATCAGGATCCGCAAAAGAGGTGAGGAGGAAGTTAGGATCTGAAAAAAAAAGGCCCGTTCGCTGAAGCCCAAAGAAGACCATGGAAAGAAGAGAAAGGGTTCTCCTTCAGTGAAAATGAAAGAAGGTCTAAAAAAGGGGAGTGAGGGAAATGGTAAGATCCAAGATCGCAGGAAAGCTTGTGTTGGGAGAGGTGATCACGAATAGCAAGGTCAGGAAAAAGAGAGGCTTGGCTATCTCAAATCTAATGTTCGGGGTAAGGGGAGGGGGGTAATCAACTGCACTGATACATGGAAGACTTCAAAAAATGGTAGTTTGAACAAAAAAAAAGTGGGGGGGGGGAGGTTTCTTTCCGGCGTAAGGGTAGGGAGGAACATAACCAAAAAAAAAGGTTTACGAGGGCCACAAAAGGAAGAAGAGAAACAAAAAGGGGCTAAGGACCTATAGTCTTTTGGATTCAATCACCCAGCCTGGGAAGAAGCGGAGGGAGTAGGATAATAGGCCAGGGAAAAATTTATTGAAGAGGAAGACGTAAAGATCTCGGTAAAAAAAAATCAACCAAGGAAGGGTAAAGGCATACCAGGAAAGAAAACAGCCTCCGACACGAGTAAGATGTTACGAAAAAGGAAAATGAAGCGCCGTTAGCCAAGGGAAAGACACGAACAAAGACAGGGAGAGCCGGAAATCATCAGGTCTTAACCAAAGCGAATCCTCAGCAAAGAAGAAGGGCGGCAATCTACTAAAAAAAGGGTCGGGTCGGCGAAGAGAAAAGATAAGGGGGTGGAAGTCTTATCACCCAGCAGCGTAGTAAGCCAAAATCTGGGTGGGTAAAAGGGTTCTCGAAGAGGGAACCATGTTGGCGGCATGTAAAGGACTCAAAAAAATTGGGGCTGACCCACGGGAGGACTCAAGCATGACTAGGAAGGAAACGGAAAGAGGGCGAGAGAGAAGCAAAAAGAAAGAAAAGGGAACTTTAAAGGTAAGTCCGCTGGCAACCCTTGGAAGAGAGTTTCGCGCCGAATGGGCTAATCCAGTTCGTGGAGTTTTGGAAAACATAGTCTATGGAAAGGTGAAGGGGGGAAAGGCTAGAAGGGGGGAGAGGAAGGAAGAGCTTTTCAAAAAGGATCGGTAAAGAGTATTGTAATTACTGCCGTAAGGTCCTCAGAAGGGTCGCGATCCTTAAAGCAAAGGGAGGGAAAAATTGGGGGGTTCTCCAAGAGAAAAAATCTAAGCCTTAATGCGAGAGGAACGCGTTTAGGAGGTTAAAAAGGTGAAGCGGTAAAGCTGGCAATAAGGGGAGATTTACGGCATTGGAACATGGATTGGACATAGGAAGAGGCCGGATACTCCCATGAAAAGAAAACCTCAAACTAGGAATTTGGAACACGAAGAGACGCGCGGAAACAAGGAGAAAGTTCAGACGCTGAACTCCTACGATTGGGAAGAATACCTTAAAGAAGTGGGTTTTGGGGACTGACAAAAGAAATTAAGAGACCTTGGAGAGGAAAGACTGCTGTCAGGTCAAGAAGAGCGGCATTCTGTGGGTCTTCGAGTGGCTTCAAGCAAAAGAAGGGAAAAATGGGAAAGAGAGGGTTTGGGGAATGCTTAATGAACGTGAAGAGGACCGGGGGGGGGACAATGAAAAGGTACCAGGCTGAAATAGGAGGTCCACTTGTTTAAGTCAAAGGCCTCCGATCGTACTTAAAGGGAGGAGGGGAGAAATCTGCAGAAAAAAGGGAAAGTAAGAGGAGGTTCAGTTTAAGGGGGTCGTTTAGCCGTTAAGGGGAAGTTTAAACCTGCATTGAAGAAAGAAGAAGTTAAGGTGGGGATAATCTTCATAAAGAAAAAAAAAACTACGTAGGATGTGGGGAGCCTGAGGGGTGAGAGGAATCAATCAGAAGGGCAAAAAAGTTTCCAAATTTGGAGGACTATCGTCAATCGTAGTGAAGCTGTAGGATGACTGTAAAAACCATTAGGCCAGTTTCCAAGCGAAAAGAGAAAAAGGAGTGCCTCCGGGAGGGAAGGAAGTGAGCTGAAGGATTGGAATAGAAGGAACTTGGGGATATCCTGTCAGTTGAGGTGGGAGGGGGGGGCGGATGTTGGGGATGTGGCCAAGAAAAACTCGGCGAGTAATTGTAAGTGCTCTAGGAAAACACCACATTACTGCATCTCGTTGAACTTGGGTAGCGATTGTAGACGTAGTTTATCCCGCCAAGTCGAAAGAGATATACCTCGGAAAGTGGGTTTTTCCATGGGAGGCACAGAAGGTTGGCTCAAGCCCTTAAGAAAAAAGGACTGAGTGAGAGAATTCAAATTGTGAAAGGAGGGGGTTGAATGTCCGGGAAAAAAAAAAAGGAGATGGTAAATTTGTTAGAAAGAGAGTAGCCTGTAAAGACGCACTAGAATGGGATGGGGGAAAAAAAATCAAGAAAATCATGAGGTGATAGCGTCCCACAACTGCGCGGACTCTGCGAAGAAGCTTGGAACGGTTCAAACGAGGAGAAGGCTATTGCCTCATCCGTGGAGGAAGAAGCCAAGGGAAGGCCCGTAAACAGAAGTGGGAAGGGAAGGAAAAGTTTTGGGGGGGTGAGCGGTCTAAGACGGGCAAATGGAAGGGCTCAAAAAAATGGGAGAACGTTTGTTGGGGATACAGGAATCCGACCAACAGGGGGAGGACCTTCACGACTTGGGTCAAAAACAAGAAGGGGTTTCCCTGACGAAGTAAAAATTAGGAACTCTGAGAGATATATCAAAAACACCAAGAGAAAAAAGAGAAGGAGAATAAGAAAGGTGGGGGCTGTAGGTCCCCCCTGACTAGGGGAGAGGTGAAATACGAGGGGGGGGGGTAGTGGGCACATTGGGAAAATGGGGGGAGGGACACCTCATAGAAAAAAACGAACTGGTTTTCAGACAGGGGCCGGGGCAAAAAAAAGAGGCCAAGAAGTAAGGCAAACCAGTGGATGTTTACGTGTATTGCGTAAAGAGAAAGACGAATTACATAATATACCGGTCACACTCCGGGATGTCAAAAACAGGGAAAGAGAGCTTCAAGAAAAGATCAGGACACCTTGGAAAAGAAAGCATGGATATCGGAAAGGTGGATCTTGTTCACGCAGGAAAAGGAGCTGTGGCGGCTACATGCGAACGTGGAACACCTCTGAAGAAGCTCTAAAAGAAAGAGAAAATTGCTTGCAACCAGCGGGAGGGGGAAAAATGGGACGAGGGGATGATCACCTCGCATTTTGGTTAAATGGGAACTAAGCGGAAAAAACTTGATGCCTCCAAAGCAGTATGCGAACAGGGGAGGGATTCAAGAATTCGCGATTTTCGAAGGAGCGGGGCGCAAAAGGCTTAAAAAATTCCTGCAAGGAAGAAAAAGTTCCGAGTTGTTGGGGGAAGCGAGATACGCACGGTACTAGCGGGCATTGGAAAGAGTGGGAAAGCAAAGCGCAGCCAACAGTGAAAAAGAAAAAAACCGGAAGGGAGGCAGAGCACGGAAAAAAAAGAAAAACGAAATTTTGTCATCTGTTGTCAGAAGGACGATAGTAAAAAACAAGGGGAATCAGGAGGGTCACGCGAGGAAACGCACGCGGTAACGCCGACAAGGGCACTACGATTTGACGTAGAAGAGGTGGGTGCCCCAAAGGAAAAAAGAAATAAGAGCTGTGGGCGAGGTGATCACCGAGCAGCACCACCAGAAAATAGCTTGGAGGGGGTACGATCTTCAGGAAAAGAAGGTCCAACAGGATTACCCCTGCGAGGTTTGAAAAAAAAAACAACCGTCCTAAGGAAAAGAGTCAAACGGAAATCGCGCCCGTCAACGAAATGTAAGAGAGTCCGCCAGCGAGCAAAGGCAAAGGGCTGCCGATTTCAAAAAAGAAAATCCCAGGAGGGAAACCGGGGGGAAAAAGCGGGCAAACGTCGAATGGAGAAGAAAATCAAGGACCCAGAAATGGGGAATCTTCCTAGATGCTTGACTCGAGCCCGAGAAAGGAAAAAAACAAAAGGAAGGGCACACTCTGATTATGGGCGCACAACAGCAGGATACGGTCCTGCAGGCCAGGGACTCATCTTTTCCTTCCTGGGCCGGAAAAAAAAGACCAGAAAAGGGGCTCGGGAAAAAGGATCGGGGTTAAGGAGACTGCAGGGGCCATGGGGGGCATCTCAAGGAAAGGGGGGAAAGGCTTGTCACCAGAACAGAGTGAAAGGGGAGGGTGCAAATTGTGGAAGGGGGGGGGGGGGGGGTTGCAGAAAAAAAGAAGGAGGACACTAAGGAATCACTTTTGTTTGGACAGGGAGGTCCAGAGGGAAAAAGAGGGTGCATGGGACGAACAAAAAGCCAGGTGAGGAAGAGCAGTAGACCTTTCCAGTTTCGATTGGGAGGGAACAAGGGGCCATAAAGTGAAGCCCAGGTCACGCTCTCTACTGGGGAGAAGAAGAGGGGACGGTCTCCCCTAATACCTTCAAAAGTAATCGGGAAAATAGAGGAGAAGCGCGGTCCACCTGTTATATAGATCAAACTGGAAAGAGGTCCCTGTGTTTGACTAAAAAACCAAAACACGATTTTTAAAAAAGGGTAATGTCTTATGGAGCAGAAAGCGCAGGAAGGGTGCCAAAAGTCAAGTGCGTAACTCCTCTTGGGTTGATGAGTTACTTGCGGCGAGAAAAGACAAAGAGGGGAAATGGGAAAATTCAGATTCCTGCTGGTAAAAGCGGTTATTCGGCGCACGACGACAAAAAAGTGGCTGTTGGCTTAAAAGCCGGCGCAGGGTACATGACCGGGACATAACATGGGCACAAATAGGGAAGAAGAAAGTTCAAAAAAGAGGGAAGGTATTGCGAATCGAGGGGGCCTAAAGAAAGATACTTATCGCCAGCAAGGGACAAGGAGCGGAAGTGACGTCTCAAAGACGATGCCGCACACACAACAAACTCCCCACCAAACACCCACAAAAAACCAAAACCCCCCACCTTAGGCAGAAGGAGGAGGGAGGGTCCTGGCCGAGAGATAAACTCGCCTTAGTAGGGGGATTAAAAGGATTGATAACCGGCGCATCAGCCTCGAAAGGGGGGGTGTCGAAAATGGGGGGGGAAAAAACCAAGGAGCGGCTGCATGAAAAGGCGGAGACTTTAGGCATTTCTGGGGGGAAAAATGCTAAATTAGTATTCGAGAAAGCTCAGGCTCCGGGAAAAAAAAGAAAGAGGGGGTCACAGCTCAACTCTAAGAAACCCGGACTTTGGGTTGATTAAGACAGCAACGGGGGGAAGCCTAGCCGATGGTATATCTGAAACGCTGCAGGATGGGCCCGAAGGAAAAAAGAAGAGGGGAGGGGGAATAAACAAGAAACGAACCGCAAATAGACCAGACTCTCGCAGTGGAAACAGAAATGGGGGGCAAGAGGGATGCAGATCCGTTCTATCAACAACAGATGAGTCACACAACAAAATTGCATGCTCATCGCCGCCGAGAGGAGGTGCGGGGGAGCTAAGACCAAGGGAGGAGAAAGATCCAACCACTCTCTCAAGTGGCCGCGGGAGTAACAAGGAACAACCCGAAGGGGGGGGAAAAAAAGAGGGAAAACCTAGACCAGGCCCTCCGGGATTTGGAATCGGAAGAGGTTGAGAACCATAAAAGGGGGATAGCTCTATCCAACTCTCGCAAAAGAAGGGTAGGGTGGCAAAGGGGTTTCATTCTCCAAATGTATCGAAGCTTACGGTTCAGAAAAGGCGGAGAAAGTCGCAAGGGAAAGAGATCCTCAAGCAAGGGAAAGGGGGGGAATCCTGCACAGCCCTAAGAGAACGCAGTGACCGGAAAGACACTCTCGGAGAAGACTTGGAAAGTATCCCCTCAAGAGCAGCGCATCTACACCGGGGGGACCGAAACTATCAACAAAAGGGGGGAAGCTTGCAAATAAGGAGAAGTAATCATTGGGGATGCGATGGGAGACTAGAGCCATCCATTCCACGACAAGGAGGACCGAAAAAAAAAAGAACAAAACGTGGGTCCGTTCCCGCGCATTGTCGGGGGGTCAGCCGGGGAAGAGACGAACTCAAAAAAAACCGAGGAGGAGAAAAGAGGGGATAAGAAGGACAATCAGCAATTCTCATTGATGCCGCCAGAACGGTCGGTTTGATTGATGTATAGAGCTGGAGGGAGGGCGGGGCATTTCCTTTCGCGATCTCGCCGAGCAAACATATAAGGGGAACTTTATGGGGAAGGAGAAAAAGGGGATCCGATTCGGACGCGTGTAGACCGAAAATAGGGCGAGGCTGGGGTCACGGAAAGAAGGAACGAGCCGTTTTCTGCCAGGAATGGGTAGCTTGACGGACTGGTGCCAGCGTGTGAAGGAGAGAGAGCGTTCCTGTCGTCTCCTTAGCTGGAATGACGGGGACGACATTGTGAGAGGAAAAAATCAAAGGGGCTCCGCCGGCACACTCGGTGGCGAGTAGGGGGGGCTCTAGGAAATCCTCACTGCTCTGCGCTACCCCAGAAGTCCCAGATCAAAATAACAAGAAGTTCAGTTAGGGCCGGCGTTTGAAAAAAGAGAAAATACGTTCGAAACGGAGGGGTTGGGGGACTGACTGTAAATGTAAGGACAAAGCGAGGATTCGGAAAGGGGGGAAGAGGGTGATCCTTGCCTGGCTTCAAGAATCATCGGCAGCGAGGCCCAAATTGTGCGGCATTTGCTGGATCAGCTGTGTGAAGCAAGGGGAGAAGGATAAAGCTAAAGGGGAGAGGGTTCCCCCGACGAAGGCTAGTTGCGTGGTCAGGGCGTCCGGTATTCTTAGGAAATGGGAAAAGAGGCCGTTTGGAAAGGGAAATCATGCCCCTGGCCTCGAAAAAAAGAAAGGTGATGGAAAAGAGGCACATACCTCAGACTGGGCGCCGCTTCGTGAGACGAAGGTGGGGAGGGGGAAGGTGGGGAGCATCGCCGTTTCACTATAAAAGATCGACGGGGAAAAAAAAAAAAGCTATAAATGAAGAAGGGACGAACATGCTTCAACGGTGCAGTTCCGAGAAGAGTCTCTTCGAAATGGAAAAGAACTAAGGGAAGCGGACCATAGCGCACGCACCCGACCAAAAAGTCGAGCGCAGGCAGCAAGAAAGGGCCGTACTACAGAAGGGGGGGGGAAGAAAAGTTCTGCGACTCTCTCACATACCGGTTCTGATGAAAAGGGGGGGGGTCGAAGAAAAAAAAAAAAAAAGTGGGCTTCGGGTCGCGCCCAGGCTGGATTACCAGCCCAATCGTGTAAGGCGGGTAGCATCTGAAGGAAGGATCATGGGGATTCGACAATCCACAGGGTAGGAAGAAACTCCAGTTATCCTCTCGTCCGCTAAGGAAAAGGAAGATTCAGAAACGCAGCAAGAATCGAAAAAAAAAAGGGGGAGTAAAGAAGGGGGAAAGGCTGTAAAAAAAGAAGGAGATTCCGGCTACTGATAATACCTCAACGTGAGTAGGGGAAGAAAGTAGGGCCTTTGGGGGGAGGGAAACATCAGGCGACGGCCGCGTAGGCGGTTTGAAGCTATAGTTTAAAGGAAAAGGGGAAAGATATTTCCTCGGCAGCGAGGTTGGAATTCCGGCCGAGAGGATCGAATTTCTCTAGGCGGGAAATGTCAAGGGAGGGGCATTGTTGGCGCACAGAGAAGGGGAAGGGAGGTAGCGGGGGAGGAAAGGGGGAGGGGGGGAAGTCGGGACGCGGTTCACGATAATTTAATAAATTACTTCTGGGGCCTAGTTGAAGGGAAAAGCGGCAACTCTTGACCTCGGACAACGTCCCATTGAACTAACCACGATGTCACGTGGGGGAAATGACCGAGCGCTTCAACAAATGAGAGCTAAAGACTTCCTCGTTTCAGTTAAAAACTGGAACGGATTTGCGGTAAGTTTGTCGGACCCGCGTAAGGAAAGAAAATTAGCCTCATCAGAAGGGGAGAAGATTTGCTGAGCCCATCGCGGGCGGGTTGCAAAGGGATAAGTTCGCGAGTCAAGGAGCTGAGCACTAAAAATACTAGGCGTGTGGGCTGCTTCCATGAAAGAGCAGGGGAAAGCGAAGGTGGACAAGTAGGGAGAAAATAAGACGTATTGTTCGTGTTTGAACGTCCGGCCGCACGTCCGAGCGGCACGTGGAGACGGGTACGAGGTCGGAAGCGCCGAAACAAAGCGGCAAAAAATTAAGGGGGTGGAATCACTGGGTTGGGCCCAATATTGGCAGTGGAAACCTCGAAGGAAGAGGAAAGGAAGGTTGGGAAGGGGGAGGGGGAAAAGGAATATCGACACTGGTCTTGATGTGGTGCTGCCTGACGTTTCGCGAGAGCAAAGAAGAAGTATTCTCAAGAAAGGGAACCTACTCTTCCTTCCGCTTAGGGGAGCGTAGGGGGAAGCGGGATGGGGAGAAAAATCCGCCTGCACGAACATTGGGGGAAAAAAGGAAAAAGGCTGTCCAACCTGCATGCAGAAGGCCGTCATCTGGTTGAAAGAGGAGACGGCCGTGAAGAGAGCCGGGAGGATGGGGGGGAGATGTAAAGGATTGAAGAAGACAAACGCGCCGAGGACAGGCGAAGGAGAAGAAAAAAAGTCACTTCGCTGGAGGTTAACGAAAAAGGTCCGCGCAGTTTGACGAGAAGGAAAAGAGCGATAAAAAGAAAAAAACCGCAAGTGTGTAAGAAGGGGGCCATTTGGGCGATTGGGGGTAAAAGAGGGCCTTCTCCAAAAAGCCGAGGTTAGACCAACTGAGGCAATGGTCACCGGAGGGGGGGGGAAGGAAGAAGTTTTCGGGAGCCCCAAGGAGAGACTTCATTCCCGGGGTTAGCCAAGAATAGATCTGTAGACCTGTGGTAATGGCCCCGAGCAAATGATTCCAACGGAGTTCTCTGTAAAGGTCTCGTAAAAAACCGCAAGAGAGAGGGACACCGTGCCTCCGGGAGCTTGAACTTTATGACTCTCGTCGGGGCAAGGTGGGGAGCAGAAGAAAACAAGTCTGAAAAAAAAAGTGGGTGCTTTCAAAGGGTCTGGATGCCGGCCATGTACTTTGTCCCATTGAGGCCCAGGGGGGGGGTGTGAAGTGGGGGAGGAAACTTAAAAAGGTTATCTACCTTCAAGACAGTATTTCAACGCCCAAAGAGCGCCTGGGGGAAAGGGGAAAGGAAAGAGTCCAGAAACAAAATCGAGGGGAATCAAACAACACCCCGAGGACTCTCTATCGAATGCGCTGTCAAAGCTGTTCAGGAATTCAAAGGACTGTGTGGGGGGAAGGGTAAAAGAATTGTCATGTATCAAACAGGTGGCAAGGGCCTACTCTGAGCCCCACACCCAAGGGCGAAAGGGTGGAAGAAAGGAAAAAAGGGCTTCATCAAAGCGGGGGCCAGTACGGCAAACCTAGTGGATGTTACGACTTTCAGGGGGGGGTTAGGTCAAGGGGGGGGAAAGAAAGAGGAGGACACTATGAACCGAACTCCGGGGCCCAGGTGGCAACTATAGGTGAAGTAAGCGCAGTTTGTTGAAAAAAAAGGAGAAATGTCATAGAGTGTTCGGGGGCCCTAACATTCTCGGGCGTATAATTCATAGGAGTGGTCTACACTGGGAATGAACTCGAAGAGAGGTAAGACTAAAACTGGGCGCCTTACAAAAAGCGGAACCATGTGCGGGGGGGAGGAAGCCCTCGGTGGCGAAAGAATCTTTGCCGAAAATTCGGGGCCGTCCAAATGGGCAACGGGATTCAAAACCAAAAAGTTGGCGGATTCCTAGACATCATCGGGCGTTCGACGGAGCGGCTACAACTAACCCAAGTCGAGAAGGGAAAAGAAAAAAAAGTGCCTGTGAAATGTCTAAAACGGACAGCAACTGTCTAGGTCCGTCGGGGGGCCTTCGGTAAGAAAAAGAGATGAAAGCCGCAAACCGTTACACACATAACGGAGGGCTCTAGAAAAAAGGAAAACATCTCTACAGAACGGGTCCGTTGCCAAGAAACTGTTGGAAAAAGGGAGGAAACAGAAACGACAAAAACACCTTCTCCCGCAGGGAGACAGGTCATCCTCAGAACTCTTCAACCCCTAGTCAAAAGAGGGAAAGGGGGGGAAAGGTCAAAAAGGGAAAAAAAAGGGCGTCGGCGAGGCTGATTGATCTCAGCCGAGGGAGGAAAACCTTATCAGATCAAAGCCGTGCGGAGGGGGTCGGAAGAGGAGTGGCAGAAAAGAAAAACAACGGCCCTGCGAGTTTCCAATTCAGAAAAAGGGGTCAAAGGAAAAAGTTCAAACCGGTAAGAGGGGACGCACCCAAAAAGATTTGTACTGCGCGTACGCCAAAAGACAACGGCGAAGAAGTAATAGGAGGAGGAAGGGGGGAAAAGGTCCGCCAAGGGGGGTCACAACAAAAGAGGAAAGCGCTCGGCTCCGTAAGCCAACAATCCCGCCCGGTAATTTTTTCAGCTGCCAGGGAAAGGGAAAGCCCCGAGGGGTAAAAAAAAAAAGAAAAAGGGATTATGTCACAGCCACAGGATTTCAAAAAAAAGGCAGTAAGGAGCAGAGGGAAGGCAAAGCGGTCAAAAAACCGGGGTCTTTCATGGCGTCCGGAAAAATGAAGTAGTTCAGCGGGCACGACTCGCAAGGGGGAAAGAGCAATTAATGCGGGGGGGGAAAAAATTACCCAGGTGTATTGGAGGTCAAGGGGAAGGTAGGGAAGTGAGCGGGAGAGGTCGCCACGCCGTAGGATTTCCAGCGTGAGGATTTGGGGGTAAGGGGAAAGAACCCGACAAAAAAAAAAAAGGAAAGGCGAGGGGAAAGGTAGAGGCAACAACCAGGCAGAACGTGCCCCTCGGATCTCGAAATTACAGACCGAGGACGCTGATGACACCCTAACGCTGACAAACGGGAAGAGGGTCTCACATATAGTGGGATCCCCCGGTTTATAGCACTAACAGAGAAATAATCGAAGAGGTGGGGGAATACATGCCCCACGAAATGTAGGGGACTACAAAGTGTATGGAGGAAAAAAATACGAGGGGGGCAGGGTGTGCCCTCCTTGGCCATTTCGCTTTCACGAAGAGGTTTCTTTCTGAGCGGGGAGGGAAAAAACGCACATCTTGGAGGACGGCCCATCGTCCTGCTGAGTACTCAAGGGCGGAAGAAGGGAAAGAAAAAACTTGGGGGGAAAGGGAGGTAAAAGTTCACATGCTTGGAGAGGAGAACGTTTACACCCCAAAAAGTGGGGGGGGGGAAGGGGAAATGCAAGCGCCAGGGGGAAGAAAAAGGCACCATCAGGAGAGTCGGTTCCAAAGAGGACTAATCGACAGAGGGGGTAGGTAAGAGCTAGAAGAAAAGGGAAAACGTCGGTCGTAGGCTTTTTCCGGCCGCTGATGTAAAAGGCGGGCGTCGGAAGGGTCCGAGGTGCATTGCCAGGAGAAAGGGGAAACGTACCGGACCAGGTCGCAGACAAGAAAAAAAAGCGAACTAAAGAGAGGGGAGGGGCAGGCTCTTGATCGGCAATGTTCAACAAGCGGAAATGAGGAAAAGGGTAGAACTTCTCAGACTGAAAACGTAAAGCATTGCCACTCGAAACGACGGTCAAAAAAGAGGGGGGGAGGCGAACAAGGCACTCTCACCGTGCTGGTTCTAGAAGGCCGGGGCGGTCCATTATTGCCCTGAACACCGGCTGCTGGGGAGTCCTCAATAAGACAAAAGGGTAACACGAACTATCAAAAAAGGAGAGGAAGTGCAAAGAGAAAGGCACTTGGAACGGTTAAAAAGCGGAGAAAAAACCAATGAAAATTAGGATGGGCACGCAACCGCTCGAGGTGCTGGAAAAGAAGGCGCAAGTCGAAAAAAAGAGACCACCAATTCGTCCGCATGGCGCTGGGAAAAAAGTTACATTCAAGAAAAAAAAAATGGCGGGGAACGTCTGGGCACGCTTATCCAGGGAACAATGAATCTATGAGGGGGAGAGGAGGGAAGGGGGCATTAGGAGCAAAAATAACACACAAGGGAAGGGGGGGAGGGCAAGACTTTGCTGGAGTCTAAGCGCCATGAGAACAGCGAAGGAAAGAGAAAGGCGAGAAGGGGAAAAGGAATCGAATCGCACCTGCCTAATCGGGAAAGTAATCAAGCCAACGATTCCTGTGACGCCCCAGAGAATCCGACCTGGACGAAAAAAGAAAGAAGGAGAGGACAAACCCCGAAACGATCCCAACGCTGGAAAGACTTCTTCAAATCCATAAACAGGGGGGGAAAGGGCAAGGGGAGGCGCTTCTAAAATCACAGATCATCCAAGAGGAACTCTGGACCGAAAAAAAGGTCAACCAACGTTCCGGCCGCTCCTCTGCTGGATCTTAGGGAGGGAGAGAGTCGCAAACAACAAAAAGAAAGGGTAAAATATATAGTAATGCCTACTCTCAAGAAAGGGAAGGAAGACGGGGGAAAAAGGGAGGGGGGGAAAGGTCAGGTTCGACTCGCCGTCCGCGATGTAGTAGGGGTATGTGATACTCTCGAACAGGGGAAGGGGTGCTCCAGTTTCTTGAATTACCGCTCCAGGTCTGGTCGTGGAGGGGGGTCTTTTGAAGGAAAAGAGTCTCCTTGGCTCGTCCCAGTCCGGAGTTCAGATCCTTTTACAAAGACGGAAGGAGGATGTAATGGGTTAAGAAAGCAAAGTGTGCGCTTAGGGGGGAGAGGTGACACGGTGGCGCCTTAGCTGGAAGTAGCTTTGAGGGCTACATGGAGGAGAAAGAATAAGACACCGATGGCCGCACCAAAGGGTCGAGGGGTGGTGCCTCCGGTCTGTCCAAAGGTTAACAACAGAAAAGTCCCAGATTCCAATCACGAGGGGGAGTCAAGGGGAAAGGGGAGTTAAAGGGGAAGGGTTCTTTAATACTTTCAAAACCTTCGGGTTTTGATGGAAGAAAGCCGGCAAAAAAGAAGGGAATTGGTTTGGAGTTATTCCCGAAAAAAACCGTAGGAAAAAACTGAGAAATACGGCAGGGCAGAACGAAAAAAAGAAAATTTTTGCGCAATGTCGGGGTGATCAGCTGTGGGAAAAACGTATCAAGAAGAAGCAAAAATTTCTCGTCCAGCTCCGAGGCTTGGGTGGCTAGTGTCTTGGTCCTCTTAACTGTGGCTTGAAAAGGACAGAAAAGCAGAAGGTTGGTACTTCGGGCCAGCATACCAGATTCTAGAACAGCACGGAGGGATTCAACTAAAAGGGAGAGAAGTCATCCCAAAGGAAAGAGACTTGCTCAAGCTTCCGTTCTCCGAAGGAAAAGGTACTAGGAACTAAAAAGAGGGGGGGAAAGCACCTGCCTATACACCTAGAAGGCATGCCGCCAACAGGACGTTCCGATCACTGGGAGAAAAAACTGATCCTCGAAAAAAGGACTCTATCCATAGCCCGCAACTCCCGACAATAAGGCGAAAGCAGAATCAAAAAAAGGGATCGGGGACACCCGAAGACGGATCGGACGAGCGACATACAGTCTAGTCCCTAAGGAAAAAAAAAAAAATTAGGAGGGAAACGATGCACCCCTTGGGGTGTAAAGGTCTCACTCGGCAAAATGTAGGGCGAAGGTAGCCTACTGGGAACGAAAACGGTGGCGATGGCCCGACTACGGAAAGGGGACTCCAGGACTCGGGAAAAAAAAAGGTAGGGTAGCTCGGCCATGAGAAAGGGACGAAAATGGCCCAGGCTTTAAAACAACGGGGGACCGTCGTTCAGAGACGAGAACATACCCTTATTCGATCCCAGTGGTGGGCATGGTTTTGGGGGGGGGAAACACTTCGGTAAAGGGGAGGGCGGTGATAGCTACTTGGCATCGCTGCCGAAGAAAGAGGTTCTCACTACAGGGGAACGTATTTGCCTTATGCCTGGAGTCTCGAAGTTACGAAGAGGAAAAAATGCACTGGAGGGGAAAAGGGGGGGGTCTCACATGGGACCGAAGGCTTGCGATGGAAGCTGAACATTGGGAGGTTTTAGGAATGACAAAGAGGGCGGCGGGGAAAGGAATATTGACTGCGTGATCGGGCTTTTCCATCGGCAAGGACAAGGGAGAAAATTACATTGCGCCAACAAACTTTTTACGCATCCGGAAACCGGAGGAGAGAAAAGGGCGCATGCGCCGGAACTCCTACCGGGGAAATTGGAAGGGAAAGATGAAAAGGGAAGAGGGGGGGGGGTGTGTAAAGGCAAAGATGAGCCGACGGAATCATGCTTAAGAGCAGGGGGGAAAAAGAAGAAGACATCGCGTGCAGGCGGGGTAAAATTTCGAGGGCGTCGAGCAAAGAGGGGGAAGCTGAAAAAAAAAATGAGAAGGAGGCAGGCTTCCATCGGAGCCGGAGAGCCTGTGGGGTTTCGGGAGGGGACCTAGTCGATTTTCCGTGTTTGAAAAATGAAGAAGCAAGGGAACATCGGCCTCTTCGCTGGACTCAGGCGGAGCGCGTCACTCTCGGGACGAAGGCAAGGGACTTAGAATTTTGGAAGGGAAAAAGGGGGGGAGTGTAAACATCGCAGGGAAATCCGTAAATCCGTTGGCCGTGCATATGGAACGGAAGGAAACCGTCCTAGGCGATAGGGTGGGGGGAGGAAGGGAAAGTTGCGCGATCTCAAGCAACTTAGGGTGGGCAATAGGGCAACAACGTCAATCGGATCTAGGGAGAAAAATTGAGTTCACGACATTCCTCGGCAATTGTTCCGAATCCAAATTCTGTACCACAGTATGGCGGTGAAATTACCCTTCATCGTCAGATTCAAATGGAGGGAAAAAGAAGGGAAGTTGGGGGGGGAGGGGGAGGAAGGGGGGAGACGAGGAAGTGAAACACGAAGAGAGTAGTGCTGTCCGTGAGCGAGGGAACAAAACAAAAATTCCTCAAAGGGAAGCAGATTTTTTGACGGAGCGAAAAGTGTCGCCGAAGGTGGGGGGGGAAAGAGCTGAGGAGGAAAGGGTACCCGCAAGGGGGGGGAATAAATGAAGGGAATTCCATAAGTTGGGGCGCAAGCTGAGCTTCCAAAAAGGCAGAGGTTCTCAATCACCGCGACGGGGATGGAAGAGGGGGGAAAAATCTGTCGTTATGACGAGATGGGGAGCTTCAATGAAACGGGGGGCAAAGAATTAGAAACCCGAAGGGAGAAAAGAAAAGAAGAAGAAGGCTGTAAAGTCTCGTACCACAAAACTGAGGATTACTCGGAAAGAAAACAGGCGGGAAGAAGGGTGTGGATCCTGTCATAGGGATGAAAACTAGACGTGCCATCTCGGGCTTATCGAAAAAGGGGAAAAAAAAAAAGTCGACAGAAAAGAAAGGTCTTACTACTTTGCTTACTGAAAGGCCATTTATGTAGAAAAAACATTTCTCCCCGTTGGGGGTGGGGGGGATAGGAAAGGGGGGGGGAAGAAAAAGGCCAACTGTTCTATCCTTCAAAGCCTAAGTTCAAAGGCAAGAGCACGGCCTGGGGGAACTGGGGTCCTTCACGTTCTGACAAGGAGGGAAGGAAGAGGAAAAAAAAAAAACGGATAGTAAAGAGAGAGAGCGTGTCAAGCTTTGAAGGATCAGTTCCCCCGCCTTGGATCAGGGGTGCCGGAAAACTGGAAGTAGCTAAGGGGGGGGGGAATATTCAAACGAAGACCACCCAGGGCGAACTGGTTGCCACGAGGGAAGGAAGGAAATCTGAAACATATAAAAAAGGCGTGGATACGACTTTCATTGGGTATTCGAAGAAAACGATGGGCAAACGGGAATCATCATATTCCGACAAAAGAAAAGAAGGGAACAGGGACTATCGGGGTGAATCTTCCGCCAGTGGGGACGCGACGGGAGAAAAAAAATCCTGTACTCAGTGCGCGTCCCCCTTAACATTCTCGGCTCCAGTGATCTACATCTAATATCTCTAAACCTATAGGGAAGAACAAAGAGGGGACGAAAACGGCGAGAAAAATCGCGGGAACATTGCTCATAAGGAAAAGCGGGAATTTGGTTGGAAGGACGCCGACCAACTTCTGGCCTCAGTAAAAACTGGGAAAACTTGTTAGGAAGAAGGAAAGACTTTCGACGGATGCGCTTCCACGTCGGAGCGACACTTCGCATCGAAACATCAAAGGAGGGGAAAAGGTGGGGTTGGTAAAGAAAAAGGTACAGCGGCGTTTGTTCTGCCATCAAGGCTAGAGAATAATCAAAGGGAAAAAATCAACAAAAGGCAGAATCCTGCACTTGCGGCAGCTAGACGTGTCCTTCTGGCGAGGAGGGGGGCAGGGGGGGGGGGGAAAAGGGGACGATCGACTCCGGCTCGTAGCATGACCATCAGCTCAAGAGAAAAATCTTCACGACCTGACGGCTTAGGGAACCAAATGCCCTCTTCGAAAAAGGGGAGGGAAGGGAAGAAGAACTAAACCGTATGACCAAAACATCCAAAAGAATCATTGAGCTGTTGGAGAGATGAGATCTCAACAAGGCCAAATAATAGGATTCCCCTGCAGGTGGAAAAAGAAAAGTGTCAAAAAAGGGGAGGAAAGGGGTGCACATCGCGCACTGACTGCGGCTCCGCAGAGCAAGCGAAAGGTAAGAAAGGAGAAGGTCATTCCTTAAAGTCACGAACATCCTAGGAAGGTAGAAAAGAAAAGGGTGTGAAAAAACAAAAGAAAGATCATCACGCGCCTCAGAGCAGCAAAAACTCAAGCAAAAAGCCTGGGGTGCAGCTTCCGAGTGGAACGAACCAAAAAACCGAAAAATAAAAACAAAAGAAGGCGATTATCCGCACCAGCAGGATTTCAGCAGCCTGGATGAGAGACCTCATCTGGTTTCAAAGAGGGGAAAGACACAAAACACCCCAGCAATCGTGTAAAGGGGCAGGGCCGTGAAATCAGTTGGATTTAAAGAGGAAGAGAAAGGGGGGGCATCGCATGCGTGGCACCAGACCCAACAGGGGAATTTTGAGGGCAAGGGGGGAGGCCGGGGCCGGGAAGACGAAGGGGGGAAAGCAAAGAAAAAATACCTCCAAGGGTTGGCAAGCGTGAAACCGCTGGTGCAGGTTGAATAAAAACAAAGGCAGCGTTCTAGAGATGAAACCGCGCAGTGGATCTGTGAAAAAAAAAGGAAAGAGTGGGAAAAAGGGGGGGAAAGAGACTAACGGGACCGATTACGGCGGATGCAAAAACGAAAAGGACAACGAGTAAGTGGCTCCACAGTCGCGCAGCGCTGAAAAGAAATAGCTAACAACGAAAAAAAACTAGAAAAGGATGTTTTCCAGCAAACGAAATGGCTTCGACAAAGTGGGGGGGCTCTCTTATCACGGAGAAAAGAAAGGAGCAGTGTGCAAAAACTGACGTACTTTCACTCCTCTTGTCGACTGGGAAAGGATGGGGGGAGAATCCTAAAAAGCGGAAGGGGAAAGGTCAAACACGTGCGGTATCGGCGCCCGAGCCAACAGGTGGCTTCCGTCAAGTTAATCAGGGGGGGGGAACTTGGAAAAACAAAGCCATACATGAAAAAAACAGAGAGTTTAACACCAAGATTGGGCTGGGGGGGGGAGGCTTTTGCTAAGATCCATCCTATGGACGCTTGGTATTAAAAAGACTGAAATGGGGAGGTCGCTCGCTGATGCGCAACTTTTAGCGGGGAGGGGAAAGGGGAAAGGAAGGGTCTGAATAGAAGGAATGCTGCCCGCCCTTTGTCGGGGTGCATGCCGGTAGTAGAAGGGGGTCAAGGCCCAGTCAGTCTCTCACATTAACAACAAAAGGGGGACTAGATTCAGCGGAGAAACGTTTATCTCGGTTCTTGGGGAACAGAAATCTGGGAAAGGATAGAGAAACGGAGCGCTAAAACGTACAGGGCAAATAGGATCACGGAAAGGTCGAGTGGAATTAGAAGAACACGGTCAACGAGGGGAGACCTATCCTTAGGAGGAAGGAAGGCGGAGAATGGTGCCCCAAGTCCAACGGCCTGCGGTGAATGTTAATCACATAACGTACGGCCGAAACCCTCAAATAACCCCAAACCGCACGTCTCTTTTCAACGAGCATGGCAGCTTTAACAAGGAAAAATTTAGAAAAAAAAAATGATTCATCACGTCTTTGGCTCAAAGATGTAATGTGCGCATAGCGCTAGGGGGAGTGAACTTTAATCTAAGAGTCGGGATCAACAAAAGAGAAAAAAATCGGAGGAAGAGGGTCCGGTCCAGCAAAACCCGAGTTTCGAACGTCTCAACCGGGGGGAATCAAAGAGGACCTATCGAGAGGGGGATTGGAATCCTTGACTTCTTGAGGGCGCAGACAGACCGAGGAGGGGAAAAAAGAAAATAGCCAAGGGGAGGGGGGGAAGAAAATGATGGGATTCTCTGATCCCAAGTCGAAGCTTTACGGGCACAGCTTAAGGGGAGGAGAAGTGGAACTGAAAGAGGGAAGAAAACAGAAGCGTCACACGTCCGCTAAGACAGAAAGCCAGC